>Ga0315554_1000118_pt1 | contig 40177 bp, 46 predicted proteins | sample SalMarSW160370MG_FD_202114 | JGI IMG/M metagenome (GOLD analysis project Ga0315554, IMG submission 202114) | Salt marsh sediment microbial communities from the Plum Island Ecosystem LTER, Massachusetts, United States - Salt Marsh Sediment SW1603-70 ...
AAGCGTGTGCGTGCGCTTTTGGTCATCCTGCATATAAGTACGAGCACCGCCATGCCGATGGTAATCGCGAAGACGCAATAGAACGCGAGCATCCTGTTGGAGACGAATGAGAATGTATCTGCCGATACATCCCTGATTATGCTGCGGATAATCAGGAAGTAGATATATATGAATATCGCGAAGATGTCGGAGAACATCAGTAGAGTTTTGAGCTTATATTTCTTCGGCGGCAGGACGTAACCGGGCCTGGTCGGCAAAGGTACTACCGGTTCGGCAGACTGCTGAGGCTCCTTTGGCTGGGGAAACTGGAATTGATTTTCCTCTTGTTCGGGCTTGTTATTGTCTTGCATCGCTATATTCCTCTAATAGACGGTTGCTTGCCAATAGAATATATACCCTTACTCAGCCGAAAAATCAAAAAATTTCAGAACATTCACCACAAAGACCGCAAAGAAATATTAGGTATAAAAAACTTTGCGGACTCAGCGAGCTCCGCGGTAAAAAATACAATGGTAACACTATGACCGTGCGAATTCCAGCAGCGGTGTATAGTTACCCCTGTCGGCAGCCTGCAGCGATTCGATATATCTTCGCCGGACATCGCCGGGTTTTTCGAGATTGGCACTGCCCCATGTGAAAGCGGGTTTGCCCAATATATTTACCAAAAGGATATCGGCGGCTAATCGGGCATATCTGCCGTTGCCGTTTGCAAATAAGTGTATCGATACCAGCCTGTGATGAAAGCGAACAGCTATTTCCTCTTCCGAGAAAGTCTTGTTTTCAATCCAGTATTTGGCGTCGTCACACAGTTTTTTCAGTTCGACGGCGATCATGTACGGCGTAACACCGAGACTCTTTTCGGTTTGTCTGAATTCGCCCGCCCACTTCCACACATTACAGAACATCTTCCTGTGCAGCAGCTTCATAAAAGATTCATCGAGGATATTTGTGATTTTAGACTCATGGGACCATGTCAGGGCTTCGTTGATATTGTCCTGCTCCCATCTATCAAGCTCGGCGCGTGTAGTAATATGAGTAAGCAGAAGCCCCTTGATTTCATTCTTATCGAGCGGCGTTGCACCTTGCGGATAGTTTATCTCTACCATTGGTCGTCCCACAGTGATTTGGGCATCGTATCAATAATATCTTTAACCAGAGAATTAAATGCATCTTCTTTTTCTTTTTGACCAAGCTCCTGTTTTTCCAGCTGCATCGTTTGATTACTGCGGGCCATGCGTTTTTTTGCAACTGATTCGGCCCGGTTTCTTACAGTTTGCTCGAGGCTGTCTCTCGGTATAAAGCCGTAAAAAAATATACAGTCCATAGCCTCGGCTACATTTCTGAGCGTATTGATTTTGACCCTGCCGAGTTTCTCATCCTGCTCGATGCGCGCGACGCGTTGCTTATTTACTCCTACGCGTCCGGCAAGCTGCCGGCCGGTCATTCCAATCGCATCACGAATGGCGCGGACCCATCCTTTACTTGGCACAATAAGTGTTTTCAGCGGCCTGAATTGCTTAAGCGTCGCATCAAGCTGCTCTCTGGCGAGTTTTTTATATTTTGCTTTCATTTTTACACCTGCCTAACAGCTCATTTCGTCTATATATTTATAGACTATATCGGCAGGCGTGTCTATATAATTATAGATTATTTGGAAATAACTGTCTATATATTTATAGTCAGACTGTATGGCTACTCGCCGCCCTTTGGTGTAACATATTGTATTATATGGACTTATGAGTCTATATGCCAGGACAGACAAAAATGCGTTAAAAAAGGCGGGTTTGGGTCAGCCAGACGGTTATTTCCGGGCGGTGGGCGCAGTTGAGGTACGCGAACTCGCCGAACAGCTCGGCGGCGTAATCATCGTAAGCAATGGCCACGTATGATTTTTCCCTACGATATTTTAGACAGCTTGTCTTCAAGATCAGCAGTTGGAGTGAAATACCACATTTTACCAATTTTTCTGCTCTGTAATAAGCATCGCTTTTCGAGGTCAAGTAAGTCGAGTCTGCTTGTTTGGTAAACGACATTATGACTTATCTGATGTGATTTTATAGTATATCGCTGCTGCGGATGACGCAGAGCATGACTGATTAACTCTCTTTGACGGTGGTTTAATAGAGTAATTCCCCGTAATTCCCTTTCAATTGACTGGAGTTTAGCAATTCGCCGCTCTATGTATTTGTGCAGTTCTTCAATTGCTCTGTGAATTACATCCAGATGATAAAGAATAAAATACGTAAGGTCATTGTCATCGGTTTCAGTGTAAAGAAAAGCGCGTCCGTATTTTGCCGGATGGCCAAGTATTATTTGTGAAATCGAGATAAACTCAAAGGCCCAGTAACCGTGTTTAAGCATAGACCAGTAAAACAATGCTCTTGCTGTTCGTCCGTTGCCATCGACAAACGGATGGTCGTACGCAAGCCAGAAGTGCAGAATTATCGAGCGAATTACAGGATGTAAAAAATAGTCCGGCGTTTTACCGTTCGCGAATTTACACATATCGCTTACTCTTTCTTCAAGTTCTTCTGCTACTGGCGGAGCATGAAAAACTTCATTATACATGTCACTGACTACAACTTTTTCGTCGGGTTTTCTGAATCTGCCCGCCTGAGAAGGGTCATCAAGCGTTTTATCAGCTATTAAACGGTGAATCTCTAACACTAATTCCCTGGAAAGAGGCTTGTCTTTAAGTTTTCCAATATGCTGCATTGTTCTGAAATTGTTAAGAATCATCTGTTCGCTTCTGTCACGAGGCTGCCTTCCTGTCCGTATCATCTCTTTAGCAACCTGGCGGGTTGTTACCGCTCCTTCGAGCTGACTCGATGTTGTTGCTTCCTGAATTAACGACCCGACATAATACTGGTCTCGTGTTTCCGGATTCATAATCTGGTCCGGCATGGCAATCAATCCACCTGCGCCCTGGTCGATGTAATGCAGTCTTTCCGGTGTAGGGTCGGTAATCAAATAGTTGAAAAGACTGCCTTTGTTGTCTTTTAGGGGCACCTTTTTGTAAGATTTACGGCGCTGAAGTTTTAAGGCAACCCACCACTCTTCTAAATTTAATCCTTCCGGCGGCGTATAGTACCCCAGCTTATCCCAATGCAGGTATTTGCCTCGGGTTAATTTTGGATCTTTCGAAAAAGCCAATTTCAAAAAATCTAATTGCTTTAACGCACTAAAATCCTGAATGATTTTATTGGTGTCAGGAGGCATTTTCGGCATTTTCATGACTTTACCCTGTTATTTGCAAGCCGTTACGGAAATACTAAACATATACTAATATTTACTATTTTAGTATATAATCGGCTTGAAATAACAAGTCAAATACTAAATTTCAATATTTTAGTATTAAAATAGTATATCATACTTTTCGAAGGTTTTCTATATAACTCTTTGATTAAACAGGGGTTATGCAAGTACTAATTATATACTAATTTATTGAAAATTAGTACATCGAGCCCTTTTAAAGATTATCGGACATCGCAGAAGGACAGGCGGGTTTGGGCCAGCCAGTCCTGGACTTCCGGGCGGTGGCGGTGATTTAGCCAGGCGAACTCGCCGAACAGCTCAGCAGCATAATCATCATAGGCAATCGCCGCGTCGGCCTCGTAATCGAAATAGCCGATGTGAATAAGCCTGCCGTTATGTCGAATCTCGGCTCGCCACCTTTTCTTCTCATAACACCAGAAAACGCCTTTGTATCTCGATGTGCGTTCGAGCGGCTTGCGATTGCAGGCGTTCTGCTGCGGCGTGCACAGGCGGAGATTCGCCCGACGATTATCGAGGCCGTCGTGATTGATATGGTCGCAGTGCATACCGGGCGGGGCGTTGAGAATCTGCCGGTGCATCGCTATACATTTTCCGCCTTGCGTGCGATATGCGTAGCGTCTGTTGCCTTTGATTTTGACGTGCCATTTGTATTGACTCAAGTATTCATAGTCGTCGGCATCGACAATAGCAAAGTATCCCTGCGTCAGAGGAATCTTGCAAACCTTCGAATCGTCCATGATATCACCTCCGTCTTTTGTGATTAGTGCTTCGTGAATCGTGATTGGTGGATTGAGTGCTGCAAGAGGCCCCAGACGCGATATGGTGCGTTTGGGGAGTCCCGATTAGCCGGGCTTATAGCCGAATTTTTTGAACAACGCTATGTGGTTTGCTCAGTCTATGATTACGGTTGTGCTTCCAATGAAGCCTCCGTAAAATTCATTCTGATAGACCTCGATTGTATAAGTGCCGGATGCGAACGGCCCAATTGTTGCCGTTACCGGGTGGTCGCAAAGACAGGTACAGGCGTATTCGCCAAGATACTCAATTTCCTGTATTGTAATCAGATTATCCTCAACCGTCATTTGCAGCACAAGCTCCTCCGGGCAGCAGTTGGCACGCATCATATCCTCGAAAAGGATATACTGACCATCGACGGCAACAGAAAACCTAAGGTCGTTTCCATCCTCGTTCAGCACCGACATCATGAGTGCTCCGGGGTCGCAGTCTTCTACCAGGTAAATTATCTCCGGTTCGCCAACAGCACTGCCTGAGCACGGGTCATAAGTAAAGACGGCGTAATCTTGGAAATCAACCGAGCTGTTCCGGTCGAGGTCTGATGGCAGGCACTGGTCGCTTTCGAGCCAATAGTCAGCGAATATGACTAAGTCATTAAAATCGACATTCCAGTCATTATCCAAATCTGAAAGGCTTCTGAAACCAGCCGGCGACTTGCTTGCCTGGGCCGTTCCGCCGTAAGCACCCATATTGATTCTATTGCCATTGGGCGACGGCTCAGAATCCGGAGGACAACCGGGATTGCCTGCGTCGATACACGGGCTCGTTTCTGCATCAACGACCCAGGTTTCAGTATCCGGATTCCATCGGCCTGCCTGGGATTGCAAATGGAAATCTCCGTTATAGAAATTCGGATCCACAAAACATGGTTCGGTGTCAATGTTACCGTAGCCCCAAATCAAGGTACCGCCGTTGTTAACGACTTGCCCTGTACAGGAGTATGAAACATTAATGATTGGCGGGTCATAATCGGTGGCGCCGGGAGGCGGTAGAAGAGGCTCAATGTAAATATCCGTTTGGTAGTTATGCCTAACGATTGAGTTTAAAATAATCGTTTCGCCTAACTCGCAGTAAATACCCCCACCCATATTTTCTCCCAAATTGGAGGTTATTGTAGAGTTTTTTATTATAGTGTTCCCGAGGGTTCTGATTCCGCCGGCATAAAGGTCATCAGAATTGCCGGTGATGAGGCAGTTAGAGATGGTGACGTTGCTGGAGGAACAACAACGTATTCCCGAGTTATTGTTATTAGAAATCGTGCAATTGCTTATAATCCCATCGTTACTGTCGATATCAATTCCATACATATCATTATCGATAATTCTACAATTATTTACTTCTGTATATGGACTTTCCCATATGTATATTCCTTTGCCGTCGTTTCCATTTATAGTGCAGTCGGTTATTACTGCGGCGGCATTTTCCCATAAATAAATACCTCCACCTGAAGGGCCGATATTTTGATTGATACTGCAGCCGGTTATTACAGGGCTGCTGTTATACCATGCGAAAATTCCTGCTCCCTGCGTTGCTTTATTATTTGTGATAACGCAGTTGATGATTGCCGGACCTGAACCGGTGCAGTAGATTCCCCCGCCAAAATACCAATCAGGAAAGTTGGGATCGTTAGGGTCTTTAAGACCGTGTCCATTGATAATAGTAAGGCCGCTTACCACTGAATTGGCATCTTCACCAGTGTGAAAATTGAATCCTCTGTGAGGCTCACTTTCAGAGCCTTGACAGTTCACGATTGTAGAAGAGACTATAGAAGGGCTGTTTGGGTCTGTGCTTCGCACAATTATTGCTTTGCTGAGGAAATCTATATCGCGGTTGCCGGCGCCGGTGTAAGTGCCCGGCTGCACGATAATCACGTCGCCGTCATTCGCATCGTCTATAGCAGCCTGGATGGTGGGATAATCGCCGGTGCCGTCGGCTTTGATGTTAATATCGGCTGCAAATGCAGATACGGCAAATAAGCAGAGAAGAAAAGCGGATATGAGCTTTTTCATTTTAAAACATCCAGCACTATCTCCATATTTCTTACCTCGCACTATATTACATCCCCAATTTACTCCGGAAAATGTGAAAAATCAAGAATATTTCTTCAGTTTATATTGTAATTCAGCTCTTTTTTGAGTCTTGACATAAAGACCGCGGCGGGGTTTCGACTGCCGGTTGCCGATTCGCGGGCGATATCGAGCACCCGGCGGAAGATGTGCTCATCAAACCGCTTAAATGTTATCTCTTTGACGAGCCACTGACTGAGCCTGTGAAAGCATGTCAAATCGGATTCACTCCTCGGCCGAATTATCTCTCTAAGCTGCTCGTGAAATCGCAGTTGTTGGCTGAGGATGCCGCCCGAAGCAGGATTCGACCGAGCCGTAATCGAAGATAGAGCAGAAGAAAAAACCGTATTGCCCGAACCCGAAGTCTCTGAGGTCTTGGGGTTGGAATCTTGAGTCTGGACTCCTCCGGTTTCCTTTACTTGCCTTACCTTTACTTCACTTTCGTTTCCTTTACTTTTCTTGGCTATAGCGTCGCCATTAGGGTCGCCATAGGCTTGCCATCGTTTTTTGGCACCGCTAAGCCCTGCTGAACGCCGATGTTGTATGAACTTCTTTGCTCGATGCAGTTCCCTGCTGACTCTTTTGTGTCTGATTTTTCCGTTGGTTTTTTGAAACTTCGATTCGATTTTTTCCCAGATTTTTTCGAAGTTTTCGCTGTAATTGCACAGCATACCAAGCTCGTTTACATCGCAATCGAGCTTTCCGTTATTGCAGTAGAGATTTAGAATAATCAGCCAGTAACAGCCGAACTGCTCGGCTGTCATTCTCGAAGTATGAAAGTCCAGCAATACCTCAGCAGGTTCCAGTTGAATGTACTTGATTTTCGTTGCCATCCGTGACCTCCGGTTCTCGATACTCGATACTTGATGCTTGATACTCGATAAAGCATTTTGCGATTTGAGTGATAGCCTGCGCGTTTCGTTGAGTCTTGTTCGATGCTTGATGCTCGATACTCGATGCTCGTTCTATTGCTTTTTCAACAATTTTCTTTTGCTCGCTGCTGAGAAAGAAGACCATCGGGTAAGCAATACTGTTTTTATCCTGCTCTGCAATCTCGAGTGCCGTCTTGTTCTTATGCAAATCAATCAGCCGTTGTATTTGCGCCTTCGTATTAGGCAGCAGTTTTGAAAGTTCGCCGATTTTGAGTTTGTTATTAAGTTTTTCAAGCAGTGCTGCTTTCTTTTCGAGAACATCCTGACCGCACAACCGATTCAGCGTAGCCAGCAGCAGGTTCGCTTCGTCGTCGTCGATATCCCATACGACGCAGTCGCAGGTTTCGTAACCTAATTGCTTCAACGCTTCGAATCGATGATGGCCATTGATGATTTGAAATCGTGTATCGTAGTTCGTGGTTTGTGAATCGTTCGGCAGCAGCCTGACTATCAGCGGTTCGTATCTATCGGTGCGTTCGATATGCCTGACGAGTTTGGTGAAGTTGGCTTTGCTCATCCGGTTGGGATTGCACGGATGCGCCAGGAGATTACTCAGTTTGATACTGGTTATGGCATTTTTCATCGATTGGGACTCCATTGATTATTATGGGACGATACATCCATATCTCTTTGTAAAATAGTTACTTAGGGCCACAAAGAGTTTGATAAATCTAATGTTAGAATTTGTCTTCTTCCGTGTCTAAAGTTTCATTTGAACTATGACGAAACATATGTTACATTTGCGGTCGAATGTAACACATGTTACATGTATTAAGGAATGAAACGATGGCCTATATTACAATTCCTCAGCTTGCCCGGATGCTCGGCGTCAGCAGGATTACGGTTTATCGCAAGGTTAAAAACGGCCAGATACCAGCAAAGAAAATTGGCAACACTTACGTTATAACCGATGATGAAATTCAAAGTATCCTCAGCAAAGAGTTAACATCCAAAGATAAAACTAAAATCGAAATGTTGGTTAAAAGGGTCGTTAAGGAATACGGCGAAACGCTGAAGCTTTTGGGTAAGGAATAATGCAGGACATAACCCTTAGTGACGTTGAGTATGTTGCTTTCACTTTGGCTCGCGAGTTAATGACTTTCGATGAGCCGATACCTGATTATAGTACACGCTTTCCTAATATACTCGAAAGCTGCGTCGCGACTCCGTTTATGAAGTTCGACGGCAAGTTTCTTTACAAAACCCTTATCGATAAAGCGAGCATCTTATTTTACCTGATGATTAAGAATCATCCGTTCGCCAACGGCAACAAAAGGATCGCTATTACCACGCTGATGTATTTTCTCGCTAAGAACCGTAAATGGATAGATGCTGATGCTCATGGGTTATATAATTTCACTGTCTGGGTTACTCAAAGCCCTGCTGAACTCAAAGACCAGGTAGTCGAAGGAATTACCCATTACATAAAGACTCATCTTGTTAAATCGTAATTATGAAAAGTCATTCTAAATAATATCTGATGAATTGTCACTCTTTCGAAAGGAGTCGAGATGCGGATTCTGTGTCTTATCAGCTTTATCGTTGGCATAGCCTGTGTTCTGTTCGGTATCTTCTGCATGGGGCCGTATCTGCCCGAAGATTTTTATATCGGCCCGATGATAGGAGGCTTTTCTTTGCTTTCCGGCTCCTTCCTCTGGGGGACGTCACTGATTGCTTTTGTCATCACTTCGAAAAAGAACAAGCCTGATTGAGCGGGACCCCATTTTACGATTAATCGCAAAATGGGAACCTGAGCCAGAGGTAATAAACGGGCCGGTCTGTTAGCCTGGATAATACGAACTGCGTGCGGTCGAATCCCGCCGGCATGTGTTTTCGCTTGCCGTAGCCTTGTAAAAACCGTTTCATCTCACGTTCGATGAACAGGCGTTTGCCCTGCGAGAGTCCTTCTATATATTGCTGAGCCGCCCGTGCATCGACGGCGGTCCGTTCATCAATCCCGATTAAGCTCAACGCCTCTTTCATCTGCACGCACTGCGCCGACAGCGGAGCTGTATAGGCCTTCATACCGGCCTTTTCAAAAAACGGATTGGCCCTGCCCATCACCGCCAGGGCCTCTATCATCGGGACATTCATCAAGGGCATCGTCTCGCGAACCAATTGCACAGCTAAGCCCAGCCCTCGAAATCTCGGCTCGACGATGACCCTGCTTATCGTGCGGACCGTTTTGTTGACCAGGGCAATTAGCGAGCGTCTGTCAAGGCCGACGAAGTAATTGCCGGTGGCGACGTTGCGAAGCTGGCAGGACGGCGCAGGCATGGAATAAACAATCACTCCCGCTGTTTCTCTGTCCAGCTTCGCGGTGAATATTTTTTCAAAAGGCCCCAGCCGGCAGTCGCGATAGTGAAAACGACTCAGGGATTTATAATCGGCCAGTGTCCCTTCGATAATGCGGACTCGTTTTGTTACTGTGCAGGACTGCATTTTGCTTTTCTCGCTCGTTCTGATAGTTTGTAGGTAATATCTGTATTGCCCGACAAATCGCGAGTCACTATCGCATCGGGCAGCAAATCGCTGAGTATATCCTGATGAGCTGAAGCTAATATGAATGTCACCTTGTACCTGTCGGCGAATTTTCGGATGTTGTGCGAGATACAGGCTGCGGTGATACGGTCCAGCAGCGAGCAAAACTCATCGGCGAAGATGAATGGTTTTCCCCCAGCCAGCGCAATCGCCAGTCGAAATCGCCACTGCTGACCTTCACTAAGATTGGCAGGCGTGTTCAATAGCGCCGGGCAATCAGCCAGGCCCGCGGTGCTGAAGTAACGCAGCGTCTCCATCAAATCGTTATCAATACAGTCAACAACCGACCCGTCCTTCGGGATTTTGATTGTCGCCAGGTTAATTCGATGCTTCGATGGTATCGCTTTTTGAAGCTCGTTCAGGATAACCGTTTTACCCGAGCCGCTTGGCCCGGTGATATAAATAATATCGCCTGCCCCGACCGAGACAGTACAGTCACATTCAAAACCAATTCGGCTGAGCCTTTCTTTGGTCAAACCGAACATCCTCATTACCGCGATGCACTTATCGGTCAGGCTGCCGTAACGTGCGAATGTCTTTTCAATCCTGTATTCAGTCATAGCTCGATACCCTATAAACCGGTTCGTTTAGTAGTACCTGATAGTTGTTTTGTGTTTGCGTTGTGTAGAAAAGCCTTGGAGCAGGTTTACAATCCTCCGCGTGTTGTAGTAAGTCATCCCGTATTTACGGGCGATTGTTTTTACGCTCAGGCCGCACAAAAAGAAGTCGCGTGCGATTTTTCTTTGTCTTCTGCCGAGCTTACTGCTTTTGTTCAGTATGCCTTCGATACTCGGGTCGCCGAGCCTGCCGACAATCTTTTTAACGCGCCTTGCCACAGTCGCTTCGCTGACGCCGAGCAGTTGCGCGATTTGCCTGAAGCTGTTTTCGTTGTCGAGGTACATTCGCACGAGCGTTCGGTCGGGCTCCGACAGTTGCTCTGCCCTTTTGCGAATCCGCTCGGCGTTGCTTCGCAGGTCCAGCGTCCTGTCCTGGTTGAACTGCGTTAGTGTTGTGTATCCTGTATTCATCAATGTCTTGTCGCCTGCTCGCCGGACTGCAGATTGCTTACTAAGAATTACCTGATGCGCAAGCCTTCGGCTCGGTCGGAAAGCGCTTATTCCTCCGCGCAGACCGCCCGCTTGACGTTTTGGCTTGCCTCGGTCCTGATTTGCCGCTTGGCGATTCATCGCCAGGCGGGGGTCGCATAGGGTTCGCTGAGCAAGGGCCTATAGCCGATGCTGCGGTGCCTGTTCCTTCAAAGCCGTTTTAACTGCAAAGTCAACAAGCTCCGCTGCGCAGCACAGCCTGCGGCAATTTGCCCCCGGTCCGTTTTTTTCTTTGATTTTGACCGTGTGGGCCTGGTACCGCGATTCTGTGCCGGTTTTCAGCTAAGCGTGTTATGTAGCGACCTAACATGACCGTATTTTAACTTTATGCCGAAATTATGTCAAGTGTTTTCTTGATAAATATCTAAAAAAAATTTATGTTTACTATAAAGTAAACAAGCTAAAGTGCCCTGTTTTGAGCCGGAATTTGTATAAGTTGCTTCTGTTGAGGAAGTTATATCTCGCCGGTTTTGCGGATTGGTTTAGGTTCTCGGCGAACTTTGCTGAGATTTAGTCAAACCTGCCTTACTTAAGGGCAGGGCGGCAAAGCAAAAAGGAAAAAGGGTATATCTGGAGTATAAATTAGTGTTTTTTGCTTGACCCGGTTGTCGATAAAAGATATAAAGCAGTGACTATGAATAATATGCAGCGAGTTTCTCGGGGAAGGCAGAGATAAGAGGTCGGGCGGTTCCGCCCGAGGAAAATCCCAGTTTTGTTTAGAGGTTTTGAGGGGGTTTGGGAACCTCACGATTGCCGTCGAATCGGTTGTAACTCCACTGATGAAGACCGAAGCGACGGCGGTCTATACTCACTTTTCACTAATCCAGGTTTGTTTTTCGCATACATTTTTCATCGCCGGAGCTTTAGCTTGTAGGTTATAATCCGCGGTTATGCGTGATATGGATGAGGTTTTCAGCGGTTTGGCCGGGTCGAAGTTTCGCAGCGGATTTCGGCTGGGGCCGCAAGAGCAGCAGTATCTTCAGGATAAGGGTATAGATACGATTGCGGCTCATGCGCGTCAGTTTGTAGAACAGCGGCTGGCACCTGCCGAGCCAAAAAACGACGGAAAGCAAACGCCGTTTCATGGCCATCCTGTTTTCACGGCCCAGCATGCAACGGCTACATGCTGCCGCGGATGTCTGGCGAAATGGCACCATATTCCCGCAGGAGAGGTCCTGAGCAGCGAGCAAATCGAATATATCGCTGCGGTAATAAGACGCTGGATTGAAATGCAGATGCTCGATTCGCGGGTAGCAGAATAATCGCAGCAGCCGGAAAAAAAACGTTTGCAATCGTGTGCCGACGATTTATACTTTCGACAATTGTGTGAATCGGATTCCGCTATGAATGGACGGATGCCAAAGATTGCGGTAATAGGGGGGACATATCTTGATATCGCCATCAAGTGCAGTGTAATTCCTCAAGGGGGCCAGTCATTGCAGGGTTCAGGTCTGTCGTACGCGGTCACGGGGCCTGGGCCTCGACAAGCTGTTCAGGCGGCACAATGCGGCTGCAAAGTGCATCTTATAAGCAAGGTCGGCGGCGGGCCGTTCGGGCAAACCGCTCGAATGAATCTCGAAGAATACCAGGTCAATACCGATTACGTGTATACAGCCGAGGCCAAGAATACCGGAGTGGTCGTGACGCTTGTCGATGCGGCCGGTAAAAATGCAAGCTGTGTATATGACGGAGCGAACACGGCGTTGCTGGACCGTGAAATTGAACAGGCTGAGCAAATCATCGGTGAAGCTGACGTATGCCTGATTCACGGCCGTCTTCCTCAGGATGCGATTGTCTCAGCTATTCGCCTGGCGAAAATCGGAGGGACCAAAACCATTCTTAATCCCGCCAGGCCGATAGAAGCTGATAAGAGTGATGATTTGCCGATGGAGTATTTCAGTGTTGATATAGTAATACCTAACCTCTACGAAGCGGCCGATATCACCGAGCAATCCACTGCGAACATTAGAACAGCCAAGATGATTGGTTCGGATTTGGTTGCACGCGGTGTTGGTGTCGCTGTTATTACGATGGGCAAACGCGGCTGTGTCATAGTTGATAGGCTCGCGGCCGACCACATACCTGCTTTTGAAGTTGAGCTTGTTGACCAGACCGGATGCGGTGATGCCTTTGCCGGCGCATTAGCTGCGTATTGCGCGGTTAAGGACGACATTCACAAAGCCGTCGAATTCGCATCGGCGGCGGGGGCGCTAACTTGCTCAAAATTCGGTTCGATTGAAAGCCTGCCCACCAAAGCTGAAATCATCGAGTTGCTCCAAAAGCATTCCTGATATCTTAGCTATAATATTTTGCTTGACAGACTATAGCCAAGACCTTATTATTATCACCACAGAAGGCATTTAACCTTTGCCGAGGTGTGATATAAATTGAGGAGGAGATGCCATACAAAACGCACCATAAGTTCTTCTGACCCGGACGTTTTTCCATTCTATTGATGCATCGGTTTATTGGAGCTGAATTTATAAAAGGAGGAAGGAAGATGAAAGCATTATACTTTATTTTATTATTAGCGATATTATCAGGTTCAGCTTTAGCAGAAGACCCTGTTTATTTCGCCGACCCGAACTTAAAAGAAGCTGTTGAAGAGGAACTGGGAATTATTGATCCCAATGCGACGGATATGCTTGGTTTGACTGATCTTCATGCTCTTGGTGAAGAGATAGTAGAACTTACTGGACTAGAATATGCGGTCAATCTTACTATTCTAGATCTTAGTTTCAATCAAATAAGTGATATCAATGCTTTATCAGGCCTTACAAATCTTACTTATCTAAATCTTAACTACAACAGTCAGATAAGCGATATTAACGCAGTTTCAGGCTTGACAAATCTTGAAGTTCTGTACCTGAGAGGCCACAATCAGATAAGTGATATCGATGCCCTCTCAGCCCTGACAAATCTTAGTGAGTTATATTTTTATGACAACCAGATAAGCAATATTGATGCCCTCTCAGGCCTGACAAATCTGACTATTCTGGTTCTTGGTCACAATCAGATAAGTAATATCAATGCCCTCTCAGGCCTGACAAATCTGACTTGGCTGTATCTTGGCGAGAATCAGATAAGTGATATCAACGCCCTTTCAGGCATGACAAATCTGACTTTTCTGGATCTTGGCGAGAATCAAATAAGTGATATCTATGCGATCTCGACTTTGACAAATCTGACTGATTTACGTCTTGATGACAACCAGATAAGCAATATTGATATCCTCACAGGCCTGACGAATCTGACTTCTCTGCGTCTTTACTCGAATCACATAAGCGATATAAATGCGCTCTCGGGCATTACAAGTCTGACTAGTTTGTACCTTTACGGCAATCAGATAAGCGATATACATTCACTCTCTGGCCTGACGAATCTGACGAGGTTGAGCTTAGAAAGTAATCCATTGAATACTACTGCGTACTGCATCTACATACCTTTAATCGAAGAAAATAATCCTGGTATATACTTGTATTATGATCCTAATCCAAATCGCTTAGCAGGTGATTGTGACGGAAATTGTTGTGTGGATTTCTTTGATTTTGCTCTGCTGGCCGATTACTGGCAGGAATTTGACTGTGGTAATTGTGGTGGAGTGGATCTAAATGATGACAACGATGTAGATTTCAATGACCTGAAAATCATTGTCGATAATTGGCTGGAGCAAGTTAAATTCTATGAGCATCTTCTTGATGAGAATCCTAGCTGGACAACAGAAGGTCAGTGGGAATTTGGTCAGCCTATGGGAAACGGTGGGTTTGTTTATGGAAATCCTGACCCTAACAATGGATATACAAATGTAAATGTATACGGTGTAAATCTCAATGGTGATTACAGCACCGCTGTCGGAGGTCCATACTATTTAACTGCAGGACCTTTTGATTGCCGTTACTTTTATAATATAAGATTAAGTTTCGCAAGATGGCTTAATACCGATGAGCCCGGTTATGTTAACAGCATGGTAGAGGTTTCAAATGATGGAGAATCCTGGATTAAGGCATGGGAGCATACTGGCAGATTGCCTATAACTGATGATGGCTGGCAAATAGTGGAATATAATATCAGTAGCGTAGCCGATGACCAGAAAACTGTATATATTCGCTGGGGCTATGAGATATTAGAATACGCATATCCTTATTCAGGATGGAATATCGATGATATTCAATTATGGGGTAATCCATAGTTCCTTCTCGTCGAAAAAAAGTCTTACTTTTGCATAATACGTTATGTAGGTGTGAGTCGACCTTCTCCAAAAGCATTCCTGAGAAGCGCAGTCTCTGAGTCGTCAGGTATATTGCATATCTATATGCTGATTGTGCCTTAAAGATTACTGTGAGCAAACGGCATACCAAAAGGGGGCAAAATCGGCATTATTTTTTTCGTAGCAAGATAATGCAACAAAATCGCGCAGGGGGGTACGGACCAAAAAAAACTTTTTTCAAAAAAATTTCGCCCTTTATCCACAAGCACTTACGAAAAATTTTTTACAAAAAATTCTGAAAATAGCGCAAAAACGCGCAAGTTCATCCAAAGGTAGAAGGATAACAAAAATCGAAAACTTAAAAGTGAAAAACGAAAAACTGTGGAATCGCCTGCGGCGATAGCAAAGAAAAATCGAATATCAAGAATCGAGTAATGAGGAACAAGATGGCATTTGAGCTTGAGATATTCGCCGATGAGAAACTGGACGCTGATTATATCGAGTGGCTTATAGATGAGCGCTCGATAGATATCCAGCAGCAGTTTAATAAGCTGTGGGAATACTATGCCAACCGTACGGTTGAAATGTACGGTTTGTCTGCGACTGACCGCAAGGTCAATGAGTCCGGCAGATGTTATGTACAGGCCCAGGAATATGGTTTGCCCGCGCGAATCACAGGTCTTTCACGGTCGGTACGGGCGGGGTTGTTCAGCGGTGAGCCGGTCCAGGACGTTCAGCGAAAGGAAGTAGTGATTGAAAACGATATCGGCTGGCGTGTTAACGCCGCGGTCGATTTTCTGTTCGGCAAAATGATAAGTTTTACCTCGAAGGCTGCTGATGCCCAAAGACGTGCAGAAATTGAGATGCTTATAAAGGCTATGTTCGCGGCTAACGGCGGCATCGGATTTTTCCAGGATATGGCGGTGCTCGGAAGTGTCTATGGTTTTGTCGATTGCATAGTCAGGCCTGACGATAAGATACTCTCTCACCTCTCCAACCGCACAACCACTCCCGCTTTTGAAGGCGTGCTCGACGCGGCACGGGCAATCGGCCTTGAGTTAATCGAGGCGCCGAGGGCGCTGCCTGTCCTGGATGAAACCGATTACAGGAAAATCAACTATTACGTCCAGCACTTCCGCCAGGGCAAAAACGCGGTCAATAGAAAGAGCACTTTTCTTTCGAGGCTGTTGTCGCCGAACCGCCGAAGTTCGGCTGTCCGGGATTCGGTCGAAGTTACCGAGATTACTTCGGCAACGGCCTGGCAGCGGTATGAAGACCGGCAGCTCGTCGCCGAAGGTAATCTGCCGTGGGGATTTCTGCCGCTGGTTCATATGCAGAACATCGCTCAGCCTTATTACTACGAAGGTCTCAGTGACGTCGAACCTTTGGTGCCGCTGCAGGATGAGCTTAATACTCGGCTCAGTGACAGGGCAAACAGGATTACTTTCCAGTCGTTCAAGATGTACCTCGGCAAGGGTATCGAGGGCTTTGAGAATCGTCCCGTAGCGCCGGGCAGGATGTGGTGCACCGACAATCCGGAAGCGGCCATAGAAGAATTCGGCGGCGACGCCGCAACACCGAGTGAGGATTTGCATATCGCGGAGATTCGCGAGGCTATGGATAAGGTCAGCGGTGTAACGCCGGTAGTCGCCGGTGTACTCAAGAACAAGCTCGGCAACCTGACCAGCGCGGTGGCGTTGAAGCTGACACTTATGGGAACGCTCAGCAAGACCGAACGCAAGAGGTTCACCTACGGCCAGGGGATAGGGAAGATTGTCGCCGCGGCACTGGCCATTCTTGATACCGCAGGCATTTACAAGACCAGGGAATCAGAGCGCCAAATCGAGGTGATTTTTCCCAGCCCGCTGCCTGAAAATATGATGGAGAAACTGAAAGAAGCGCAAATCAAAAAGGAGCTCGGCGTACCGGCTGAGCAGGTTCTAAAAGAACTGGGCTACGAGATAAATTCAAATTCTAAATCCTAATATCTAAATTCTAAACAAATTCGAAGCACGAATTTACAAATTACCAAAAACGTTTTGAACATTTGAGTTTAGATATTTGAGCTTGTTTAGAATTTAGAGTTTAGGATTTGTTTTAACCGGAGGTTTTTATGAGTCAGGTTGACGCAGAAGCGAACGTATTGTCAGAAGACAAAGACCGGACGGATGACATTTCGATTGATAACGTAAAACTTGTTCCGGTTGCCGAATCCATCCGCTACCGTAAACGAGCCCAGGCCGCAGAGCAAAAGGTTGAACAGCTCAGCGAGCAGCTAAGTGCATTGCGCAGCGAAGCACAAGAGCTGACTGAGAAAATGGGACAGCTTGATTCCGAGCAGGTACTGACGCGTAAGCTTGTTGCGGCCGGCGCAAGCGACCTTGAAACAGCCCTTTTGGTTGCAAGGGCTCGCGCATCCAAAGACGAAGCGGATATAGACGGTTTAGTTGAGCAGCTCAGGAGTGAAAAACCGCATCTTTTCAGCTCGGCAAAGGTCAGTGATACAGGTGCAGCAGCGCCGAGAACGGCACCGGCCAAAGACCGATTAGCGTCGTGCAAATCGAGCCTTGAAAAAGCAGCTACGAAAGCGGCGTCAACAGGCAGCCGAGTGGATTTGCATGAATATCTGAGACTGCGAAGAAACTTTGTTTAGTCAATAGTATTAGTCAATAAAACCTGGTGACATTTTTAGTTTGCGTCATCAAGACGCGAACAAAGGAGAATAATATGAGTTTTACAGGTAAAGCAACATATTCGGCGGGAACTGCTCTGCCGGAACTTGCAGAGGACGTATCGGACCTGATTGGGATAATCACGCCCTACGAGACGCCGCTGCTTGACGCTCTGGGTGACCCGCTTTATGAGGCGAGAAGTACACATTATGAGTGGTTCGAAGATGAGTTGCTGCCGAACCGTGACACTATTAACGACGGTTCAATTGGCGATCCGCTCAACGAGACTTCTTTTGATGTAGCCAACGGTGACCGGTTCCGTGTCGGAGACCAGATACAGATTGAAAGCAGCGAAGAGTTGATGCTGGTGACGTTGATAAATAACGAAACCATTACGGTAACGCGCGGTTACGCCGGCACTGAAAAAGAGGACATTGTCAACGGGCAGGTGATTAACATTCTCGGCAATGCGACCCTGGAAGGCGCATCCAAGCCGCAGGCGAGGTTCACCAACCGTTTGCGTCAGGGTAATTACACGCAAATCTTCGCCGCGGCCGTTGAGGTTTCCGGAACGGATATTGCCGCCAGTCAGCTTGGTCTTGCCGACGAGATGGATTATCAGAAGCAGCAGCGACTCCGCGAGCTTGTCCGTGACCTGGAGAATACGGTTGTTAACGGCGGTCAGCCGACGAGCACTCCGGAAGGTAGTACCTCGGTGCGTCGTTCGATGAATGGTATTATTCAGCATCTGGCGACGAACATTATGCACAGCGGCGACAGCGGTTTTCCGTCGGGCGGTGCCCTCGATGAAGACACCATCAATCTTATGCTTCGTCAGATTTGGGAAAACAGCAACGGCAACGTGGACCTGATTGTGGTAAATGGTTTCCAGAAGCGCAAGATTAACGCCTTTACCGCGGACAGCAGAAGCTACACCGCAGGCGACATCAAATTTACCAACATGATAAGCATCTATGAAAGTGACTTCGGTGTTTGCCGGATTGTTACCAGTCGCTGGATGCCACAGGACGCGGTTCTGTTTTTGGATTCGTCGCGCATCAATGTCCTTCCGCTTTTGGGCAGAAGTTTCCACTTCAAACCACTGGCCAGCGGCGGCGACTACGAGTGCGGCGAACTGATTGGCGAATATACGCTGGAGCTGAAGAACGAAACGGCCCACGGGCTGATTCGAGACCTTGCTACCAGCTAATGTGACGGGTTTTACCGTCGATTCCTCCTGTGCCCGATGTGGTGCCCGGGTAAATATCCCGGGCACCACCTGGGGCCTTAAAAAGTTATCCGCCTTCGTTAAAACTACGGCGGGACAAGAAGGACAGACCACAATGGCTAAATTTTCAAGCGATGCGGACATTTTGAAATACGAACCGGCCCTTTTCGGTGAGCTTCATCTTCCCTGGCAGATATTGACCCAGGGCTCGGGCGGGGTGATTTCCGGCACGAGCTTTACTGTAAGCGGCGCTGATTTTATCGCAGCGAAGATATCCGCAGGCGGTGTTGTATATCTTCGAGACTCGGCCCTGACAATCGACGGCGCTTACGAGATTGTCTCTGTGAATTCGGCAACAGAGCTTACGGTTTCAGTTCTGCGAGCAAATGATGAAGATGACGCGGTCGAGCCGCCGCAGGCCAGTGACGTCAATTACCGGATAAGCACGTTCGACCCGCAGGCGAGCGAAGCTGCATTTGCACTTACCGAATACTTCGCAATCAAACCCGGCTGCCCGGCAAGCGACATCGATGTCGAGGATATTCTTGATACTGACGTGTTTCGGCGTGCCTCGGTCTTTGCGGTGATTGCAGGCGTCTATGCGATGCTGGCTGGCAGGAACGACGACGAGGCTTTCTGGAAGAAAAGCTATTACTATCGAAAGTGTTTTGAAAGTGCCCGTTCGACGGCGAGGGTCAGTATAGATGCCGGTGACGACGGTATTGCAGAGCGGACCAGCAGCGGCGGGTCAATAAGGCTAACCAGGGATTGAGCGGAATACAGCTATGGCAACGACACTGAACGGACAAAGCCTTTTTGATGAAAGGACGCTGCGAATCGAAGTCGGTAGTATATCGCGCGATTCGGTGGAGCGTTCTATCGCAGGGTTGGATGGCGTTATAGGAATCGACCTTGGCAGTCGCGGCAGGCTTATAAAGCAGAGCGGCTCAATCAGGGCGCCGAGCAGGGCCCAGCTGGATGACAGGCTCAGCTCGATTCGTGATTATATGGACGGTTATGCCTATACGCTGATAACGAACGGCGGCGAACGTTTTGAAAATGTCCGCATAGACAGCTTTAAGACGAAGAACGAACGACCTGGCGGAGCAGGGTTGGCCGTTGATTACGAAATTGTTTACACGCAGTTACTGGCTGATTGAATATGTCACTTATTACAGACGGCATAAGCAAGGTAAGAGTTTTAGATGTGCCCGCCGGCATTTGGCCTGACGGTGACTATTTCGCTTGTCCTCGAATTGCGATAGTCAGGTGGCATAGCGATTGGACGGACAAGCTCCACCATGCTTATGTCAACGGTTCTCATGCCGGCACGACGGTTGATGTCAATCAGAGACAGTTGGTTGTACCCGTTCCCGGCTCGCCTGCTACAGCGGTTCGTATTGAGGTCTTTGCCGTCGAGCCTCGATATGCCCATATTGATTTTGGAAATGAGCTGTCGCAGATAACTAACACCGGTAGAGTTTTGCTGCGAATCCTGCGAAGTCAGCAGCTGCCTTTCGATTCGACGATTCAAATTTATTGCGACAACGGCACCGGCAGCATCGATTACGACAACCCGGTCAATACCGAGCCGATTCGCCTCTGGCCGAGTTTTTATGACAAGGCCGGCTTCGGAACCAGCCGTTTCGGTCAAGGTGATTTTGGGTTTGACTCTGCGGCTGCTGTGGGTTTTGGCAGGGGTGATTTCGGGTTTGGTCAATTCGGCCTTGATGCCGATTCACTTGAGTGGATAAGTGAGCCGTTGGGCAAAGGCGTTTATAAATTCGCCGCGAAGGTAATTGATAAAGACGGCAGCGAAAGCGACGCCGTAGAAACCGAATCCATAACCGTCATCCCGGCGGCACAGCCCGCAGCGGCTCTTACGGTTTTGTCATTTGATAAACAGACTAATAAGTTGGTGCTCGGCGTAAGCTGAGCGGATTCAAGGAGAAAACAATGGCTGAGGTTTATCCATCTGATAACGACCTGCTCAATCTTATATCTGATACGCAGACGGGTGTTGAGTATATACCGACAGGTACGGCGCCGTATTATTTGCAATTCCGAAAGCTGCTGTACAGGCTGCTTTTGGCGACAAAGAAAGCGAATGAGCTGCGGGTTTATGACGAAGGCGGACTGAATGTCGGCGTAAAGGCAGGTTCATTCTGGTTAGGCGCTACATTAGTTAATTACAGCGGTTCAAACGGTAATACCCTCGCCGACGACAAAGCCAATATTTACATATACCTGGATTCGAGCGGAACATTGGTCACCGACGAGTACAACTCTTTCCCTGATATGGCAACTACGCCGCACGTCAGATTGGCCGTTGTCACTACCTCATCGGGTGACATCACTTCGATTGCCGACTGCCGAGGCGGGCACAGTTTTGTAATACCACAATAACAGCGATTCGACTTTTCGATTCACGTTTATAAAGAGAAATACCATGCTTGCAAGAACAATTAGTTTACCGTGCAAACCGTTCCCCGGCCCCGGCGAATTGAAGTGCGACCAGACTCAGAGAAACTCGGTAGCCGCCGGTCAGTGGGAGACCATATTTAACATCAGCGACGGCCCGTGCATTGTCACAAATTTCTGGATGGCCTGCGATTTCCTCGGCAAGCTGCGCCTTACTCCGATTCGCATCTATTTTGACGGCGCCAGTTCACCGCAGATTGAAGGTTTGACCGGAGAATTGTTTGCCTGCGGTTTTGATTATCCTGCCAATCACAGGGGCGATTTTACCGGCCTGACCAATTCGCAGGAGTCTGGTGAAGGCAGCGGCTATAACGGCTTTAGTGGTTACCTGCGATTGCTGATGCCGTACTATTCATCAATTCGAATAGACATAAAGAACGACACGGCAAGCAGTCACCTGGTCTGGATGATGCTCGAGCGTATGCCGCTGACTCGCACGAGGCTGCGCACAATCGGCCTGTCCGACGGAATGCTGCTTCGTACCTACGGCTACGGTCAGGACGGCTGGAAGACGAAGTACACCGAAGTTCCGCTTTTGAACACGACCGAACCGGCGGTAATGGCCGGGCTATTCCAGTTCTTTAACAACGGCGTGGGTAGTGGTGTCGGCCATAATTTCAAATATCTCGAAGGTGATTACCGAATCTATTACGGCGGCAGTAGCTTGGCCTCGTATCGAAGCAGCGGCTCCGAGGATTTTTACCACTCGTCATGGTACTTTCAGGAAGGCACATTCGATAAGCCGGGCGACGAGTGCATGGTCGAAAAACACGACGCCGACTACACGTGTTCGGCGAGCAGGTTCTTTCCACTCTGGCGAGCACCGTATCACAAGGACGGAATCAAGCTTACCTGGCAGGTCGGCGAATCAGCAATGCCAGACCCCGGCAATACATACACGCGATGGATAACCTGGTACTACAAATAATCAACCAAGTACAGAGCAGAAACTATGGCAAATGAAATACATATCGACTATCAATCCGGCTTTACAGTTTACGCTTGTCTAAGAGACAGCGCCGGCAAAGTTTGGAATCCCTTATCAGAGGTTTTTGAAGACTGGGGCAGCGGCGGACATACGGCTGATGATTACGACGTTAGCCTGGCCGACAAAGGCGGTAATCGATACACGGGCGATTTTGACACTGCAATCGACCCCGGCCGATACACGATTCAAATCTTTGTCCAAAGTTCACAGACGCCGGCCGATACCGACGAATTGATTGGCACCGGCTGTATTATATGGTCCGGTGCCGCTGAGCTTACCTGCGACAAAATACTTGCCAACAAGGCTGTTCAAAACAAACTCACCGGCGAGATTGACTATTATGATGACGACGGCCAGGCGGTTATTCTGACTATCACGCCGAGCGAAGATGAATCAACCCTTACAAGGACACCGAGCTGATGGACGCCGCATTTTACAGAGATGCTCTTTTTTCCGGCATGACGTCGAATGCCTTTAAGCTCGGTACTGTCCTGCACATGGGCTGGTTCTGGCCGAGACTTACCGGTTGTTTGCTGCTCTACCGCGGCGATAGTATCGAAACCGTTAACTTTGACAGAGTGGTCGCAGCAAGCGATTTTGACGCGATTGAAATTTCTCCTCCTGATTACTTACTGCATCAAAATAACACGACCTTTTTCTATGTGCTGCGCCGTGCCAACGGACACGGCTGTCTTGAGCAGACATTGTCCGCATCAGCCAAAGTCGTCATCAACAGCGACGGCAACCTCGCTGAACTGGTTCCAAACAGTATTTTTACTATCAAAGCTAAAACTGTTCGGGGCAGTATTGTAAAGCTCACGTGGTTCTATTGCCCGATGGAACAACAGTCGCCGCCGGTCCGGTTTAATATCTACACCGACGACGGCACGGGACAAATCGACTATCAGAACGCAATCGCTCAAATCGAATATCAAGGCCGAAGGTTTTATAGTTACACCAGCAACGAGCTTCCTGCAGGCAGATATCTGTTTGCGGTAAGAGCACAGAACGAAAACGGCCTCGAAGATAACTCATTAGCAGCCGTCAGCCTTGAAATAAGTGACGATAACAACTTTTCTGTCCAGTTTGCCGGTATCGAAACCATTTAAAAGTCTCTGAGCATCCCAATGTCAAATCATATCGACCTATACCAGCCTGAACAAACGGACCTTGCGATTCCTGCTGCCGGCGCAGTCGTTTTCCTCAATGGTATTCTCTGCCCCGAGCTTGAGGTTATAGATATTGTTCGCTCCGGCCGGCCTGATTTCAGTTCGGCCCGGCTTGCATATAGTCCGGCGGCTTCAGGCTCTCTGAAAACTCAAACCTATCCAGGCGCCGAAATCTGTATCAGTCAGCATTACAACGCATCGCCGCCTTCGGTTGCAATAGAAATGCTCCCTGTTTTTGTAGGGCAGGTAGAAACCATCGAAAGCGATTTCTCCGATAAAGGCGAAAACATTCAAATCGTTGCGTCCGACTATAGCACGAATCTAAAACGCAACATTATATATGGCTGTTATGTCGGTGACATTGACGGCTCTGCGAAGTTTCTAATCGGCGCCGACCCGGTCTTTAATGATGACGCGGCGCCAAATGCGGCATCGTCTTTTGCAAATTTTGACGGCAAAAGCTGCCGTGTCTTTGCGGACCAGTTATCTTCTGCTGCATACTGGACCTATGCCGAGATAATCGACTATCTGCTGAGCGTGTATGTTCAGCCGGACAGATTGACAAGGCCGCCTCTCGAATTACTGGAAGCCCTGACTGATAACCAGCAGGCCGCCGAACTCGACCTGACGGGCCTGAATGTACTCCAGGGGCTGAACCGGTGCTGCGAACGCGTCGGCCTGAATTTCAGATTTGCGCCGCTCAGTTCGCCTGATAGGCCTGCACAGGCAATCGAATTTTATAAACCCGATAGTACACGAAAAGTTGAGCTTGAACTTCAGCCAGAAGGACAGCAGCTTAACATATCGAGAACCAGCGTTGCTGCGTATTCCAGCCGTGAAAACTTTTGCCCTGTCACACATCGATACATCGGCCTTGGTGACCTGAAGGTCTTTGAAGCGACTTTCGAATTAGTAAAGGCCTGGGACCCGGCAGGCGAGAGTACAAATTTCGACGCGTTCAGTCCGTCGAGCAATCCGGAATTTTTCAAAGTCCGCGACGTTCATCGAAAATGGTGCCTGAATGAGACAGGCCGATATACCGAACCACCGTACAACCAGGGGCCGGCCTTTGATTTTTCAAAAATCTTCGATACGGGAAATTATGTCCGACGCACGCGGCGTTTTCATCCGGCATTGACCGCTGATGCGCAAGGTCGTTCGATGGGCTACTTCCTCGAAGTATCATACGACGACGGCAAGCACTGGTGGCAGTATCTCTACGCCTTCGACAATCTGCTCGATGAGTGTGGTATCTGGCTCAGTAGCGATACGCTCGACCTCAATACCTGGATTGCAATCCTCAAAGGCGTGCTGCGATTTCGCATAACCTGCTCGGTGTTAAGTGACGAACGGTTGAGCTGCGAAATTGCCGACGGCCCGGTCGGTGCAGGCTCACCGGTCATCGACTTTTGTCTCCACATGCCGCGCCCGTTCAGGTACCGAAAGGTCACTAATCAAAGTAATTTCTGCGGTTCGACCGACCCGTCGATTGGCGAACCTGACGAAGCTGACGACACCCCCGCTCTTTATGAACACCTGCGAAAATGGGCCGGGTCCAGGTCTGAGGTAATCGAGACCGTCGATTTGCAGACACCATACCTGGCCCTTCATTATTCAGTCGGCGACAGGGTCACCGCGGCGCCGCAGAGCCGCAATGTATTCGGCCTGCTAAGCGACAATCGCAGCACAGCCCACATCGAACAGGTACGCATGGATTTCAGGAATCAACGCACCAACCTGAAGATTATCCGCCAAAGGAGCAGACAGCTATGAGCGACCAGACAACTATAACCGACACCGACCGGCTTTTACAGCGACTCGCCCGCACTGCTGTAACACCTGCTGAAAAGTCGTTTGTCACCAGCCCCGGTGACAGGACCATCACCGTCGCCGCAAAGATTATCAGCAATCACTCTTATAACCTTTATAACGTGCGGATAGTTGAGCTGAAAGACCCGCCCACACAACCGATATTGCTCGGAGGCCAGTTCACCGCCGTCAATCTTGCCGAACCTTTTAATTCGACGGGAAATCTCCCCGCCGATACATACGTTCTCATCTCGAAGGTCGGCGAAAAATACGCATTCTACGCCCCGGTGTAAAAATGAACACTAATGGCAACACAAAAAGCTGGCATTTGAACAGACAAATCAACCTGTCGGTTGTAATTCAGCTTGTGCTCCTGGCCGGCCTTATTCTCGGAAGCTGGGTCAACCTGCAAAGGCAGCTCGATTTACTCCAGCATGATGTAACCTTGCTTCTGCAATGTCAGAAAGACCTGAAAAACAAATTCGAAACCCTCTCCGAAAGAAGCATCTCCTATGAATACCGTCTGCGAGCGGTTGAGAGAATCATATCAAGACTTGATAGCGATTTACAGAATTTCAATCAAACTGAATCTAAAGGAGAACAATGATGAAAACTAAAAATGTCCCCGTTAAAATTGCATTTGCGATGATTATCACATTCGTTTTTCTCGCTGGTTGTAACTCGCTGCGATTCGCACCGGGCGAAGTCCAGAAGAAAAACGCATACCTCCACGAGCGTGCCACAATGTTCGCAGCCCTGGAAGCAAAGAACGAATCAACCTCGCCGCAGCTCCAGGCCCTTACCGAACTGGCCCATCTCCAGAGCGGCTCATTCACAACTTACTTCGGCCTGCCCTCAGAATTACCCCAGGCCTATACTCCGCAGGATGTTTTGCTCCAGTCGAACTTCGACCTCGCCCACGCCTCGCTCGCCGAATCCGCGCAAAGGCCCGACCCGTGGGATACCGCAGATGCCCTTTTGGAATTGGGTATAGGCATAAGTGCTCTCATCGGCGGCGTCTACGGCACAAAGGCCGTCAAATTCCTCAGGGAAGCACAGGCCAAATCACAGGCCCTGAAAGAGGTCATACAGAACAACGAGTTGTTCAAGAACCAAAACCCCGGCTCAACGGAAGCCTTTAACCAGGCCCAGCAGAACCAGTCCACAGAAACCAAAAAACTCGTCACCGAATTAAAAACATAGATTTTTTCGGCCACAAGTTCTGCTTTTATAAGACGTTATGGGAACAGAACTGCAAATTCACTTGACTAAGACATATTTGTTGACGATAATATAAATAGCTCATCTACCACGTGTAGAAGGAGTAAGGACGCCGTCCTAATTTAGGGCGGCGTTGGCTTTTTTAGGTAGTCTTTGTGTTCTTTCCGCAGTCTTTCCTTGCGATGCTCATAAGTTACTGGATATGCCGTCCATAGTACCCAAGCACTCGATCTATTTTCTAATATGACAAGAAATTCTGCATTTTCAAGCCAAAGCAAATGTCTGGTTTTACCTTTTCTTTGATTCTTCCATTGTTTTATAACTGGGTCATTTGCATGCTCGATAATAGCTCTAACCCATGCAATTCGTTCACATCTTTCGAGACTCGGTGTTCTAAGCTGCTCTGCGGGCCCCTCAGTAATAAGGTGCCAAAAGCCTCGTTCCTTTCCTTTTTCGAGGGACCTTTTGACGTAAACAGGTTTGCCATTAAAATGAGGGTGAGATTCAATAAAATCTTGATAGAATCTCGAATAGACTTCATCTTCATAACGTTGCCAATTGCCATCGAAATCTTCGAACAGCATCAAATTAGGAAGCCAATCAGGATCCATTGTCATGAACTCTCCCCTTGCCCATGCCACTGGAGAATATTTAGCTTGGTTTCTCTCGGCCAAGTCGTTTTAAGAAGTGATTTACATGACAATGTTTTAATACGACTAATAACAGCTAATTTGGCCGTGCTCGATCTGAGTTTTTCATTCTCATATCTCAAAGCTCCGAGGAGCAAATCTGTAAGCTGCAATAGCTCAGATTCATGAGACCGAATTTGTTGAACCCTTTCAATTATCTGCCCAGAGGTGTCGTATTTGCTGTTACGTAAGATTTCTTCGAGTTTTGCTCTTTTTTGTTCACTCTTCGTATCTTTGATATCTATGTAAATTCTGTATGAATTATTTGGCTCTATAATTTCCTTTAAAAGAACAAAGAACATCTTGTAGTACCAATCATCATGCGATTGATTATGACGGACATGGTCCAAGGAACCCTTTTCTGGAATCACCACGGTACGGAAATGAAGATCATCGTTTCTGAAAAAGTAATCGATAATGTCAAGGTAAAACTCGACTTTGCTGGGAGATACTTTTATCCACTTTATTTCGAAATCAGGTGGAAGTTGCCATTTGGCCTTAATTCTTCGTATGCACGTTGATATCTCTTTTGTTTTCTCAAGAGGACACCATAAAGCTGCAATTGCCATGACAGGCCTATTGTCGTTTTCAAGATGACAACTCTCATCACAGTAAATGTTAAATACTTGTGCCATAATTCTACCCGTAAATAGAGAAAAATCGTGGTATGAGTTTAATGTTTGGAGTTGTCCATGTAAAGCTCTTTGTGTCTTTGTGGACAGTCCACAGAAACCAAAAAACTCGTCACCGAATTGAAGACTTAAAGCGGTGTGTCCTGAAGTCAACTGATAAAGATTCCTATAAGAATCAAGATACCGAGAAACAGCAGAGCCGCTGCATTCAAAATAAGTCCAACAACAGCGAATATCTTTTTGCGATTTTTTTGACAGACCCCTGCTATACCCAAACCGGTACCTGCGAAGCTGCTGAGAATCATTGTCATAAAAATGGTTCCCGCAACGGGAAAGTGCTGTTCTTGTGACGTTTCATATTCACCGTGAAAAAGGAAAAGAATCAAAAAAGTACAAAACAAGGCTGTAAACAAAACTATAGACAATATGAATGATACAATACCAAGCTCGGAATTTTTTCCGATTCTATTATCAGGCTTTAAAGCCTGAATAGGAATTGTAATTACTTGCTCCGATTCTGCAGCATTATTGTTTCTCTCGGTTCCCCTTTTTCTTTTGAATGTTTCATTCAGGAACTCTTTAAGTTCATCATAATTTCCTTCCGTTATCTTCCTGTTTGGTATAACTATGGCATTTACTGAAGATACGTAAATAAATGCGTAATCATCAGTAAATATAATTCGTTCAACTGTATCCCATGAGTACTTGGATTCAGAATATTTCCCCTGGTCGATTATATGATTTTCATCGAGCTCAAGTTGTTGTTCACCTAAAAAGGTTCTGTTCTTCCCCTCACGGTACATTCGCTTAACTTGTCGTTCTACCTGCTTAGGCAGCCATTTCCACATAACTAATGATAATAAAATGGAAAACACAGCTGCCGAAACAGTTCCTGATAAGTTACGAGATAACAGAGAAAGACTGGCAAAAAGAATTATTGGCATAATAAAGATATTAATGATTTTCATACGACGGTGTGTTTTGCTGTGTCTCATATGTACGCGATTAAATGCAACTATATCATCTAAGTTTACAGAGTATTTTATTAATATCTAAGAACCTTCCTAAAAAGCCCGTCGAAACCAAAAAACTCGTCACTGATATTACAGTGTTTTCTCGCCGACGAGCTCGCGCACACGGTCGACCTTGAAATGCACTAAGTATTTATTGGCCTCGTCCGGCTCTGGACAGATTTCCGGATGCTCTTCGATAATTTTGTCGACAACCGAGACATTCGTCTCTTCGCGAATCATCGTCAGGTACAATCGCACCCCTGCATTGTCAGCAGGGTCCTCGATAAACATATACACGGCACTGGAGTTATGCCGGATGTTCTGGTGACTGAGCCTTTCACGCATCACTAAAGCTATGGTATCTTTATCGACGATCATCGGCTTCGCATAAATCGCCAGGTCAACCTGGCCCTCGGCATCCGCCGTCGCCAGCACGCCTATCCCTTTTGCTTTGGCGAAATATTCAGACAGGTTCATTTACCTTTACTCCTTAAGTTTTTGAGTTTTTCCTTCAGCGTATCGCCCAGGTTGCGTCCACGAATCGGCTTAGTGATATAATCCACCGCCCCAATCTCATAAGCCCTGTCTATTGTCCCTATCGCCGATTCCGACGTAAGCATAATCACGGGGATATTCGCTGTCTTTGCGTCATATTTAAGAGCCGACAGCACCTCCAGCCCGTCCATACCCGGCATCATGATATCCAGAAGCACAAGTCGAGGCCTTGTTTTCCTGACCAGTTCGATTCCGCTCTTACCGTCCGCCGCTCCGTAGACCTCGAATCCGTCCCTGTTCAGATTAAACTCCACCACCCGCCGCAGACCTGCATCGTCATCGATAACCACCACCGGGATTCGCCTTATCTTCTGGGCCTTCTTAATCTGCTTCTGACATCTTTTGAGTTTTTCACGGACCGTCTTGCCGAGCTTTTCAGGCCTGACTGATTTGCCGATACACTCATCCGCGCCCAGCGACAGCGCATCTTCCGTTTCGCCGATTGTTTCGCCTTCGGTAAATACTATAGCTGGTATGTTCCGTGTACGCGCGTCACGCTTTAACTCTGCGATTATCTCAGCCCAGTCCGAACATGCCAGCAGCACAACTTTCGGCGGATTCGTTAAAACCGTCGCCAGGCCGGATACACCGTTTGCAGCCGTCGCAACCCTGAAACCGTCGAGAAAGAGATTATACCGGACCGACTCACGGAACTGCTCATCTTCGGCGATAACCGCCGCCGGTATTCGCTTTCTCAATGCCATAATGTATCCCCTTACCGCACGTACAATACAAGGCTTACCCTGCTTCGCATACACTTGGGTACACCAGAGATTATACCCAAATTGCCCCGGCCTTCAACCTTTCTGATTTATACCGAGCCGCGAGGTATTGAAACTTTTGCCGCCGACGACTAAAATGTCCTTTTCGATAAACTATTGACCCAAGCCGCTGAAATTGGAAAAAATCATGGTCGTTGGTGTAATGACAACCCAGCTTTATCTACACGGGATGACCTCACTCAAAGATAAGCGTAGAATCATAAAGAGCGTTATCGAAAGGCTCAAAAGCAGGTTCAATATCTCGATTTCCGAAGTCGACCACAACGATATAAAGACCAGTGCTGTTCTCGCATTGGCTCTGGTCTCGAACGACACTCGTTTTATCAATCAGCAGCTCGACAAAATTCTCGACTTCATGCGCAACGACGGTCGCTTCACACTCGGACCCGTCGAACGAGAAACCTTCTGAGAGATTTTCTCAGAAGCAATCTCTTACATCACACTGTCAACAATACGTCCTGCCCCGAGGAATATATCAACAGCAATCGCCGAACATACTATTGCTGCACGAAGCCACACAAGCCGACTCTTACCTTTTGCCAGAAAGAAAATCACCCCCGTCGCTATCGCCCCAACCACGTACATCTGCGCCGACTCTATAAATCGCCTTGTATAACCCGAACCGAGTCCCGCAAAAACGTGCGTCGCCTTTGTGCCGAGCAGCAGGGTGACTATTGCACAGGCCAGCAGTACAATCGCACTTGCCAATACCCATTTCCTGTCACTATAGCCGCAGTGTATTATACCCTCTATCCCCTCTCCAATCAGAACCGCACAGCACAACAGCGGCACGGTTAACCATATGATTCGAGCTGCGCTGGAAAAGGAGTCAAATACCAACAACGCCACGCCAAGAGCAAAAATGAACATCACGCTGTACCTTCTTGCCGCCATAAGCATCGCAAAACCGATTATCAATGCGCCGATAGCGACGTGATAAAAACCCATCGGAACATTGACCCTGCTAATCAGCGCCGCCGGTGCGAGAATCGATAACAAGTCTTCCGGCTTAATCTTTATTTGTGTGGGCACCGGGTATAATGCGAATTGACCGGCCAGCCTGAAAATCCCCGCAATAACAGCGAACGGCAGAATCCCCAGCGGCACTCTCATCCATTTCGATTTACCTTTAGGCCCGAAAACACCAGGCCAGAAAAGCCACGGAACAATCGCTGCTATACTGCCCGCTGTTTCATGAAATTCAGAACCACCCAGAAAAAGCATAAAAGGCCCGAACCCATAAATCGCCCCCGCAAAAAATCTTCCGCCAAACCCTGCCACCCACCGTTTGCTTAAAAGATAACATCCCAGGGCCCCGACACAGCAGTTGACGGGTATTAAGTAACCAGCAGTATCGAAGTCTTTGAAGTAAGGCTGAAAAAGATATACACAAAAGATTATGTACATCGCCGCAGCAGTTGCATCCCTGCTCGCCTTACCCATAGGCCCGGCCCTTCATAGCGAGTAGTTATTTATAGTTAGCCCCCGGTTTTACCGGGGGGTTTGGACCTTTGAACACCACACCACTTTGGCATTCTATTTTATTTAGCCCCTGATTTCGACGCGAGGTTTAGCTGCCGGTTGCTTTACTTCTTTTATTGCCACGGCAGGGCATTTACTTTTCTTCGGGCACTGTCCCGTCCAGCAGTACAGGCACAGCTTTTCCTTCGGCCTGCCGATTGCCGCCACCATATCGTCGACCGTCTGATACCTCAGTGTCGTCACACCGAGGTCCTTGGCAATCCACTCGACCATAGCTTTATATTTCGCGCTGTTCGAATCGACGTATTCACTGACGTTTTCGATATCATGTCCTTCGAGCGCGCGAATCGCCCGTCGTGCCGCAAGTTCGTTTATCGAGCGGGTGGAAAGATTAAATCTGCACGGGAACATCAAAGGCGGACACGCAGGCCGAATATGAACCGCCTTTGCCCCGCAGTCCCAAAGCTTCTTTATAGCAAAGTTCTTGAGCTGAGTACCCCTGACTATCGAATCCTCGCATACGACAATACTGTTTCCTTTTATAACCTCTCTTATGGGAATAAGTTTCATCTTCGCAATAAGGTCGCGCCTCTGCTGACTGGGCGGCGTATAGCTTCTGCCGTAGCCGGGCGTGTACTTGACTAACGGTCGCCTGAAGGGCTTACCTGATTCCATCGCATACCCAAGCCCATGCCCAAACCCCGAATCCGGCACACCGCTAACCACATCAACCTCTATATCCTTATCATGCCTCGCCAGGCTTCTGCCGCAACGCTCCCTGACTATCTCCACGTTTATACCTTCGTAGCTCGACGCCGGAAAACCTGTGTAAATCCAAAGGAACGCGCATATCTGGTCTATTTCATTACTGCCGCGCCGCATTTGGCGTATACCATCTTCGTTTATTAGAATTATCTCGCCGGGCTCAATATGTTTTACAACCTCGAAGTTGCTGTTTGGAAAAGCGCTCGTCTCTGTCGTCACCGCCCAGGCATCCTGCCGCCTGCCGACGACTAACGGCGTATATCCATATCTGTCCCTCGCCGCATAGATACCGTTCTTGTGAAGCAGCAATAGCGAGCACGACCCTTCGATTTGCTCGAACATCCTCTCGATACCGTCAACAAAATCGTCACCCTGGTTAATCAGTTTTGCCAGCAGCTCTGAAGTATTGACCCCTCTTTTACTTACCTCTGTAAAAGACAATTCCTTTGCCAGCAGAGTCGTCGCCAGCTCTTCCGCGTTTTCTATAAAGCCGCACGTGACAATGCAGAAAGGCCCGAATTTCGAGTTCAGGTGAATCGGCTGCTCTTCGAGGTCGCTGATAACTCCGATACCTTTATTACCCGACAGGTTGGTGTAATCGTCGAAGAATTTAGACTTGAACTGGCTCTGACTGAGATTATGTATCTGCCGCTTAAAACCGTTGCCCCCCAGCACCGCAATACCCCCGTATTCCGTCCCAAGATGCGAATGGTAATCCGTCCCGTAGAATAAAGTTTCAGTACAATTACCTTTTGACACCACGCCGAAAATGCCGCTCATACTTCGCCTCCTTTACGAAAATTACTTTTAGTCTCCATACCGAATATGAACAGACGAGTTGAAACTTATTGTTTCACTTAAGCACCACTTTTCCCGTCCCGCCTGTGATTCTGCCGATTTTGTAAACGCTCTCGCCGTACCGCGACAGCTTGCCGGCTATCGACTCTGCGAAGTCTTCCGCAACTATCAGTACAAACCCGATACCCATATTAAAGACTCGGTACATCTCCTCTTCTTCCACCGGCCCTTTCGCCTGGAGGAAATCGAATATCTTGTGCCTCGGCCACGCCGATTTATTTATCGCCGCGTTGCAGCCCTTCGGCAGCACGCGAGGTATGTTGCCCACAAGTCCGCCCCCGGTAATATGCGCCATTGCATGCACTACCTTCTTGACTTTATATTGACCGAGCAGTTTCACTATCGGCTTGACATATATACGCGTCGGCTCCAAAAGGACGTCGCCCAGCGTCCGCCCGTCAAGCTCGGCAATCTCATCGGCCATCTTCAGGCCGAGCTGCTTGAAACAAATACCGCGAGCCAGTGCATAGCCGTTACTGTGCAAACCGCTTGAAGCCAGCCCTAAAATCACGTCGCCTTTGCGAACATCCTTGCCGGTGACTAATTTCTTCCTTTCGACAATCCCCACGGCAAAACCCGCCATGTCGAAATCGCCTTGCCCGTACGTATCCGGCATCTCCGCAGTCTCACCGCCGAGCAGCGCACAATCGGCTGTCTTACAGCCCGCCGCCACTCCCTTTACCATCTCGGCTATTATTTCGGGAACCAGCTTGTGTACCGCTATGTAGTCCAGGAAGAATAACGGCTCGGCTCCCTGGACGAGCATATCATTAACGCTCATCGCCACCAAATCAATGCCCACCGTATCGTATTTCTTTATCTTCGCCGCCAGCTGAACCTTGCTTCCCACCCCGTCGGTGCACGCCACAAGAACAGGACTCTTGTAATTTCTCTTGAACAGCTTCTCGTCGTAATCCAGCCGAAACAGCCCCGCAAAACCACCCGGCATATCCATCACCCTCGGCCCGAACGTGCCGGCAACGCAGGATTGTATCCGCTCGACCATCTCGTCGTTGGCGTCGATACTTACCCCGGCTTGTTTATAAGTTAAAGCCTGACCCATAAATCACTTAACTTTTCACTGCATTTTTGAATAATTAAACATTCAGGAAATAAACCCTAAGCACTAATACCTAAATCCGAAACAAGCACTAAATTCAAATGGCCGAAATTCAAAATCCAATCGCGCATTTTTCCGCACTGAAAACTGTTTTGAGCATTTGGATTTTTACAATTCGAATTTGTTTAGGATTTCGATATTAGAATTTAGGATTTCCTTCCCAATCAGTGTTTATCCATGTCTGAAAGTTATAACTGTTCGCTTTCTGCTTCGAACAGGCCCATCTGATACTTCTCCATCGAGAACTTGTTCATGGCAACGTCCACCGGTATCCGATAGTTCCCGTTCCAGCACGCCGTGCAGTAATTATCCGCCGGCTTGGCGGCGCACGACAGCATCCCTTCCAGTGACATATACCCGAGGCTCTCAACGCCGAGAAACGCCTGAATCTCATTGAGTGTCTTGTTGTTGGCTACTAATTCTGTTTTGGTCGGGAAATCCACACCGTAAAAACACGGAAAACGTATCGGCGGGCAGCTCACACGCATATGTATCTCTTTGGCCCCCGCCTCACGCAGCGCCAGCATCTTGCCGCGAGTGGTCGTTCCGCGAACTATCGAATCATCGACTACCACAATGCGCTTGCCCTCCACCACTTCATTAACCACTGCCAGTTTCAGTTTCACCTGTAACTCACGCAGCGACTGGCTCGGAGAGATAAAAGTCCTGCCGACGTAGTGACTTCTCACCATACCCATATCGAAAGGTATTCCGCTCTGCTCGGCATAACCTATCGCCGCGCTCGTCCCCGAATCGGGCACCGGTATCACCACGTCAGCATCGGCTGGATGCTCTTTCGCTAATTGCCTGCCTAACTTCTTCCTGAACTCGTGTACGTTCTGTCCGAATATCGTGCTGTTCTGCTTGCTGAAATATACATGCTCGAATAGACAATGTGCCGGCTTGACCGTGCCCGGCTCGACAAAGTACCTGCTGCTCAGACCCTGCTTATTGAGGGTTACTATTTCACCCGGCTTGACCTCGCGTATAAATTTGGCGCCGATTGCATCGAGCGCACAACTTTCACTGGCCACGCAGCAGTAACCCTCTTGTGTCTGCCCTATGCACAAAGGCCTGATTCCATAAGGGTCCCGCGCCGCTTCAATCCTGTCCGCAAAAAGAAACAGCAGGCAGTAAGCGCCCTGCAAATGATTGAGAACATGACCTAACGTATCCGGCTTGGTAACGTGACTCGGCTTGGCCAGAAGGTGGCTGATTATTTCCGTATCGGTTGTCGTCTTGAAAATGCTCCCGTAAGCCTCATATTCATCACGCAGCAGCGACGCATTGATGATGTTGCCGTTGTGTGCTACTGCCACCTGACCTCGCGAATACTCCGTAAAAAACGGCTGAGAATTGACCACCTTGCTCGAACCGCTCGTCGAATAGCGAACGTGGCCTATCGCAATCGGGTTAGCCAGCTTCTCCAGTACGCCCCGACTGCTCCTGAACACCCGCCCGACCGTACCCATATCCGCATATACCTGGATATCCTCGCCGTCGCTCGATGCGATACCCGCCGATTCCTGACCGCGATGCTGCAGAGAATAAAGACCGAAATAGGTCTTCTGAACAGCCTCTGGGTCCCCGAAAATCCCGAACAAACCGCATTCCTCTTTCTTCTCAAAGACCATCAGCACCTCGACAAAAAACACGGGTGATTAAAACGACAAGCACCTGACCCTTCGGTCAGTGTAATAAATTCACTTCGATAAGTCAAACGGTTGTTTCTTCGCATGCTTGTCCCTGCAAGCCGTAAGCGGGGGCGGGATACATAAATTCCGGCATCCGCTGGATTTTGCCTTGCCTGTCCAGGCACACTAACGTACTCGAGCCCTCTGCCAGCAGGACGCCGTCACAAACTCGCTTCAATTGGTAACAGTGCTCGATTTTGCACGTAGTAACGTTTATACACGTTGTAGTCAGTTCCAGCTCCTCGTCGTACTTTGCAGGCTGTCGATACCTGACCTCAAGCCTTGCCATCACGAAGAATACCCCGGCTCGCTCCATGTTTTTATACGCTACGCCGTTTGCCCGCAATAGTTCCGTTCTGCCCATCTCGAACCAGACCGGGTAGACGCTGTGGTGTACCACTCCGCCCTGGTCCGTTTCGCAGTATCTGGGCCGAATCTTTATTGTATGGCTGCTGATTGTGGCTTTATCAGGAAATTCCATCTTGTTTCCGCTGCTAACATACCATAAAAACTTACCTTTGCAAGCTTGTGTAACTGCCCAGGCCGAAAATCCATTTAATTGTTGACTATCAGCTCTTTTGGTGAAACAATATCCGCTCTTTGTACTATCAGGGGCCGCGTTTTGCGAACAGTCGCGAAACTATGGACCCGTGAACTCTTTTTGAAAGGATTATGCAATGAAGGCTAACCTGACCGTCATTTCCTCTCTCTTCCTGGCCGTTTTGTTGTTCTGTTTTGGCTGTGAGCCAGAGCCGAAAACCACCGCCCCGGAACCCGTGCAGCAGGCCGTTGCCGAACAGGCCGAACAGGCCCAGCCCTCACAAGAGGAAATAGACCGCGCCGAAGCTGAACTTGAAATGATGATGGAGCAGGCCAAGGCGGAACAAGCCAAGGCAGAGCAGGTCGTCGAGCAGCAGCCCAAAACCGTCAAGGTCGAACCGGCCCCCGCAGAAACCGAATCGCAAACCGCTGACGAAACACCACAGCAGTCACCGGACGATATTATTGTGACCGTCAACGGTGCCCCCATTACTCGCGGCCGGGTTGATGAACTGGTCAACCCGCGACTTGAGCAGATTAAAAAAAGCTCAAGAAAGAAGCTCGGTGACGAATACCTGGCCAGCACGAAAAAGAGAATCTCACAGCAGATTACAGAAGGGCTTATTATCGAAACTCTTATCGAACAGCAAATGAAAAAACACAATATCGTCGTCACACCTCAGCAAATCGATGATTACATAGCCCTGATGGCCGCTCGCGAGAATATGACCGTCGATGACCTCAAAGCACTTGTCACAAGAGGCGGAAAAGACTACGAGCAGTGGAAACAGCAGATGCAGTTTGACAAGATAATCAGCGTACTCACCCTCGCTAAGATAGAAGGTTTCGGTACTGCCGATGTCAACGACGCCGATACACTTGAATTTTATGAGCAGAACAAAGAACGCTACGAAACACCCGAACAGGTAAGGGCCAGCCACATACTTATCAGGCCTGAGCGGGGCGAGGGAATCGACCTCAACGCTGCCAAAGCCGCTGCCCTGGCAAAAGCAGAGGAACTACTTGGGCAGATAAAGGCCGGCGCCGACTTCGCACAGCTCGCAACGGAAAACTCGGACTGTCCGTCATCCGCTAATGGCGGCGACCTGGGCTTCGGACAGAGGCGAACCTGGGTCAGTGCATTTTCAGACGCAGCCTTTGCACTGCAGCCCGGACAGGTCAGTGACGTCGTCGAGACCCCTTATGGCTACCACATCATCAAGGTAACCGAACGCAAAGAAGCAGGACTTATGCCCTTCGACGAGGTAAAGAGCGAAATTATCAAAATGCTCCAGTCCAGGAGTGAAGCTGAGCTCGGCGCGAAATACATCACCTCCCTCAGAGACAGTGCCGAGATAGTCTATGCCGAAGGCGAAGAGCCCCAAAAGAGCGCTGACGACGTGTTGCCACAGTAACCTGTCCGCTTGCAGCGACATATGCACAAAGTAGAAGAAGCTTGTGTGTTTAGGGCTTCTGTGCTTATCTCTTGGCTGGAATCTAACAGTTCATTTGTTATTTCTCGCTTTCTTGCGCGGCAGGTCCTGCAGATATTCGGTTCCGGCTAAGCGATTATAAGACCTTCAGATATCTTGCCGCTTAAGGTACAGCCGGCAATTAATTTACTTTTACCTTTGACAGCCAAAGCTGTTGTCTGTGCGTCAATCGTTCGAATCGTGTCATTGCTCTCAACCGCGGCGATAAAGTCGCTCGCTGCAAATGCTCGCATACCCACCCTGACGCGAATGGATGCTCTTGCCGAGGTACATTTCAATGCTCGACATTCAGCCGGGTCGGGAACATCCGTTTACAAATCCGCGCCTGTCAACGGCTCGAGCGCCGCTTACGAACAAAATATTCGCAAAATTTGAAGTAATCTAAAAATGAACGCCGATATTCTGATATATTCAACAAGGCTCCATGTCATATGCAACGTAGAGTCGACGGTTTTTCAGGGACGATTTTCATGTCGAATCAACCTCGGGTGGCGAAGGTATTAGCCGCACTGCTGGCGTCAATGACTATCGGCGCGATTGTGCTCATGGCGATGGGCGGAAATCCTCCTTCGGCAGGACCTTTCAGTCTCTCGACCTATTACAAACTCGACCCTATCGAAAAGACCATCGGCTCCGAGGCGACCCAGTCTGCCGACCGGTGGAACTGCATCGAAGTTTACTTCAGCGGAACCACGGCCGGTAATATCGACCAGCTCGCCTCATTATCAGGCATCTCCTCATCAGACCTCATCGACTGTCACTTTGTCGTCTGCAACGGCCTGGGCGGAAACGACGGCCAGGTCGAGCCGACCACCCGATGGCAGAGGCAGTGGTCCGTTATACCAAGCCGTACCTGGTACGGCACTCCCCAGACTGTACGCATCTGTGTAGTCGCCGACGGACAGCAGCGCTTCGCCACAAGCTCACAGCTAAGACGCGTCGAGAATCTCGTGGATAAGCTCGCTCGAAAGTTCAACATCGAGCCGGCTTCCATCTATTACCCCGGCAACTGGCGATAACCCGAACACCAGTAACCCTCCTTTAATTAAGAATAGTTACTTTCTAAGCAAACCGAAGTCTTGCCTTTCGCTGAGCACCACCCACGCCCGCCAGTCTTTCTTTGCTATCCGTACCGGTTTGATAGGTTTAACCTCACCCAGCCAGACTAATACCCCGTACCGACAGTCGTTTTTGCTCTGCCAGTAATCATCCGCCCCTTGTATATGCTGATTATATTGACCTTTCAGCCTTTCGATTTTCTCCGGCCTCAGGTTCTCATAATATCGCACTTTCGTTACTTTGGCCGTGGCGCAGACCGGCCCGCTGCTCTGCTTGAGAAACAACCTGTCACCGTAGAGAATCTTTTCCCAGTACGACCGTCGGTTCATCGTAAACCGCGACTCTATCGTCTTTCGACCTTCTAAAATCGCCTCTAAGTACTCTTTTCTCAATATCACAAGATGAGCATTTCCCATATTCGCCTGCCTCATATTTCGCCGTTGAACGGCCGAAGATACAGCCTTTTGCCCCTTTTTTCAAGAAGGCTTAGAAGGCTTCGATAAGATTGGTCTTTGACGTACAATCGACACGGAACTATAATTATTGCCTTGAGGGTTACACTGTGAATACGCTTTTAGTCATAATAATTGTGCTCATAATCTTCGTTCTGGCACTGCTGGTCTGGCTGATTACTTCACTCATCTCCGGCAGTAAGAACATCGCCGGCCAGAGCCAGGCCATCGGCCTGTTGCAGCAGCAGTTGGAAGCCGTCAGGTCCGCCCAGGACAACACCAAGCAGACCCTGAACCAGACACTGCACACCAGTCAGCAGAGTATTGCCCGCAATATTGAGACCAGCCAGAAGGTTCTCGGCCAGTTGAATTCCCAGATCGGCGAGCTGCAGGGCACCAACAAGCAGATGCTACAGCTCGGCACTGACGTCAAACGCCTCCAGGACATCCTCGCAAGTCCCAAGCTTCGCGGACAAATCGGCGAATGGTCACTCAACAATCTTCTTGAAAACGTCCTGCCCGCCGACAGCTACGAGCTTCAGTACTCCTTCA
>Ga0315554_1000120_pt1 | contig 40039 bp, 33 predicted proteins | sample SalMarSW160370MG_FD_202114 | JGI IMG/M metagenome (GOLD analysis project Ga0315554, IMG submission 202114) | Salt marsh sediment microbial communities from the Plum Island Ecosystem LTER, Massachusetts, United States - Salt Marsh Sediment SW1603-70 ...
CGGAGATGCGTAAAGAGCGGCTGGAACGCCAACTAAAGCGGACCAAGGAACTTTATGAATGGGGAGACTACTCAAAGGCTGAGTATGAAACCCATCGTGACAAAATACTAGACCAATTCAGGATCATAACAATGCCGCAGCGACCGGCGGAACACTTGGAAAAGATGGCGCGATTCCTGGCAGATGTGACCGTATGGATAGTGGGATTACTGTGGCAAAATACCGTACAATGGTGGGCGCCTTACTTATTCGCAATGGCCAGAGTGTTATAAGAAGGCGATTACCCTGAAAGTATTCATCATTATGTGATCTAACAAAACGTCGGATTGTGTAATAAGGTAACAATGTACTTTCTTGTGACCTTGGTGAGCAATCTGCCCTATTTTACAGGTGTGATCTCTATGGTCTGGGAAGTATTAGGATAATTACGAAGGCTGAACTAGGCATTGCTTCTTCGTACGGTCCCGTGACCAAGTTCTTCTATCAGCTCCATTTGTATTTCCTGTAGCTCTAATAGCCTCTGCCACTGGGTAAAAAGGAGATGATCTATTTTCTCATGCAATTGACGAATTTCCAATTCCGCCTTGAGATTTACTCGATAGTCGTGTTCGGACCTTAATCGATCTTTATCTTCCTGGCGATTTTGGCTCATCATAATTATGGGAGCCTGAAGAGCAGCGATACATGATAAGATTAAATTCAAGAGAATGAACGGGTATGGGTCGAAAGGCCTATGAACTAATACTACTGCGTTTATGCCAACCCATAAGAGTAGCATACCCATAAAGATGCTAATAAAACGCCAACTGCCGGCATGTTCAGCTACCCTGTCCGCCAAACGTTCGCCGTAGGTTAGCTTACGATCAAATTCGACGTTAATATTGCTAGATAAAAGCTCGTGCTCTTTCAGGCTTTTTATGACCTGCTCCTCTAGCACTGAGACTTCACCCTTACCTTTGGTGAGAACATAGTTGACATACTCTTCCCTGAAGCGGTTTAGGTCAGAAATGCAAATGAACCCATCAGAAGACCAATCGGGATGCGTTTTCCGAATTATCTCGACCACGGGTTCACGAATCAATGCCGCAGGTCTGACCTCGCTAAGTTTCTTTTGTTTACCGCAGATTTGGCACGGAACGGTCTTTTGTTGTTTTGTAACCATAATTGCAATCACCCCCCAAAGATTTTCATCTGGACATGGTTACCAGCAGCTACAAGCTTCAAGCATATCATAGCATACAAGTTTCGTCCCACGACATTACTGCACGCTAAGGACAATTATTGCCGAAGATGAATAATCCGCCCAATTGTGAAGTTTAAAGAGAGTTTGAAGCTGTATCAGGAGATTAAGGGCTGAACATTCCGCTATTTCGTGTAGTCTGGCTCAACAAAATGCAAGGTTGTGACTTAACTATATACTACTTTGTTACCAGTAACTTGCGAAGGGCATTTGAAATAACGAGATTTACCCAGGCTGATGGACGTCAGTGGTGTTCCGGGAATCCAGACGTAGTCAAATTCCGCCCCACACTCTCACATTTAAGATGGTAGAGTTGGACTACCGCCAACTGCTCACCTCTGATATAGACTCGTTATTATAATAATTTTGAGATCGCCTGAAGGCTACTGAAGTTTCATAACCGCCTCTTCGGCTGCATTTACCACTTGGTAGGCTATTGGTGAAGCACAAAGAGCCGGATGTGTTCCCATTTGGAATAGTGATACTTCGTAAGCAGTCATTCCGTGTTGAATGCATGCACTGATAACGTTCACTAATTCTCCAACACCTGTGCCTCCAGAGACTTCTCCTCCAAGGAGGAGGCCATCATCTTTAGAAAATATCAATTTGACTGTAGTTGGCGCTGCCCCTGGCATACCGCCTGGGTGCCGGCTAGGTGCTTTGGCCGTTCCAACTACTAAACGATAACCGTCTTGTGAAGCCTGCCTCTCAATAAGGCCGGCTGCTCCAATGGCTAAGTCGCCAAATTCGGTAGAGAATACCCCCATAGTCCCTAAACCCGGATAGCGTGTCTCGAATAAATTTGCGGCGGCAAGCCGCGCTTCGTGAGTAGCGACCGAAGCCAGCCAGGTCTTTACCGGCATTCCGCTAAAATACGAGACCTTCATGGCACAATCACCGCAAGCCAGAATGTCGCTATCATTTCTAACTCGCATATGGCGATCTACCACAATTCCACCAGAAGATGTGCTTATTTGCAGGCCGGCTTCTTTCGCCAAATCCACATTTGGCTGTACTCCAATACTTATTATGACCACGTCGGCTTTGAGAGTTTCGCCATTTGACAGTTGAACCGCGGAAACCTTTCCATTTCCAACTATGTTGGCTACGCTTTGATTGGGAATAATTTTCACGCCTCGGTTAGCAAGCGTTGATTCGGCTTCGATACAAAATTCATCATCAAAGGCCAATTGAAGACAATGAGGTAGCTTCTCAATAATGGTTACTCTGTTGTCCCGATTTTTCTTGCATTCATCAGCAAACTCAGCTCCGATAAAGCCCCCTCCGATTATTATGATATCTTTAGCCTGATTTACTGTTGCTAGCATATCTTGCAGGTATTTGACATCTTTTCTAATGACAAACACATTTTCTTTATCAAAACCGGGAATAGGTAAGGTAGCTGGCAGAGAACCTGTAGCGATGATCAATTTTTCGTAGTTTATATCATTTCCGCTTTCCAGGCGTACGATTTTTCTTTCTCTTTCGATCTTTATGGCTCTATCGATAACCAGATTCACATCATTATCAGTTAACAAATTATCAGGAATTAAATTTTTTTGGGGGTTACCTAGAGTCCCAAAGATATAGGGTATGCCGCAGGGAATTAATACCTGCTGTTCCTGGCGAACAATGGTTACTGTCTTACCCGAGTTACGACGCTTGCAGCTAATCGCCGCGGTTGCCCCAGCAGCGCTCCCACCAATAATAACTACGTCGGATTTTTTCATCGCATTTCCTCACTTTGTTTAGGTTTCAATATTGATATTATTCTTGCTTGATAAGAATTCGCAGGAAAAGAAGGTGACTTCCTTTTCATAAATCTGAATAGTTGGGTTTGGCCTTGCCTCTTGAAGCTCGATAATATTCTTGCATCGCGGTCGTTCTCGATTTTGATTTTACTCTTAAGAAAATATAATAGTCATAAAACCCGAGCGAAATATGTAACAAATTTATGACATTTTGAAGGAAATTGGACTTTTTCCCTAAATCTTATGGCGGAATGAATTGAAGGCTCAAGCATTGCTCTTCAAAAGTCACATTCTGAGTAAATGTGACATTATGAAGAATTGGTATCTTTTTTATTTATGGCCATCTTGTACGCCTCCAGGAAGCGTTGACGGCTCTCGTAAGATCCGCTGAGTGCGACCCTTGCTATGAGTCACGCGCACATGATCCAGCGAGGGATCTCGAGAGGCATGGCGTACATTGTATTTCATTAAAGGACGGATAAGCGACCAATTAATGGGTGTGGTTATGGCATCTTTGGGGCATTTCATTTCACAGGTTAGACATAGCAGGCAATTGCGTCCCCAAACCGGGTATCCATCCTTGTCCTCGTGAATATTGGAACGAGGACACATTTTCATGCAAAGACCGCACGCGTCGCACTTTTCTTTATCTAACTTGACCATGCGGCTATATACCTGCTCTGCACACCACTGATTTAAAAAAAGGCGCTGCAGGCGATAGACGAACGTTGGTGGCCGGTCCTCTTCAGCCAAAGAATAGGGTTTGCCGGCAACACTTCCAGCGACCTGACTACCAAAATCTTCAGCCAGAGACAGTTCTGCCGGCGTGGGATGGTCTGGCGAGAAAAGATATCCTTCCTTAAGATAGCCAAGCCAGAAGTCAGCTCCATGGCAGTGAAAGTAGCCTGCCTCTCGTGCCCCCTTGCGGGCTAAAACTCGCCGTATGGACTTGATGGTATCGAATCGGTAGGTACCATGCAAGACAAAGGTGAAAGTTGGCAGGCTTCCAAGGTCCGGCAGACTTTTTAAGTAGTCTGTGACGATGAATGGCGGACGGAAAAAGTATACCGGGGATCCGATACCGAGCAAATCATATCCGCTGAGGTCTGGCGGCTGCTTTTCTTTGAGGCTGTACAGATCAACTTCGTATCCTTTCCTGCGGAGCCCGATAGCAATGGACTCGGCTACTTTTGCCGTGGTTCCTCCCTGGGAGAAGTAGCTTATCAGACTCTTGGCCATTTATAAACCTCCCGTTGGATAGACTTCTACCAGTCATGTTCTACACAAACTAATAAGGCACTAAATATCGCTCTGGTAAAATCCTTACCTTGTGCAATTTTAGTGCCTTTGTTTCATTTCCTTACCCACTTTATAGAGGATAGGTAAATGTGTAGAACGGAGTTATTTCATACTCTCATGTTATGCTCAGTGTATCCCTACACAATAACGCTGTCAAGCAAAACCGGAGGTTTTGGCTTATTTAACATCTCCCTGGGAGGAGATGTTAAACCTGCTAGTTCTTGAAATACAACTTTCTGACTTTTTACTAGACATTACTAAATGAAAAAACGCCAGCAATCCAGATGCTAGCGTTTAAATTGTAGACTGGAGACGGGGGAGAGTCGAACTCCCCGTCCAAAAGAAGCTGCCCAGGATATCCTACAAGCTTAGCCAGCTCTTTAATCTTGTCCGGCTCACCTCAACTGACCGAGTTAAGCCAGACCAGCCGATTTATCTTTCACCTCCCTCATCGGCATCGGGGAGATGGCACCCCGACTTTTCGGCACCCAATCCCAACCCGTCAGGGTGGGGTCAGGTTGGATGGCAACCTAGTTTTTAGGCTGCAACCATTTCTGGTTCGGCATTTGTTTTTTGCCACCGGTTTTGTGAGGTTAGTGGCACCTCAGCCTGCAATCCTGTAACCTACTTCCCCTGTCGAACCCGCGCGTCCCCATATTGTAAATGTACTGTCTATCTTAATATTATCGGCTTTTAGTGGCTCTGGCAAGCTCTCTATCAATCTCACGACGGGCAATGGCCTCACGCTTGTCGTATTGTCTTTTGCCTCTTGCTAACGCTATTTCCACCTTAGCGACATGACCTTTGATATAAAATTTAGTAGGCACTATTGTCAGTCCTTTTTCGGCAATTTGTCCTGTCAGGTTTCTTATTTCTCTCTTATGCAATAACAGTTTGCGTTTTCGTGTGGGCTCGTGCCCCATGTAGCTTGAGGCTTCGTATCTGGCGATGTGCATATTATGAAGCCATAATTCGCCCTTCTCATGCTTGACATAGGCATCACCCAGGCTTATCCTCCCCATCCGTACCGATTTTATCTCTGAGCCGGTGAGAACGATTCCCGCCTCATAACTATCGCCGATGTTATAGTTATGAAAAGCCTTTCTATTAGTAGCTACAGTCTTAACCGTCATCACTATTAAATTGTACCATACGTTGAGTTTACACCCAAGTAACTTTATACATAGTTCTGTTTGGTTTTAGTTGATTTCAGATGCTCTCCCTCTAACCCCCTCTCAAACAGATTATTACTCGGTGAGTGTTTTCCCGTTTGTTTGAGAGGGGGAAAGAATTAGAGAGGGGGCGAAGCCCTCTCTCTCCTCAACTCCCCTCTCCAGTCATCAATATCTGTGGTTTCTTATAAATGATTACGACTGGAGAGGGGTTAGTGGTGAGGTAAGAACCTATCAACCAAATGCAAATAAAACTTTATATACTCCCTTTTCTGATGTATATCCTACAGTGCGTGTTATAGATAAGTAATACAATTAGCCTCATATGTAAAAGGAACTCTTCTTGACAATTGTCACATATAATGTTAAAATTGTGCCAAGTGGCTATATTGAACTGCCATAATCCAAGGAGACTACTTTGCTGAGGAGAAATTCTTATTCATGGACAGGACTCGGTTTGCTGGTAGCTGGTATCGTCTTCTTAAGTGCGTCTTTCTTCATTTTTCATGCGTCATGGCTGGCAGCGCTGGGTATCTGTTTGATTATCATGTCATTTATACTTCTGGCACTGAGAAAGGCTATTCCCAACATACCGCCCGAAGTCTGCAGCCTTCTGCTGGAAACCGGCGTCGACAATATGGCCGCCCTGATAGAAGAACTGGGTATCAGAACCAAGGCTATCTATATCCCTTCTTCTCTTTCGAATAAATACCCCCGTGCCTTCATTCCTTTGCATTCCAACGGCTCAACCCCCCAGATAACCAGAGCCCTGCCACAGCGACTTATCGCCAGGTACGGCAGTGATCCCGAAGACATAGGTCTGCTGATTTCCACCATCGGTAGTGCCGCGACCGGTATGCTCGAAACAAAACCAGGGGCCACATCAAATGAGCTTGAATCAGCCCTGACATCATTATTCACCGGAAGACTGGGGATCGCCGATGGGACGAGAGTCACCTATCAGAATAACCATATAGAAATAGAAATAAACAAACCGCGTTTAGAAACCGACACCGATTTATCTCATCAGTGTCTGGGAGGACCGCTGGCCACGATTGCCGCTTCTGTAGCCGCCGAGTCATGGGACAAACCAATGCAAATCGCCCAGGAAGAGCAGCGTAAAGGCAAGTACTATATCGAACTAGAGGTATTAGGTTGAAAATATACAATCGATATTTTATTACCATTGCAATTGTGCTGCTGTCCACTACCGTAATTCTTATCGCTGCGGGACAGACTTCTCTGGACATTTTTTACAGCTTATATGTAATAGAAGCCCTGATAGTGACGGAATTGTTTGTCTATTTTAATAAAAAATCACGCCGCGTCTTAAATATTGTCGGTGTTATGCTGTTCGGGGGTTTTGGTATCGTTTTATGCCTCCAGGTCCTCAAAGCCCTCTTGATTTTTTAGGCATTAACTCGTTATATGATGAAAAGGCTGGCCATAATACTCTTGATATTTGCCGTGATGGGAATTACTATCCCGGGCCTTACCGCTTTTGCCCAGTCGACCAAGAACCCTCATGAAAATCCGAATACGGCAGCGGGCTCACTGGATAAAATATCTCTGCTGATAAATTATAGTAGAATCATCTTTGCCGCCAGCAACCGGCAATACACGGATGCACAGGAAGCGCTAGACGAATTAAGAAAGATAGATATTCCCGACGAGTTCCGTATTATCATCGACCGCTTCAATGACCTGTGTCAGCAGCTCTTTACTACCCTGGACAACCTGGACACCATACTTGATGAAACACTGAATCTGATAGAAAGTAACAATATCAATGAAGCGAAAATCAATCTTGACAAGGCAGAAATATACATACGAGACGCTGAAATTTTGCTGGAAGACCTAAATTTAGCCATAGATACCCTGAGCCAGCGTTTCGGAGTTTTTACTCCTTCTGCATCAGACGAAATCCTTGAGGCATATAACCGCCTGGAAGACAGCATGGAGCAGTTGCAAGAATTATTAAAAATGCTTATCAGTCTCAGTGTGAGTCTCAATGAACAATATATTGAAATCAAAGGTCTGCTGCCTACCAGTCTCACTCTAAGCATCAGCCCGACATCAGCTTATATAGGAGATACCATATCCGCATCGGGATTACTTCAAAGCTACGATGAACCTCTGGCAGGAAGAAACGTGACTATTATGCTGGACGAGGAAACTATCGTAACAGTCAGCGTCCAGGAGGACGGCTCCTACAGCGTTAATATCGCCGTGCCTTATGAGTACAAAGAAACCATGAACGCTGTCGCTATTTATAAACCGCAGGGCAGCGATGCCGATAAGTACCTGGCCTGTCAGAGCCCGGGGGTGACATTATTTACCAGGTTCTATCCCACCCTGCTGGATTTATCAGCACCTGCCATTGTTTACCCGGGTATTCCTTTCAATATCAACGGCGAAGTCATCTCGGATGAATATAACATTAAGCGTACTATAGAAGTAACTCTAGATAATGCACAGATTGCCGAGACAACGGTTTCTGGTATGTTTAGTCTTGAATTATCTCCTCCCGATGATATCTCTCCGGGCCAACGGAACCTTACGGTAACGGTTACTCCTCAAGACCGTTACGCAGGGATTTCCGAACGACGTAATATCACCATCGCTTTGATACCCCTGGAAATCGATTTAGAGACACCGGGACTTATTTTTCTGCCCAAGCTAATCCGGTTAAACGGCAGAATTCAGAGCGAAATGGGACCGATTTCCGATGCCGGTATAAATCTCGTTTTCAATGATATCTCAACCACTGCCAGGACAGCTTTTAACGGCAGTTTCACGGCAACACTGGACATCCCCCTCGACTTTTCTTTCCTGGGTCAGCGAGAGTTCACCATTAACGTTGAACCATTGGAACCGTGGGCGGGCTATCTTTCGATAAAAAGGCAAGTCGTCTTTATAAATCCTATAGTTATCGGTCTGACGCTGCTCGCAGTTCTCGGCCTGATATTTATCGTATTAAGAAAACTTCGGACAGCGGGCGAGAAAGACGTACCTCAAGAGGAATTAATAAGGTCACCTGCTTTTGTCACTCCCCAGGTATCAGCCGCCAAACTGACCGGAATCAAGGGTAGGATTATCTCAGCTTATAGAGCCGGACTGGTAATAATAGAAAAAATAACCGGGGTACGTATGACACCGGATATTACTCTCCGGGAATTTCTGGCAATGGTCACGAAACTGTTGCCAAGAATAACCAGGCAGCTTACCGAGCTGACAGTAATGGCTGAAAGCGCTCTGTATTCCAACCAAAATCCACCAAGAAAAACGGCGAACACCGCTGAACAAATTACCGACGATATTAAAAAGGAGCTGCGCCGTGGCGCTTAAGAAATTCCTGCTAATACTCGCGGCAGCCATGATATTGGTGGTTGTTTTAGCCGCCTGGTTTCTACCGTTAGATGAAGACTTCCGGGTGGAAAATCCCCTCTGGAACGGCTTAAAAAACCTGAATACAAGTTACCCTGTACAACCTCTGGAGTCGTTTGCCGACCTTCCTTTATCCTCGGGGGGAACAACGTTTATTCTTATACCTTATCTCAACCTGACTTCAGTTGAACTGGAACAGCTAAACAGCTTTATCAGTGAAGGCGGGAGACTCATTCTGGCCGATGATTACGGACACGGCAACCAGATACTGGAGTACCTGGATCTGGAGGCACGTTTCTCGGGCGAGGTGCTGGTTGACCCTTTACTCAATTATAAGACTAAGTATTTCCCTAAAATCATCCACTTTGAATCCGACCCCCTGACGATTAACATGGAAAGTCTGGTACTAAACCATGCTACCTGTCTTTTAAACACAGAGGCCGACAGCGTTATAGCCCTTTCATCTTCTTTCAGCTTCCTCGATACGAATGAGAATGGAACCTACGAAGATGATGAAATATCAGGGCCTTTGCCGGTAATCTGCCGGGAAACGATTGGCGACGGACAGGTGGTACTGGTAACTGACCCCAGTCTGTTCATCAACAGCATGAATGCAATCGATGAGAACGAGGGGTTCATCCAGAATATCGCCGATACTACTACCTCCCTTTACATTGACCAGTCTCACCTGCCGCCATCAGACCTGCACCGGACTAAAATCCTGCTGGCGCGGGGACGCGATTACCTGGCCAGTCCACTGATGACCGCAGGCCTGGTAACACTGGTGGTTGTTATTACTTTAAAACCGGTATGGTACAAGAGGCAGGAAAGACAAAACGATACCTAGAGTAATGTATTCCTTAGCGTTAATAATATATTGAATGAAACTACGAATACAAAGGAGAAGGTAATGGCTGTAAAACAGATAAAAGGACAGGATATACTGCGTAATATCCTGGCGGAAGTATCCAAGGTGGTTATCGGTAAAGATGATATTAAAGAGCTCCTGCTGGTAGCCCTGTTGAGTAAGGGACACGTACTCATCGAGGGCACACCCGGCACCGCGAAAACAACCACTGCCCGTATCTTCGCCCGCACCATCGGCGGCGAGTTCAAAAGGGTTCAGGGGACTCCGGACATGCTACCCTCCGATATCCTCGGATTTTTCCTCTACCGCACCGACGGTAGTTCTACACTAATCCCGGGACCGATATTTGCCAACGTGCTCCTCGCCGACGAGTTAAATCGAACGACACCCCGCACCCAATCCGCCCTGCTCGAAGCAATGCAGGAAAACCAGGTGACCATCGAACGTGAAACCCATCCCCTTGAGCAACCCTTTATCGTCATCGGCAGCCAGATACCCTTCGGCGGACCGGGCACTTCACCGCTCAGCGACGTCCAGAAGGACCGCTTCATGTTCCGCGTATGGAGCGGCATCCTGAACAGAGAGGAGGAAGACCTTGTCTTGAAGAATATCGATGCCATCTCGGAGCCGGATATCTCAGCGGTGACCACTCCCCAGGAAATAATCCGGTTTCAACAAGAGGTCAGGAAAGTGTACGTCGCCGACGGTATTCGTCATTACATCCTGGAAATCATCGATAGATTAAGAAATCACCAGGATATTCAGGTAGGACCCAGTACCAGGGCCGGGATTGCCCTATTGACGGGATCTAGGTCGTTGGCTTTCATCCACGGGAGGGAATTCGTTATTCCCGATGATGTAAAAGCATTGATTATCCCCACCCTTTTTCATCGACTCCAGATGACAGCGGAGGCCGAGATGGAGGACATCAGCCCCGAATCTATTATCAAAGAGGTATCTTCCGTAGTACCGGTACCTAAAATGGACAATGAATAGGACTTTATCTTCAGTATTATGTCAAATATATACGCTGCTTTTATTGCTGGCGACCGTTATCCTGTCAGGGATTCCCCGGTTTCCGCCAGCACTGGGGCTACTGTTAATATTACTGACATTCACAATACGACCATTGCATCCCAGATATAACATCGCCATCTACGCGGCAGTTATCTTCCTGACGCCGCTGTTTCTGGCACCAGCTCTTGAAAATGTGATAAGTCTACAACCGGCGGCAATTCATATCACCACGGTGGTGACGATTATACCGGTCTTCTTCCTTCTTGACTACAGCTTGAGGCAGAATACATTGCTAATGCGGCTTCCTATGAAGAAAAAGGAAGGGATATATATCTCCGGCACTTTCGTGTCGCTGCTGGTGCTAACCGGGATAATCATATTTATATCGTTTGTTGTCAATAACCGTATCCTGCTATATACCGGCGTCGCTTTTATCCTCTATTTGACCGGTGTGGTATTCGGGATAATCCTAACTATTCGTCATTCGCCACTGACAGCCATCACAACGACCGGGAGAATTATCGCCGGTACCTCCGGTAATATGATTGTCGATTTGATCAACCGGGCATCTGCCAGAATACACTGTCAGTTCGGAAGTCATGAACCCTGGTTGAACGTAGTACCACTGGCGGCTATTCTGGAAAAAGGAAGAGTAAAACTCAATGTTAGTTACACACCACCACTGGCGGGAAATTCCCGTCCGCAAATCCAGTCGATAACCAAAGACCTGAGAGGTTTCGTTCAGATATACCAGATATTCGAGCCGATAGAATTACGGATAATTCCCAGAGCCAAATATGCCGAGTGGCTGGCGCACAAATACCTCGAGCGGTCGGGGGTGGGTATGACGACCGCAGCTTCAATGCGGCTTCAAGCCATTATAAAGCCCAAGGGAGGAACCGACTATCAGGAAAGCCGTGATTACACACCGGGCGACCAGCTTAAAGACCTAGACTGGAAACATACACTGCGATTAAGCCAGTTAATTGTGAAAGACTACACAAATGACGAAGAATCGGCAACGATTATCGCCGTAAATCTTGCCGTTGCCGACGCCGAGGAAGCGGATAAACTATCTTTCAAGCTGGTCACGGTGGCGTTGACCCTGGCAAGAGAAAATATCCCGACAGCCCTGGCCGCCTATAATCACCGGGAGGTTGTCCTCTGCACAAATATCACCGAACCCGACGAGGTACTAAAGCAGGCACTATCGTTGCTGAGAGAAATAATCCCGGTGAAAACAGTCAACCGACACCTGGAAATCGCTGATATAACTGACATCAAACGAAATATCAACCAGCTAAAAAAGGCGAAGTCGGAGCCGGCGCAGCGATTACTCAGCCTTTTAGACTTTAAATATCGGTCTATCGAAGAATTTACCAAAAGTCATCCGGCCACCATCGCCCTGTCAAGTGCCACCAAACAGGTTCCGACCCCGGCAACGATATTACTCATATCACAGTTAAATCATGACGCCGAAGTAATAAGGGTAATATCAGATAAATTATCGAAAAGAAGGTTTACCACGGTACCGGTAGAATTCCCTGTTGCGGCTATTCCACGGTAACGGTTTTAGCCAGGTTCCTGGGAAAATCAATGGGACAGCCCCTCTGCCGAGCTACATAGTAGGCAATGAGCTGCAGGACTACGGTATTGACTACCGGTGAAAACAGGGGGTCTACCTTCGGTACATAAATTACCGAATCAGCCAAAGAATTTATTTCCTCATTACCCTCTTCAACCAGAGCCAACAACGGGGATTTCCTGGCTTTGATTTCTTTAATATTGGTCATAACGGCTTCGTAGGTATCGTCACGGGCTACCACCGCCACCACCGGTGTATGTGTTCCCAGCAGAGCGAAGGGACCGTGTTTCAACTCGCCAGCGGCATACCCTTCGGCGTGCACGTAAGAGACTTCCTTCAACTTGAGCGCTCCCTCCAGTGCTACCGGGTAATTAATGCCACGCCCGATGAAAAAGGCATTGTCATATTCAGCCAGCTTTAGAGCCTGTTCCAGGATATCCTGTTGATTGTCGAGTACCTGCTGTACCTTGACCGGCAACTGCCTCAATTCCATAATGAGTTCATCCAGTTTTCGAATATCCATCCTGGAATATGGCAAAGCCAGCCAGTATAAGGCGATAATCTGCGCGATATGTGTTTTGGTCGCGGCCACGCTTATCTCCGGGCCAGCGTGAGTGTAAACAGTCTGGTCAGCCAATCGGCTGGCAGTACTCCCCACCACATTGGTAATAACCACAACCTCACAACCCGATTCTTTTAATCTTTTGATTGCCTTAAACGCATCCGTGGTCTCACCCGACTGCGTTATTACAATAGCCTTGTTCCCGGCCAACGCCCGACCGTAGTAATTATATTCGTGAGCGTACTCCACTCTTACCGGTGTCTTTACAAGCTCTTCGATGATGTATTTCCCGATTAATCCGGCATGATAGGAGGTGCCTGAAGCCAGTATGAGTACGTTTTCGGGAATATCGCTCCCCTGCACGGTTAAATCGGCCGTCGATTCTACCGTCGACATGTATTCCGCCAGGGTCTCCCTGATTACTTTAGGCTGCTCGTGAATTTCTTTAAGCATGAAGTGTTCGTAGCCACCCTTCTGGGCGTCTTCCACACTCCAGGTTATCTTATGCTCTTCACGGCTGATAATAGAACCGTTACTTTTTATCGAAACACTATCTGCCGCGACAATAGCGATATCACCGTCCTCCAGATAAATAACACGGCTGGTATAATCAAGTATCGCCGGGACATCGGAGGCTATATAATTCTCACCATCGCCGAGACCGATAATTAACGGGCTATCCTTCCTGGCAGCTACCAGCCTGGGCTCACCAGCCATTAAGGCAATCATGGTATAAGAACCATCGATGTCGCTCAGAGCCATCTCCACAGCTTTTAGCAAATCACCCTGGTAATATTTTTCAATCAGGTGGGGGATTACCTCGGTATCGGTCTCGGAGACCAGGGTATGGCCTTCAGCGGTCAACCTGTCCCGCAAACGCTGGTAATTATTTATCGTTCCGTTGTGCACTACGGCTATTTTCCCCGCGCAATCGGATTGGGGATGGGCATTTATTCGTGATGGTTCGCCGTGGGTTGCCCACCTGGTATGCCCGATGCCAATGGTACCGTTTAGAGAAGAAAGACTTTCCGACAGCGCTTTTACCCTGCCTACATCTTTATGGACCTCAACGCTATCATCTCCCGCCACTACGGCGATGCCACACGAGTCATAGCCGCGGTACTCGAGCTTTCCCAGGCTATTCAGCAGAATCGGCTGAGCTTTCCTTTCTCCAATATATCCGATGATACCGCACATAATTTATGAGTCCCTTAAATAATCGAGTATTTCTTTTTAATAAACCAGACTGCGGTCGGGTAATCTGCCGCTTATCATCTTCATCGTCTGGATTTGAGAGTAATTGCCGACAATTACACCGGGTTGAGCGACGACGCTGCTTTCTATAATACAATCCTCACCCAGCATAGCACCGACATTCACCAGCGGGCTTTCATCATTGATTCTGACCTCGCTCTGACCACCGCACGCGGTGAATCGCCCTTTTATAACGCAGCCTTTACCCACTACAGAATCGCTTAATATCGAACCGGGGCCGATACTTACATCATTACCGATTACACTGTTCTTAACTTCGGTAAAAGAAGAAATCGTCACATTATCACCGATGCTGGTGGCGGGCATAATGCTGACGCCAGGCCCGATATCACAACCGTTACCAATGACTACTGGTCCGCTTATGTACGAGCCTGACCGTATGATGGTATCCTCACCAATCGCAACCTGCCCTTTTAAAGTGACACCTGTTTCAATAACACCGCCGGCGCTGGCTTCCATTCCCTGCAGAACGGCACCATTGAGACTCAGGATATCCCAGGGATAAACCACATCGAGCCAGGTACCGGTGGTCTCCAAGGTTTTAATGTTATGTCCTTTGGCTATCATATCATTCAATACGTCCGGGATATCCAGTATGGACTGAGTAAACCGGAAAACTTCGCGGGTGAAGGCGTAGATACCGGTATTTACCAAATTTCCGATGGGTTCTTTAGGTTTTTCAATAATATCGGTTACCGCATTTTCATGAATATTCACCACGCCGTACCTCACCGGATTATTAACCCGCTTTACCAGTACCGCTTCCGGCTTTATCTGCACGAAGCCCGATATAGTATCAGCTTCAATGAGATTGTCACCCGAGATAACCAGAAACTCGTCCTCAGCCACATCTTCCACCTGCGACAGGGCATGAGCCGTGCCCAGCTGGGCTTCCTGAGTGATATAGGTCAAATCAACTCCAAACTGCTCACCGGAACCCATGTAATCTAATACCTGCTCTTTCCGGTAACCGATGACGATGACGATATTACGGATACCGTTGGTGGTCAAAGATTCGATTACATACTGGAGTATCGGCTTATCCGCGATGGAAAGCATTGCTTTCGGCCTGGTAACGGTAAACGGTCTGAGCCTCTGCCCTTCGCCTGCCGCCAGGACTATTGCCTGTTTCATATCCACACCTCAAAATATTTTAGAATTGGGCGAGACAACGCCACTAACAACGGCACCGGGTCCAATAAGCGTGTTGTTGCCTATCACGCAGCCCACATTTATGGAAGCATTAATCCCTGTTTCAACATGGTCTCCGATGATAGCGCCGAGCTTACGTCTGCCGGTGTCCACGCCGGATACAACTATGTTTTTCTTGTCCAATCGTAGATTGGCAATCTTGGTGCCAGCACCGAGATTACACTGTTCACCGATAACACTATCGCCAACATAATTATGATGCGGTATCTTGGTGCCTTTCATGATAATGGAATTTTTTACCTCAACCGCCGCGCCGATATGACAGAAGTCTCCTATCGATGTCGACGGACGTATAAAGCAATTCGGCCCGATTTCACAGCCCTCGCCGATAATTACCGGTCCGTTGATATAGGCACCCGACCTGATAACAGTTTTCTTTCCGATAGCGACCGGACCGTTTATGGTTACGTTAGCTTCCACCTTACCCTGTTTCGAAGGTTCCAACCCGGCCAGCAGGGATTCATTGGCAGATAATAAATCCCAGGGATAGCTCAGGTCAATCCAGTCTTTGATTTCCTGGCAGGCAATCTCCTGTCCTGCCTCCATCAATAACTGGAGAGAATCGGTTAGTTCATATTCACCCCGCGGTGACTTCGGCGTCCTGGCGATAGCTTCGTGGATATCCGGGGTAAATAGATACAAACCCGCGTTAGCCATACTGGTCGGGGGCTTTACTGTTTTTTCGTAAATCCGGACGACCCTGTCCTTTTTCAATTCCACCATCCCCAGTCCACGGGGGTCTTTAACTTCGATAACGCTCAGGGTAGTTATATTTTGATTATGGACAAGTCTACCGATATCATCGCGCTTAACGACCACATCGCCATTCATTACCAGAAAATTGCCGTCCAGCCTGCTCTCGACCATTTTAAGGGCGTCCGCCGTTCCCAGTTGCTTCCTCTGCTCGCAGTAGCTGATATCCACCCCCAACCTTTCACCCTTACCGAAATAGTCCCTGACCTGCTGGTCACAATAACCGACGATGAGAATAAATTCCTTTATCCCCGCTTCTCTGGCTTCGATGAGCAGGTGTTCCATAATAGGTTTATTGGCAATGGGCAACATCACCTTGGGCCTGGTGGCGGTTAGCGGACGCATACGGTTGCCTTCACCGGCGGCCAAAATCACGGCTTTCAATCTCTTTCTCCTTCGGCGACCGCGGAGTCCTTAATCGCCTGAAGACAGCTTTCGTACAGCTGCCGGGCGGTCTCTTCGCTTCTTGCCTCGGCTGTTATTCTTATCTTGGGCTCAGTACCCGAGGGACGCACCAGCAGCCAGCCATCCCGGAAATTGAGCTTGATACCGTCGGTATTACTGACCGAAAGCGGCTCCAGAGCCTTCAAGCTCGATTCCAGGCGGGACATATCAACGCTATCACTGACAGTACTTCCCCGGAGTAAAGGATACGAGGGTATGCTATCAACAAGCTCGGATAATTTTTGCCTTGCAGCAATAGCCGCCAGTTGAGCGGCGGCGTAGATACCGTCGGGGCAGAGCGACATCTCCGGGAAAATCCAACTGCCGGAGGTCTCACCGCCGAACTCGCCGCCGTTCCTGAGTTCCTCGGAAACAGCCGTGTCCCCTATCCGCGTTCGCCTGACATGACCTCCCATCTCCTCGATAGCCATAGAGGCATCCAGCGTTGTCACCAGGTCTTTCACTCCCAGTACGCGGGCGAATACTGCCAGCAGTTTATCCCCGGGGATAAACTCTCCGCGGTCATCAATTGCCATCATGCGGTCGGCATCACCGTCATGAGCGATACCGAGGTCGGCTTTCGTATCTTTGACCTTTTGACATAGTTCTTCCAGATTAGCTGCGGTTGGTTCGATGCCGCGGGGAAAGAAACCGCTGGGATTGCAGTTAAGGGATATAACTTCAGCACCGAGTCGCTGAAGCATCGGGGGAGTGACCTCGGAAGCCGCTCCACAGCCGGCATCTACCACTACCCTGAGCTTTAATCCGGCAGGGAAGCGGGCTAATATAAAGTCGATATGTTTGTTTACCGCTCCTTCATAGAAGCCGCTTAGCTTGACATCTTGCCAGCGGGTCGTGTCCAGCGATGAGGTTAAAATTGCTTCTTCTATTTGCTCCTGCTGAGAGGATGTAAACGAAGAACCATCCGGATTAAGCAGTTTTATACCGTTGTACTCGGGGGGATTATGGGAGGCGGTAATCATCACCCCGGCATCAAATTCTCTGGTAGCGTAAGCCAGGGTCGGCGTGGGTGTCACACCGGCATCCTGACAACCGGCGCCTGACGCCAGCAGTCCGGAGATAACGGCATGTTTCATAACGTCCCGGGAAGTGCGCGTGTCAGTGCCGACGACTATATTGCCGTACTTTCTGCCCACTGCCAGACCGACGCGTAAAGCCAGGTCAATCAGGTCTTTATTAAAGAGAGCACGTATGCCTGAAGTGCCAAAAAACCTCATATACTACTAATTCTACTCTTACAGTGACAAATGTCAACCAAGTTAACCCTGATGTTGAGGCTAGCTGTCTGAAAGAGAATTCTGATGATGAATAGCCTGCACTAACACTTGGCCACTTTGACACCCAGGTACCGGGCCACCAGGTCCATGGCGCAGTACTGTCCGCACATGCTGCAGGCCGAACCTGCGGTAGCCCGTTCGCGGTGAACAAGCCTTGAACGCTCGGGATTCAGCGAAAGTCTTGCCTGCTCTTCCCAGTCGAGGTTTTTCCGCGCCAGAGCCATTTGTCTGTCCGTTTCTTTAGCCCCATTTACACCCTTAACGATATCGGCGGCATGAGCGGCGATACGTGAGGCGATGACGCCTTCCCTGACATCATTAACATCGGGTATCGCCAGGTGCTCCGAGGGCGTGACGTAGCAGAGAAAGTCGGCTCCAGCTGCGGCGGCTACCGCCCCACCGATAGCCCCGGTAATATGGTCGTAACCGGCAGCGATATCGGTTACCAGCGGCCCAAGTACATAAAAGGGAGCATCTTTGCAGAGGGATTTTTGAAGGCGGATATTCATCTCAATCTGGTCAAGCGGCAGGTGCCCCGGTCCTTCTACCATTACCTGAACGCCGGCATCTTGGGCCCTCTGCACCAGTTCTCCCAGCGTCAGCAGTTCCTCCACCTGGGGACGGTCGGTGGCATCGGCGATACAACCGGGACGCATACCGTCACCCAGACTCAGGGTAACGTCATACTCGCGGGCGATATCCAGCAGGCGGTCGTACTGCTCGTAAAGCGGGTTCTCGCGGTCATTGTGCAGCATCCAGCCGGTTAGAAAAGCCCCGCCGCGTGAGACGATATCCGCCACCCTTCCCTGCTGTTTCAAACGCTCAATAGCCTTCAAAGTAACACCGCAGTGTACGGTGATAAAATCCACTCCGTCCCGGGCATGTTCCTCGATAGCCGCGAACAAATTATCGGCGCCCATCTTGACGATGGCACCGTGTTTTTCAATAGCTTCAATACCGGCCTGATAAATCGGCACCGTACCGACAGGAAGCGAGGTAGAAGCAATAATCGCGCGCCTGATAGCATTGATATCACCACCGGTGCTTAAATCCATGACCGTATCCGCCCCGGCATCTACAGCCACCCGCAGTTTTTCAAGCTCGGTATCGATGCTGCCGAAATCCGACGATGTACCGATATTGGCGTTTACCTTGGTGGAGAGACCTTTACCGATACCGCGCGGCGTAAGTGAAGTATGCATAATATTAGCCGAAATGACTACCGTTCCTTCGGCAATACGCCGGCGAACGACTTCAACATCAAGCCCTTCGGCTTTCGCCACCGCTTCCATTTCCGGCGAGATATTTCCCTTTTTAGCTATTTCCAACTGTGTCATTCCGGCACCTCCCCAAAATAATAAGACCAAGGGCTTGGGCGGGTAATGCCAGACCCCTGGTCTGATTTTCTCTCGCTTCCCTACGCTCGAATTAACGAGTTCAGGTTCCAAGGGTCGCCCCGATATTATCGGGACTCTCAGCCCTGAGCACCCCCAGCGTTTATATTGTACCTATATTATAAAACAGGACTGTGAACAAAGCAACAGCTAATATACAATATAATGTACAATATTATTTAATTCCCTATTCCTTGAAAGGCAGCATTAACTGCGTGCCGGCGTTGTTCTGGAAAAACCTGTCGCCGAAGACCTGCGCCAGGTAGGCGGAAGCCCTGAAGCCGGTACAGTGAGAAACCCCCAGGTACTGCACTCCCATCTCAATCAGTGCTGCCGCTGTCTTTTCCTGTCGCTCCCGTGAGGCATGGACCAGGTGGGTGCCTCCGATGGCGGCGTATATCAGGTCTTTGCCGGTTATTTTCGTGGCATGGTGCAGGGTATTGACAATCCCGTGGTGAGAGCAACCCAAAATTACCACCAGTCCAAAATCGGTATCGATAACCATGGCCTGGTCATCATCAAGGCTGTCCTGCTTCAGCTCCCCGTTCTCTTTGACCGTGAGGTATTTCTCTATTATTTCGTAGTCGTTGGTCATGGGAACAAAACCGGTGGTTATAATGTTTTCCGAGAGCTTTACGGGCTCCGGAGAAAGCTTGAAATCACCTCCCAGCGCCTCCAGAGCTTCCCGGGGGAATGGAATACCGACGTACCGTTCCGGGCCGCTCTCCATACAACCGTATTTACGCGCCCATACATCCGGGTGGGCATAGATATCTATCTTTTTCCTCATTCTCATCAGCACGTTGCGCAGGCCACCGGTATGGTCGTAGTGACCGTGGCTGAGGACGATACATTCGGCAGTGGTGAGGTCAACTCCCATCAGGTTAGCATTATAGATGGACGAGAACCCGCCCCCGGTATCGAACAGTATCTTCTTACCGTCAGCCTCGACGAACATGCTGAGACCCCACTCACCCAAACAGCCGCCACCTGCCGTGTTTTCACTCAAGGTAGTTATTTTTACTTCCATAATTCACTCCTTTCACCAGATTCCTATCAGGTTAATGCCGATTATCCCATCAATACAATCTATACAACTTATAATGGAGAAACAAGCAGTCGCAAAGCGACAATTGCCAGTCCTGCGGCCAGCAGGCGTACAATCAGGACGTCGGTAACCTTCTGTGACAGGCGGGCGCCGAACTGCGCCCCCACCACTGCCCCCGCCGAAAGTACCGCTACCCTGCCGATGTCATTGGTAAAAGTCCCATTGACCAGATGGGTACCGATGGCGGAAAAGGTGGTCATCGCCACGGTGAAATGAGAGGTTGCCGTGGCGATATGGGCGGGAAAACCGAGAACCTGTGTCAGCGCCGGTACGTGGATAATCCCCCCGCCGATGCCCAGTAACCCGGAAACCACCCCCACGAAAAAGGCAATCGTCATCCCCAGCGGCAGGTTAAAAGTGTAGTTGTGGATATTCCCCTGCCGGTCTGTAATATGCCGGTCAGTCTGCCATCTGAGCAGGAAGCCGCCATTGAGCTTCCTCGTCGGCCACACCAGCAGGTAGACCGAGATAACCAGCAGGATGGCCCCGAAAATATATTGAAAAATGCTCCGGCTCAGATAGCTGATAAGAAAAGCGCCGAGTATCGCTCCCGGTATAGCTGATATGGCAAAGAATAGCCCCGATCGGAAGTCGATACGTTTCAGACGACGGTAGGCTATCGAGCCCGACAAGGCGTTAAAAAAGGCTACGGTCAGCGTGATGCTGGTAATAGTCGCCGGAGTCTCATCGGGATAGAGGAAAAGCAGGATGGGCACCAATAAAAACCCACCCGCAACCCCGATCAGGGTACCGAAGGCGCCGATAAAAAGGCCGATAAAGGTCAGTAATAACCAGATAATAGGACTGTCCCCCTTACTTACCCAGCTGTTTCTTCACTGCATCGACCTTGCCGGTCATCGTCAGCGGTTTATCGCGGCGTTCGTCAATGCGAATGGTGGTGACCACTCTCTGAATCCCCGAGTTAAAAGCGGAATCGTGCATCTTCTTTGCCAGCGCCAGCAACTGTTCCAGGTCGCCCTCGATAATCGTATTCATGGCGGTAAGCTCGTATTTAATGCCCGGCTCGTTCTGTAATATCCTCACGGCACCGGCAACAAAACGACTGACCGAAGGTGTCGATGTTCCCACCGGCACAACACTGATATCGATGATAGCCATTTTACCTACCTCCCTGTAGTTATGTATTCGAATACGGGTATTGAAAGGATAATTATATACTTATGGATTAATCGATTTTATTCATGAGACGACGGTAATAAGAACCAGAGAGATAAAGAGCCGCCAGGGGATTATGCCCGAAAACCCTGTCCTTTACCGCCAGGACCGTTAAGGGAAGGTTACAATATTTAATAAATAGTGTATCATGCCCGATGCAAAGTCCGAGCATGATAGCCATGTCAGCCCCGGACTCGTTGATTATCATAGCCTGGGCAATCGGATTGCACATGGTCTCCCAATCTTCCGGTTCAGCGATTTTCTCCTCGGGTCTGATACCGAGGTTTTCCTTGGGAATGGCACCGGTCTTGCACTGCACGGAAACCACTTCGAATCCGTTATTTTCCAGAATGTCGGTCAGGATACGGGCTTCATTCGCCAGTCCCCCGCAGTGGGCAATGCCCAGCCTGTGATATTTACACTTTCTGGCGAATTGAATCAGCTCCTCAACACGCGGGAGCCTGGTTCTCACTCCGTCGGGCAGGCGTTCGTAGCACTCAGCTTCCTGTAGAGAAGCCAGCCTGGCAAACTCCTTTACTTCAGGTTTATCATATTCAGACATCGCTTTTGTGAAAACACCCGTCATGAGCTTCATCGGGCAGAAGGCAGGCGCTTTCTCCAGCGATGGAGCTTCAGCGTCAGCTTTCTGTCCCCGGTTCTCGCAGACCTTGGTTGGGCATTTGGCACACTGGGGGTAGTTCTTTTTCATCATGCAGCACCTCTTTTCCTATCCTGTGTTTTATTCTAGTTACTTGCTGGATAAAAGACAACACAGAACATAGCGGCTATACCTGATACTATCAGGGTGTATTGATGGTTTAAATCCAGTAATATGCCCTATTATTTATAGTATTTTGGGTTGTATAATGTAATAGGGGCTGATTTTAGGTACGTATAAACCATATATCTGTATTTTTACATTCCTTGACTTTTAGAACGGCATAAGATAAACTTATTTGGGTAAGCAGGGATACCATCTTTCAAATCTGAGTGCTTTCCAAGAAGTCTCAGATTTAATTGTGCCAGAAGCAACGTTTTAATGAAGATAGCAATAACCGGAAAAGGCGGCGTAGGTAAAACTCTTTTATCCGCTTTCCTTTCAAACACTTTCGCTAAATCCGGCTTTTCCGTAATAGCCATAGATGCGGACCCCGATGCCAACCTGGCCGCCACACTCGGTTTCCCGAATCCGGAATCAATAGTACCCATATCCGAACTCGAAGACCTTATCGAAGAGCGTGTCGGTGTACGTCCCGGTACATCCGGGGCTATATTCAAACTGAATCCCAAGGTCGATGACCTGCCGGAAAACTATTCCGTGAAAATAGACGGCATCAGATTAATGGCGATGGGGCGGATAAAGCGGGGAGGCACCGGCTGCTACTGTCCGGAGGGCGCCCTGCTGCAGGCCCTCGTCAGCCACCTGCTGGTGCAGAGGAACGAGGTAGTCATACTGGACATGGAAGCCGGCATCGAGCACCTGTCGCGGGGCACCACCAAAGCCGTGGATAAACTGATTATCGTGGTCGAACCGGGACGAAGAAGCATCGAGACCGCCCAGACAATCGGCAAGCTGGCCAGGGATATCGGTGTCGAGAACATTTCCGTGGTGGGCAATAAAATCAGGAGCGAAGGAGATAAAGAGTTCATCATATCGAGCCTTCCCGACGCTGATTTTCTCGGTTTTATTCCCTACGACCCGGCCATTACCGAAGCCGACCTTGCCAGCCTTCCGGTGATTGAGTCCAGCCAGGACGCAGCCAAAGAAGTTAAAAAGATTTACGATAAACTGGTTTCTTCCATAAAACAGCCCAGTGCAAAATAAAAAACATAATATGAGGAGGTCTTTGTGGCTTACGACGCGGTAAAGATGAAAGACTGGCAAATCTCGGAAGCGGCGGAGAAAAACATGCCGACTCCTGACGAGTGGCGAGAGAAACTCGGTCTTACCAAAGATGAGATACTCCCCTACGGACGAATCGCTAAACTCGACTTTCTAAAGATTATCGACCGCCTGAAAGACAGGCCGGACGGTAAATACATCGAGGTTACGGCGATAACCCCGACGCCTCTCGGCGAGGGTAAAAGCACGACTGTAATGGGTATATTGGAAGGTATGGGGAAGCGCGGCCTGAATGTAGGTGGCTGTATCCGCCAGCCCTCGGGCGGTCCTACCATGAATATCAAGGGGACGGCTGCCGGCGGCGGCAATGCCCTCCTGATTCCCATGACCGAGTTCTCCATGGGGCTTACCGGCGATATCAACGATATCATGAACGCCCACAACCTGGCTATGGTGGCCCTCACGGCCAGAATGCAGCACGAACGCAACTATGATGATGAGCAGCTGGCCAGACTGACGGGAATGCGGCGTCTGAATATCGACCCGACCCGCGTCGAGATGAAGTGGATAATCGATTTCTGCGCCCAGAGCCTCCGCAATATCGTCATCGGACTGGGCGGACGCATGGACGGCTATACCATGGAGTCAGGTTTCGGCATCGCGGTCAGTTCGGAGCTAATGGCGATGTTGTCCATCGTTACCGACCTTGCCGACATGCGCAAGAGAATGGACGAGATTACACTGGCCTACGATAAGAAAGGCAAACCCGTTACTACGGGCGACATCGAGGTAGGCGGCGCCATGACCGCCTGGATGCGTAATACGATAAATCCCACGCTCATGTGCACGGCGGAATACAATCCCTGCCTGGTTCACGCCGGACCTTTCGCCAACATAGCCGTGGGGCAGTCATCGATTATCGCCGACCGCATCGGCCTGAAGATGTTCGATTATCACATCACCGAAAGCGGCTTCGCCGCCGATATCGGCTTCGAGAAATTCTGGAACGTCAAGTGCCGCTACAGCGGACTGAAACCGCATGTTTCCGTACTCACCACCACCATCCGCGCCCTCAAGATGCACGGCGGCGGACCCAAGGTTGTGGCGGGCCTGGCACTCCCCGAGGAATACACCAAAGAAAATATCGGCCTGGTGGAAAAGGGACTGGCCAACATGGAGCACCTTATCGGCGTTATCCGCAAGTCCGGTATCAACCCGGTGGTCTGCATCAACGCTTTCCATACCGATACCAAGGATGAAATCGCCGTGGTCAGGAAAGCGGCTGAGGCTGCCGGAGCGCGCTGCGCCCTCTCCACTCACTGGGCTGACGGCGGCGACGGCGCCCTGGAACTGGCGGATGTGGTCAAGGAAGCCTGCGAAGAAGAGAACGAATTCAAGTTCCTCTATCCCAACGAGATGAAACTGCGGGATAGAGTTGCCACCATTGCCAAGGAAGTCTACGGTGCCGACGGCGTCTCCTGGACAGCCGAAGCCGAGGCTAAAGCCAAGGCATTCGAGGCCGACCCGAAATACAACGAATACGCCACGATGATGGTGAAAACGCACCTGTCCCTCACCCATGACCCGACCCTCAAGGGCGTACCCAAGGGATGGACGTTACCCGTACGCGACGTGCTCATCTACTCGGGGGCCAAGTTCCTCTGCCCGATGGCGGGAACGATTACCCTAATGCCGGGCACATCATCCAATCCGGCCTTGAGGAGGGTGGATGTGGACGTTAACACCGGTAAAGTACAGGGTATATTCTAAATATAGTAAATATAAGATAAAATATATAATAGCGAGGTAGAATAGAGGAAGGTGTTTTGAGTGTAAATATTGCCGTAGCCGGTAAGGGGGGGACGGGAAAGACATCCGTCACCAGCCTTATCATACGCTACATTATTCATAACGGTTTGGGAAACATACTGGCTGTTGACGCCGACCCGAACTCCAATCTTGCCGAAGGCCTGGGGCTTGAGGTAAACCAGACGGTAGGCCGGATACTGAACCAGTTTCAGGGGGAGAAGCTGAACATTCCCCAGGGGATGACCAAGGAAGGCTACCTGGAATACCAGCTCAACCTGGCCATCACCGAAAGCAAGGGGCTGGACCTGGTGACGATGGGGAGGGGAGAAGGGCCGGAATGCTACTGCTATCCCAATGTGGTCATCCGCAAACTAATCGATGACTGGGCCAAGAACTACAGCTTCGTCGTCATGGATAATGAAGCGGGCATGGAGCATCTGAGCCGGCGCACGACCCAGAATATTGACGAACTGCTCCTTGTCTCCGACCACTCGGTCAAGGGCCTGCGCGCCGTAGCCCGCATCCGCGAGCTTGTTGCCGAACTGAAACTCATCGTTAAAAGGGAATCGGTAATAATTAATCTCGTTCCCGGAGCAATCGACCCGCTATTAAGTCAGGAAATGGAGAGAATGGGTATTAAAGCGGCGGCAACCATCCCGGCGGACGAAGAGGTAAAAAGGTACGACCTGGAACAGAAACCGCTTTTCGACCTGCCGGATACATCTAAAGCGGTAGTAGCGGTTAATGAATTAATGGACAAACTGCTTAGTAAAGCGAGTGTATCAATATAAAAGGTACAAGGATGAGAAAAATGGGTAAAATCTTCAAGATGATACTACTACCTCTATTGCTTGTATCAATACTGTCACTTACTATAGCCCTGGGATGTAACGGCGATAAAGCCGACCCTTCAGAGGAGTTCAGTCAACTGGAACTGGAGCAAATCCTGACGGATTCAATCAATATTGTAAATACGGCAGACTCATATCAAATGAATATAAACATGGAAATATTCATGGATATGAGTGGAGGCAGCGAAGAAGGCACCGTGGATATGGATATGGCTATAGAGGGCGCTTACGACCAGAAGAATATGGAGATGTACATGGCCCTAGAGATATACATGGCGATGGATACGGGTCTTGAAAAGGGCACGGAAGAAATGACCATGGATATGTATCTGGTCGACGATTATCTGTATATGAAAATGAGTATCCCCGAGATGGGTGAAGAGTGGATGAAAATGCCAGCCACCGAAGAAAACCTGGCAACCTGGGATATGAATATGGTCGACCAGCAGCTTGTAGTACTAGAATCTCCAGGGGAGGTAACTTTTCGCCGATACGAGAATTTCGACGGTGGAGAGTGTTACGTAATCGAACTCGTCCCTGATTTGGCTACATTGATGGAGTGGATAGGTGAACAAGGACTAGCCGACCTGGGAATCGGTTGGGAAGATGTGGGTGTAATTAGGGATATATTTGACGAACTGACTTATACCTGCTGGATAGATAAAGAAACGAAATATATGAAAAAGATGACCGCCTATATGCTGATGAAGATGTCCGGTGATGTCTTTGAAGATTTAACCGGTGAATCCGGGAGTTTAACCATGGATATGAATATAAGCATGGAGATGTATGATTTTAACAAATCGGTGAATATCAATCTCCCGGATGAAGCCCTGGATGCTATGGAGTTCGGGGATTTCGGTTTTTAATTATATAATTCTATAAAGTTCCTAATATTAAAATAGAAGGGGGTAGAGATGACAGCACAGTTGATTAAAGGCGCTGAGGTCGCGGCTCAAATCCGTGAGGAACTGAAAAAAGAAATAGCCGACCTGAAGGCCAAGCACAATATCGTACCCGGTCTGGTCACCGTACTCGTCGGTGCCGACCCCGCCTCTCAGGTATATGTCGGCGCTAAAGAAAAGACCTCTAAAGAGCTGGGGATATACTCGGAGAGATACGACCTCCCGGCAGATACTGCCCAGAAAGACCTCCTGGCTCTGATAGATAAGCTTAATAAAAACCCCAAAATTAATGGTATCCTCGTCCAGCTACCGCTGCCCAAGGGACTGAACGAGGAGGAAGTCCTTTATGCCATCGACCCCAAGAAGGACGTCGACGGCTTTCACCCGGTAAACGTGGGTAAGCTGATGATAGGTGAGCCGGACTACCTGCCCTGCACCCCGGCGGGCATCCAGCAACTACTAATCCGTTCCGGCACGCAAATCGAGGGCGCCGAGGTAGTAGTGGTCGGCAGGAGCAACATCGTCGGCAAACCAATCGCCAATATGCTGCTGCAGAAAGCCCCCGGTGCCAACGCCACCGTTACCGTCTGCCACACGCGTACGCGCGACATAGCCTTCCATACTAAGAGGGCTGATATCCTGATAGTGGCTGCCGGAAAGCCCAAAGCGGTCACCGGCGACATGGTTAAAGAAGGCGTTGTTGTCATCGATGTCGGCGTGAACGAGATAGGTAAGACAGCCGAGGGTAAGAGAATCCTGGCGGGTGATGTCGACTTCGAAACGGTGAGCCCGAAGGCAAAAGCCATTACGCCGGTTCCGGGAGGCGTCGGCCCGATGACAATAACCATGCTGATGATGAATACAGTCAAAGCTGCCAAAGTGGCAGCTGGCCTGACATAGTAAAGGAGGAGCCAAATATGGTGAAAAAAGCAGCACCGAAGAAACAAACCGGCCAGAGCAAGGCAGGAACCGTAAAGAAATCAACCAGTCCGGAAGCAAAATTCATCAAAAAGGACGCTCCTGGCCGTGGTAAGGTAGACGTACTGGCGGAGACCTATGATCCCGGCAAACCGGGCGGTGAAGATGAAGGCAGGTGGCGCCAGAAGCTCGAAAGCAGAGAAGATAAGCTGAAATACCTTCAAAACGGCGAGAGATACTGGTACAGCAACGACTGGTTTGGTAGTGAAAAAAGAAAGACACCAGCCTGATAAAAGGAGGATAAAATGGCTTTTGAAATACCAAAGACAGCCTACAGCGGTAAGATACGAGAGACAAAACTGGGCAAGGGTGATAAAGCGGTAACCGTTGGCGGAGAAACAGCCTATCCGTTCTATCTTTTTGAAGGCGAGATGCCTAACCTGCCCAAGATAGCGATGGATGTTTACGATTCTCCTCCCGACGAGTGGCCGGAAGCCATCCTGGAGCCTTTCGCCGGCGTCACCGACGACCCGGTAGCCTGGGCACAGAAGTGCATCAATGACTACGGGGCGGAGATGATATGCCTGCAAATGGTCAGCACCGACCCTAACGGACTCGACCGTCCGGCTGACGAAGCGGCTCAGATAGTAAAAAGGGTGGCTGACGCTATTGACGTCCCGCTGATTGTCTGGGGTACGGCCAACCACGATAAAGACACCGAGGTCTTGAGGGCCGTCGCCGAGGCCGTCCAGGATAAGAGCCTGATTCTGGGACCGCTTGAAGAAGGTGACTACAAGAAAATCGGCGCCGCCGCGATTGGCTATAAGCATACCGTTGTCGCCTCGACACCGATAGACATCAACCTGGCCAAGCAACTCAATATACTGCTGGGCAATCTCGGCGTACCCGATAACCTGCTCATCATAGACCCTACCGTCAGCTGTATAGGCTACGGCATTGAGTACTGCTACTCGGTCATGGAAAGAATGAGGATGGCAGCTTTAACCCAGCAGGACGATAAGCTTCAGTTCCCCATCATCTGTAACATCGCCAAAGAGGCGTGGAAGAGCAAAGAGGCTAAAATATCCGAGGCGGAGGACCCCAAGATGGGGGATGCCGAGAAACGCGGCATACTGCTGGAAGCCATGTCAGCGATGGTCCTGCTTCTGGCCGGAGGTGACGTATTAATCATGAGACACCCCGAAGCGATAAAACTGGTCAGGGAAATGATAGCCGACCTGACCGCTAAATAAGTGAGGTAAATTAAATGGCAGAAGACGAAAAGAAGAAAAGTATCGACAAGGCAACTCTGGAACTGATAGAAAAAGCAGCTAAAGACGGGGTTAACACTGTCTTTGACAGGGCTGACTCGATGAAACCATGTCCTATAGGTGCCGTGGGCAGCTGCTGCAAGCACTGCGGCATGGGGCCCTGCCGGGTACCCTTACCCAAAGGTAAGGAGGAGACCCCGGAGGAGAAACAGAAGAGGCGGGGCATCTGCGGCGCGACCGCGGAAACAATCGCCGCGCGCAATTTTATCCGCATGGTTGCCGGTGGCGCCGCCGCCCACTCCGACCACGGTCGGGGCGTGGCCGAACTCTTCCTGGCAGTAGCCAAGGGAGAGGCTCCAGGCTATGAGATAAAGGATGAACAAAAGCTGCTGCAACTGGCCCTGGACTGGGACATAGAAATCGGCGACCGCAGTAATAACGAAATTGCCGTCGATATCGGGGAGAAAGCCCTGGCCGAGTTCGGCAGGCAGGAAGGCGAACTTATAACCTTAAGGAAGGCACCCCTGAAACGTCAGGAACTATGGCGCCAGCAGGGTGTCGCTCCGCGGGGCATAGACCGGGAAATAGTAGAGATAATGCACCGCACCCACATCGGGGTCGACCAGGACTACGTAAACCTGCTGACACAGGGTGTCCGGGCAGCTATCGGCGATGGCTGGGGCGGCAGCATGATTGCCACCGAACTTCAGGATATCCTCTTCGGCACTCCGGCCCCGATACTAGGTAAGGCAAACCTAGGTGTGCTCGAAGAAGATGAGGTCAATATCATCATTCACGGCCACGAGCCACTGCTTTCCGAGATGATTGTCGCCGCCGCCCGCGAACCGGAAATGCTGGAGCTAGCCAAGTCCAAAGGAGCCAAGGGGATAAACCTATCCGGTATGTGCTGCACGGCTAACGAGATATTAATGCGCCATGGAGTGGCTATCGCGGGGAACTTCCTGCAACAGGAACTGGCGATAGTCACCGGTGCGGTGGATGCCATGGTAGTGGATGTCCAGTGTATCATGCAGTCCATCCAAACCGTGGCTGAGTGCTACCATACCAGAATCATCACTACCGCTCCCAAAGCCAAGATTCCCGGTGCCACCCATATTGAATTCGATGAGCACGATGCCCTAAAGTCAGCCCGGGAAATAGTTAAAACAGCTATTGAGAACTTCCCCAATAGAAAAGGGAACATACATATTCCTGATGTTAAGTGTGACCAAATTGCCGGATTCAGCCACGAGACCATCAACTACCTGCTGGGTGGAATGTTCCGTGCCTCTTACCGGCCGCTGAATGATAACATCATCAACGGCCGTATCCGGGGCGTGGCCGGGGTCGTCGGCTGCAACAATGCCCGCTGGGAACATAATCAGGCGCACGTCGCCATGGTCAAGGAGCTTATCAAGAATGATGTACTGGTAATCACTACCGGCTGTAATGCCATCGCCTGTGCCGAAGCCGGGCTCCTGGTCCCCGAAGCCGCCGCCAAGTACGCCGGCGAGGGGCTGGCCGAGGTCTGTGAGACCGTCGGCATTCCGCCGGTTCTGCACATGGGCTCCTGCGTCGATAACAGCCGCATACTGATAGCTGCTACCGCCATGGTAAAAGACGGCGGACTCGGCGATGATATCAGTGATTTGCCCGTGGCTGGAGCGGCACCGGAGTGGATGAGCGAGAAAGCTATATCCATCGGTCAGTACTTCGTTGCCTCCGGTGTTTATACCGTGTTCGGCGTTACTTGGCCGACCGAAGGCAGTAAAGAGGTCACCGACTACCTGTTCAAGGAAATGGAGGAGAAGTACGGTGGCATGTGGGACTTCGATCCCGACCCCATCCAGGCGGCGCATAAAATGATTGCGCATATAGACAAGAAGCGTAAAGCCCTGGGTATTGATAAAGCCAGGGAGAGAGTACTCTACGATATGGAAATGAGGCGCGAACTGGAAGGTTAGTCTTCCGGCGCTGCTGTTAATTAAGGAGGTTAAGAGGATATGTCCAAGATAATTGCATCGGCAGCCATCCGAGGTGCTCACAATATAGTCGATAAGGCCGAAAAACAATGGCAGGAAGCCATGGACAAACACGGCGCCAACGAGCCGGTCGGCTTCCCCAACACCGCTTATTATCTGCCGATAATCTACGGTATCTCGGGAATGAAGGTGGAAAAGCTGGGCGACATGGAAGCTGTCCTGAAGAAATGTAAAGCCTTACTGCCGCCGCTGGTAAAAGCAGAACACCACCTGCCCTACCTGGGACCTACCCTGGATGCCGGCATGATTACGTTCTGGGCGGAAGAATTAATCGAAGCCATCAGATACCTGGAGAACCCCGACTTCTACCTGCTGGGCGAAGACGTTACCGACAGTAACATCTGGCTCGGCGCCGCCGATGACGTCATCATGAGGAAGCGGGGCGTGGAGTTCGTCGACGGCACGGCCCCGGGTTTCGCCGCCATACTGGGCGCGGCGCCCACTCCCGAGATAGCCAAGGACATCGCCGAGGAGCTTCAAAAGAAGAACCTTTACGTGTTCATGGCCGGACAGCATAACGGGGAGAGGTTCTCCGAGCAGCTTGTCCAGGCCGGCGTCCAGATAGGCTGGGGGACCCGCCTGGTCTCCTTCGGTCCGGATACCAGCGCCGCCGTGTTCGCCATGGGCTTCGCCACCAGAGCCGCCATGTCCTTCGGCGGTATCGAGGCTGGTGACTACCGGAAAATACTCATCTACAATAAAGACCGTGTTTTCGCTTTCGCCATGACCATGGGCGATGTTACCGACGAGTGGTACGCCAATGGCGCGGGGGCGATTAACTGGGGCTTCCCGGTGATTGCCGATACGCCGATACCGGAAATCCTGCCCACCGGCGTCTGCACCTACGAGCATGTCGTGTCCAACATCGCACATGATGAAATCGTCAATAAATCAATCGAGGTCAGAGGACTTAAAGTTACCGTCACCGAGGTACCTATCCCGGTAGCTTTCGGGCCAGCCTTCGAAGGTGAGAGAGTCCGCGGCGACGATATCTACCTGGAGGCCGGCGGCGGCCGAACGCATATGGTAGAATGGGTAACCACCAAACCCATGGACGAGGTGGAAGACGGCAAGGTAGAGGTCATCGGACCCGAACTCAGCGATGTCGAACCGGGCTCGCGTTTACCGGTGGCGATTGCCGTCGAGGTTGCCGGCCGTGAGATGCAGGACGACTACGAACCCATCCTGGAAAGGCAGATTCACCACCTGATTAACTACGCCCAGGGAGTGATGCACATCGGGCAGAGAGATATTGCCTGGATACGTGTTGCCAAGCAGGCGGTAGAGAAAGGCTTTAAACTGGAGCATATCGGCACCATATTACACGCCAAGCTGCACCAGGACTTCGGCCGTATTTTCGATAAGATACAGGTGAAATTATACACCAAAGATGAGGACGTTGATAAAATCGTGGAAAAGGCCAGGATAGCTTACAAGACCAGAGATGAGCGTATCGAAGGCATGACCGACGAGACTACCGATATCTACTACTCATGCACGCTCTGCCAGTCCTTCGCTCCCAGCCACGTCTGCGTCATCAGCCCGGAGAGGACCGGCCTGTGCGGCTCCTACAACTGGATGGACTGCAAGGCCGCCTACGAAATCAATCCCACCGGACCCAACCAGCCGGTGCCCAAGGGCGAGACCATCGATGCCAAGATGGGACAGTGGAAGGGCGTCAACGCATTCGTAGAGCAGGCTTCCCGGGGAAAGATAGACCACTATAACTTCTACAGCATCGTCAACGACCCCATGACAACCTGCGGCTGCTGCGAGGCTATTGCCGCGGTGCTGCCGCTCTGCAACGGCATCATGACGGTTAACCGCGACTATACCGGCGAAACTCCTTGTGGTATGAAATTCACCACCCTGGCCGGGACAATCGGCGGGGGACTGAGCACGCCGGGGTTCGTGGGGCACGGAAAGTACAACATAACGCAGAGGAAATTCGTTGCCGCCGAGGGCGGTCTGCTGAGGATGGTCTGGATGCCCAAGAGCCTTAAAGAGGAAATCGGCGAACGGTTCAAAGCCAGAGCCACCGAACTGGGTGTACCCGACCTCCTGGATAAAATTGCCGATGAAACGGTAGGAGTTACCGAGGAAAAGATACTCCCGTTCCTGCAGGAGAAGGGTCATCCCGCCGTTACCATGGACCCGATACTGGGATAAAACAATTACAGGGAGAGTTTGAGAGGGGTTCGCCCCTCTCTTCAAAACCTTCCCTCTCCCCTTGCTAAGGGGAGAGGGATAAAGGGTGAGGGGTTAAATAATAAGATACTAGATTATCTTGGGAAAGGAGACCAGTTATGGCACTATCTGGAATTGAGATTTTTAAATTGTTACCCAAGACCAACTGCGGCGATTGCGGCGTACCGACCTGCCTTGCCTTCGCGATGAGTCTGGCGGCGGGTAAAGCCGAGTTAAGTAAATGCCCGCATGTTTCCGAGGAAGCCAAGGCACAGCTATCGGAGGCCTCAGCGCCGCCGATCCTGCCGGTAACCATCGGCACGGGCGACAAAGCGCTGAAAATCGGCGGTGAGACGGTAATGTTCCGCCACGAGAAGCGATTCGAAAATCCGCCCGGTATCGCCATCCTTATCAGCGACGCCATGGACGACGTCGAGGTAAAAGCCAGGCTGGAGAAGTCCCGAACGCTGGAATACGAGAGGGTGGGAATGACCCTGAGCACCAACCTGGTAGCCCTGAAAGCGGAATCGGGTGACGCCGCCAAGTTTACCGCCCTGGTCACCAAGGTCAAAGACGGCAGCGACGCCAACCTGATACTTTTGAGCGATAACGCCGATGTCCTGGCGGCCGGGCTTACAGCCTGCGCCGACCGCAAGCCGCTGCTGTATGCCGCCACCAAGGATAACGTGGACGCTTTGGCAGCCCTGGCCAAGGAGAATGGTTGCCCGGTAGCCGCCAAAGCCGACGGACTGGAAGAACTGGCCGCCCTTACCCAAAAACTGGATGCGTCAGGACTGAAAAACGTGGTCATTGATTCCGGGTCCAGAACGGTCAAACAGGCGCTGGAAGACCAGATAGTCATCAGGAGCGCCGCCCTGAACAAAAAATACAAACCGCTGGGCTACCCGACCATCGTCTTCCCCGCCGAGATGACCGACAATCCCATGAAAGAAGCGCTCATTGCCTCCGTATTCATTGCCAAGTACGCCGGCATCATCGTCCTTTCCGATTTCCAGGGAGAGAGCCTGTTTCCGCTGCTGGTGGAGCGGCTGAATATCTATACCGACCCGCAGCGACCGCTGGCGACCAAGCAGGGCATTTATGAGATTAATAATCCGACGGAGAATTCACCGCTGATGGTCACCTCCAACTTCTCCCTGACCTACTTCATCGTCTCCGGTGAGATAGAGAACAGCAAGGTGCCCAGCTATCTTTTCGTTCAGGATACGGAAGGACTTTCCGTGATGACTTCCTGGGCGGCCGGGAAATTCTCGGCGGATATCATCGGGCCGGCTATTAAGAAGAGCGGAATCGTAGATAAAATAAAGCACCGCAAGCTGATAATACCCGGATACATCGCCGCCGAGAGCGGCGGGCTGGAGGAAGAGCTGCCGGGCTGGGAAATCATGGTAGGTCCCAGAGAGGGCGCCCATATCCCGGGTTATCTGAAAACATGGCAACCATAAGGGAAAAATAAGGAGGAAAGATGATCCTGATCGGGGAAAACCTAAACGTTATGTCCCATACCCTCGGTCCCGCTCTCAGGGAGAAGAATGCGGGACCGATAGAGGAAATGGCTAAAGCCGAGACAGCGGCCGGGATTGACCTGATTGACCTCAACATCGGGCCGGCCCGCAGGGGCGGCGACGAGCTGATGTCCTGGGTGGTTGATACCGTCCAGGGTGTTACCGATAAAATGATGTCCCTAGATACCACCAACCTGGATGCCATGGAGGCCGGACTTAAAGTCAAGAAAAACAACGTATTGATGAACTCGGTGTCCCTGCAGACGAGTCGCGTCGACCGGGGGCTGGAACTGGCCCTGAAATACGACGCCGACCTTATCGGACTGCTCTGGAGCAATGACGGGATGCCGCGCGACGTTAACGAAAGAGCCATGCATACGGTGGACTTCGTCTATAAAGCCAACGAAGCGGGCATACCCAACGAGAGGATATGGATAGACCCGATTGCCAGCCCGATATCGGTGGAAATCAACCAGGTCAAAGCCTGCGTGGAGTTCATGGGCATGCTGGGAGAGATTGCTCCGGGATGTAAATCTACGGTAGGTCTTTCTAATGTTTCCAACGGCGCTCCCGACAAGCTCAGGTGCTGGCTGAACCGGACCTACATGATAATGCTGATGCGTAACGGGCTGTATTCGGCGATTGTCGACGCCTTTGACGAGGACCTGATAAAAATAGCCAGGGGAGAGCGACCGGACATCGTGGAACTGGTACATAAGATAATGGACGGCGATACCCCGGATATCGCCTCGCTGCCCAAAGAAATGGCGAACTACGCCAGGACGGTGAGAGTACTCACGGGAGAATCGCTCTATTCCGCCTCGTGGCTCGAGGTGTAATATGTCATTGCTTCGGGTTGCACCCTCGCTACGACAGGTTGTTAAAAAAATAAAAAGCGTGTATTGATATGGCAAGAGAACGCCTAACGCTACCGGAACAAAACGTACGGGATTACGCGCATGAGCTTGCCCATACGCTCGCCCGCCGGCAACTGGCCGCCATAAAAGATATACAAAAGCAGTGCCGGAACAGCGGCACCGAGTATCTTGCCTCCGAAAAAGCAATACATATCGATTTTCTTAATCAGTCATATAAAATAAGCTACCCCGACGGCGAAGTATTTTACAGAACCGGTGAGGAAACCGTTCCCATCAAAGATAAAATCCTGATACTGGACTATTTCACCCGCGCCAGCGGGAATACGCTTACCGGTAAGCTCATTACCTACAAGGAGCTGCACGACGGCCTGAACTACTTTGCCGTCTTCCACAAGAGGGCGATACAGCCTTTCGTGACATTCTTCGGCGATAAACCTTCAGAGCTTCTTAAGATAGCCGAAATTTTCGGCGGGCAGCCAGCGGACTACGGCGATGCTGCCGTCATGATTGAGGCCTTCAGCCGGGTGCCGATAACGATTGCCCTATGGCGCGGCGACGACGAATTCGGACCCGAAGGCAGTATCCTGTTCGACAGCACCGTTTCCGAATACCTGACCAACGACGATATCCACGCGCTCTGCGAAGGCATAGCCTGGAAAATGGTCAGGGCTCTAAAAGACAGGAGGTGATAGTCCTGGCAGTTGATAGTTTAACTAAAGCCGATGTCGAAGATAAAATGAAAGCCCTTTTCTCGCGGCATAACGGTGAGAAGCAGGAGCTAATTCCCATCCTCCAGGAAACCCAGGGACAGTTCCGCTATCTTCCAGCCGCCGCCATGAAGGAAATAGCCAGGTTTTTACGTATGCCGGAAAGCACCGTTTACGGTGTAAGCACCTTTTACGCCCAGTTCAAGCTGACGCCGCTGGGCAGGAAAATCATCAGGGTATGCCGCGGTACCGCCTGCCACGTACGCGGGGCATCCAAGGTCCTCAGCGAGATGGAGAAACAGCTGGGCATCAAAGCGGGCGAGACCACCGACGACCTGGAATACACGCTGGAGACGGTCGCCTGTATCGGCGCCTGCGCTCTGGCGCCGACTATGACCATCGAAGGCGAAACCTACGGTAAGATGACGACGAAAAAAGTTGCGGAGGTTTTAGGTGACAGAAACAAAGCCAAGCAACAAAAATAAACAGACAATATTAGTATGCCAGGGCACCGGTTGCGTATCCGGGAAATCACTGGAAATAACGGCAGCCTTAGAAAAAGCCGTCAGCGAGCTGAAATTGACGGGAGTTAAAATAGACTTCACCGGTTGCCACGGCTTCTGCGAACAGGGACCCGTCGCCATCGTGGAACCGGAGGGTATCTTCTATACTCACGTAGGTATCGACGACGCCCGGGAAATCATCGAATCGCATATCCGGGACGGGAAACCGGTAGAACGTCTCTTCTATAAAGACCCCGCTACCGGAGAAGCGGTACCGAAGTACGAGGATATTAAATTCTACAGTAAACAGCAGCGAATCATCCTGCGTAACTGCGGGCACATCAACCCGGAAAGAATCGATGACTACATCAACACCGGGGGCTACGAGGCTTTAACCAAGGTCCTCAATGAAATGACCCCGGAACAGGTTATCGACGAGATAAAACGCTCCGGCCTGCGCGGCCGCGGCGGGGCGGGTTTTTCCACCGGGACGAAGTGGGAGTTTTGCCGCAACGCCGTCGGCGACCAGAAGTACATGATATGCAACGCCGACGAAGGCGACCCGGGCGCTTTCATGGACCGCAGCACCATGGAGGGCGACCCGCATACCGTCATCGAAGGGATGACCATCGCGGCTTACGCCCAGGGCGCATCCGAGGGTTATATCTATATCCGGGCGGAATACCCACTGGCGGTCAAACGCGTCAGGATTGCCCTGGAGCAGGCCGAGGAAAGAAACCTGCTGGGCGACAATATTTTGAGGTCGGGTTTTAACTTCCACATCCACGTCAAGGAAGGCGCCGGTGCGTTTGTCTGCGGCGAAGAAACGGCGCTGATGGCATCCATCGAGGGCAAGCGGGGAATGCCGCGTTCTAGGCCTCCCTTCCCGGCTACCTCGGGACTGTGGGGCAAACCGACCACTATCAATAACGTAAAATCGCTGGCTACCGTGCCGGTAATAATCAATAAAGGCGCCGACTGGTACGCCGCTACCGGCACCGAAAAAAGCAAGGGGACATGCGTCTTTGCCCTGACCGGTAAGATAGCCAACAGCGGTCTGATTGAAGTTCCCATGGGTATCGCCCTGCGGGAGATAATCTATGAAATCGGCGGCGGCATCCCCGACGGTAAGAAATTCAAAGCGGTGCAGACCGGAGGTCCTTCGGGCGGCTGCCTGCCGGAAACCTATCTCGACCAGTCGGTCGATTACGAATCACTGGCGGCGGCCGGCTCGATGATGGGGTCGGGCGGCATGGTCGTCCTGGACGAGGAGACCTGCATCGTTGATATCGCCCGCTATTTCCTCTCCTTTACCCAGGCGGAGTCCTGCGGAAAGTGCGTCCCCTGCCGCATCGGTACCAAGCAGATGCTGGACATCCTGGAGAGAATCTGCTGCGGTGAGGGTGAACCCGGAGATATCGACCTGCTGGAAGTACTGGGAACTCAAATTAAAGCTGGCTCTTTATGTCAATTGGGGCAGACCGCTCCCAATCCGGTGCTGACGACCATCCGCTATTTCCGGGATGAATACGAAGCTCACATCAACGAGAAGCGGTGTCCGGCACTGTCCTGTCCCAGCCTGATTACGTTCTATATCGACCCGGACAAGTGCCAGGGCTGCGGGATATGCCTGCGCAGCTGCCCTGCTGAATGTATTGCCGGCGATAAGAGAATGGTGCATGTCATCGACCAGGACAGGTGTGTAAAATGCGGCACCTGTCTAGAGGTATGTCCGGACCGCTTCAGCGCGGTGACCAAGTTGTCCGCGGAGACAATGGACGTGCCCAGAGAACCGGTACCGGTTAAGGAAAAACCTAAAGCCGCCGCAGCATAAAATAAATTGTAAGTAAAATACGGGAGTTGTCTAACAAATTGAATGTCATTGCGAGGGCGACCTGCTCGCCGAACAATTTCTTCGGCGGGCGAGAGCCCGAAGCAATCCGCCAACCCGAAACAACGGATTACTTCGCTTCGCTCGCAATGACATACTTAAGTCAATAAAATGGATAAAATTACTCTAACGATTAACGGCCAGGAAATACAGGCAGACAGAGGTATGACCGTGCTCGAAGCGGCAAGGTCGGCGGATATCTATATCCCCACCCTGTGCCATTTCCCCGACCTGGAACCCTACGGCGGCTGCCGTCTCTGCATCGTCCAAATTGAAAACATGCGCGGACTGCCCACCGCCTGTACGACACCTGTCACCGAAGGCATGGTGGTCACCACGGAATCTGAAGCCGTTAACGAAACACGCCGCATGGCGCTGGAATTTATATTAAGCACCCACCCGTGCGAGTGCCTGGAATGCCACCGCCGCGAACGGTGCGGTCCCTACGACATTTGCCTGCGCCACGTTGCCGTGACCGACCGCTGCGTCGTCTGTCCCGCCAACGAGGACTGCGAGCTACAGAAGGTGGTCGATTACCTGGGCGTACACGAGTTACGCATTGCCAGGGATACCACGCCGCGAGTGGTGGACAACAGCAATCCGTTTTTCGACCTCGACCGCAACCGCTGCATCCTCTGCGCCCGCTGCGTGCGCGCCTGCCAGGAGATAACCGGCGTCGGCGCGATAGATATGGCCTACCGCGGCTACAGCATGAAGGTAGCTACCTTCGGCGATACACCGCTAATGGACTCGATATGCCACTCCTGCGGCGAGTGCATGGTACGCTGTCCGGTCGGCGCGCTGACGCCCAAGGACACAATACGTCCGGAAGAAGAGGTCAAAACAGTATGCCCTTACTGCGGGGTCGGCTGCTCGATGTATCTCGGTGTTAAGGACGGCCAGATTACCGGTGTGCGCGGCGACCCGGAGGGACCGGCCAACCAGGGACGCCTGTGTGTCAAGGGCCGTTTCGGCATTGCCGAATTCGTCAACAGCTCCCAGCGCCTCACCAGTCCGCTGGTCAGGAAAGACGGCAAACTCGTCGAGGCCTCCTGGGAAGAAGCCCTCGCTCTCGTCGCCGACAGACTGGGTAAATACAACAGCGATGAAGTGGCGGTAATTTCCTCAGCGAAAGCCACCAACGAAGACAATTACGTCATGCAGAAA
>Ga0315554_1000122_pt1 | contig 39822 bp, 44 predicted proteins | sample SalMarSW160370MG_FD_202114 | JGI IMG/M metagenome (GOLD analysis project Ga0315554, IMG submission 202114) | Salt marsh sediment microbial communities from the Plum Island Ecosystem LTER, Massachusetts, United States - Salt Marsh Sediment SW1603-70 ...
CCCTGGGTATTTCAGGCGGAAATAGAGGGGCTCTACGATAAGGCATGCCCCAGGGCGTAGCGTGGGGGTAGGGCATATATCGTCCCGTCCAGGCGTATCCCGGCCATACTGGCCGTATAAGGGTAGCGCAGAATCCTCTGCCGCCACCTGTCATCGGGCCCATTCCACGAGGACCGGTACCATCGAATCCTGGCATGATTCACCTCCTTTTCTTGGTTAATCTTCCTTTTCTTCGCTTTCCAGACCCCGCATTCTGGATTCGATTTGCTCCAGTTGCTCCTTTATTGCCTCCGCCTGGTCTCTCAGGTAGTCAAGCTCATCTTCCCTGGTCATTTGAGGCATAAATGGTGTATATCCAGGAGTGGCTGGTTCTTGGCCGTAGAAGGGTGTCTGGTACGGCCAGGGTGCAGGAGCACCGGCACCGCCAAAGAAATAACCGCACCGCGGTAGCCCTCCTCTACCTATCCCAACATAGGGCCACGGAGGAGAAGCACCACGAAAGCCGAAGCCCATACCTCTGCCAAATCCACGGCCGAAGCCTCTTCCTCGTCCAAATCCATTAGGCATTTTTCACCTCCTGTGTCTTTTACTATTCAAGTATTTTCGCTTGCTCTGCCAGCATAGTCTTTTCCTCTTCCCGGGATGGTGATACCCATGACCAAGCATCAAGCAGAGTCAACCAATCCCTAGAGAAGTGACTACACTTTTACCACCGGGGGTAGTAGTAGGGCGTATACCAGCGCCGGCCGAGTCCACGGCCTCTGCCGCGACCCCAGCCTCTCCAGCCAAAGCCAAACCACCGTCTTCCCAGTATCGGGTTGGCAAAGCCGGGCCGGCCAAAACCGGCACAGTATCCAGCACCTCTTCCAGTCATCGGTCCCATTCCTCTAGGTCCAGTTCCATCTCCGAATGGCATTTATCTCACCTCCTCTTCACGAGATTTTTTCCATTTTCATCAGCACTAATAGTCAGGCGCTGCTGACACTCCGGGCAATAGCCAGAAAGGCGTACCTCAGTATCGGTCACCCTGAACCCTTCCTCTTTGCTTATTCTGGATGTCAGCCTTTCTGTTGAGGGGCACTTGAACTCAAACACCCGGCCGCAGCCCAGACACATCAGGTGGTGATGCCTGGATTGTGGAACAGGTTCGTAATATCGGCGACTGCCAAACTGGTGCTCCTCAACTAAGCCTTGTTCTCTGAATATATGCAAATTGCGGTATATCGTGGACAGACTGATGCTTGGCGACCTGTCACGGGCCTGCTGATAAATTTCATCAGCGTCCAGGTGTCCTTTGGCATGCTGGATGATTTCTCGTATCAGCCCACGCTGCTCTGTACTGCGTAAGTTAAGTTTTTTATCCACGCCTTTTGCCTCTCATATCAGTAGCTATCATTACGCTCAGAGCCCTACCAGTTTCGTCCTCCTCGATGCCTTCTCTTCCAGCCACCTCTACCCCGGCCCATCCCGGGTGGCACAAGAGGCGCGATACTCGGTGTTTCACACTCGGGGCAGAACTCGGGTTGACCAGATATCATAGCTTCAAAAGGGACGTCCCATTCATGGCCGTTGAGGCACTGGAATCGACGCCAGGCCATCTCAAAATTGCCACCCTCAATCCTCAATGCTTTGCCATTAAGGAGAGCGCTGGCTAATTTGTGCCGTGCGGAGGCTAGGACCCTTTGAAAGGTTGGGCGGGAGATATTCATTCTTTCTGCCCCCTTTTCTTGTTCCAGGCCTTCCAGGTCCTTGAGGCGTATTGCCTCAGCCTCCTCTACCGATAGGACAATCTCGTCAAGGACTCTTAATGGCACGCCGGCTGGCTTGAAATAAGTTGTTTGCGGCAGGAACGCAACTCGGCGGCACTTTTGTGGTCTCGGCATATCAGTATCATTTCCTCGTTGATATTGAGCATATGCTCATAACTCATACTAGCATATATCCCTGTGGTAGTCAATATTATTGAGGCAATGTCTTAGGGAAGTGCGTTATTCGCACCTCCCTAAAGCGGCGATATTAATGACCGGGTGAGCTTTCAGGACACCGGATGTAAGGTAGCACCTGTAACTAGGAGGAAGCCTTCTTTTTCGGTTTCGGCGGTTTTATCCCTGCAGTTTTCGAAGAGTGGTCTCTACCCAGGGTAAAGTTTAACCAGGAAGGAGTCTCAAACAGCTCCCAGTTGCAGGGTGGGACGATATGAGCCCCTATTTCATCCTCTTCGCCGTAAGCTTTCAACCTTTCGTAGGCTTTTACCCAGATGCATTTTCTATCGTTAGGATAGACCTCGCACCAGCCATCATAGCTGCCGCCACAGGGCGCATTTCTCTGGTTCTTGGGACACTGCGACATGGGGCAGAGATAGGCGACGTCGGCCAGTGCGCAGTCACCACAATTCATGCAGTTGAAGAGCGCTACCTTGGCAAGGTGTTCGAAGCATGACCCTGAGCTACACTGAGATAGACAGGTCGACACCATCCAAATTGATAGAGTAGTGAAAAGAATGTCATGAAAGGAGAATGTATCACTAATCATATGAACCAGTACACCACATTGACTACATATGAGATAGGGAGTATCATATATGAGGCAACGAAGTGGTAGAGAATCCTCTGTGCGGGAAGCTATTTCGCCGGAATCGATAACGGGAGTGCAAGAGCAGGTGGCAAGTGACAAGAGAGGCTTAATTAAAAACTCCCAACTATTCTGGGATCTGTCTGATGCCCAAATAAACAAATTGATACCCATGTGTGAGGAGCAGTCTTTCGATGCAGGATTGCGAATCTTCGCCGAGGGTGAGAAGGTAGATAGTTTCTATATTGTTAAACAGGGCAAAGTTGCGCTTGAGATGGAGGTCCGCATTGGCTCGCGTACAAGGAGACAGGCAGTAATAGATGTACTGGAACAGAATGAAGTATTTGGATACCCAGCGATTTCGGATGTGCCGGTTAACAGTAACTCTGCGATAGCCATCGAGAATAGCGTATTACTTGTCTTCAACGGAGACCTAGTCCGTAAGCTGTGTGATGAAGACCTGGAACTAGGTTACAAGGTGAGCCAGGAAATCATTAAACTTGTGTCTGATAGACTGTCAAAAGCAAAACGTACACTTGCCCACGTGTTATCAGTTACATCCCATGATCTGAGAGCACCTCTTGCCACCGTGCAGAGCTCTATAGACGCCGTAGCCGGCGGTTATGTAGGAGAAATTAACAGCAGGCAGAAGGAGTTACTGGAGGGGGGTAAACAGAGAATATCAGACCTTATCCATATGATAGACAACATCCTAGATATCTCATATGTTGAAATTAGAGGAGTAGATTTTGAAAGAGTGGATCTGGCTGATGTGATAGCAGCTTCTATAAGTGATGTTATTGGTATTGCCCAGAATAAGGGGATAGTAATAGAAAACAATGCTTCTAATACGTCTGCATTTGTCCTTGGAATACCAAAACGCTTGCGTCAGGTCTTTACCAATCTGTTAGGCAACGGTGTCAAGTTTACTCCCAAGGGTGGTCTGGTGACAATCAACTCCAGGGATACGGATGACAAAATTCATATAGAGGTCACCGATACAGGTGTAGGTATTGCGCCGGAAGACCTGCCAAAGATATTTGCTGATTTCTACCGAGGTATGCGGCTGGATACCGAAGGGGCTGGCCTTGGATTAGCCATAGCCAAAAGAATAATTGAAGCTCACGGTGGCAGTATATGGGCAGAAAGTCCTGACCCGGAGTCTGGAAAAGGGTCAAAGTTTTCTGTTGCCTTACCCAAGGTCTTTGAATCGGCCCCACCCCTTGAGGAGGAGGAGCAACCGACAATAGCTGGAGCAAAAGTTCTGATTGCTGATGATGACCCCGAGATGCAGAGGATAACAGCTGCTGTCCTAGAGTCGCAGGGATACGAGGTACGTACTGCCAATGATGGCGAGGATGCTCTGGTTAAAATTGAAGAGGAAGAACCTGACCTGTTAGTTCTGGATCTTCTTATGCCCAGAATGGATGGGTTTGAGGTCTGCAAACGACTTAAAGAGCGAAGAGAGCATGGTGGTAAAAGAATACCAGTAGTGATACTAAGCGCTGTGAGGGAAGAGAGTAGCCGCAGGCGATACGAGCTTGAGACTGAAATGGACCTTGACGTTGACGATTACGTAACAAAACCAATTTCACCCCCCATACTCCTTCAGCGGGTAGAGAGAGCATTGAGGAGAAGCAAAGCTGTGGGTGCAACTAGTCTTACCATAATAAAAAATAAAAAGGAGGTGGGTAGTGGCTAAGCGAGCGAGAATTTTGGTTGTTGATGATGACACCGTGTTCGTTGAAACGACGAAAGCGGTTTTAGAGAGTAAGGATTATCATGTAATCACTGCGTTTGATGGAGACGAGGGGTTACAAAAAGTAAGGGACGAGAAACCAGACCTGATACTGCTGGATGTTATTATGCCTACTCAGGATGGTTTCCATGTTTGTGAACAAATTAAAAAGAACCCACAACTAGCCGACATTCCAGTGATAATCCTGACAAGCTTTGCCAAGAAAAGAGGGGAAACTAACATCCCGGTCAGTGCCGGACTTGAACTTGAGGCAGAAGGATATCTGGATAAGCCGGTAAGCCCTGAGGAACTACTAAATTATGTGGGGAAAATGCTAAAGAAGTAGGCTCCCGAGAGCAGTATCTCAGGCTACCTGTTTTTGCTCTACTTACCCTGAGCTTATGGGCTGTCATTTTAGAGCCAACTGTATTTAGAGAAGAGACCTTGTATCAGTGGTTGCAGTATACTGTGTGATGACTATCGATATTTAGAGGTGCTCTCAATGACAGAGCGAAAAGTGAAGGTAATCGTTCGACGCATGGCAGAAGATGACATAGATGCTGTCCTGAGCCTGGGTGGAAATATGGTTTCCCGCTACGAGTTAATGGCCTTGGGACTAGAAGGACCGCTTGATTTCAGTTTTGTTGCTGAAGTTGACGAGCACATCATAGGCTTCAATTTGGCACAAATGCAGTACGTTGGCATACCGTTGACCAGAGTGTGCCTGATGTACGGAATTGTTGTTGAGTATGAGTATCGTCGGCATGGCATTGGCAATAGGTTGGCGGAGGCGATGATTAGGTGCTGTGATGAAAGAGGGGTTGATACAGTTCGTGCACTTGTTAAACAAGACGATGTTCAGCTCCAGCGTTTTATTACGCAATTAGGCTTCACTCGAAGCACAATAGACAACTATGATAAAACCGTGGACGGCAAGTCTTGAGCATATCGAAACATAACAGGTGATTTGAAGTAACCGTAACTCTATGGAAACAAACCAGAGAGTTATCGAGTATTCTGCTCAAGCAACCTTTCTCTCTGTGGATGAGGAGGGACTGAAACAGGCAAAAAGAGCAATGTCTGACGTTATTGCCGCCGATTGTCGTAACTCCTGGGTATTGTCTGCCAGTCTCTAAATATACTGAAGAAAGACTGAACGGTCACATCATGCCGTGGTGCCTGTCTTCACAAGGACATCCTTGAAAAGGCCAGAGTCGGAGTGAAGGACTTATTGGTAATTTTTTCTGGCAGCCAATTTAGCTTGTTAAGCTTATGGACAGTTGCAGAGAAAATGTACCCAGGACTAGAGCGAAATCCATGATTCCCTTAGACGTTACGTAGGACAGGCGTGAGTGCTGATATAATTAGACGCGGCAGAAAACAGCCTGTGTCGTATACGGATGGTGGGGTCAATTCACTTCGCCAGATTTGCATTATATGAGAAGATTAAGAAGAAAGGATTACAGTATTGGAAGAGAGCAAAGAGGAGAAGATACTTGTCATCAGTAGCGAGACAGACTTCGTTGCTATGGTTGAGGAAGCGGTTGGTAGTTCCTTGGAGGTAATACATGCCGATAACCAACAACAGGGACTAGAGATAGCAAGGAAAGAACTTCCTGACATGATTGCTCTGGGTTATATTGAACCTCGGGGTAGCGCTTTCAGCTTACACCGCCAGCTCAAGGAAGGGTGGATAACCAGGAATATCCCACTTCTGATAGTAGACACTAACCCACAGGACCCTGCTAGAAGAGTGTTGACTATGGAAGAAGGCATGCAGATAGAGGCTGATGAGTTTATTTCGCTCGCTGGTAAGGATGAGCGTGACGCTGTTTCTCAATTAGCCGAGCCTATTATCAGGCTAAGAGAAAAACTACACACCCGTCTCAGAGAACGGGCAAATACGGTCAAGGATGCAATCCTCAGACCAGACGTGTTTTGTATTACTTGGGAGCAGATTCCTGGCAGAGGCGCTTTTGAAATGCAGCAAGAGGAACTTGTTGAAAATGCCAGAAGAGCGGCAAGCAGAGGCAAGATTCACGCTGTAAGTGTGACTGACAACCCCGGAGGAAACCCGGCTATTTCCACCGAAATACTGTGTACTGAAATCAAGAAACTAGGAATAGAGCCGTTGGTGCACCTGGCTTTCAGAGATAAAAACAGAAATCAATGTGAAAGCTTACTTTATGGTCTAGCTGCGTTAGGAGTGAGGAATCTACTCCTGCTAACTGGAGATTATCCTTCCAGCGGTGGGTTCAAGGGAAGGTCCAAACCTGTTTTTGATTTGGATTCAGTACAAGGTTTACAGCTGATTGAAATGATGAACAACGGAATGAAACAGGAGACGTTGGGAAGAACAACAACCCTGGCTCCGACCGACTTCTTCGCCGGGGCTGCCGTCTCACCGTTTAAACAGTCAGAGCCTGAGCTCATGGGTCAATATTACAAACTAAAGAAAAAGATAGAGGCCGGGGCAAAATTTCTCATCACTCAGGTCGGATATGACGCGAGAAAATATCACGAACTTCAACAGTGGTTGAAGCTGAATAACTACAACATACCGGTATTAGCTAACATCTACATATTACCCTACGGAGCAGCCAGAACAATGAATGCCAATCAGATTCCCGGTTGTGTTGTCACTGATAAACTCCTAGCGGAATTACAGGATGAAAGAGGAACAAAGGATAAAGGTAGGTCGGCTAGACTTAATCGGGCTGCCAAGATGTATGCCATCACCAAGGGAATGGGATATGCCGGTGCCCATATTGGGGGACATGGAGCCACTTATGAAATGGTAGAGTACATCATAGATAAGGGTGAGGAACTGGCCCCTAATTGGAAGGGCTTGGTGGCTGAATTCGATTATCCGCAAAAAAATGGATTCTATTTCTTCCAGAAGGACACAAAGACTAACCTTAATACTGCTCAACCGACCAAGAAAACGGCCAAAGCGGCGCGACCGCCCGTTTATCTGTTATCCAGATTGGCACACGCAACGATTTTTAATCCCGATAGTATCGTATTCAAAGCACTGCGTCCTATAGCAAAGTCCATAGATTCTGCAGACAAGCTCAAGGCACCTTTTGGCAGCGTGGAGCATATAATTAAAGTAGCTCTTTTTGACTGTATGAATTGTGGTGACTGCAGCTTGTTTGACGTGGCCTTTTTGTGTCCCATGTCACAGTGTCCCAAGAACCAGAGAAATGGCCCCTGTGGAGGAAGTTATGAGGGCTTTTGCGAGGTTTATCCAGACAGAAAATGCGTCTGGGTGAAAGCCTACGAACGATTAAGAGGTCACAAAGAAGAGGACTCGATTGGGGAGTATATCGTTCCTCCCTGTAACTGGGAGTTAATACATACCTCATCATGGCTTAACTTCTACCAGGGACGTGATCACTCGGCGAAGAGACTTGGTATAGAGCCACCTCAGACGGAGAGCTCCGCTGACAATACCGACTGATTAATAAGAAGACGTAAGCTGAGTCGAGGTTGTTTTTGAGGTTTGTATAGAAGCTAAATCCACTGGAGGTTAAGAGTAATGCATATCTCAGAGTTAATCAAGCACCATAACTTCATAGTTACCTGTGAAATAGACCCTCCCAAGGGTACCAATGTTGATGAGTTTCTCGATAAGGTTAACATGGTTAAAGACCATGTGGATGCTATCAATATCGGTGACAACCAGAGAGCAGTGATGCGGGCAGCAGCCCTAGCGATATGCCGCCTCCTCAAGGAAAGGGGTATCGAAACCATAATGGAGGTGACGACTCGCTACAGGAATCGTATTGCTATCCAGTCTGACATGCTGGGTGCCGCTATTCTAGGAATTGAAAACATACTTCTACTTGCCGGATATGACCCCTCCGTCGGAGACCACGCTGAGGCTAAGCCGGTCGACGACCTTGATGCTGTATCGCTGGTTAATGCGGCCATAGCGCTGGCGAAAGGAACAGATATGACTGGCCACCCTCTAAACGAAGCTCCCGACTTCTGCCTTGGTGTCACGGCTACGCCAGGGCTTGTATCTGACGAGCTGCATCTGGGTGAGCTAAAACAGCAAATAGCTTCAGGTATACACTTTATCCAGACACAGCCGATATATGAACCGGAGGTTCTGGAGAGATTCATCGATTCAATAAGTAGTTTTGAAGTGCCAGTCATAGTTGGACATATAATGCTGAAATCTGCAAGCATGGCCAGATTTATGAATAGCAATTTCCCAGGTGTCACCGTACCCGAGAAACTCATAGAGGAACTGGAGGGATTAAGTCGGGACCAGGTGGTAGAGACAAGTCTACAAATCTCCGTAGAACTCATCAAGAAGATGAAGCCAAATTGTCAGGGTGTCTACTTCATACCAACAGGGTGGGAGATGCATGTGCCTAGGATAATAGAGGCAGTAGCTGGTGGTAGATTACCAAGGCCTGCCAGTTAGGGTAGTCTTGGAGTCATACAAAACTTACTGACTTGGTGGCACTCTCAATATCTACTCGAAACCAGGTAAAGGCACGAGAGTGGTCTTAGAAGTGCCTTCATCTCTCTTTCTAAGTCGAGTACAGGGACGATAGGTCTTGTGTGAGACCAGAGGTTGCTGAATATTCCGAAATCATAACGATATAATGAAATGTTATTTACACAACGATATACGCTTGACCTCCTCCCATTAAGTGGTCCGTCACCGCACCAGTGATGGCATTCAAGCTTTTTACTGGTTCTAATTAATATATATAGGGTGAAATGCTACACTCGTTTGCCTGTTATCTGACCTGTACCGAAAGAGCCGAGCTGTACCTGACCTGAGATTTCGTCACCGGTCACTTTCACCTTAAAATCAAGCTTCATCTGACCCATCGGACCGCTCACTGAGATTGACCAGGTAGCTTCATCCCCGGAAACTGTGCCACCGGAGAATGCCTGTGCGCCACCCATCCCACCATCGTAATTACCGCTGAGAGAATTGCCATCGGCTTTAAGCGTGAGTTTGCCGGGCCGGGTGCCCATGGGGGTTTGCACCTGGATGTCGTAGTTTCCATCGACTGCCATTGTACTGCCTCCTGAGTTTATATTTAATAATCTTTGCTGTTCTGATGTTAGTGACACCTGCTATTACGTACCGTATTCACAAGACGACAATATATGAGTTAATAAGGGCGGTTTATTATTTACATTTGTGTCGCCAGTGTTATTCAGTGGTGACATTCTAGGGCAAGTCAGGCTGAGTTGTCAAAGGTGTCAAGAACCGGTTCCAGCACGAACATCCAGGGGCTCATCGATAAATTACCTCACATGCTCAACAGCACGTCATAATACATGCCCGGGAACAGCAGGCTGATTGTTAATTCAGATAGAGGCAGTTGCCAAGGTTGGCCTTTTGGTTCACATATTTGAACCTCTGGGACTTTCAAACCTGATACGGTGGGTCTAAAATCTTATTTACATGTACAATCACGATGCATTGGGAATGGGGAGGACTATGGGGGCTACAAATATTGCCGCAAGCGAGACGTCCTCTGCGGACAAGGTTAAACAGCTTATTCAAGGTGTGGAAAATCTCGCCGAGCAAGTCAGGCGCTGGCAGGTTGAGCAGGAAAAGACATATTCCTCAGACCTTGAGGCCCTAAGAAATCAGGTGGATGAGATAGGGGGTGAACTGAGCGACGTCTCTTCGCGCATAAATACCTACAATGAAACGCTGCAATCTACCTCTCGTTCATCTATCGGAGCTACCGAGATACCTGTCCTGGAACACCTGGCACTTCGAGTTACCCATATGGAGCGTTGGGTCGCCAAGCTGGAGGAGAAATTCAGGAAAGATGCCTCAATGGCGAGGAAGCAGTTTGTTATCTCTCTGGTTACTCTGATTGCCGCCGCTGTGTTTTTCGGGGTGGCAGTTTGGTATGGGCTCAGTGGTTGATGGAGGACTTTGTTAGTGGGCACAGGTACATCATATTGTGCTTAAGCCAAGACCAGTCGGCCACTCGATGTGCTAATACCGAATATCAAGGAGCGTTAAAGGAGGTTTGTGGGGAAAATGGAAATAATGGGTAGAGAGTTTCGCATTGTCAACAAAGGCCTTGACCCGGATGAGGTCATTGAGTTCCTGAAGGCGGCCACGGCCACGAGTGACGATGCCTTCCAGCGGCTGGAGCAGTTTTCCGCTCTGCAGGCGGTCACAAAGACAATGGAGGAATCAATAACACAGGCCAAACGTCTGGCGGAAAATGCCAAGAAGCAGGCGGAGGCAGAAGCCAGGCAGGAGAAAGACAGGACAGTCAGGGAAGCAAGACAGCAGGCCCAGACAATGGTTGACCAGGCGAGGGAGAGCTGCACCGCCTTAATTGATAACGTCCGGTCCGTTCTGTCGGGTAGTATAAATAAGGCTTTCGAGCAGGCGAAGGAGACTGTCTCCAACAATCTGACGGACCTGGATGGGAATTTCCAGAAGGTGATTGCTTCGCAAAACAGCCATTCGCCCACGGAAAGTGAACAACCCGACAAGGAACCATCAGTCGCACCCGCTGACTCTTCCGACGACACTGAAAGCGGTGAAGAGGAGGAGGAATCAGAGGATGACCCTGCGCTTGATTTAGAGAACCTGCAACAGAGCCTTATGGACCTGGAAAGCAGTCTAACAAGCTTACATAACAGTAGGAATGGTATCGAGACTGAACCGGAATTCCACTCCTCTGAGCAGGATGTTGAGGATAGGGCGGAATTGCCTGATACAGAAGCCACTGACGATGAACCGTGTGATGATAACCACCGATACAGCGGTGAAGTAACGCTTATAATTCCTGCCGGCGCTGATGAGTTATGGATGCAGGAACTACGCCAGCGAACGCTCGAACTGCCAGGTGCGCACATTCGGGCAGAATCAGGTGTCGATGAAAAAACAACCGTGGTAACCCTGGCGCTTGATGAGCCCGTTGCAATTCTTCCCATATTGAGGTCAATGCCGAAGGTGAGCAGAGTAGTGGAGGACCAGGCGAAGGAAGAGTCTTCGGGTAAGTCCCGGTTCAACTTGCTGCAGAAGGTCCCGAAGAAGGTAAAGCAGCAAACCATCACGATAGAGCTTGATATGGATTCTTACAATGTGCCTGTTCTGCTGTGAAATTCGATGGTAGACTAACGTCAGTACCTTTGATTGTCTGTATCAGAACCCAAAGTACTATTCACATCTCGGTGGCTTGAGCTTAGAATTAGGATACCAATATGAGTATGGTGGATTCAAAAAACAAATCTAATTTCCGTGTCGATTCAGAGTCGCCAGGGGCGACAGAGCACGTTTACGTGGGGTCGCTTGGCAGGGAATTCCGTATCGTTGAGAATGGCCTTGACCCGGAAGAGGTCATGGAATTCCTGCAGGAAACCACGGGCTCGAGCGATGATGTCTTCCAGCGGCTGGAGCAGTTCTCCGCTCTACAGATGGCGGCGAGGACCATGGAAGAATCGATAACACAGGCCAGACGTCTGGCGGAATTCGCCAAGAAACAGGCGGAGACAGAAGCCAGGCAGAAGAAGGCTCAGGCGACTGAGGAAGCGGAACGGCAGGCAACGGTGATAATCGACCAGACGAGAGAGAGCTGCATCAGCTTTGTCGATAGCACTCGTGTTGCTCTTCTTGAGGCTATTAAGGAGGCTCTGGGGCAGGCCAGGGACATGGTCTCCCATAATCTGACACAGATAAGTGAAGAAGTTGAGGAGGCGGCCAAGTCACACCTGGCCCGATGGGAAACAGAGGTCGAACAGTCTACAGAGCAGCCAGTAAGGTCGACTTTTGAGGTTGCTGATAGCCGTCCGGACGATGAAGTGGCAGAAGAAGAGGGACCGGAAGAAGCGGCTCCTGACCTAGTCAATCTCTACGGAGGTTCAACAGGTCTGCACAAGAGTGAGCACTTATGTGACGACGTACAGGCAGTAGATTCCGAAAGCGGGAAGCGAGCCGAATTAAACAAAGACACAGAAAGCGAGGAGACCGGCAATACTGCCGTTGTGGGGCGAATGGATGGCAAGTTAGTCGAAGCTGCTGACGGCCTCTATAGCGGCAGCGTGAGGGTGATAATACCTCGTGGCGTGAAGGAAACGTGGATGCAGCAGTTCCAGGATAGAATATCCCAGATGCCAGGGGTACGAATTCAGGGAGAATCGGAGCGTGACAAAGAGAGAATCGAGGTGACTTTGTCACTGGAGAAGCCTATTGAGCTACTGCCTCTGCTGCAGGAATTGCCTAATGTAAGGAAAGTAATGGAGGCCTGGAATAGCGGAGGACCTCCTGAAAAAGGGGGCTCAGGACAGGTTCATCAGGTCTCAAAAGATTCAGGAGAAGTGGCACTGATACTGCAATTTGCCTAGCGCGTGAAGGACGTTCAGATAGCATAAATTAAGGGAGTCCCAAGCGGGACTCCCTTTTCATTGTGTTATGGGTTTATCTGCCAGCAGGTTATACTTGTAATACCACCCTCCCAGAAACCGGTCCTGATTGTAGCTATCACCGTATCGGTAGCGTCTTTAGCTTGAGCGGTAACCGTATAAGGATGGCTATCCGTATCCCAGACAGTGCCTTCATCCTGTCTGCGTGCTTCGACACAGCAATGTCCTACAACCCCGGATACATCGGGAGGGCCGCTTAGCTGAAATGCATGTATTCGTGTCTCACCAACCGGTACGGTAGGATAAGGGTCAAACTGCCAGTAGATTGTTATACCCGTGTTAGCGTCGCCAATCACTGTAGGGTCGTCATTATAGAAGTCTCCACTGGTTGACCCTGGCACATACTCGAGAGCTGGCGGAAAATCAATCAGGATTTTCTCTACTTTAATATTTCCCGCACCGTTGTTAGTTATTGATATGGTATAAGAATATATTCCGGCATCATAAGTTATTGATTTGTCAATTACCAGCCAATCGGCGTGCCCCCCGAAGTCCCCTATCTCTACACCGGCAATGGTAGTAATCTTCTGAATCACCACGTTTACCGTCATCCCGTTGATGTCGGTAAGCTCGTAGGAGTAGGGGAAATACGCAGGCTCGTCGTTTGCCATTTTCCAAAGAGCATCTTCCACGCCGGCTTCGGCGGCGTACAGGGCTTCCATCTTCTCTTCGAAGACCTCTCCGGTATTGAGGCTGGTGGAGACGAAGTTGAGGGTAGGTATGATGAGTAAGCTGCCCACGGTCATCATCACCAGGACGATGAGTAAGGTCACGCCCTCTTCCCTTCGAGTTATCTTAGAAAACCATTTCTTCATAGGTATTTACCGCACTCAATCTATTCCTGGAGTCTCTGACTGATCTCGTATTCTCTGGTTACGCTCTTGTCTCTGGAGTGAGTTTCCACCGTTAGTCTCCATGAATCAGTCTGGGGGGTGAGGGTTGCCGAGTAGATATTATCTGCTATGAGGGCTGTCGTGTTGCTTATTTCCACACCCACGCTATCATGGACAACCTGGTTTCTTTCGAGTTTCTTCAGTGAGTCAGCCGAATCAGACCACAGGTAACGGGTGTCATAGGTGTAACCATTCTCCCAGTCTTTCCAGAAGAGGGTGATGAATTCGACTTCAGTGGTCTCGGGGTCGTCGCCGATATCAATGGTACTCACTGTCAGTGCGTCCTGGGTGACCCAGTAACCAACACTCTGTGCCTGACGCAGCGCCGTGTTCCAGTCGCTATTTTGCCGGGAACTTCTGAAGATTTGAGCGGTGGTCATGCCGGCACCAACAGCAAGCATTGCCGAAACACTGACGGCTATTAGTATCTCAACGAGAGAGTAACCCTTCTCACCCTTCATCTGGCCACCTTATAAATAACGATTGAGAGAACGGTCTCACCCTGGTGCTGAGCGCTGACTGTCACCTTCTGTATACCGTCCTCACTGCCGTGCAAAGGCTCGACTGAAGGGAGTGATACCGTCCAGCCTTCAGGTATGGCGAGTGTCGGATCGACCGGATATTCCGAAGTACCATATTGGTAGGCATACCTTTTAACGTATTCCGCTTCACTGCGCACCAGGCTCTCCGCAATTGAATGTTCCTTGGTGATAATAGTCGCCTGGGTGCTTGTGCCCACACCACCAAGATAGGTAACGCCCACCAGCCCGAGGATGACGATACCAATCAGGACCTCAATCAAGCTGGTGCCTCTCTCGTCTTTCAAAGGGCAGCTTTTGAGCAGCTTTGAGGGTAGTCTAAGGTACCTCCACCAGCCGAACAAATGAAATCACCTCCTGACAGTTGTTTGGGTCAGGATGCCTTTTAATACATTCTAGCCGTGTATCTCGATTACAGGTAGATTACTTTCGTACGCTTGGGGTGGTACCTTAGTTCTATGGCCGGGCAAGGTGAAAGTATTTGTGACACTTCTACGCTTCCATCGTATAATCAAACAAAGACTCACCAGAGATAAATTATGGCAGTGAACAACGACCGGAGGTAGCTGAAATGAAGAGGAAGCTCGTCTCTGTACTGATGGTAACCGTAGCGGTAGTGCTGGGCTTGACAGCCTGTACCCCCACTCTGGCAAGTGAGGTATTGCAGTCGGAAAAGCAGAGAGTGACTAATCCGGATGTCCCTGAAAGTGACCTGGAACGGCTGGTTGAGGGTAACAGCACCTTCGCCTTTGACCTCTATCAAGCTCTTAAAGGTGAGGAAGGAAACCTGTTCTACTCTCCATACAGCATCTCTCTGGCACTGGCGATGACGTACGCTGGCGCCCGTGGTGAGACCGAGGAGCAGATGGCTGAAACCCTGAATTTCCTGTTGTCGCAAGAGGAGCTTCACCCGGCGTTTAACAGTCTGGATATCCTGCTCGGCCAGCGGGGTGAGGGTGCCCAGGGCAAGGATGGAGAGGGCTTTCGACTGAATATCGTTAACGCTATCTGGGGCCAGAAGGATTATGAGTTTCTGGATGAATTCCTCGATGTCCTGGCCGAGAACTATGGTGCCGGGCTGCGGCTCGTGGATTTTATCAATGAGACTGAGAAGTCGCGCGTTACCATCAACGACTGGGTCAGTGACCAGACGGAGGGTCGCATCGAAGACCTGATTCCGCCGGGTGTCATTACTATCCTTACGCGTCTCGTCCTCACCAATGCTATTTACTTCAATGCGGCGTGGGAATATCCCTTTGAGGAAGATGCTACCTACAACGGTCCGTTCTACTTGCTCGATGGGAGTGAAGTCACCGTACCGCTGATGACGCAAACGGAGTCATTCGGCTATGCCGAAGGTGATGGTTATCAGGCGGTCGAGCTCCCCTATGATGGCCGCGAACTATCCATGGTAATCCTGCTCCCTGAGGAGGGGCAGTTCGAGACGTTCGAAGGCTCACTGGATGCCGCCCTCGTGGACGCTATTATAGATGGCCTGGAATCACAAGAGGTCGCCCTGACAATGCCCAAGTTCGAATTCGAGTCCGGATTCGGGCTTAAGGACACCCTGTCGGCAATGGGTATGCCGATTGCCTTCACGGACGCCGCGGACTTCTCAGGAATGACAGGTGGGAGAGACCTCCAAATAGCAGAGGTCATCCACAAGGCGTTTGTCTCCGTCGATGAGGCCGGTACGGAAGCGGCCGCCGCCACGGCGGTGATTATGCAGCTAACGGCGATGCCGGAAGAACCCGTCGAGGTGACGGTTGACCATCCCTTTATCTTCCTGATTCGGGATATTGAGACGGGTACAATACTGTTTGTCGGGCGCGTGATAGACCCAACCGCGTAACATACGCTCGAAAATTAGCGGCTGTCCCGGATGCTGTTCAAGGCCAACCCCTAGGCGATAATGCCTTTATCTTTGAACTGAGCAATATCCTCCCACGTGTAGCCGTACTCTAGGAGGACTTCCTCGGTATGCTGCCCGACCTCCGGGGCTGGCATTCTTATCGTGGCCGGAGTCTCACTGAGCATGACCGGGTTTGCCAGTACCTCAAGGCGGCCATGGGTGGGGTGGTCGTAGGCTACGAAGAAGTCATTAGCCCTGGCCTGGGGGTCGTTGATAACCTCGTGCAGGTTCTGGTGCACTGCGTATGGGATTCCTTCGAGAAGGGGTTTCCATTCGTCCAGTGTCTTACTGGCAAAAGCCTCGTCCAGCATCGGGTAGAGGATAGCGTTATTTTCCTCCCTGCCCTCAATCGTGTTGAACCGGGGGTCGTTCTCCAGTTCGTCAAGCCCGAGGGCCCGGCAGAACATGCCCCAGTAGCGGTCGGGTTGGAGGGCGACTATCGTAATGATTCTGCCATCTTTAGTTGTGTACCGCCCGGAGAGTGGGTTGGGGGCTTTGCTTCTGAAGAAGGCCCTTGCGGGGGCAAGCCCTGCCTCGGCGGCGGCGACCACGTCGGGTGGAGGTTCATCCCACCAGTCGTTGTAGTCCAGCCCGGTGGCCAGGGCTCCGGCGATGTCGAAGCCAAGTTGATAGAGTCCGGCATGAAGCAGGGCCACGTCTACTTCCTGGCCTTTTCCGGTCTTTTCGCGCACATACAGGGAGGTCATGACACCGTAGGCCAGGGCCATTCCGGCGAGATTATCTCCGAAGGCCGGGCGGAACCCTGGTTGGGACATACCGGGCCGGGTAAACATGTGCGGGATACCCGACCTCGTCCAGTAGGCGGTGGCGTCATAGGCCGGGGCATCCCTCTCCGGGCCTTTCTTGCCAAAACCGGTGAGGGCGGCGTATATCAGTCTGGGGTTGAGCTTGCTCAGGGTCTCGTATTGCAGGTTGTATCTTTTCAGCTCGAATGGTCGTAGATTTGTCAGGAACACGTCTGCCGTTTCCACAAATTTGTAGATGACCTCCTGGCCGCCCTTCTGGGCGATGTCGATAGTGACGCTTCTCTTGTTACGATTAAAGTTCTCCCAGTTGTAGTTAATCTCCGATGGCGCACCTGCCCTCCCGGTACCCTGACCGGCCTGGTAGACCCGCCAGGAATCGCCTGTCCTCGGGTTCTCGATATGCACAACATCTGCTCCGAAGTCTGCCAGGTGTCTGGCCGCCACGGGTACGGCTGCCACCTGTGAAACATCAATAACCTTAATACCAGCCAGGGCACTAGACATTTTTCCGTTCCTCCTGATTCCGCAACTCTTCTGGTTCTGAGTTTATCATCGAGTTTATCATCCAATCAACGGCTATGTAAAATGGTTCCTTTTTCCCCCTTTGACTTTCCACGTTCACGGTGTTATCCTTTGCACACGATACGCTCACTCCACCCGAAATCGAATGAGGAGGTGGGTGATGTATCGAACTGGTATTATCCTTCTGCTTGCAGTCACTTTATTGACTGGTACTGTCCTTGCAGCCTGTGGGCACACTGCTGAGTGGCACGCCGACCGAGCCTATGAGTTGTGCAATCAAGGGCGTTACGATGAGGCTATGGAGGAGTGCAACAAGGCTATCGAACTCAATCCTGATTGCGCCTATGCCTATGCCAATAGAGCCCGCTGCTATAGCTCTGAGGAACAATACGACTTGGCAATCGCTGATTGTAATAGAGCCATCGACCTCGACGCTGAATTGGCCCTGTCATACTCGGTTAGAGGACGAGTCTATGGAGAAAGAGGGCAGTGGGAGCGAGCATTCGCCGATTTCAATAATGCTATCGAGCTTGACCCTAATCTTGTTCATATTTATACACAAAGAGCCGAAGTCTATGGTCTGCAAGGCCAGTTCGAGCAGGCACTGGTTGACTGCAATAAAGCTATAGAGCTCGACCCAGAGCATGCGGGAGCCTATGACCTGCGGGGTATCGCCTACGCTAGTCTTGGGGAGCTCGAGCGGGCAATAGAGGACTATGACGAGGCTATCCAACTCGACCCTGAACATGCTTGCGTCTATAACAACCGGGGGAGAGCCTATGCCAATCTTGGGCAGTTCGAGAGAGCTATCGAGGACTATGACGAGGCCATCCAACTCGACCCTGATTCAGCCTTGCCCTACTACAACCGGGGCCTCGCCTACCGCAACCTAGGACAATTACAGTGGGCCATCGATGACTATGACGAAGCCATCCGCCTTGACCCAGAATTTGCTGAAGCCTACAACAACCGGGGTTCCACCTATTACAAATTAGGCCAGTTGGAGCAGGCCATCGAGGATTATAACGAGGCCATTGAGCTTAACCCGGAGCTTGCTATGGCCTATTATAATCGTGGTCTTGCATATAAACAGTTGAGTAGAGAAACTGAAGCTATGGCCGACTTTGAAAAGTTCGTCACACTTACCGATAATCCTGAGTGGATTGAATGGGCTGAGCAGTGGATTGAAGAACTAAATGACTAGCTCAGACTGACTCTTTGTATGTTAATATTCAATTGTTAAGGTACTTCTGCCTAACTAAAAACGGTCGGGTTGAAGACGCCCGCGGAGTTACTTGACAATCTCAGTCTGAAATGTCAATATCAAAGTGTGGAGGGTGAATAAATAGTATGGCGGGAGCCCGCCGTAAACCCTGAAATGCAGAGAATTGGGAGGCAATTGATGAACGAGAAAGTAGAGGCAATACTGAATGAGATAAGGCCTGCTTTACAGGCTGATGGTGGCGATGTTGAGCTGGTGGGTGTTAATGACGGCATGGTCAGCCTGAGACTGACTGGTGCCTGTGCCGGCTGTCCTATGTCCACGATGACCCTGAAGATGGGGATTGAGCGGATTCTCAAAGAGAAGTTGCCTGAAGTCAAGGAAGTCGTCGCTGTCTAAACAGGACTGGATAAGCAGGCTTTACCCACCGCCTCCGGAGTAGAGGGGGTTGCGGGAACAGGTAGCGGGCTTCGTCTCTCTAGGGTGTGTTGATTTCAGAGTGACGAGGCCTCTTCTATTTCACTACCTTTACTCGGTTCAGTAATCCGGGTTGGTGGCAAGTATTGAGGTGGAGTAAATGGAAATAAAGGTGCTCAAGGACATTCTTGGTGCCAACGACCAGATGGCGCGGAACAACCAACAATTGCTGGACAAGCACAATGTCTTTGCAGTGAATCTGATGGCGTCACCGGGCGCTGGCAAGACCAGCCTTGTCCTTGAGACGATAAAAGCACTTCAGGGCAAGGTACGAGTCGGTGTTATTGAGGGTGATATCAGTTCTACTTTCGACTCCGAACTGATAGCCGGGCAGGGCGTACCGGTGGTGCAGATAAATACCGGCGGTGAGTGCCACCTCGACGCCAGTATGATTTGTAATGCCCTGGACAATCTGCCCCTGGCGGATATCGACCTGCTGCTCGTTGAGAATGTGGGCAACCTGGTCTGCCCGGCCGAGTTCAATCTCGGTGAGCACTGTAAGGTCGTGGTCGCCAGTGTCCCGGAGGGTGACGATAAGCCGATAAAATATCCGGCAATGTTCCTTATTGCAAATGCTGTGGTGCTCAATAAGACTGACCTTTTACCGTACGTTAAGTTTGATTCCGACAGGTTCCGTGAAGCGGTCAGGGGAGTGAACCGGAAGCTGGATATTTTCGAGGTCTCCTGCACAACCGGTGATGGAATCGACCGTTGGGTCTCCTGGCTCCTCTCTCAGATGGGGCGGAAGTAGTTTCTCTGCTCATGGAAGAAATCCAGCAGATAGAAGACTATGTCAGGTCAAAAATGACCAGGGCAGTCGCCCACGACTTCAAGCATGTTGACCGTGTCCGGCGTTGGGCACTGCGAATCGCTGGAGAAGAAAGGTTTGAAGACCTGGAGATAGTCGAAATCGCCGCGCTGTTGCACGATATTGGCTTACCGTATATTGATGAAGAAAGTGAGAGATACAGGCACGGTCAAGTGGGGGCCGAAATTGCGAGGAGTTTCTTGAAAGAGAACCTCCCTTTGACTGAAGAGCAAATCGAACAGATTACATCAGCAGTCAAACATCATTGCTCGCCGCCTTCACTGGTAGCTGACCTTCTCAAGAGTATGGGGGAAAAGGGAAGGTTACTGGAAATCATCCGTGATGCTGACACGATGGACTCTATTGGTGCTGTCGGACTGATGAGGGCGTTTACATCCAAAGCTGCCAAGCCAGAATATGACCCTGAAAATTTCAAGGGTGATACCTGGGGACTGTCCGGCAGAGAATTTGACGAGAGGTTCGCTCAAGGGCTGGGGATAGGTGATACCATTCTTGACCAGATTAATTTCCAGATAAGCTTATATGACAACCTGAATACGGAAACGGCCAAACGGCTGGCGAAGCCACTTGTCGAATACATGAAGGAATACGTCGTTCAGCTTGAACGCGAAATCAATAGTCGCCGAGAGGTGAAATAAAGAGTGCCTGAAGACGAGTTCTACGAAGAGGCCCTGCCATTTCTCCTGGCCGCGGTCGCCACGCTGGTAATACTCCTTGTCACGCTACTGATGCTCGCCCTCTTTGTCCTGCAGCTGGTCTCCGGACCGCTTGGCAGCCGCCCCGCCCCTAACTGGTTCTACTTGGTGATGTTCATCTTCATGGCGGCCATCACCTACCTGGTGGCTAATTTCATGACTCTGGTCATCAGGATAAACGGCCAATCGGTAACGGTGGCCTATGGTCTGATAAAGAAAACGATACTCTGGGGCGACATCGAAGAAGGTTTCCTTGATAGCTCCTCGCCGCTGGGTTACGGGGGTTGGGGTGCCCGTCTTGCCCGGGTCGGAGGCCGGTGGCGGCTTGCTTTCAATGTTATTGGCGCTCCCGGAGTGGTACTGCGGCTACGGAAGGGCTGGGCCCGTGAGTTCATGTTTTCCACGAGAAATCCGGAGCAGGTGCTGGCAATTATTACCCGGCAAATCGGAGCAGGCGGCTAAGGTACTCTCCGCCCTGCTTGATTTTACGTTCCGTCCCATCTATTATGGTCATCAATGGTGACATCAGATTCCAGCCGGGTTGCGGTCGACATCAATGAGGTAACCTTCCGCTATGGTAACATCAGGGCGCTTGACGCGCTATCTCTGACGATTCCTGCCGGTATCAGCTTCGGACTGCTTGGCCCTAACGGCGCGGGAAAGACCACCCTCATCCGGTTGCTGGTGGGCCTGCTCAAGCCGAAGCGTGGCAGCGTCCGGGTACTGGGGGAGACACCTTCGCGGCGTGTGGCTTCTCGCCTCGGCTATATGCCGCAGTTATATTCCCTTTATAATGAGCTATCTGTACGGCAGAATGTGGACTTTTTCGCAAAGATTAATCGTCTGAGCGATGGGGCCGAGCGTGCCCGGCAGGTGGAGAAGACCATTCGGCTGATTGACCTCTGGTCGCGCCGCAACGATTCCGTAACCAAGTTGAGCGGTGGTATGAGGCAGAGGGTTAGCCTGGCCTGTGCCATTGTCCATAATCCCCCCCTGCTACTCCTCGATGAGCCGACGGTCGGTCTTGACCCGGAGCTGAGGGTCACCTTTTGGGAGCACTTTGCCAGCCTGAACAAGCAGGGGGTCACTATCGTCGTTTCCAGCCACACCATGGACGACGCCGCCCACTGCGACCGTCTTGCCTTCATGCGTGACGGTAGAGTCATTGCCCAGGGCAGCCCCGACGAACTGAGGAACGATACCGGACAGGCGACCCTGGAGGATGCCTTTCTGTACTATGTGCGGAGTGGGGGTGGAAATGCTGCCTAGGTATGCCTTTACGATTGCCGGACGCGTCTGCCGCCAGCTGCTCCGAGACCGTCGCACTATGGTTCTGATTATAGCCGTGCCGATGGTGGTGATGACCCTCATCGGCCTGAGCTTTCCCGAAGGGATAGTGCTCGACCAGATTGCCCCGGCGCTGCTGGCAACGATGGCGCTCTTTTTCAGCTTCCTCCTTACCGGTATCAGCTTCCTCAGGGAGCGTTCGCAGGGCACAATGGAGCGGTTGATGGCGTCACCGGTATCACGACTGGACGTGGTCCTCGGCTACCTGTTAGGCTTCTTTCTCTTTGCCCTGGCACAGACACTGATTATCCTGCTGTTCACCATCTACGTGCTGGATGTTAACTATAATGGAGACCTGTGGCAGATATTCGTCTTTCAGATTGTCATCATTGCCGGAGCTGTCAACCTAGGCATCTTTATCTCCACCTTCGCCCGCAACGAGTTCCAGATGGTACAGTTCATTCCCCTCATCCTCTTCCCGCAGGTATTCCTCTGCGGCGTTATCTGGCCCGTGGAGCAGATGCCGGAGTACTTGCAGTGGATAGGCAGGTTTCTCCCGCTTAAATACGGCGTAGATGGCCTGCGGGATATCATGCTCTCCGGGATGAGCCTGATTGACGTCGGCTTCGAACTGCTGGTGCTAGTCGGCTTTACCGTGGCAACCTCTGTCCTGGCGACACTTACACTAAAGAGGGGAATGGGGGGTTAGGAGAGAGTCTGCACATTTTATGGTAGAATCTAGCCAGGTGCCGAAAAAAGGGGAGTCCAGAGGGGCAAAGCCCCTATGGCGGGGGTCTGGGGGTGTCCCCCGGATATAATTCTTTCCCCCTTCCTGGCCAGGAAGGGGGCTAGGGGGGTGGTCGAAACCTGGTTAAGCCCTGTGTAAAAAGCAGAAGGACAGGGGTTCGATGCAGGCAGTAATCCTGGTGGGTGGGCAGGCCGTCCGGCTCCGCCCCCTCACCACCAACACACCCAAGGCAATGGTGCCGGTGCTCAACCGGCCGTTCCTGGAGTACGTTATCCAGAACCTCAGCCGGCACGGGGTGAAAGAAATCGTCCTGGCGCAACACCATTTGGCCGGGCCGATTGAGAGCTACCTCGGCGATGGCGGCCGCTTCGGGGTCAGGATTACCTACGTGATTGAAGATAGCCCGCGGGGTACCGCCGGGGCGATAAAGAACGTCGAAAGGTACCTGGACGGGACTTTCCTCGCCCTGAATGGCGATATATTTACTGACCTTGACCTAACGGAGATGCTGGCGTTTCATAGGGAGCAAAACGCTACGGCGACGATTGCCCTTGTCCCTGTTGAAGACCCGACTGCCTACGGACTGATTGAGACCGACCCCACTGGCCGGGTGAAGCGGTTTCTGGAGAAGCCCGACCTAAACGAGATAACCACCAATATGATAAACGCCGGAACGTATGTCCTCGAGCCGGAGGTGCTGGCACAGATACCCTCGGGGAAACAGGTCAGCATCGAGCGGGAGACCTTCCCGTTGCTGGTAAGCAGCGGTCAGCCTGTCTATGCCTTCCCCTCTTCCGGCTACTGGATGGATGTGGGCACGCCGGAAAAGTATCTACAACTTCACCGTGACCTGCTCAGTGGTAAGAGCGCCTGGTATATACCAGGGAAGGATGAAGGGGTGCTTGTCGGGGAGGGGTGCAATATAGACCCCACGGCACAGATAATTGGTCCTGTAGTCATCGGGGCCGGATGTACCATCGGGAAGGGCAGTATTATCGAGGACTCGGTTATATGGCATGATGTCCGGCTGGGTGGCTGGGTAAGAGTGCAGTCATCGGTAGTTGCCAACAACTGTACGCTCAATAATGACAGCAATGTTGATGGAGCGGTGCTCGGCGACCACGTGACGGTCATGGCTGGTGCTAGGGTGGGGCCGGGTAGTATGATTGAGCCGGGCAAGACGGTCGGGTGAGATAAGACGAATGGAATACAAAGCCGTGATCTTTGATTTGTGGGGGACGCTGGTACCGGGCATGTTCAGACAAGAATATCAGCTTGTACTGGAGCGAATGGCCGCGTCCCTCTCGGTGCCGTTGGATGATTTTAATCGTGTTTGGTTTGAGACTGCACGCGAACGTAATATAGGGGTCATCAAGAGTATCGAAGACAACATGATGTATATCTGCGAACAACTGCGGGCACCTGCTCATTATGCAGAAATCAGGCAGGCTGTGGGGATAAGGCTCGACTTCGTTGTACAGACGATGAGACCACGATCAGATGCCATCGGGGTGCTTACCCGCCTGAAGTCGCAGGGTTTTAAGATTGGGCTCGTCAGTAACTGTTCCTGTGATACTCCCGTAGTATGGAAGGATACACCTTTCGTACCCTTCTTTGACGCAACGGTGTTTTCCAGTTCGGCAGGTATAATGAAGCCAGACCCGCGTGTATATCTGCTGGCTACGGAACAACTGGGAATACAACCAGAGGACTGCCTCTATGTTGGTGACGAGGCCAGTCAGGAACTGCCCGGTGCTGCTCAGGTCGGCATGAACCCTGTTCTCCTCTGTGTTCCTGAGGATGAGCATATCAATGGCGTCTATCAGATTGATACTGGAGGGTGGGATGGCCCTGTGGTCTCTTCGCTGGCAGAAATTCTGGCGCTGGCTGAGTAGCTTAACTGATTTTGTATTGGTACTGGGAATGGATCAATGAAATACGCAACCGTCATCTTTGACCTATTCGGGACACTGGTACGGAGCCCGTCTAACCAGGGATATCTGGTCGGGCTGAAGCGAATGGCCTCAATCCTCTCAGTGCGGCATGATGAGTTCTCGCGGTGGTGGTTTGACACCGGTGTTAAGCGTAGCACCGGGGTTTTTCCTACTATCGAGGCAAACATCAAGTATATCTGCGATAAAATCGGAGTGCCTGCTGGTGGTGCTGAAATCAGGTTGGCTGCTAAGGACAGATTTGATAATTCTGTTCGGACAATGGAGCCACGGCCAGATGCCATCGAGGTGCTTACCCACTTGAAGTCACAGGGTTTCAAGGTTGGGCTTATCAGCAACTGCTCTCCTGATGCCCCGGTAATCTGGCGGGATACACCTCTGGCTCCGTTCTTTGACGTAACGGTGTTTTCCAGTGCTGCCGGTGTGCGGAAGCCCGACCCACGTATCTATCGGCTGGCTGTGGAGCAGCTGGGGGTACAACCAGAGGGCTGCCTCTATGTCGGTGATGGGGCCAGTCAGGAACTCGCTGGGGCTGCCCGGATTGGCATGAGCCCTCTGATGATTCAGGTCTTCGGTGAGGAATTTGAGAGCCCGCTTCCGGACGATGCCAGAGGAGAATGGGATGGTCCTATGGTCTTGTCGCTGACAGAAGTTCTGGCTCTGGTCGAGTAGCTCAACTTGTTTTGTATTGGTACATGGAATGAATCAATGAAATACGCAGCCGTTATCTTTGATTTGTTTGGGACGTTGGTTGACGACTACTCCGGGCCAGAGTATGAGGTTGTACTCGGGCAAATGGCATCGACGCTGGGCGTATCTTACAGTGATTTCCGGCGACTGTGGTCAGATACCTACTATGAAAGAAATACGGGTGGTTTTAATAGTATTGAAGATAATGTTGTATATATTTGTCAGCGACTTGAGGTTCAGGCGGAGCAGGATGATACCAGGCGTGCCGCACGGATTAGGCATGATTTCAAGGGAGGCGTGATGTTTGCGCCCAGAGCGGATGTTTTAGAGGTGCTTTCTCACCTGAAATCTCAGGGCCTCAAGATAGGCCTTGTCAGCAACTGCACTCCTGCTGCTCCGGCAATCTGGCCAGATATACCTCTCGCTTCAATCTTCGACGTAACGGTGTTTTCCTCTTCAGCAGGTATACTGAAGCCAGACCCCCGCATTTATCTTTTAGCTACGGAGCGGTTGGGGGTACAACCGGAGGACTGTATCTATGTTGGTGATGGGGGTAGTCAAGAGCTAACCGGTGCTGCTAAGGTAGGTATGACCCCTGTTCTTATCCGTGCCCCCGTAGAGGATTTTGTTGTCAGGGAAGAGTGGAATGGCCCCACTATTACTTCCCTTACGGAGTTGTTGTCACTGGTCGAGTAGTTCAACTTGTTTTGTATTGATACAGGGGATGAATCAATGAAATACAAGGCTGTTATTTTCGATTTATTCGGGACTCTGATCGACAACTTCTCGTTTGAAGAATACCGTTGGACAATAACAGAAATGGCCACGGTGCTTTCGGCTCCACCGGATGATTTTGCTGGACTATGGTTGGACCTGTGGGAGGAGCGGATGAGCGGAGTGCTCGAAAGCCCCGTCGGTGTTATTGAGCATGTCTGCCGGGAGCTCGGCGTGAATCCGGATAATGCTCAAATCGAACGTGCTACCAGAATCAGGTTTGATATGACCAGGAAAGTGATTAGAGTAAGACCAGACGCAGTTAACGTACTCTCGAAATTAAAGTCGGAAGGTTATAAGACCGGCCTTATTAGCGACTGCTCACACGAAATGCCAGCTATCTGGGAAGACCTGCCTCTGGCTCCACTAATAGACGTAGCCGCGTTCTCCTGTCTGGTGGGGATAATCAAGCCCGACCCCCGTATCTATCAACTGGTGACAGCCCAGCTTGATGTGCAGCCAGAGGGCTGTCTCTATGTCGGTGATGGGAGCAGCCAGGAGCTTGCCGGTGCGGCTAATGTTGGTATGAGCCCTGTCCTGATTCGTGTTCCCGGTGACAGGGATTATGATGACATCTATCGAATTAAACCTGAGGAGTGGGGTGGTCTCAGGGTTTCATCATTGAGTGAAGTCCTGAAGTTACTGGAATAGTACCTTTTTATTTCTGCGAATAGGAGATATTCCAAGGGGGATACCCCCTTGGAATCCCCCGTTCCAAAGGGGTTCCACCCCTCTGGACACCCCAAAACGGTGGGAGGGCTGATTCTCAGGCAAGCGCTTTCTCACCTTATAAAGTGACGGAGACTGGGGGAGAATATATCGCCTCGGACACTGTCGGGTGGGAGTTAAAGAGGGGCGCCGCCTCTCTTATTTTTATTCCCCTTTCCCCTCTGGGGAAGGGGGTCAGGGGGATGGGGCCGCCACTACCAAACAGGGGCGAGCCCCATATCATATCAACGCATTTCCTTAAGTATTACCCAGGCCTGTGCTATAATTCTATCGGTGGTTCAACATGTGGGATAGGCTGGAAAAGATAGATAATCGATACGAGGAAATCGACCGGCGGATGGCAGACCCGGCAATTGCCGCCGACCCGAAAGAGTTACAAAAGCTGGCCCAGGAAAAGGCCGCTATCGACGATGTGGTGACTATATACCGGGAGTACCGGGCTGCTGAGAAGTCGCTGGAAGAGACCAGGGAGATGCTGCGTGCCGAGCAGGACGAGGAGATGGCTGCCCTAATCAAACAGGAGGTGGCCGAACTGGAATCAAAGCTGGACCAGTTGGGCGAGCGGTTAAGGCTGGCCCTGGTACCTAAAGACCCCAATGACGAGAAGGATATCATCATGGAAATCCGCGCGGGGGCCGGTGGTGATGAGGCGGGGCTGTTTGCCGCCGACCTCTTTCGTATGTATACCCGGTACGCACAGGAGAGGGGCTGGCATGTCGAGATTATCAGCGCCAATGAGAGCGGTATCGGTGGTTTCAAGGAGATAATTTTCGAGATAAGGGGAAAAGGTGCCTTCAGTCGACTTAAGTATGAGAGGGGCGTCCACCGGGTGCAGCGCGTGCCGGTCACTGAGTCTTCCGGCCGGATTCACACCTCCACCGCCACTGTAGCCGTTCTGCCTGAGGCCGAGGAAGTGGAGCTGGATGTCAACCCCGACGACCTGAGGATTGACATCTTCCACAGTGGCGGGGCCGGGGGACAGAACGTCAACAAGGTTGCCACGGCAGTCCGTATTACTCACCTGCCCACCGGAATGGTTGTCGTCTGCCAGGACGAGCGGTCGCAGCTAAGGAACAAAACGAAAGCTATGGCGGTGCTCCGTGCCCGGCTGCTCGATATCGAGCGGCGGCGGCAGGAGTCAGAGGTGAGCACGCAGCGCCGTTCCCAGGTAGGCACCGGTGACCGCTCTGAGAAGATTCGTACCTATAACTTCCCGCAGGACCGCGTTTCTGACCACCGTATTGGTCTCAATCTGCATAACCTGGACCGTATTATGGAGGGAGACCTCGACCAGCTTATTGATGCCCTCGCCACCGATGACCAGGCAAAACAGCTACAGGAACAACTGGCGTGATTGTAAGACAGGCCCTGACTAATGGGCGGCGGATGCTTGAGGAGTACGAAATAGAAGACGCCCCGCTTGAAGCTGAGATTATGCTCAGGGATGTCCTCAAGAAAACTCGGGCGGAGTTGCACCTGGAGCTTGACTGCGAGTTAAGCCCACATCAGTATGCCGCCTTTCGTCAATTAATTAGGCGACGCTGTCGTGATGAACCTACCGCTTATATCCTGGGACGCCGTGAGTTCTACGGGCGTGATTTTCTGGTTGACAACCGTGTCCTGGTGCCACGGCCGGAGACGGAGCTCCTGGTGGAGAAGGCAATCGAGCTTGCCCGTGGTTATGAAGCTCCTCTACTGGCAGACGTCGGTACCGGCTGCGGCGCCGTTGCCATTGTGCTGGCATTGGAGCTACCCGAGTCGATAGTCTATGCCACTGATGTCTCCGCTGACGCCCTTACAGTAGCGCGTAAAAACTGCCAGAAGCACGAGGTCGAACTCAGGGTGCGTCTTTTGAAGGGGAATTTGCTTGAAGTCCTGCCGGAGACTGTTGACATAATAACCGCCAATCTGCCGTACGTCCGTGAAGCCGACCTGCCCAGCTCCGGGCCGGTCAGCGCCGAGCCGCGTCTGGCCCTTGCTGGCGGCGTCGATGGGCTGCAGCAAATACGTCAGCTCTGCCGCCAGGCTGGTAGTAAACTTCGTCCTCGTGGCCATCTAATTCTGGAGGTAGGGCAGGGCCAGGCGGAGGCTGTCACTATCCTGCTGCGTGGTCTGTTTCCCGGCGCCCAAATAGGGACAATGCCGGACCTGAGTGGTATCGAGCGGGTAATCAGCGTGTCGTTGTCTTGACGTCTTTAAAAGGGAGGTTCTCGAATGGCGGGACTACTAGCCGATATCAGGGTGCTTGACCTGGGACGTTTCATCGCCTGTCCGTTCTGCGGTATGCTGCTGGCTGACCTCGGTGCCGAGGTTATCCGGGTGGAAAGACCCGGTGGTGGGCAGGACCGATACCTCGGTCTGCTGGCACCGACAGGTGATAGCTATGGTTTTGTCAATCATAACCGTAATAAAAAGGGCATATCGCTTAACTTTGAGAGGACTGAGCGTGGCCGGGCGATGTTGCACGAACTGGTAAAGCGCTCGGATGTAGTGATAGAAAACTTCAGCCCTGAGGCCGCCAAAGCCCTGGGCATCACCTACAATGACCTGAAGAAAATAAAGCCGGATATCATCTTCGCTGATGTATCCGCCTTCGGCACAACCGGTCCCTACAGTCACCGTCTTGGCTTTGACCAGATTGCTAAGGCGATGTCCGGGGCAATGGCTATAAGTGGCTTACCCGGACCCCCAACCAAAGAGCAGACACCTCACACCGACTACCTGACGGCCAGTCTGACGGCGGTGGGTGTCGTTTCTGCCCTCTATCACCGGGAGCGGACCGGGGAGGGGCAGATGATAGAGACTGCCCTGCTGCAGACCGCTGTTACCATAATGGCACCGACCATAGGGGAGTGGGAGACGGGTGGTAAACTTCGTCAGCAGACCGGCAATCGCGGTCCGTGGTTGGGGCCGAGCGACCTTTATAAGACGAAAGATGGCCGGTGGGTAATGCTGGCCATTATCACTAACTCCATCTGGCGGCGGTTCTGCCGTTTCATTGGCCGCGACGATTTGGCAGAGGACCCGCGGTTCCACAATGATTTGGCCCGCTGGGAGCACCGCGATGTTATTGACCCGGTGGTTGCGGAGTGGGTGGTCTCGCATCCTGCCGAGGAAATTATGGCTGCCGCGGAGAAGATACCCATCCCTGCGGGAATTTGCCACGAGCAGACCGAGGTTGCCAGCAATCCCCAGGTAGTAGCGCGAGAGATGCTGACCGAGGTGCCTTTCCCCGATGGTAGCGGTAAAGTGCCGGTCACCGGCCTGCCCATTCGTATGTCCGGCACCCCGACTGAGTTACAACGCTCCTTCCCGGCAGTAGGGGAGCACAACGAGGAGATCTACTGCGGACTGCTCGGGCACAGCCGTGAAGACTTGACCCGGCTTGCTGAAGAAGGCATAATCTAAGTTCACTGTTGTACCCGGTGTTAATCGCCTGATGGGGGTAGAATTATGCCGCAGACAACTCCCTGGCACGAAGATGACGCCTTCTGGGCGGTATGGGGACCGACGATGTTCTCCCGCCAGCGTTGGGGGGGTACACCGGCTGAGGTCGACGGTATCATTTCTCTGCTGAATATCCAACCGGGTATAGGTGTACTTGACCTTTGCTGTGGACAGGGGAGGCACTCGCTGGAGCTGGCCCGCCGGGGTTTACGTGTGACTGGGGTAGACCGAACGGGTAAATACCTGGAACAGGCCAGAGAGCGCGCTCGAGCCGAAGGGCTGGGGATTGAGTTCGTCCAGGAGGATATGCGAGTCTTTTCCCGTCCGGGCACTTATGATGCTGTCATAAATATGTTCACCTCGTTCGGTTACTTCGAAGACCCGGAAGAAGACCGGCAGGTGGTGATGAATGTCTACCGTTCTCTCAAAACCGGTGGTCTTTTTCTGATGGATATTATGGGTAAGGAGGTCCTTGCCCGTATCTTTCTGGAAAGGAACTGGTCCGAGGAAGACGGCATCATCTGGCTCCAGGAGCGGAAGGTGAGCCAGAACTGGGGCTGGATGTGGAACCGCTGGATAATGCTCAAAGGAAACGAGCGTATTGAAGGAGAGGTATCGCACCGCCTATACTCGGCCACGGAAATAGTCTCACTCCTGAAAAAGTGCGGGTTCACATCCGTTGACGTCTATGGCGGTCTTGACGGCAGTCCCTATGACCACACCGCCCGGCGTATGGTGGTCGTGGCGCGAAAATAGGGAAAGTCATCCGGATAACTTGACGCTGAATTCCCTTTGATGATAAAGTACACAATTGGGTTTTCCGTAATTTCTCTAAGGGAACAATATGCATAAGGAGGAACCGCACACGATGAATATGATTGTCTGTGTCAAACAGGTAATCGATCCGGAAGCGCCACCGGCCAGCTTCAAGATTGACACTGCGAAAAACTCGGTAGTGCCACCGGCCGGCGTTCCGCCCGTAATCAGTCCTTTTGATGAGCAGGCTGTGGAGGCAGCGCTACGGATAAAGGACGCCATGGGTGGCAAGATTACGGCTGTGAGTCTGGGTACTGGCCTGCTGCGAGATGTCGTCAAGAAGCCTCTGTCGATGGGGGCCGATGAGCTCGTCCTGCTCGAAGACCCCGCCTTTGATGGCGGCGATAGCTGGTCGACCGCTACTGCCCTGGCGGCAGCCATCAAGAAAATCGGCGAGTACGACATCGTCTTCTGTGGCCGGCAGGCAGCCGACTGGGACTCGGGGCAGGTGGGCTCCGGTCTCGCCGAATTACTTGGCCTGCCCAGCGTAACCCTGGCGAAAAAGGTAGAGGTTATGGATGGTAAAGCCAAAGTAGAGCGGGTCATCCCGGACGGCTACGAGGTTGTTTGGGTATCTCTACCGGCCCTGATTACCGTCAGCAACGAGCTTGGTGAACCCCGATACGCCACCATCAAGGGTATCATGGCGGCCAAACGCAAGGAGCCTATTGTCTGGGCACCGGCTGACCTCGGAATCGATGCCTCACAGATTGGCGCCACTGGCCGGCGTACCAAGATGCTCAGGCTGTTCCAGCCCGTCCGTGAGGGCACCTGCGAGATTATTGAGGGGGAGGACGAGTCAGACGCTGGTGCCAATCTGGCTATAAGACTGTCGGAGGCAAAGCTGCTTTAGTGGTCCGGCAGGACTGCTATCGTGCTCTGCAATAAGGAGGAAATTCAGATGGCTGATAATAAAGGCGTAATGATTCTGGCTGAGGTCGGAGATGGTAAGCTGGCCGGAATCGCCACCGAATTGCTCGGTGCTGGCCGGAAGCTTGCCGATGACCTGGGCGAGGAGCTTTCCGCAGTGATGGTTGGTAGCGGAGTTGGCGCTCTCGCTCAGGAAGCGATTGCCTTTGGTGCCGACAAGGTCTACGTGGTTGAGGACCCACTGCTCAAAGACTACCGCACGGATTCCTACGTGGCAGTCATGGAGAAGGTTGCTAAAGAGGTCATGCCCAAGGTCTTGCTCATGGGCCAGAACTCGGTTGGCCGTGACCTGGCACCCCGGCTCGCTTTCAAATTGGATACTACGGTTACGTTGGACTGTGTCGAGCTGGCGATTGACCCTGACTCCAAGCTGCTACTCCAGACCAAGCCGGTCTACGGTGGCAACGCCCGGGCAATCTTCACGTCGGAATCGATGCCGCAGATGGCGACCCTCAGAATGAAGGCCGGGGAGCCGCTGGCACGTGACGATTCCCGCAAGGGCGAGGTCGTTAATATCGATGCTGGACTGGATGCTTCGGCTATCAGGACCGAGGTCATGGAGAAGGTGCTTGAAGAGGTCGAGGGAATCAAGCTGGAAGACGCCAGCGTGGTTGTCTCCGGAGGCCGGGGCATTGGTGGCCCCGAGGGCTTCGAAGAGCTGGGAGAACTGGCCAAGCTGCTCAAGGCAGCCGTGGGTGCCAGCCGGCCACCGTGTGATAACGGCTGGGTGCCGGATACCATGCAGGTAGGTCTGACAGGGAAAATTGTCTCGCCGGATGTCTATATTGCCGTGGCTATTTCGGGTTCCAGCCAGCACCTTGCCGGCTGCAGCGGCTCGAAGAACATCATTGCCATTAACCGGGACGCTGATGCCAATATCTTCAAGGAAGCTGCCTACGGTGTCGTTGGTGACTGGAAAAAGGTCGTTCCTGCCTTCAAGGAAAAGCTCAAGGAGCTGCTGAGCTAGTACCTTTCGGATTGAAGATAGAGAATGGGGCTGCTCGTCAGAGCAGCCCCGTTTTGTTTTCTTGATGATTATACGGAACTAGGCCTTCTCTTTTTCCTCTTGCCGGGCGGCGATGACCTTCTGGGCAACAGCTGGGGGTACCTCCTGGTAGTGGCTGAGCTGCATGGTAAAGGTACCCTTGCCCTGGGTGATTGACTTCAGGGCTATCGAGTAGCGCAGCACCTCCGCCAGCGGCACCTGGGCATCAATGACGTTCATGCCGTTTTCAGGGTTCATCCCCTGCACCTGTGCCCGTTTTGTGTTGAGGTCACCGATAATGTCGCCGGTATACTCCTCCGGTGCCCTCACCTTGATGTCCATAATCGGCTCCAGCAGGACCGGATGGCCGTCGGCCAGTCCCTTCTTCATAGCACCCGCACCGGCAATCTTGAAGCATATCTCTGATGAGTCAACCGGGTGATAACTGCCATCGTAAACGGTCACCTTGATATCGTCCACCGGATAGTGGGCGAGGACTCCATCCTCGACGGCCTCGTTGAAGCCCTTTTCGACGGCGGGGATGTAGTTCTTCGGTATCGTGCCACCGACTACCCTGCTGCCGAATTCACGGCCGGTGCCACGAGGTAGTGGCTCCAGCTCGAGCAGGACATGCCCATACTGGCCGTGTCCGCCGGTCTGCTTCTTGTGCTTGTATTCGGCGTTGGTCGGTACCGTAATTGTCTCTTTGTAGGGGACTTTCGGTGTCTCCAGATTGACATTAACACCGAATTTTCGCTCCATCTTTTCTGCGGCCACTTCAAGCTGGGTGTCACCCAGGCCGGACATTATAGTTTCGTTGGTGGTGGTATCCCGATGAACCTGAAGGGTGGGGTCTTCCTCGACCAGCTTGGCGAGTGATGCTCCCAGCTTGTCGAGGTCAGCCTTGGTCCTGGGATAGACCGCTTCGCTGAAGACGGGTGCCGGGAAGGAGACAAAGGCAATCTTCAGCGGTTTGTCCCGCGTGCTGAGCGTGTCGCCGGTGGCGGTCACGTTCAGTTTGGCGACAGCACCGATATCCCCCGCCGTTACCTGGGTAACCGGCTCCTGGTTCTTGCCCCGGAGGACGAATAGCTGGCCGATGCGCTCGTTCTCACCCTTTGTGCTGTTCCATGACTGGGAATTGCTGCTGAGCGCCCCGTTGTAGACGCGGAAGTAGGTGAGTTTGCCGACATACGGGTCAGCACTGGTCTTGAATACCAGGGCAGCCAGTGGCCCTTCCTGGCTCGGTTCCATAGTGCCGCCGTTGGCGAGCGCAATTTCCCGCTCTGCCGGTGATGGCATATAGCTAGATATGGCATCCATCAGCAGGCCGGTGCCGATGTTCTTTGTAGCTGAGGTTACCAGAATCGGGATAATCTTGCCGGTTACTACCCCCTGTCGCAGACCAGTAACCATTTCCTGCTGGCTGAGCTCCTCGCCTCCAAGGTACTTTTCAATGAGGGCATCATCAACCTCAGCGATGCCTTCGACCAGCTTCTCCCGGTAGGATTCAACCTCACTCCGCAGGGCCTCGGGTATTTCACCCTCTGTTGCTGCCGTGCCGGTGTAGCCCTTCATCGTTAGAAGGTCGACCACTCCCTCAAAACTGCTGGCGGCACCAATGGGCAGCTGTATCGGTACGCACTGGCGGCCAAACTTGGACTGGATTTCAGCAACCGTGCGGGAGAAGTTTGCATTTTCCCGGTCCATTTTATTAATGACAACCAGGCGTGGCAGACTGGCCTCTTCAGCGTAACTCCATATCTGCTCCGTACCAACTTCAACGCCAGAGGCGGCGCAGACCACAATGATAGCCCCTTCGCTGACACGCATGCCCGACTTGACCTCACCGACAAAATCGGGGTAGCCCGGCGTGTCAATGAGATTTATCTTATTACTCTGCCACTCGTAGGGCAGCATGCTCAGACTGATGCTGATATTGCGCTTCTGTTCTGAGGGGTCGTAGTCCGATGTGGAGCTCCCGTCATCCACCTTGCCCAGCCGGTTAATCACCTTGGCATTGAAGAGTATCGCCTCGGCCAGGGATGTTTTACCGGCGCTGTTGTGAGATAGCAAGGCAAGATTGCGAATGTTTGCTAGTCCATATTCTGCCATCTAATTACCCTTCCTGTGTTGATATACTTGCCTGGTAGATATAGTTATATAAGGAAATACTCAAGTTTATATTTCTTATTATAGTAGTAGTACGGTGGATACGGCAAACTAAGGCGCAAGTATTGGTAAGAGTAGGATTTTACCGGTGCCTTTTCGTATACCCGGCTAATTTATGATAATAAGACAGTCCTGACCTCACTGCTAGGTGGTCGGGAACTTCTCGTAGAAGACTATCTCGGACAGTTCTTTACGTGGCGGTGCCTTGGCTTCCTGGTCTGGGTAGCCGAGCGGCATCACCTCGACAACTGCGAGACCTTCAGGGACGTTCAGTATCTTGGCGATTTTGCCAGCGTCAATCGCGCCAACATGTACCGTGCCCAGTCCGAGTGCGTGGGCGGCCAGCGCCAGGTTCTGCATCGCCAGGGCCACGTCAAACATAAACCAGTCACCCTTGTCCGTATTTACCTCACCGCGGTAATAACCGCTCGCCCCGAGCTGAGCGCAGGCGACAATGACCACCGGGGCGTTTCTGGTGGCTTCCGAGGCGTGATTGCTACCGTCCGCTCTGGTGCTGTTGAGAGCACCTACCAGTGCCGATTTCGTGTCGGCATCCCGGACTACGATGAATCGCCAGCACTGGGTGTTAAACCAGGACGGCGCCCACCGCGCAGCCTCCAGCACCTGTTCCAGCGTCTTGTCATCTACCGGCGTAGACTTGTACTGACGAATACTTCTCCTCGTCTTGATAGCTTCCAGTACTTCCATTTCGTTACGTTTCCTATCTCGTTGATTTAATGATATGCCTGTGGCATTATATCTTAAATTAAAGCCAGTATCAACCGTACAATAGTCATTGTTATGAGGAGGTTTATTCATGAAAAAGACAAGGGTGTGTGACCTGCTTGGTATAGAATATCCAATAATTCAGGGTGGGATGACATGGATAGCCAATGCCGAACTGGCAGCTGCCGTTTCCAACGCTGGCGGTCTGGGCATTATCAGCCCGAACGCGGGGATGGCAAGTGACGGGAACCCTGTTGACAATCTGCGTGGGCAAATAGCGAAGGCGAGGAGCCTGACAAACAAGCCGTTCGGCGTGAACCTCCCGCTACAGGACCCAACGATAAAAGAAGAGATTGACGTTGTTATTGACGAGAAGATACCGATAGTAACTACATCTGCAGGTAACCCGGCGACCTATACCCAGTATCTGAAGGATGCTGGGGTTAAGGTTCTCCATCTGGTGGCATCCGTGAGACACGCGACGGGGGCTGAGCGACGAGGGGTGGACGCGGTTGTTGCTGAAGGGTATGAGGCGGGCGGTCACAACGGATTTGATGAGCTGCCCACCTTCGTCCTTGTTCCACAGGTTGCAGACGCAGTTCAGGTGCCGGTTATCGCAGCGGGAGGAATTGCTGATGCCCGTGGTTTTGTTGCGGCTCTGGCCTTGGGAGCCGAGGGCGTGCAAATAGGCACACGCTTTGTGGCGACACGCGAGTGTATCGCTCACCAGAAGGTCAAAGAGGCAATAGTCGAAGCTATTGATACGGGAACGGCAATATCTGGTAGAAAACTGGGACCTACCCGGGGTCTGAAAAACGAATTAACCACCAAGGTCCTTGAGATGGAGAGTCATGGGGCTTCTGCTGAAGAACTGCAGTCCTTTATTGGCGCCAGACGGGCACGAATGGGGAAACTGGACGGCGACCTGGTAGACGGTGAGATATATTGTGGGGCTGCTGCTGGGATGATTAAGGGGATTGTCAGTGCTGGGGAAGTCGTGCGGGAAATAGCTGAAGGAGTAGAGGCAGTACTTACCAGGCTACAATAATGCTAGTAATCAACGCGGCCAGGCTAGTTTGCCGAGTCGCTCTTTATCTACTCCTCTTCCGGCCAGGCGCCTTTACCAATCAGCGAAACAAAGCGACAGGCGCCAAGGTTACGGACCTCGTTGTGGTTCCGGCGCCGTGTAAGTTTGCATAGTTCCTGTACGTAGCGGGAGCCCACCGGGATTATCATCCGCCCCCCGATTTTCAGTTGGGCGACCAGTTCCTCCGGGATGCGTGGTGCCGCCGCCGTGGCGATTATAGCGTCGTAAGGAGCACCTGATTTCCAGCCCAGTGTCTCCTCTGCCAGGTGCAGCTCAATATTCTTATACCCCAGGCTGTCCAGTGCCTCTCGGGCTATCTCTAGCAGTGCCGACAAGCGCTCGGTGGATACTACCAAACGGGCTATCTCAGCGAGAATGGCTGTCTGGTAACCGCTGCCCGTCCCTATTTCCAGCACCTTTTCCTTACCGACGAGTTCAAGCCCCTCGGTCATACAGGCGACGATGAATGGTTGCGAAATCGTCTGGTCCAACCCTATTGGTAGCGGTCTGTCTTCATAGGCATATCGCGCACTTTCCGGAGGGACGAAGCGCTCCCGGGGTACACGCGCCATCGCTGCCAGCACATTCTTGTCTTTGATTTCACTGGCGAGGCTTTCAATGAGACGGCTTCTCGCCGCTTTAAAGTCCATAATGAGTCCTGCTACTGGCTGGGACTAGCTCAGGGTAAGATATAAAACAATGAGGATAATCATCATTATGCCGGCGAGAATGCCGATTGTCCGCAATTCGGCTGCAATGTAGGGATGCCGGATTGTTTGGGTGATAGCAGGCTGGGAGGGGACAGTTACTGGTGGGGAAGGTGCTTCCGGGTGAGCAGCAGGCTCGCCGGGTTGGGGTGTTTCCGGCACCCGAATGGCAGTGGTGGAGCGTTGCCGGGCCTCTATTTTCCGGCGTTGGGTCTGTTTAGCTCGTTTGCGTCTTGATTTTCCTGCCATAAAGAGGTTTTCCCTTTATATATGCTATTTAGCCCGGGGGTGCGATTTTTCGTAAGCGCGCCGGACGTGTTCCGTGGTGAGGTGGGTATAGACCTGAGTGGTGGAGATGTTGGCATGACCTAGCAGTTCTTGAACGGTCCTCAGGTCACCGCCGCGATTCAGCATATGAGTTGCAAAGCTGTGTCTTAGTGTATGTGGCGTAACCTGTGCTTCCAGTCCGGCAGCCTTGGCGTATTCCTTTAATATTTGCCAGAAGCCCTGCCGGGTCAGCCGGTCACCGCGGCGATTCAGGAACAGGGCTTTTTCAGTATCACGGCGCACCAGGCGGGGACGGGCCTCTTTTATGTATTCCTCTACCGTCGCGGCTGCCCGCGGGGCAATCGGGATAAGGCGCTCTTTGTTACCTTTGCCGATGCAGCGTACTTCGTTGTCCACGGTATTGATGTGCTCAAGGTCCAGGGATACCAGTTCACTGACCCTCATGCCACTGGCATAGAGCAGTTCCATCATGGCCGAGTCTCTTTTGGCTTCGGGTGTGGACTTCTTAGCAGGCTGCTCCAGCAGAAGCATGGCCTGGCTCACTGAGATGGGCTTGGGTAATGACCGCCCTACGTTGAGTGATTCCATGTGCTGTGTTGGGTCGTCCTTGATGATACCCTCTGCCGCCAGGAACTTGAAAAAAGACCTGGCAGCCGCTACCTTGCGGGCTCGCGTGGTTTCAGCGTAGCGCTTCTCTTGCAGGTTGAGCAGGTAGCTGAGCATTCCTTGCCGGTTAAAGTCAGCCCAGGACGGCTCCTTGCCCTGCTTGGCAGCCTCTGCTTCCACGAAGCTGGCAAGCTGGCTGAGGTCATTTTTATAAGCCAGTTCTGTATTATTCGAGAACCCCTTTTCTACTCTCAGGTAGTTAATGAACTTATCAATGGCTTCTTTCACCAGACTCCTCCGCATAGATGCATTGGCTACTTACGGTCAGTCCCTCATATTTTAACATAACTGAACATAAAAATCAGCCCACGATGGGTGACTGCAGGCTAGTCACCCTGCTTCTATTTTAACTCACCGTGAGCTGACACATCTGATTAAAAAGAACGGGCAGGGAGTCTAAGTACCTTCGTTACTTGTCTGATTGCGTTGTGTCTCGAAGCTGTGTTGTAGCTTCAGCGTGGGTGTCTTGCCGAACTTTTTGGCAACCTTGCGGAAGTGTACCCCGTAGACGGAAAGGCTGATGGACAGGGGGAAGAGCCTGGGACGTTTCACCAGGGTCGAGATGAAGAATCTCCAGTAACGTGTCCTGCCTCTCTCCATGACGCCAAGCACCCACATTGACTTGAGAAAGGCCCGGATATAATAAAATCGGAGTTTTGATATACCATGCACTCGCCGAGGTCTATATTCTTTCAGAAAGGTCGTTATTCGCTCGTAGTATTGCTTGGGAGCGTAAATGGTATTCAGGATATGCTTGTAGCCATCGATAAGTGTCTCGTAGTTCATCTTGGGAATGAAGTTGATGGAGCAGTCCGTGTTGTCACCGGTAGTGTCTTTCAGCAGGCGGTTCTCACGGCTGAGGCGTTGGTATAGGCGAGTGCCGCGGGGGGCATTGAGGAGTCCGACCATGGCGGTGACAATGCCGCTGTTCTGGATGAAGTTAATCTGACTGCGGAAGATGGAGAGTGGGTCACTGTCAAAGCCGACAATGAAGCCTCCCTGTACCTCGAAGCCGAAGCTCTGAATCTTTTTGACTGAAGCAACTAGGTCACGACCCTTGTTGGTGAGCTTGTTGCATTCGGCCAGACTATCCTCGTTAGGTGTTTCGATGCCGACAAATACCCGGTTGAAGCCGGCCTCAGCCATCAGGTTCATCAGGTTTTCGTCATCGGCAAGGTTTATTGATACCTCGGTGAAGAATGTAAAGGGGTACTTCTTTT
>Ga0315554_1000123_pt1 | contig 39753 bp, 30 predicted proteins | sample SalMarSW160370MG_FD_202114 | JGI IMG/M metagenome (GOLD analysis project Ga0315554, IMG submission 202114) | Salt marsh sediment microbial communities from the Plum Island Ecosystem LTER, Massachusetts, United States - Salt Marsh Sediment SW1603-70 ...
ATGGAGCTGTTTGCCCGATCCCGGCAGATGCAGAAGATCGTCGAGCGCGGCGGAACGCGTGATTACGAAAGTAAAGTGATGGCGACGCTCTTCTACAAACCCTCCACGCGAACCCGGTTTTCTTTCGAGGCGGCAATGTACCGGCTCGGCGGAAAGGTGCTTTCAACCGAATCGGCAACAGCGTTCTCGTCAGCCGTGGAAGGTGAACATCTGGAAGATACCATCCGCATCATCGCTACGTACTGTGACGTCATCGTGTTGCGACACAACAAGGAGGGAGGCGCGAAACGGGCTGCCATGGTCTCCTCCGTCCCGATCATCAATGCCGGAGACGGGAGCGGGGGCCAACACCCGACACAGGCATTGCTCGACCTTTATACGATCTACGATGAATGCAAAACACTCAATGGCCTGTCGGTGGCCCTCATTGGAGCCCTCGACGTCGGACGAACGCCGCGTTCGCTGGCCTACTTGCTCAGCAAGTTCGAGCGCGTCAAGCTGTACTTTCTCGCGCCGCCAGAAATGCAGATCAAGCCGGACATTATCGAGCACCTCCGGGAGCACAACGTGTGGTACCAGCTCGGGTCGAATCCGGAAGAGGTTCTACCTCTCGTCGACGTCGTGTACCGGACGCGCATCGACCGAGAGCGGCTTCAACAAAAGGATGTCAACCTCGTTCAGTACAATATCGACGCCGACATGCTTCGAAGAATGAAGTCGAGTGCCATTGTTATGCACCCGTTGCCGCGTTCAGTCGAGATCGATCCGGCGGTCGATCTCGACCCGCGCGCCGCATACTTTCGCCAGGCCCGGAACGGCCTCTTTGTCCGCATGGCATTGTTGACAATGCTCTTCGATGATGAGTAGCTCGTGAGGCTTCCCGAGTGTGCGAATGTTCCACGACAACCGAACATACAAGCTGCAGATCCGGCAGGCTCTTGAGTTTATCGAGAGGATTATCACGCTCCCGGCTCCGCAAAAAACGACATCCACAGTTGAGAAGGATTTTACATGGCTGAAGTGAAGAGGATCAACACGATTATCCTTGGCGCCGCAGGCCGCGACTTTCATAATTTCAACCTCATCTATCGCGACAACGACCTCTACAACGTAGTGGCATTCACCGCAACACAGATTCCGAATATTTCCGGACGCAAGTACCCCGCGGCGCTTGCAGGCAAGCTCTATCCGAAAGGCATTCCTATCTATGAAGAGAAAGATTTGGAGGATCTGATCCAGAAGCATGCTATCGATGAAGCCGTCTTTTCCTATAGCGACGTTTCGTACCAACACGTGATGAGCCTCGGATCGCGTGCGGCCGCCGCTGGAGCTCATTTCAAGCTCCTGAGCGCCCGGCGGACGATGCTTAAAAGCGCCAAACCGGTCATCTCCGTATGCGCCGTTCGAACCGGAAGTGGTAAGAGTCAAACGTGCAGAAAAGTTTCACGCCTCCTGCGGGAAATGGGATACAGAGTCGCGGCGATTCGCCATCCCATGCCGTACGGCAATCTTGAGCAGCAAAAAGTCCAGCGCTTTGCCTCCATCAACGACCTTCAGAAGTACCACTGCACGATCGAGGAAATGGAGGAGTACGAGCCGCACATTGTCAACGGCACCATTGTGTATGCCGGTGTCGACTATAAAGCCATCCTCGACCTCGCTGAGAAGGAAGCCGATATCATCCTCTGGGATGGGGGGAACAACGACACGCCGTTCTATCAACCTGACCTGGCTTTCGTCGTCGCTGACCCTCTGCGCGTCGGCAACGAGCTCTCCTACTACCCGAGCGAAGTGAACCTACGGATGGCAGATATCGTGATCATCAACAAGGTTGACAGTGCCGAGCCGCACGCCGTCTTCGTCCTCCGTGAGAACATCCGGAAGGTCAACAAGAAGGCCAGGATCATTGAGGCAGCCTCGCCAACGTACGCCGACCACGCCGACCTGATTGCCGGTAAACGGGTCCTCGTCATTGAGGATGGCCCCACGCTCACGCACGGAGAGATGAAATTCGGCGCCGGGACCGTCGCAGCCAGGAAGTTCGGCGCACGCGAGATCGTCGACCCGCGACCGTATTGCACCGGAGAGATCAAGAAAACCTTCGAGGCTTATCCTGATATCGGTACACTCCTGCCCGCGATGGGATATAGCGACAAGCAGGTCAAAGACCTCGAAGAGACCATCAACAAGGTCCCGTGTGATACGGTCATTATCGGAACGCCCATCAACCTCAAACGGATCATCAAGCTTAAGAAGCCGGCGGTGCGCGTTTTCTATGAGCTGGAGGAGATTGGAACGCCAGACCTGAAAACCATCCTCGGCGAGTTCGCAGCGACCCTTAGGATTTCGAAAGGAGAAAGTCAGCGATGAAAAAGAAATCATTGACGAAGAAGAAACAACCGAACCATTCCCCTTATGCACCCGAGACGCGGTTGATCTGGGGAAAATCGTTCACCCCGAAATGGGATTATAGCCATCATGTGGTTCCACCGCTCTCCTCATCATCGACCTTTCGCCTGAGCTCGACAAAACGCGGTGCAAAAGGCTTCGTGGAATTCGCACACCACGTGGGGGATTTTCGAGTCGAGTCCAAAGCGCCCATCTATATCTATGATCGGCTCGGAGAACCCAACAAGGATCTCCTCGAGGAGAATCTTACTATTGCTGAGCAGGGCGAATGTGCGGTGACGTTCGCAACGGGAATGGCATCCGTCTCCGCGCTCTGCGGCGTCCTCCTTGGAAGCGGCAGCGAGATCATCGCCCACAAAATGCTGTATGGGTGCACCTACTCGCTCTTTAAGAACTGGCTTCCACGCTACCGCATCAAAGTGACGTGGGTCGATTTCAATGACATCAGGGCGCTGAACAAGGCGATCTCGCCTCAAACCAGACTTCTGTACTTTGAGACGCCGGTAAATCCCACGATGGAGTTGATCGACATCAGAAAAGTGGTCGAGGTTGTGAAGGAACACAACGTCCATCGGAGCAGGCATCACCGGATCTACGCTGCCGTGGATAATACGTTCGCATCGCCATTCTGTCAGCGCCCGCTGGAGCTCGGTATGGACTTCGTCGTTGAATCACTCACCAAGGGCCTCTGTGGGTTTGGAACCGACATGGGGGGCGTCGTGATCGGACCAAGCTGGAGTTACGACCAGCTTCTTCTGTACAGAAAGGATTTCGGCGGTGTGCTCCCTGCGAAAAGCGCGTGGCCGATCCTCGTCTACGGTTTGCCGTCGCTGGCCGTTCGATTCCGGCAACAGATCCAGAGCACCCAAGAGGTTGCGGAGTTCCTCGAGCAGGACAAACGCATCGGTCTTGTCAACTACCCGGGCCTTGATTCCTTCCGCCAGCGGGCGTTGGCGCATACACAGATGCAGGACTATGAGGGTCGTTTTGCTCCAGGCACCCTGATCTATTTCATCCCGAAAGCGAAGACACCCGCCGACCGGCATCGCAAAGCGAACCGGATGGTGAATTACATTGCTGAGAACTCGTACACGATGACGCTCGCGGTCAGCCTGGGAAATATCCGAACGCTGATCGAGCATCCGGGATCCATGACGCACTCTGCAATTCCGCCGGAAGAGCAACTCAAGCGGGGAATAGATCCCGGCGGCATCAGGCTCTCCATTGGCCTCGAAAAAACCGAAGACATCATCCACGATCTTCATCAGGCGTTGAACCAGATATAGGCGACGCGCATCCAGCAATTCTGAATGGGTCGCCGAGACTCCCGCTCTCGTCCTCAGCACTCGACCCAAGAGGTGTGTTGAGTTTTTCACCACTCCAGGCATTTCCACTTCTTGGAATGTCTCTGTCAAAAACGAGAACATGTCTCACATTGTCTGACCCCCTCCCGCCCTAACCCTAAATTTGGAAGCGGGTGTCAACGGTATTCTTGGCACAATCCATGTTAACTTCTTACCGCACAAGGACTTTGCGGCCCAAACCAGGAGGAGACTTTCATGACGTCGATTGCGGTCAAGCTGCAGGAGAATGCTCCGGGTAGATATTATGTCACAAGCGCCTGCAACGGCTGTGGGATTTGCTTCTCGTACGCTTTGCAGAATTTCATGTATAGCAACGACTCATCGTACTACTACATCTTCCAACAGCCGGCGGACCCTCGTGAGGAGAACGATATCCGAAGGGCCATGGAAGTATGCCCGATGAACTGCATCCAGGACGATGGAGATTTTGCCTAGACCGATTCCCCCTATTGCTCACCAGGAGAATTCATGTTCCCAATTATCTCGAAAGAAGACCTCGCATCCACAATCTCGAAGTTTGTCATTCACGCCCCGCTCGTTGCCCGAAAGCGCAAAGCCGGTAACTTCGTCATCATCCGCGTCATCGAAACGGGCGAACGAATTCCGCTGACGGTGGTCGACGGCGACCCAGCCCAGGGGACGATCACGCTCATCGTCCAAGCGATCGGCAAGACGACCAAGCTTCTCTGCACGAAGAACGCAGGGGACCATCTTGTCGATGTGGTCGGGCCGCTTGGCAACCCTACACCGATTGAGAACCACGGCGCAGTTGCCTGCATCGGAGGCGGCGTCGGTACAGCCGAGCTTTATCCGATCACAAAAGCGTTGAAGGAGGCAGGGAACACCATCTACAGCATCATCGGTGGACGGACGAAAGAGCTCGTCATTCTCGAAAACGAAATGCACGGATGTTCGAACGATGTATACGTGACCACCGATGACGGTTCGTACGGCCGGAAGGGGATCGTCACAGACCCTCTCAAGGAATTGTTGACAGACCCGAAGGTCGGCATCAAGGCGGTCTATGCGATCGGCCCGCTCCCGATGATGAAGGCGGTCGCGAAGCTCACGAAAGACTTCGGGGTCAAAACACTGGTCAGCCTGAACGCGATTATGGTCGATGGGACCGGCATGTGCGGAGGGTGCCGGGTAACGATCGACGGTAAGATGAAATTCGCCTGCGTCGACGGCCCCGAATTCGATGCTCACCAAGTTGATTTCGACGAACTGATCCTCCGCAACAGGAGCTACCTCGAATTCGAGCGTATAGCGAATGAACGGCTTGCCAGCGAGTTGGCACGGGAGGAGGCCTTATGAGCGCGCTCAACCCTCTGAAGCCCTCCGAACGGATGAAGATCGCCCGGCAGCATTCCATCGAGCAGGAAGCTTCCGATCGCGTTCGCAACTTCACTGAGGTCTCGTTCGGCGTTAATGAGGAACGTGCGCTGGTCGAAGCGACACGATGCCTTGAATGCAAGAACGCGATCTGCGTCGAAGGTTGTCCGGTGAACATCGATATCCGGGGTTTCATCGAGTTCATTCTTCAAAAGGACTACGCGGGCGCAGCGAACAAGATCCGAGAGGCGAACTACTTGCCCGCGATCTGCGGACGCGTCTGTCCCCAGGAGGAACAGTGCGAGCTCGTGTGCACGTTGGGCAAGAAGCATGAGCCCGTCGCGATCGGAAAACTCGAGCGCTTCGTGGCAGACTTCGAGATGGAGCACGATCTCTTCACCCCGCCCGTTATCACGGACCATCGAGACGAGAAGGTTGCCATCGTCGGCTCCGGCCCCTCGGGGCTTACCTGTGCGGCAGAGCTGGCAAAGCTTGGTTACCATGTATCGATTTTTGAGGCGTTGCACGCCGTGGGCGGAGTCTTGCGCTACGGTATCCCCGAGTTTCGTCTGCCGAGGAAGATCCTGGATCTCGAAACCAACAGGATCAAGGCACTAGGCGTTGAGATTCAGACGAATTTCCTCGTCGGTCGCACAGCAACGATCGACGAGTTGTTTGACGAGTGGGGTTTCAGCGCTATATTTCTCGGGACCGGCGCCGGGACACCGCATTTCATGGGGATCCCTGGCGAGAGCCTGACGGGCGTCTACTCTGCCAATGAGTTCCTCACCCGCGTTAATTTGATGAAGGCCAACAAGTTTCCGGATTTCGACACGCCCATCAGGATGGGATCGCACGTCGCGGTGATCGGGGGAGGCAATACTGCGATGGACGCCGTGCGCACTTCCAAGCGCCTCGGCGCCGAACGAGCCATGCTCGTCTATCGCCGATCACGTCAAGAGATGCCGGCACGTCAGGAGGAAATTCATCACGCAGAGGAAGAGGGGATCGAGATCCTCCTGCTGACGAATCCGACGCGCATCCTTGGGGACGACAAACACTTCGTTACCGGCATGGAGTGCCAACGGATGGAACTCGGCGAGCCCGACGAGTCCGGCCGCCGCAAGCCTGTTCCCATCAAGGGCTCGGAGTTCATTCTCCCCGCGCAGATCGTCATCGAAGCTGTCGGCCAGCAGCCCAACCCGATCATCCAGTCGACCACTTCGGGCTTGAAGACAGGAAAGCGGGGTGTGGTTGTGACCGATGAGAAACAGGCAACGAGTCGGCCTGGCATTTTTGCCGGGGGCGATCTCGCCCGCGGCGGTGCGACCGTCATCCTCGCCATGCGCGACGGCAAGGTTGCCGCAGCTGCAATTCACGATTATCTTACTTCGAAGCGTTCCGGTCAAGAAGGCATCGTTCAGCCGGAGAAAAAGGCGGAAGAGATAGCCGCAAAGTAAAAGAGTCAATCTCGATTTGCTGACCGAAAGGAAGCGCAGCCTGTCGACCCCGCTTCCCTACCGGTAGGCACAGAATGGCGGAGGAGGTTTGCCTGATGGTATCGGCGAACCTCCTCTCTCTTTTTTCCAACGACCCTCTTAAGTACCGCCGAGGTTCGACTCGACACAGAGGGTTGAGCGAATTCCTCCCCATCATCTCAGTGCAACCAGGTGGACAAACTGAGACTTGCAGTTGCAAACTTTTCTGTCGATTTTGTTGTTAAGAAAGTAGCTTACCGGTTGTTTCCCCCATCAGGCATTACAATGGAGACAGAAGGTGAAAATAGGTATCCCAAGAGAGATTGGGCCTGGCGAAACGCGCGTCGCGGTTATTCCATCGATGATTCCCTCGTTGAAGCATGGAACGCACGAAGTCCTTGTCGAGACGGGAGCCGGCATTGCTGCTTCCTTCACTGATCAGGACTACCTCCAAGCCGGCGCGCAAATCCTTCCTGTCGCAACGTCGCTCTACGAGAGTGCTGACGCTATCCTGAAAGTCCAGCCCCCTCAGATCCATCCCGCGTTTCAAAAGGACGAGGCTGAGCTTGTTCGTGAAGGATCGATCTACGTGGGGTTTCTTGCTCCTGTTGCAAATCCCGACGTCGTCAAGATTTTCACGCGGCGGCGCATCACGAGCTTTGCCATGGAGTACATCCCCCGGATCTCCCGCTCGCAGAGCATGGATGTGCTCAGTTCCATGTCAACGATCATGGGCTATAAGGCCGTGCTGCTGGCGGCCAACAGGCTGGGGAAGATGCTCCCCCTGCTGATGACAGCCGCCGGAACGGTCCCGCCGGCCACGGTCCTCGTGCTCGGAGCCGGGGTTGCCGGCCTTCAGGCAATTGCCACGGCACGACGATTGGGTGCAAAGGTTGAGGCGTTTGACCCTCGCCCGGCCGTGCAGGAGCAGGTCAAGAGCCTCGGCGCGGTGTTCGTCGAAATGGAGTTGCCCGAAAACATCGAGACGGCCGATGGCTACGCAAGAGAACAATCGGCAGAATTCATCAAGAAGGAAATGGAGGCTATCGCGGCGCGCCTCCCGAAAGTCGATGCCGTCATCACCACCGCTCAAGTGTTCGGCAAACGCGCTCCGCTTCTGATCTCCGAGGAGATGGTCAAGCTGATGCGCCCCGGTTCGGTCATTGTTGACCTTGCGGCAGAGCAAGGTGGCAATTGCGCCCTGACGAAGCCGGGGGAGACCGTCGAGGAGTACGGTGTGAGCATCATCGGCCCCATCAATCTTCCCGCGACGATTCCGGTTGACGCCAGCAGAATGTACTCGAAGAACATTACGACGCTCTTTCGGCACTTGTTTCCAAAACCCGACGCCTCGCTGGATTTCAATGACGAGATCGTTCGAGGCTGCTGCATTACGCACGCGGGCGAAATAACGAATGATATCGTGAAGAAGTCTCTTGGGTAGGAGAACCAACCATGTCTGAAACCCTCTTGATGTCAATCTCCGTCTTCGTCCTCGCCACCTTTGTCGGTGTCGAGGTTATTAGCAAGGTGCCGCCGCTTCTCCATACTCCCCTGATGTCCGGGTCGAATGCGATTTCAGGAATTACGCTTGTCGGTTCACTCATTGCAGCCGGTGAAGGGCATGGCGGCTTGAGCGTGTTCCTCGGGTTGGTCGCAGTCGTCTTTGCAACGATCAACGTCGTCGGAGGATTTCTCGTGACCGACCGCATGCTCAAGATGTTCAAGAAGGATCGGACGAAGAAGTTCTGACCACGACGACCAGAGCGAAGAACCTATGAACGCACTTGTACAACTTGCCTATCTGCTTGCGGCCGTCCTTTTCATCCTCGGCCTCAAGATGTTGGGCTCACCCAAAACGGCGCGCACCGGCAACCTGCTGGGAGCCGTGGGCATGCTGATCGCCATCGTCGTGACCTTAACGGACCAGAGGATCCTCGATTTCAGCTACATCCTGACGGGTCTGATCCTGGGATCATTCCTTGGGGTCCTTCTTGCCCAAAAGGTCAAGATGACGCAAATGCCGCAGATGGTGGGGGTGCTCAACGGTCTTGGTGGTGGCGCCTCGACCCTCGTCGCGCTCGCAGAGTATATCCGCATGGGCGGAAGTCTGACCTCGTGGACCCGGAGCGATGCCGGCCTCGACGTGCTCATCGCGATCGTGCTGAGCCTTTTGATCGGAACAGTGACGTTTACCGGCAGTATGGTGGCCTCGGCGAAACTGCAGGGGATGATGCGGGGGGCACCGATCCTCTACCCAATGCAGAAGCAGTCCAACGCCGCAATGCTTCTCGTTATTCTCCTCCTCGGTCTCTTTTTTGCCCTCGACCCAACCCGGTGGTACCTGTTGCTGATCATCATTGTCATCTCCAGCGTTCTGGGCGTCACGAGCGTGATCCCCATCGGCGGGGCCGACATGCCCGTCGTCATCTCACTGATGAATTCCTACTCCGGATTGGCGGGTGCCACCACCGGATTTATTCTTTCGAACAACGTCCTCATCATCAGCGGTACGCTTGTTGGCACGTCGGGGATCATCCTTACCAGCATTATGTGCAGGGCGATGAATCGCTCGCTCGCGAACGTCCTGTTTGCCGGCGTCGGCGCTGATTATAATCCTGACGTCGCTGTAACAGAAGAGCGGACAGTCATACGCTACACGCCGGAGGACGCGGCTTATATTCTCGAAAGCGCCCAGTCGGTCATTATCGTGCCCGGGTATGGTCTCGCGGTTGCCCAGGCGCAACATGCACTCCAGGAGTTGGTGGACGTTCTGACCCAGCGAGGATGCAGGGCTCGATACGCAATTCACCCTGTCGCGGGACGGATGCCCGGACATATGAACGTTCTCCTTGCCGAAGCGAACGCACCCTATGACCTTCTCTTCGAGATGGACCGAATCAACGACGAGTTCCAGAACACGGATGTTGCGCTCGTTATCGGTGCGAACGATGTCGTGAATCCGGCAGCCCGCCACAAGAAGAACAGTCCCCTCTATGGCATGCCGATTCTCAACGTCGATCAGGCTCGCACGGTGATGGTCTGCAAGCGAAGTCTGAACCCTGGATTTGCAGGCGAAGACAACGAGCTCTTCTACGATCAGAAGACGATGATGATCTTCGGGGATGCCAAAGCCACCGTCACAAATCTGGTGCATCTCCTGAAGGAGTAGAGAGTCGTCGTTGATGAAGAGCTGGAGAGGAGCGGCTGCTGATGGAGATGCTGGTGCTAGAATGAGAGGACAAGTTGGACCTCGCCTCCCCTTGTGCCTGCCGGGGGTGCGACAGAGAGCTTCATGCCTCGATCCTTACCTGCACCGAAAAAATCTTCTCCCTTGAGGTAAGTCATCACTGTGCCGAGTAAATAGCCGAAGCTGACCCCCAGCGGCAGATCGCTGTACCGGTTCATCCCTTTCGCCACAAGCCCCACGCCGAGAGTTCCAATCAGCGTGTACCCGCCGGGCGTGATCCGCCCTTTGGCCAGAGAACGGACGCTACGATGGAGAGAAGCAGAACCCCGGCGACCACACCGAGCGCCACCGTGATCGGGATAGGATAGACATCGGCAATCACCATCTTTATTCCCACAAACGTCAGGATCACCGACAAGCCAATCTTGAGGTATTGAAAGAGATTCATCAGGCCTGCCAGCGCGAAGTAAAGGGAGCGCAGGCCGAGGATGGCAAAAATATTGGAGGTGTAGACGATGAAAGGATCGGTGGTGATTGCAAAGATGGCGGGAATTGAATCGAAGGCAAACAGCAAATCGGTCGTTTCGACAACAATCAAGACGATAAGCAACAGTGTCGCATAGCGCTTCCCGTCGAGGTTCAAAAAGAACTTTGACCCATGATAGCCAGCCGTGACCGGGATGAACCTTTTGAAAAGCCGAACGACGATGTTTCGCTCCGGATGCACTTCGGCAGCCTCCTTTTGAAATCCCATCTTGATCCCCGTGAACACCAGGAACAACCCGAAGAGGTAGAGAATCCAGTGGAACTTTGCAATGAGGACAACGCCGAAGCCAATGAGCAGGCCCCGCATGAGCTGAGCGCCCAGAATGCCCCAGAAGAGGACCTTGTGCTGATACGGGGCTGGAACTCTGAAATAAAGAAAAATCAGGAGGAAAACGAAGAGGTTGTCGACACTGAGAGAGAGTTCAATCAAGTATCCGGTGACAAATTGGAGCGCAGGCTCTCTTCCTTCCCAGAAGAGGATCCCAAGATTGAACAGCAGTGCCAGCGAGATCCAGATTGCGCTCCAGCCGAGCGCTTCCTTGATCTTGATCTCTCGCGGTCTCCGCTGGAAGATGCCGAGATCCAGCATCAGCAGCGCAACGACCAGAAGAGTAAAGAGCGCTAAGAGCAGAGTTTCGTGAGGAACCATTTTTCCCTTCAGCGCCTCCTCGCAGGGGAAAAGTAGCTACCGAGAACCTGAATCTCGTGTTCTTACCGTTCAGCCCCTCAGCCTCTGCCTTCGCCCGATATGTTACTTTGCAGAATTCTGTGCCAGATTGCTATGATACCGACCATAAGTGAAGTAGATCACCAGACCCACCACCAGCCAGACAATCAACCGCAGCCATGTATCGAACGGAAGACTCAGCATCAGCAATCCGGAAACGACAATTCCCATGATGGGAACGAACGGCACCCACGGTGTCTTGAACGGCCTCGCCATGTCTGGTCTCTTTATGCGCAACATCCAAATTCCTGCGCAAACGATAACAAATGCCAGAAGAGTTCCAATGCTGACGAGTTCTCCCAGTATGTTTATCGGAAGCAATGCACCAAAGAATGCAACGAAGACCCCGACAGTGATCGTCGAAATCCAGGGCGTGCGAAAACGGGGGTGGACTGCTCCAGCCCATTTCGGGAGAAGTCCATCGTGGGCCATGGAATAGAAGACGCGCGACTGACCGAGCATCATCACAAGCATGACAGAGCCAAGTCCGAAGATCGCGCCAAGCTTGACAAGGAAGCTGCCCCATTTGACACCTGTCGCATCAATTCCGACCGCAACCGGATCTGAGACATTTAGGCTCGTATATGGTACGACAGCAGTAAGAAGACCGGAAACCAGGATGTACAATACGGTGCAGATCGCGAGCGATCCCATGATCCCGATCGGCATGTCTTTTTGAGGATTCTTCGCTTCCTGCGCTGCTGTGGACACAGCGTCAAAACCGATATACGCGAAGAAGATAACACCGGCAGCCCGGGCGATTCCCGACCATCCATATTTTCCCCATTCTCCTGCGTTCTCTGGTATGAACGTCTTCCAGTTTACATCGATCGTCGTGGTGGGATTCTGAATAACATACGCACCAGCAACAGCAATAAAGACCAGCACAATCCCTACTTTTACGATCACGATCGCTGAATTGAAATTCGCTGACTCTTTGATCCCGATAACGAGGATGGTGGCAATACCGAGGATCGCCAAAAAGGCGACCAGATTGAAGGATGCAGTCATCATCGGCAACGATGTAATGTCGACATGCATCGTCTCCAGTGTGGCCTTGATTCGCTCGAGATGTTGCCAGTTTCCGTTGTAAAAGACTAGTTCCGTCCCCGGCGCGCCAGTGAGACTGGGAGGAAGATGAATGCCGAAATCATTCAGAAAGCTCATGAGATAACCGCTCCATCCCGATGCCACGGTGGCAGCCCCGAAGGCATATTCAAGGATCAGGTCCCATCCGATGATCCACGCAAAGAGTTCTCCAAGCGTCGCGTATCCGTAGGTGTACGCTGATCCGGCGATTGGAATCAAGGCCGCGAATTCCGCGTAGCAGAGCCCTGCAAACAAACACGCAATGGCAGACAGTACAAATGCGAGAACAATTGCGGGTCCGGCATAATTGGCTGCCGCAGCGCCCGTCAATACAAAGATTCCAGCGCCGATGATCGCGCCAATTCCGAGGGTGATCAGGTTCACCGGACCTAGGGCTCGTTTCAAGCTATGCTCACCACTCTCCTGGGATTCATGCAGAAGAAGATCGAGTGGTTTGGTAATCAACAGTCGGGAAAATCGAGAGGCTTGATCACTCATGCCGTAGACCTCCTTTGTTGGTGAAATTCCGAAACATTCGAGGCAAAGCTGCGATGGGTTTAATTCTACTTCTTTTTGCACTTGAAAACAAGAGAATATTCTCCCGTCAAATGAAACGGCCGGCCCAATATCATGTGGGACGGCCGCTTCCTCCGTATGAGATGCTTGATCAGAAAAGGATCGCTTTGACAATCAGCGCGATCGCAATGGTACCGAGAATGAACCAGAGTACCCGTTCTGCATTCTTAGGTCGTCACAGCCTCTTTCGGCTCCGCGAGGTGGAACTCTCCTTCCCAACGGGCGATGACAACTGTCGCCAAACAATTTCCGATGACATTCACCATTGTTCTTCCCATGTCCATGAGTTGATCGACGCCGAGAAGAACCGCAACACCTTCAAGCGGCAGTCCGAACGTCGCGAGCGTTCCTGCAAGCACGACGAGGGCGGCACGCGAAACGCCTGCGACGCCTTTGCTGGTGAGCATGAGCGTCAGCACGATGATGATCTGATGGCCAATCGTCAGCTCAATTCCCGCCGCCTGCGCCACGAAGACCGCTGCGAGGGAGAGATACAGTGAAGTGCCGTCAAGATTGAAGCTGTAGCCGGTCGGGATGACGAAGGAAACGATACGCCGAGGAACGCCGAGAGCTTCCATGGCCAGCATCGCTTTCGGGAGCGCGGCTTCCGAGCTGCTCGTCGAGAACGCGATCAGCGCCGGTTCCTTGACCGCATTGAAGAACGGCCTGATGGGTACCTTCGCGATCACCGCGACCGTCCCGAGCACGAAGACGATGAAGATCGTGAGCGAAACATAAAGGCAGACAATCAACAAGCCGAGGTTGAGGAGAACGGAAAGGCCCCTGTTGCCGACGGTCACGGCAATGGCAGCAGCCACACCCACGGGAGCATACATCATGACAATGTTCGTAAACTTGAACATCGTCTCCGAGAGCGAATCGCAGAAATGCAGCATCACCTCACGCTTCTCCTTGGCAACCATCGCCAGCGCGAAGCTGAAGAGGAGAGCGAAGACCACCACCTGCAGAACTTCCCCTTCGGCCGCAGCCTGGAAGAAACTCTGCGGAAATACGTGCACCAGAATATCCCCAAAGCTCTGCTGCTTCGTTGCGAGTTCTCCGACTTGTCCGGCGGCCTCCAACGTCACACCGACACCAGGTTTCACGATGTTCACCACGGCAAGCCCGATGAAAAGGGCAAGCGTCGTCACGGCCTCAAAATAAACGATCGACTTAACACCCATCCTTCCCACCTGCTTCAGGTCGCCGTGCCCCGCGACCCCGACCACGAGAGTGGCAAAGATCAGAGGAGCGACGATCGTCTTGATGAGTCGGAGGAAGATGGTGCTGAAGGGACGAAGACCGGAAGCAAAATCAGGGACGACCCAGCCGAGAATGAGGCCAACACCCATTCCGATGAAAATCCACTGGGTCAGTGAGGGTCGTGGTATTCGCACGCGTTCTACTTTTCTACGGTTCGGTCCGGCATAGATCGCTCGGTTCAGGCAAACTCAGATAAATAAGGGCGCGAGCACGAGCGTAATTGTGCTGAGCAACTTGATGAGCACGTGGAGGGAGGGACCCGCTGTGTCTTTGAGCGGATCACCGACCGTATCCCCTACCACGGCGGCTTTGTGAGGTTCAGACCGTTTCCCCCCGAACATACCAGTCTCGATATACTTCTTAGCATTATCCCACGCTCCCCCACCGTTGTTCATGAACAGGGCCATAAGGATCCCTGTGATCGTAGCGACCATCAGATACCCGCCAACAACTTCTGCTCCCGTAGCACCGCCTGCAGGACTGCCGGTGAGCACATACAGCCACCGAAATCCTATTCCGACTGCAACGGTCATAACCACAACGAGCAATCCCGGCGCTACCATTTCCTTGAGCGCAGATCGAGTGACGATATCTACACATTGACCATAATCCGGTTTGGATGTCCCTTGCATGATGCCGGGGTTGTTCTTGAACTGTTCACGCACGTTGTTGATGACCGCATAAGCTGCCCGACCGACTGCCTTGATAGCGAGCGAGGAGAAAATCATCACAAGCATCGCCCCAAACATCGAGCCGACGAACACGGCAGGTTTGGAGAGATCGATGAATCTCAAGTCGAAACCATAATTGCGAACTTCATCAAAATAGGCGCTGAACAATAGGAATGCGGCGAGCCCCGCAGATCCAACCGCGTAGCCCTTGGTAAGGGCTTTGGTTGTGTTCCCGACTGCGTCGAGGCGATCCGTTTTCCTCCGGATCTCTTCCGGCTGCTGGCTCATCTCGATGATCCCGCCGGCATTATCCGTGATGGGGCCGAAGGTGTCCATGGCAAGAATGTACGCTGCTGTGGAGAGCATGCCCATCGTGCCGACAGCTGTGCCGAACAACCCGCCGTGCGCCAGTCCGGAAGACTCCCCCAACAGGTACGTCCCTACGATCGCGGCCCCCACCACAAGGACCGGCAATCCCGTTGATTCCATACCAACAGCTAGACCGGTAATGATTGTCGTGGCGGGACCGGTCTGTGCGGCTTCAGCAATTGACCGAGCTGGGCGATACTTGTACTCAGTGTAATATTGTGTGATGTAAACAATGGCGATGGAGGTCAGCACCCCGACGACACCGCAGATAAAGAAGTTAAAGTAGTGTTCGCTTCCCAACAGCCATCGCGACGCGATGAAGAATCCGATCATCGCCAGAATTGCTGTTACGTAGTAACCACGATTCAGCGCGGTCATGGGATCTTCCTTCTCGTCTGTCCTCACGATCATAATGCCGACGATCGAGGCAAGAATTCCAAAGGCACGGGCCACTAAGGGAAAAAGAAGAACGCCGAAGATGGTCAGCCCCTGCGATTCGAATACGGATACGTTCGACATATAAAGACTGGCTGCGAGAATCATCGCGCCGATGTTCTCCGCTGCAGTCGATTCAAACAGATCGGCGCCGCGCCCCGCGCAGTCGCCAACGTTGTCGCCGACGAGGTCCGCAATGACGGCAGGATTGCGTGGATCGTCCTCCGGAATGCCAGCCTCCACCTTGCCAACAAGATCTGCCCCTACATCCGCCGCTTTGGTGTAGATTCCACCGCCAAGCTGTGCGAAGAGTGCCACAAAGCTTGCACCGAAACCGTAACCAACAATGAGGAGGGGGATCTTTGAGACATCCTTTAACACATCGAGACCCTCAATGAGCGTGAACAGTCCAGCGACGCCGAGCAGACTCATGGCAACCACGAAGAACCCGGAGACCGCTCCACCACGCAGCGCTGTCTGCAGTGCGCCGTTGATCCCTTTTGTCGCCGCTGCCGCTGTCCGGATGTTGCTCCGAATGGAGACCCACATCCCCATGTAGCCCGCAGCCACCGAGCACGCCGCCCCAAGAATGAACGAGAGCGTTGTCCAGAACGCAAGGCCGAGTGGGCTTGTTGGATCGTGTTCCGTCGGAGTGCGAACGAACGCATAGAGAATGTAGATAAGTGCTGCGAGCGCCAGCGCAAGGAGAATGATGGTCCCGTACTGCCTGCGAAGGAACGCTTCAGCTCCCTGTTTGATCGCATCTGAGATTTCTCTCATCCTCTCCGTCCCCACATCACGCCTCATGACATCACGAATGAGAAAGACCGCAAAAAGCAGTCCGATGACACTGCAAGTTAATATGAGAGTGAGTTCCATGAGAGTGTTACCATGAATGTGTGTTCAGTGTTGGTTAGTAAATCCGAAACCGATTGGTGACCTCATTCGGCGATCCCCGGCATCCCTTTCGGCCCGGCACCCGACCTGTGAGAAGACCATCGCGTCCAGTAGAAGTAAAACGGGAGCGAAACGAGAAGCAGCACAATTCCGATGACGGCATTCCTCGTATCCTCAACCAGCGTATTATAGATGAACCACGTCGCAATCCCGACGAAGAGCAGTGTGGCGTAGGGGTAGCCCCAGGCTTTATACGGCCGTTCTGCGTTCGGCATCTTCCGGCGAAGCACAATAACACTCAACGCCGTCAGTGCGTAGAACGCCCAGGATCCGAAAACGACGTAGGAAGTGATCTGCTCGTAGGTGCCGCTCAGCGTCAGCAACGCGCTCCAGACTCCGAGGGTGATGATCGCGATGTATGGACTCCGATAGCGAGAATGGACTTTCCCGAACGATCTCGAGAACACCCCGTCAGCCCCCGCAGCGTAGATCGACCGGGGTCCGCCGAGGAGCATGCCGTTCGTGGTTCCGAACGTTGAGCACAGGATACCGATCACGATCAGCGACGCGCCAACCGGTCCGAGCACCGTCTGCGCGACGTCTGCCGCTATCCGGGGCGACCCGGGCATGGAACCGATCGGGATGGCAAACGCGTAGGCGAGATTGGCGCTCAAATAGAGAACGATCACAGCCAGTGTCCCGATGAGCAGTGAAAACGGTACATTGCGTCGGGGGTTCTTGAATTCGCCGGCAGTGAGGGTCACATCGATCCATCCGTCGTATGCCCAGAGGGCGGATATCATAGCGAGACCAAACGCAGCAGTGCTTTGGCTCGTCCAATGATCAGGCCACCACGGGAGGAAATTTGTCGAGCTTCCTTTTCCGGAGAAGACCACAGCCAGAATCAATCCGATAAGCGCAACAACCTTGGCTGCCGTAAAAAAGTCCATGACCCACCCGCCAAACTTGACGCCGCGTACATTGATATAGGTGACCGATGCAATCGCCGCGATCGCGATGATCTGTACCCAGCCGAATGAGAACTCCATGGGATGCCCGAAGAACGACCACTCGCCCCTGTAGAGAGCGTGCTCCGGCGTCAACACGGGAATGAAATAGCCCAGGAATGTTGCGAACGCCATGGCGATCGCCGCGGCCGAACCCGCTTTGTTGATGAAATAGTCATTCCAGCTGAACAGGAATCCCCAGATGCGCCCGAAGCTTTCCCGAAGATAGACATAGGGACCGCCTGCCTGCGGGAGGACCGCGCTCAATTCCGCAAGCGTCAAGGCGCCGAAGAGGGTCAGCATACCCGCAACCACCCAGACAAGAATGATCGGCCCCATCGCCTGCAAGTGACCCGCAATCGTCGCCGGCACGATGAAGATGCCCGAACCAATAATGACGCCCATATGAATCGCAATCCCTTCGCGCAAGCCGAGGACGCGCAACAATTGCGGTTGGCTGGGCTTTTCCGCCGACGGCTGAGTCGCTCCGGACGAAATAGCCGCCGTCACGGTTGAACCTCTTGTTGTTTGGGATGCAGGTGACTCTTCCAGAAGCCGTACGAGAAGTAGACAGCCAGCCCCACAATCAACCAAACACCAAATCGAATCCATGTGATCGTTGGCAAGCCCATCATCAGATAGATGCACATGCCGATGCCAAGAAGCGGCACCCAGGGAACAAGAGGTGTTTTGAAAACCCTCGGACGATGCGGATCGGTACGCCGCAGAATAATGATGCCCGCGTTCACAAGGACAAAAGCAAACAATGTTCCGATATTCGTCAGCTCAACGATCTCATTGATGTTCGCAACGGAGGCGACTGCTGCCACGGCAACACCCGTCCAGATCGTCGTCACGTACGGCGTTTGATACTTCGGATGGACCTTCGCAAAGTACTTCGGGAGCAGGCCGTCGCGGGACATTGAGAAGAAGATTCGGGGTTGTCCGAGCTGAAACACCAGGAGAACGGCCGTCATCGAGATGACAGCACCAAGGGCGACGATCCCTGCCGCCCAATCCAGGCCGAGGCGGGCGAACGCAGCCGCCAGCGGATCTGCCACCCCGAGCTTATTCCACGGCTCGATGCCGGTCAAGACTGCTGCTGTTGCAACGTAGATCACCGTGCAGACGACCAGAGAGCCAATGATGCCGATCGGCATATCCCTCCCCGGATTGCGACACTCCTCCGCTGCCGTCGAGATCGCATCGAAGCCGATGAATGCAAAAAAGATGAGACTGGCCCCGGTCCAGACTCCAGCGAATCCGTTCGGCATAAACGGTGTCCAATTCTCCGGCTTGACGTAGAACGCGCCTACAGCGATGAAGAACAAGAGGATGACAACCTTCAGTGCCACCATAATGTTGTTTGCGCGCACAGATTCCTTGATTCCGATGACCAGGATCCACGTTACGGCTGCAACGATTGCGATCGCTAGAAAATTGAAGATGAGCGGAATGCCGAGGATGGTCGGATGAGTCACCCACGCCTCGTACGGCAAGGCAATGTCCGGTGAAACAGCGCCGCCGGCACTCACAACCGCTTCGGCGGCTTGATGGGCTGAGCGATAGTCCACAGCAAGCCAGGCAGGAATATGCATCCCAAGTCCGCTCAACAATTGATGGAAGTACGCGGCCCACGCGATGGCTACTGCCACGTTCCCCACAGCATACTCAATGATTAAGTCCCAGCCGATAATCCACGCTATGATTTCACCAAGCGTCGCGTAGGAGTAGGTGTACGCGCTTCCCGAAATCGGTACCAGCGCCGCAAACTCAGCGTAGGAGAGCGCGCAGAAACTGCAGGCGACAGCCGTGATAATGAAGGAGAGCATGACCCCAGGACCTGCGCCGAGGTGGCTTGCCCCCCCTGCAGCGGCGGTTCCGATCACTGCAAAGATTCCCGTACCGATGATCGCACCGATGCCGAGCGACATGAGATCGATCGCTCCCAGCGAACGCTTCAGGCGTCCTTCCGTGGAGAGCTCGGCATCCGCTTTGATTTGATCGAGGTTCTTCGTTCGGAGGATTTGAATCCACATTTGATGGTTCGACAGACCTCAGCGGATGGGCTGAGATTCACGCTTACGAGCAGTAAGTGAATGGATAAGGGTTTGCTGACCGCAAAAGGATTGAGGGGTTCGCGGTAGCTCTGAGGTTGGCTCTCTTCCGCAAAACCCGGTCTCTATGGGCAAATATTACTCATTAAAGTGTGAATGTCCAAGCGAAATCTGCAGTGCGCGTCACGGAACGCCGAATTGCCCCGGTGACTCATCCACCGAAGATCACGAACTGAACTTCCTCCGGGAGCAGTGTGCTCACGGAACGCATGACGCTTCCTTTCAGCACATATTCGAGCCGGCTCCGGTGCTGCGCCCCGATGATGACCCGCTCAACACCAAACGTCGCTGCCTGCTCAGCGATCGTATATCCGACGTCATAACTCGGAATTTGCAGGGACTGAAAGTCGATTCCGGCGTCGGTACAGATTTCTTCAATCCGCTGTTCCTGTCCGTTGGTCGGCATCTCAAGCATCGCGGGCAATGCTCCCACAACAATTTCCTTTACGCGCAGAACAAAGAGGAACGCGTTGCGCGCCTTCGCCTCTTCGGCGGCAAAGCGCAGAAGCTTCTCGTTCATCTCCTTCACCGCCACCAGATACTTCGTGCCCGGAAGCTCCTTTCTCCGGCGGCGACGTTGCGGGGCTGGTGCTGCGATCGGTTCAGGCGCCGTGACAACCATCGCTGCTCGACGCTTCCCCAGAGCGCGCGCCGACAGACCGATCGCCAGGATTGCCAATGCAAAGATGATCGCATCGGTTTTCCTGGCCGCAATGGAGATCTCCACAAGAAAAAGGATCGTTGCTGAGATGAGCATGAAGAGCTTCTCGAGGGGTTTCAGATAGACCGACTTGTCGGTTGCCGTCGACCCGATATTGATTGTCATCGCCCCGACAACCCCAATCGCGTAGAGATGAGAGAGCGCCTCAACGTCGCTGATGATCAGCAACACGGTGATCGGCACGACCGTCGTCACGAAAAGCGGGAGGATGGGGACCCCGTGTCTGTTCAATCGCCGTAACGAGGAGGGCAGTTCTTTGTCCACCGACATCAGGAACTGAATGGAGATAAGATCATTCAGGGCTGTGTTCCCTGCTGAGATCAACAGGACCCCAAGAGACAGTGCAACGAACCAGCCAAACCAGTGACCGACGTAGTGCTCCCCCAGGAATCGCAACATGTCCTCAAGGTACGCCCCAGGCGCCAGGCCCTTGACTGCCAACATCGCCAGCCCCAGGAACGCGTTGACAAGAATGACTTTGGTGAGAACAGCGAGGATCGCACGCTTTGAATCTCGGGCAGGATCCTTCATCAAGCCTGTCATGTTGGAGATGGCTTCAATCCCTGAAAGACTCAGGATGAAACCGATGAAGATCCCCCAGTTATGAAAGATTCCCCCTTCGGGGGGAGTAATTGTCGCCGAGGTCAGGGCTGTAGGTGCTGATGCAACAACGACTATAAGAAGGATCAGAATAGTGAAGACGGAGATCGCCAGAGCCAAACCACCGGAATGCTTGGGACCGAACCAGTTGATCGCCCCGATGCTGAGAATGATCAGAATCGCCCAGAGCGCGGGGTGGTGCAGGCCAAGATAATGACACGCATCGAGGACCGACAATGCCATCGTAACAACGTAGTCGGCAGCAAGGAGGAGTGCGCCAACGACCGCCATCAGCTGCGAACGGTGGTAGACAGAACTGTAGACCCCGCCTCCGTTGGGATATAATCGACAAATGGTAATGTAGTTGATGGCAACGAGGGACGTCAGGACCATCATCAAGGAGAGATGCCAGAAGCTGCTGTACCCCGCCAGCGCGAAGCCGATGCCGAGGACGTAGGCAACGCTTGTCCCCCAATCACCGTCGAGAATAGCTGCACTGCGCAGCCACCCGAGAACGCGGGGTCGGCTGGTGGCGAGCTGTGTGACACCTGAGTGGGACGGCATGGTCTGGGAAACGTCTTGAGGCAAGATCTCTGTCCGGTTCTAAAAAAGGGAAGCCGAGGCAGAACGTACCCCGGCTTTCCGTAAAGACCCGTCCATGGTACTACTTAATGCGTATGGAAGCAACCGCTTTCTCGAAGGCTGGTAAGAAGTCTTTTCTCGCGGGCTGATAGTAGGTCAGAATAATCCGATACACCTTGTCGTTCTTTACAACAAAATAGACCCTCCGTCCTATTTCCCTTGCCGGTGAATAGTTGAGGTAGATTGCCTTCAGCCCGTCGATCTTTGTCTCTCCCCTCGACGTAACCTTGAACATCTTCTCATTCTGCTCAACTACCTTGTCTACCGTTAGTTTCTTTGCCGGACGAACGTCGATGAGGATGTTAGAGTCCTGCCGATAGCCCTGAATCTGCAGCATGAACTGCACCTCACCGGAGGGTGGCGGGCTTGATGGCTCAAAGTTGTTGGGGTACGATATGTCAAGAAATGAATTCGAAAACGTCTCAAACTCCGCGGAAGGAATCGCGGGATTTACAGGAGCTGCCTTCGGCTTTGGCAATTCTACGGAGGCAAAGAACGAATCGACGACGACCTTGTAGGGCTCAAAGAAATCGTTGAACGCCTCATAGGAGACTGTGTACATCATCGAGTCTTTGATCGCGAGCGTTCGAATCACCGAGATCTTGTTCTTCTCGTCAAACCGGCCGCTGTACGTGATCCTGCTCGCTGGCGCATCTTCGATCTTCGACGGTTCAACTGACTGCACGGTGTAGCCACTGGCGGTGAGATCGGTCTTGAGATTGTTCATATAGGTCTCAAGCGGCTTCAGCGTGTCGAGCTTTTCGTACTTCACCGAGAGCTGAGCCCCGTCTTGCCCTTCCTGCGCGGTCGGATCATAGAACTTCTGAAGGGCATCCTGCGAAGTGTAGAAACTCACCTTCGTACCCTCGGTCACTTTCTGCCAGCCTTGCGGTATTGTGAACTGCACCTTGAAGTAGGGATCTTGGAAATGTTCCCACCCTGTTATGTTCGCCGTCATGGGCTTCTTGCTGCATCCTATCAGCAGGAGGACACCGAGTGTGAAGATGCTCAGCAGTCTCTGGTTCATCGCACGAGTCCTTTCGTGTATGATCTTAGGTCTGTTGGCTGTCTTAGCCGATGAAATAAGATTTTATGACATAGCCTATGATGATCACGAGCGTCAGCACCACGAGACCCATGAACACGTAGAAGCCGGTGACGGGGTGCTGTTCTTTCTGCGTTGACGTTTCTTGATCTGCCATGAAGAGTTCCTCAGTGAGATTCCACAAGCGCGAGTAGCCGGCTCAAACCAATCCGTTCTGTCGCCCCGAAATGAATCCGGAGTCTGCTTCGAGTTGAACAACAGATACTGAAAGCGGCCCGAGTTCAGCGTGACAGAGAGGGTTCGTGATACGCGTTCTAGTCAACCGGTATCCCCAGAGATATGAGCATGTTCTTAGCGTCTTTGTTCGTCGGGTTGAGCTTCAGCACCCTTCTGTACTCCTCGATCGCCTTATCTTTGTCCCCAGACAATTGATTCGCCTGCCCGATCCAAAGGTGCGTCTGCCAATCATCCTCTTTATACTTCAGCGCTCTGCTCAAGCTCTCAATCGCCTGAGAGTACTTCTTCTCCTTCAAATAAGAAGCACCGATGTTTTTGTACGCTTCGCTGAGATCTCGCTTGTACTTAGCTTCCTCGTTGGCAGGAATCAGCTTGATCCAGGTTTCGTACTCCCTCCTTGCCTCAGCAAGCGAGTCCACCGACAACGATATGAGCGCCTGCGCGAGATACAAATGACCAGCTGCGTAGTCTGGCAGTTTGCTTGTCACGTAGCGAAGAGCCACGCGAGCGCTATCGAAGTGTGCATTATCAGAGCGTCCCAATACCATTTCACAGAGGGCAAAGTTCACGAACAGGGTGTAGTGCGTTGAGTCCAACGCGATCGCCTTCTGGAACATGACAGCAGCCGGCTCCCACTTCTGCCAACTCATGTAAATCGTGCCCATATTGATGTACACCGCTTTCAGATCGGGCCTGATCTTGACGATCTCTTGATACGTTTGCAGCGTGAGCGTATCCTTTTTCAGCTCCGAGTAGTCCTCAGCGAGCTCAATAAGATCACCCAGCTTGAGTGCGTCCACCGATCTCAGTCTGGTGTAAGAATCAACGCCTTCCTTATACTGCTTCAATCTTGATTGAGAGCTCGCGAGGAAGCGCAACACATCACCATTCTTGGGATCGTTCTTCAGCGCTCGCTGCGCGGCCTTGATCGCATCGCTGTACTGACCGGTGAAGTAAAGGGCCTCGGTGTACGACGGCCATACATCTTCTGCGTTCGGGAAGCGCCGAACATACAGCTTCAGTACCTCCGCTGCATCGACATAGAGCTTCGGTCGCGAGCTCATGTACATCCTTGCAAGCTCCAGCAGCGCTGCCTGGTTCGTTGTGTCAATCACTGCGACACGCTTGTACTCGCGCGCAGCGTCGTTGTACCGATGCTCCTTGTAGTAGAGCTTGGCAAGACTGTTGTGCACGTCGACCCGCGTTGAATCGAGCTCGATAGATTTCTCGTACTGCGTGATGGCGAAGGGGGTGACCCCCTGTCTGCTGTACGCTTCCCCTAGTCCTTGATAGACCACCGCCAAATTCGGGTTCGCTTCTTTCGCTCGTGAAAGGGCGATGATCGCTTGGTCAACGGAATCCGCCTCCAGTAGGACGAATCCTAGTTGGATCAACAGCTTCACATCGTTCTTTTTCTCGACTAGACCCGATTTCAGAGCGTTGTATGCGCCCGTGATATCTTTTCGGCTTCTTGCGACGTTCGCCACCAGCAGATAGCCGCTGACATTTGTCTCATCCAGTGATATCACTTTCTCGCCGGCCAGCTTTGCAGAATCAAGGTTTGAGATTTTGAAGTACGCCTCACCAAGAAGTAGCCAGGCATCGGCGCTTCTGGCGTTTGTCTCGACGAACTGACGAAAAACAGCAATACCCTCCTTTGTCTTCCCCTGATTGAGCAGATCTTTTCCCCGATCCAGCTCTGCTTGAGCAAACACTGAAGTCGGGATAACTATGCACCAGAGAACAAGAATAGCGGCGATCTTTTTCATTGCGGAACTACTCCTGAGTGAGTTGAATGACGCGGTACGGCACCGTCTTTGGAACAAGTCCGGCGTCCCAAAAGATCTTCTGTCCAGGCATGCTCGCAACAAACGTGCTGAAGCCCTGTGCCACCCCCGGACTCTTCTCTGAAGTGTAGATGTAGATGGAGTAGATGAGAGGATACACCCGATCATACATATTGTTCTGATTCAGCTTCACCGCCTCCTCGGTCTTTCCCTCCTTTGGCTGTATGTCGAGCAAACGGACGTCTTTCTTGAACCATCGGCCCTTCGGTTGAGTCGTGTCTTCCCAGGTTGCGTATGAAATCACGCCGATCGCAGACGGGTGAAGGGCGACGTATGCGATCACATCGCTCTGCGACGGGGCGACAAAGGAGGGAACAACCTCCTTTTCCGGCTTGAAGAAAACCCGGGTCAGCAGCTCATAAAGACCGGAATTCCTGCCCGTGACACAGAACTCAATTGGCCCGCTGAGCTTCGAGCTGGGGACTGCTCTCCAATCCGCGAGCTTGCCCACAATGATCGCCGCGAGAGTTTCCGCGGAGAGCGATCTTGTTCGGTTTGACGAATGGACAAGGATTGCGAGCGCGTCACTCGCCATTTCCGTCTCAACGACCCTGATCTCTGCCCCTTGAACTGCTGCACGCTCTTCGGCGTTCAGCGGCCGATCCACCACAATGCAAGCAGCGCTATCGTTGATCATTTGCACGATTGCGTCGCGGGTGGTCATCCCCAAGACCTGCACGACAGCGCTGGTGTAGATGCGGTGGTACTCTTCTGCCTCTTGCTGCATCAGCGGCAGGTACGCATCCGTTGCCAACACCTGAAGCGCTCCGGTCCTGATATCCGATCCCGGCTGCTTTCCGCAACCGACGAGGACAACCAGAATCCACAACAGCAGCCCGGTGGTTTTCATTGGTCTTGTCTCTCAGCTTGCGTGGCTCGCATTCTCGTCACTGCAAACCGATAGATGCCAAAGAGCAGCAACACGACACCAAACGCGATCCGGACGTTCGAGGGCATTCCTTCATTGACGACCCCCCCGGTCAGGACCAGGATCCCGAAAATCCCCACGACCCCCGAGATGGCGTAACCGACTATCTCAGAAGGACGAATCGCTTTCAATACTCACTTCCCTGTTGTGAGCTTGAACCGGAACGGAATGGAAACCCAGACCGAAACAGGCCCGTTCTTCATCATTGCAGGCGTGAAGACCCACTGCATCGCTGCATCGACTGCTGGCTGGTTGAAGATTTCCGCATCACTCTTCAACACGACCGCCTTCCTGGCCTTTCCTTCCTTATCGACCCAAATCTTCACCCACACCGTCCCTTCAAGTCCGGCACGTGTGGCAAGGTCGGGATACTTTGGCGTCACCTGCTTGATTGGCTCCGGAGCTTTCTCGTAGGGGACATAGTCGGCCGGCGGCTCCTCCTCCTCGATCCTGATCTCCTCTTTCGCACCCCCGCCGGTACCCGTTGACACGATCGGTGCCGTTTGTTGGCTCAGCTCTTGTTGTGTTGCGATCGTCTGCTCAGGGCTGACCTCAGCATCTGGCACCGGGACCGGGATACCAACGCTCGGCTTCAGCGCAGCACTTGTCACCGCTACAGCGGGAGCAGCGTCCTGCAGAGATGGAGGCGGTCCAAGTTCACTGTACTTCATGATGCGTATCGTACGGGCCCCCTCGTCCTCTTTGCTGAGATAGACGGTTCCCCAGTAGATCCCTGCCCCCAGGAAGTGGAACGCTGCTGCGATGACCAACCCGCGCACAAGATAGTTCCTGTACACCTGCTTGAGCTCGGGGGCACCGTAGTTCGTATAATACTTTACGTCAAGTTGTTCCATAGACTTTCGCTCCTTCCCTTACGAGGCTCTTGCTTTTTGTATCTCTCGCACGTCGTATGGCTGCATCGGCGCAAGGCTAAACCTCGTGATATCGGCAAGGTTAAATTCGTCCAATATGTCAACCATCATCTTGTATGTGCTCGCGCGATCGATCCGCAGAAGGGTAATCAACTTCGGATTACTCTTGATGCGCTCCAGCAACAGGGCGTGAAGGTCAGCGAACTCGACTTGTTTCGCTGGCTCCCTCGCCATGTTCCAGTAGATGGTGTTATCCGGAGCAACACGAATCGTAAGCAGGTTCGATTCAGCCACCTCGACAGTGTTCTTGTCGTCTGGCGGGACGTTGATCTCCATCGCCTGCGGCTTGCTGAAGTACGTCGTCAGCATGAAGAACGTCAACAATAGCAAGATGACGTCCACCATCGGCGTCATATTGATGCTAACGCCTAGCCTGTGCTTTTTTATGTGTTTCTTGCCGGCTTTGCGGGCGGCACTTTTCGATTCGCCAGTTTCAACAGCTGCCATAGTTCTTACTCCATCAACGATTAGGTTTTCTTAGCCTCGGTAACGAGGTTGAACCGAGTGATTTTTGATTTCTGCAGGATGTCTATGACGTCTTCAACGGGACCGTAGGGTGCCTCCTTGTCGCCTTTCACCACAGTACGAAGCTTCGGATTGGCAACACGGGCCTGGACCAGGAGGCTGCTCAGGTTATCTTTCGTGATCTCAATCTCAGGCCGCAGCTTGTTTTCCTCGCCGAAGAGCGTAGCCATAATAAGCTGCGAAGGCGACCCCAGGAAGATTCGTCCATCCCTCGAAATCGTCACGATGATAACATCCGACTCCGGCAATTTGAATTGCGCATGGGATGCCGGCAGGTTGATTACAACAGCCTCGGGCGGTCGGAACTGCGTGGTCATCATGAAGAACGTCAGCAACAGCAATATGACGTCCACCATCGGCGTCATATCGATCCTGACCGATATACGGGCTTTTTTGATTCTCGCCATAGGAAGACCTCACCTATTTGGATTTTCCAGTTGGGGTTTTCTCCGCCAATGATTGGACGATAGAATAGCTCGCTTCGTCGATCATGTACGTAAAGTTGTCGACTTTCGTTGTGAAAAAGTTGTACGCGAGGATCCCGGAGATCGCTGCAACAAGCCCGCCGGCCGTATTCACCAGCGCCTCTGAAATTCCAAGTGCAAGCTGGATTGCATCAGGTGTGCCAGCCTTGGCCAGTGCGTTGAACGCACGGATCATACCCAGCACGGTTCCAAGAAGTCCCCACAAAACGGAAACCGTGGCAATTGTTGAAAGGGCGACCAGGTTCTTCTCCAGCAGTGGAACCTCCAACATCATCGCTTCCTCAATCGCGTGCTGAACCTCAGCCATCATTTCTTTCTGACTCTTGATATCCCCTTCCTGGATCATCATCTTGTAGCGCTCCAATCCCGTCCGAATGATGTTGGCGCAGGAACCTCGCTGCTTATCACACGCTGCAATTCCGCCATCGATGTTTCCCTTGTTGATCTCCAGCGTCACGTTCTTCAAGAAAACCGCCAGTGATCCTCGCCCTTGCGCTTTGCGCAGCGAGAAGATGCGCTCGAAAACGAACGTCGCCACCATAAGCGTCATCGCGATCAAGCCGATAACGAGGTAGCCGCCCTTCTGGATGTAGTCGGGCATCAAGTATGCAAAAATGAAATATGCAACGATTAAGGCGACAACCAGCACGATCGTCATGAATACAGATTGTTTCATCGGTACTCCTTTCGTTAGGTGAAAAAGTGAGTTAGTAACGAGAACGGTTACTTGAAATTCTTGACAGCCACATCCCGTGTCTCCTCCAGGTCAAAAACGCTGGCAAGCCGCGTGATGACAAAAACGTTCTGCACGCCTTTCCCCACCTCGCACAGCTTGATCTTCCCTCCCGCTTTGGTGTACATCGTATGGATCCCCACCAGCGCTCCTATCCCAGAACTGTTGATATACGTCACCCCCCCCAGGTCCAGCACGAGCTTTCTGTTTCCTTGCTCCAACAGATCGCGCGCTTTTGACTTCAACTCGTCGGTCTCCTCACCACCGATCAGCGAACCGCGTGGCTCAAGGACAGCGATCTCGAGGTTATTCATCGTGGAGACTTTCAGCGCCATACCCCCTCCCTCATGTGTGCGTTAAGGGTGATTGTTAACTGGTTGAGATCAGACACTTTTTCTTTCTGTCTCATCTAACTGGCAATCGTTGTGCCATCGAGATGAGCCTGCGGAGCGGCGAAAAAAGCACTCTTCCGGCACATGACGACTTCATCGGCAGAAGGTGATTGAAAAATGCAATGTCAATCCTGACACAGGGACCCCGCTTGAAGCTAACCCGTTGAGGTGCAGACAGATAGGGACGCTTGCAGAACGCAAAGGAGAGAGGGATGTTCAAAGACCGTATTTCTTGCGCTTCCGCCATAATGTCGCAGGATCGATGCCAAGAATCTGAGCGGCTTCATCGTAATCCTTGGCGTTCTGGAGCACTCTCTTGATGTGAAGTTTTTCTATCTCCTCGAGGGACAGCGCTCGCGCTGGGCGTTCGAGAGCGGAGCGGATTTCCTCGGGTAAGTGGGTCTGATCTATGACCCCATTCTGGGCAAGAAGGACGGAGCGCTCCATCACATTTTCCAATTCTCGAACGTTACCACTCCATCGATAGGCACGAAGGGCCTTCATGGCATCTGCGTTCAGCTGCAGCGGCGCTTCCTTTCCGAACTTCTTCAAGAAGTGCTGGATGAGCAATCCCAAGTCCTCCGGCCGATCGCGCAGTGGAAGGAGTTTGATTCGCACCGCGTTGAGCCGATAGAACAAGTCTTCTCTGAACGTGCCTTCCTTGAGTGCCTCCTCGAGGTCGCGGTTCGTTGCCGCAATAATACGCACATCGACTTTGCGCGGTACGCTTTCGCCGAGTTTCTCAAACTCTTTGCTCTGCAAGACGCGCAGCAGCTTTGCTTGTATACCGGGCGAGAGATCTGCAACCTCATCGAGGAAGATCGTCCCACCATCCGCCAATTCGAACCGACCCTGACGATCTTTGACGGCGCCCGTGAAAGCGCCCCGAACGTGCCCGAAGAGCTCACTTTCGAGCAGCTGCTCGGGGAGGGCGGCGCAGTTCACCTTGACAAACGGTCCTTCGGCACGCGGGCTTTTCTGGTGAATGAAATGCGCAAACAGCTCTTTCCCCGTTCCGCTCTCTCCTTCGACAAGGACGGAAATTGTACTTTCAGCCACGCGCGCGGCCAGATCAAGCTGCGCAAGCATTTCGCGGCTCCGCGTGATAATCTCTCCTGTCCCCTGCGTGACCGCAAGCTGGTCCCGCAGGCTCCGCACCTCCAGCTCCAGCTTGTGGTGTTCCCAAGCTTTCTGTGCAAAGAGCTGCAACTCCTTGAAGTCGAAGGGCTTCTGAAGATAGTGATAAGCCCCTTTCTTCATGGCATCGATGGCACTGTCGATGGAGCCATGGGCCGTAATGATCACAACGCTCGTGTCAGGCGAGTGCTTCTGGATTTCCTCCATCAATTCTATTCCGTCAATCGGCGCCATCTTCAAGTCGACGAACGCGAGGTCAAACTTCTCCTGACGCAGAATCTCAAGCACCTCCTGCGGCTTCGAGAACAGGCGCGTTTCATATCCGATGGAGGCAAAACAAATGCCCATCGTCTTGAGAATGTTCGGCTCGTCGTCAACAACAAGCACTTTTGGAACTCTCTCGTCCATCTCTGGCCGTCACACTAATGGAATGGTAAAGAAGAACGTGCTTCCCTGCCCGACAATACTCTCGACCCAGATTTTCCCCCCGTGCGCCTCCACAACCTCTTTCGCAATTGCAAGGCCGAGGCCGACGCTTCCCGGCGTCGATTCCGTTGCCTGCTTCACTTGAACGAACTTATCGAAGATAGCCTCTACTGCGTCCGGAGGGATCCCGCGCCCGGAGTCCGCCACGGAGAGCCGAGCGGAATCATCCACGAGTTCCGACCGAATGATAACGTCCCCGTCCGGCGGTGTATAGCGGAGCGCGTTACTGACGAGATTGGTAATCACCCAGGAGAGCTGCTGCTGATCGCCCGCAATCTCAGGTATCGTCAGTGAGATCTCCGTCCTCAGGTGAATGTTCTTCTCTTGAAACTGCAGGCGCAAGGGTTTGAGGGCTTCGTCAACAAGGGACCGCAGATTGATCTTCTCCCGCTTCATCTCATACTTGCCTGATTCCAGTCTGGAGAGATCGAGCAGTTCCCTCACAAGTTTCGTCAACCGTTCACAGTCGTCCTTTGCGGTGGAAAGCATATCAAGCTGACGCTCGTTGACCTTTCCCAGCACCTCTTGTGACAGAATGTCGATCGCCATGTTGATCGACGTCAGCGGCGTTCGCAACTCGTGCGAAACGGTGGCCATGAATTCAGACTTCATCCTGTCGAGGTTTTTGAACTGGGTTACATCCTGCAGCAACGTGACGACACCCTGGACGTTCTCCCTTTCGTCTACAATCGTGGTCTGGCGCGGACGAAAATAGAGAGTCTGATTCTCTTCCTGAACGGTGAGGAGAAGATCACGCGCGGCTTGTTCCGAACCGCGCGCTGCCCCCGGAGTCAGCAGCAGGAGCCACCGCTTGTCCTGCACGATCTCGCCCAGGAGCTTGGTCTGCCATTCGCGGTGCCCGACGTTCAAAACCTTCATCGCCGCCTGATTCATCAGAAGAAGGTGATTCTCCTGGTCTGTCACAATCACGGGGTCCGGGATGCTCGCGACAATCGCCTCAGACTTCTTCTTTTCCGCGACCAACTGGTGTACGTTCATCGCTTCGTACTCACGCAACCGCTCCGTCATCTTGTTGAACTCTTGCCCTAACTCCCCGATTTCATCGTTCGTGGTAATGTCTATCTTCTGATTCAACTGTCCGCGCCCGATGCGACGCGCAATCTCAGAAAGCCTCTCCGCCGGCCTGATAATAGTTCTCGTGAACTGGACGCTGGCAAATAGGATGAGGATAATTGCCAGAATGGAGGTGAAAAGAACTGCAAGCGCAGAATTACTGGTAGCCTCCCTTGCGCGCCTGTCAGCGGAAGCGACGGCCGTTTGATTGAACTCGAGATACCGATAGCATTGATCTGCCAATCTCTGCGTGATCGGAGCAATGACGCTCTGCTGAAATCCGCGCGCCTTGCCCCTCTTCGCCGCACCTTTCAAAAGGTTGGAAAGAGAATCAGAGGCTTGCAGATAGGCTCGATAGCCCAGAACGATGCTGTCAATGACCGCAGGTTTTGGCGCGACCGTCACGCTGTCTTTGGCGGTGCCTAACCATTGTATGAAGTCGTCGCGGTTCTTGTTGAAAATCGCTATGGCGGAGTTCAGCTGGTCACTTGCCGTTATCTCCCTCCCAGGTGTCCCCGGAAGAGCAATACCGACATAGAGCATCGACTCCTGGGCCTTCTGTTGCTGCTCGAGAGCCGTCGACATGTGTTGGGCAGCAAGCACGCTCTGAAAGTGCTCCCGGAAGATGCGGCCCACGGAATTTCGCAACTGAGACAGATTGTAGAGTGCCACGACGCTTGTCGCAAGGCTGATGCAGACGAGAAGGAAAAAGCTGAAACCGATTTTGTAGCGAAGGCTGCTCATAGGACTCTGAGGAGCACGCGCCCCGGAAGTTTAGCTGTCAGAGGGCTTACCGGCATCATCAATCGGCATTCACAGAGGTGTGATTTGCTATTTGTGATACCTCAACAAAATTATCCCTTTTTTGTCCGAAACGCAAAAGGCCGGGGAAATGGTTGCTCAGAGCAGATGAAACCACGGTACCAGAGAGACAGAGAGGATCGGGCTCTCCCCGGTAAGAGCGCGTTATGACATGCCCGTGCAAATAGACAAAGGGCAGAAATCCCGTCGCGGTGCCAGCCACGGTTCTCCCTTTCCGAGATGGTCGTGTGCGAGGCACCATCGATAGGTTGCAGCTCGCGGACCGCTGGCACCCACAAATTCGGAGATATTCCTATTTGGCTCGGAAAGCCTCACTGAATTGTCTGTGAAATGAGTCCGCTCTTCAGGCAAAGTCGAATTCCATCGCATATGAGGAACTCAGACGGGTGGCGCAAAGTTAGAATATCAGACAGACAGTCTCTTGTGAGAGCCTCAACGGCCCAGTATCGCTCTTTCTCACGAGACTGCGATCGTCACCGTTTGCGGAAGGGACAGCCGACGCCTCCAAATCAAGATGAAAATGTCCAAAGTGCTTCCACCATCCGTCCTCCAAGGTTCTCACGGAGTATGAATTCTCCCAGCCACGATAGTGTGACAACCAGAGTGCAACTAATGAGATATTGTTCGCTGCCTACCCTCCTGCTGTCCTCGCTCCTTCTTGCTCAAAGTCCGAGCAACTACAATCCTCACCAAGTATTTGATCCCGGATTCCTCAGCGAATCAGAGACGACGTACCGAAGTGGTAGCGGCGCGCCAGGACCAGGATACTGGCAGAACAGGGCAGATTACAGGATCGCCGCGACGCTCGACACAGCCGCAAATTTGTTGAGTGCTCACGAAGTGATTACGTATACGAACAGGAGCCCCGATGTCCTCCCCTACGTCTGGCTGCAGCTTGATCAGAATATCATGAGGAAGGATTCCCGAGGGGCGCTGACTCAGCCGGGAAGGGGTCAATTCTTCGGGGCAGCAGAATCGGCAGAGGGTTTCGAACTGAAATCCATCCACGTGACCCATCGCGGCAAGCGATCGATCCCGACGTATACCGTAAGCGATACGCGGCTGCAGATTATTCTTCCCTCATCGTTGACGGCACATGGCGACCGCATCGATATTGAAATCGACTATAGTTTCTCGATCCCCCGTCAGGGCGCGGGCCGCATGGGTCGCGGAGCTACCCAGTACGGAACCATCTATGATATCGCACAATGGTACCCGCGTATGGCGGTCTACGATGATGTGCGGGGTTGGAATAATCTCCCGTACCTGGGCTCTGGCGAATTTTATCTCGATTATGGAGATTTTGATTGTGCGCTCGATGTCCCTGGAAACCAGGTCGTCGTCGCTTCCGGAGAACTGGTCAACCCGAAGGAAGTGCTCACATGGGAGCAGCGAAGGAGGCTTGACCAAGCGCGACGCAGCGACGAGACAATTTCGATCAGGACCCCCGAGGGAGTGAAATCGGGAGCAGAAACCGGGGATCGCACCCCCCGGAAAACATGGCATTTCGTTATGAAGAATACCCGCGATTTCTCATGGGCAGCATCGAGTGCATTCGTCTGGGACGCAGCGCGCATCCGTCTCCCCAGCGGAAAACCTTGCCTTGCCATGTCGGTGTACCCCGTCGAAAGCGTTGGCGACTCTGCGTACAACCGCTCTGCGGAATATGTGAAGAACAGCGTGGAGATATTCTCAGAAGACTGGTTTGAATATCCCTATCCTGCCGCTACGACTGTCGGCGGACCCGTTGGTGGGGAGGAGTACCCCGGGATCGTGTTTTGTTCGTGGGCGGCGAAAGGAAAAGACCTGTGGTGGATTACGGCGCACGAGATCGGGCACAACTGGTTCCCGATGGTTGTGGGGTCGGACGAGCGTCGGTATGCGTTCATGGATGAAGGCTTCAACACGTTCATTGACATCTACGCGTCGGAGCAGTTTAACCACGGCGAATACGCGCCGAAGCGTGACGGGGAGTATGCTCCCCGCGGCGGCAACCCTGCACGGGAAATCGTTCCGCTCCTCCTCGACCCGGAAGCTCCCCCAATTCTCACGGCCGCCGATGCAATCCCGGGCCAGTACGTTCACCCGGTTGAATACTACAAGTGTGCCCTCGGCCTCGTGCTGTTGAGAACTGATATTCTTGGACCGGAACGGTTCGACCGCGCGTTCAGGGAATACATCAAAGAATGGGCGTTCAAGCACCCGATCCCGGATGATTTCTTCCGGGCGATGAACAGCAGCTCAGGCGAGAATCTCAACTGGTTTTGGAAGGGTTGGTTTGTGCAGACGTGGACGGTGGACCAACGGGTGAAGGAAGTGAAATATGTCGGCGATGACCCGGCCAACGGTGCGTTGATCACGCTGGAGAACGATGGCGAGATGCCTATGCCGGTAACCGTGAAAGTCAAGGAATCGAACCAGCACATCGGACGTGTGAGCCTTCCCGTGGAGGTTTGGGAGCGGGCGGGGGAATGGACCTTTCAGTACCCGTCGACAAGCATGATCGACTCTGTGGTCGTAGATCCCGATGAACATCTCCCGGATGTCGATCCGGCCAATAACGTCTGGACATCCGGTGTCACGACCGCACGGCCCAGACGTCATCAATAACACACTCGCCGATGTGTTGCTGCGAATCAAAGACACCCATCACAGTAGAAAGGCCAAACCCCATGAGCAATAGACTTACAGTGCTTCTGGCGTCCTGTGCGTTCGTGCTCTTCACGTCGCTGACGTTCGCTCAGGAATCGTCCACGTACAATCCCCATGAGACCTTCGACCCCACCTTCCTCAGTCAGCCCGGCACGATCTACCGCAGCGGCAGCGGCCAGCCGGGACCGGCGTACTGGCAGAACCGGGCCGACTACAAGATCTCGGCCGACCTCGACGACGCGGAAAACACGCTCACAGGCCACGAGGTCATCACGTACACAAACAACAGCCCCGATCCGCTCCCCTATCTCTGGCTTCAACTGGATCAGAACATGTTTCGGGAGGATTCGCGTGGAACCGCAACGACGCCCGTCGGCGGAACGAGGCTTGCCCCCAGGCAGTTCACGCATGGATTTGTTCTGAAGTCGGTGAGGATTGACGAGCACGGGAGAAGGTCCGATGCAAGGTACGTTGTCACAGACACGCGCCTGCAGATTCTGCTGCGCGCCGCCCTGAAATCCAAGGGAGATGAGATCAAGATAGAGATCGACTACAGCTTCGAGATTCCTCCCTATGGCTCCGACCGCATGGGTCGAATGGACACGAAGAACGGCACCATCTACGAGATCGCTCAATGGTATCCTCGGATGGCTGTCTATGATGACGTCATCGGTTGGAATACACTTCCATACCTTGGTCAGGGCGAATTCTATCTTGACTACGGTGATTTTGATTTTTCGCTCACAGTCCCGGAGGATCACCTCGTGGTCGCATCCGGAGAGCTCCAGAATCCGAAGGATGTCCTGACATCGCAAGAGCGAAAGCAGCTGGAAGCGGCCAGCAAGAGTGACAAATCTGTCATCATCAGGGGCGCTGATCAGATCAAGCCGCTCGACCAGCGTCCGCCGCATCTTGGCCGGAAGACGTGGCACTTCAAGATGTACAACGCACGCGATGTCGCTTGGGCTTCATCCCGTGCGTTCATCTGGGACGCGGCACGCATCAATCTTCCCAGCGGGAAGAAAAGCATCGCGATGTCCGTGTATCCTGTGGAGAGTGCCGGCGATTCTGCCTGGGGCCGGGCGACCGAGTACGTGAAGGGGACTGTAGAGTACAATTCAAAACAGTGGTTCGAGTACCCCTACCCTGCCGCGATCAACGTTGCCGGTCCCGAGGGAGGAATGGAGTATCCCGGCATCGTCTTCTGCAGCTGGCGAAGCAGGCGCGGCGGCCTCTGGGGTGTGACAACGCATGAAATTGGACACACCTGGTTTCCCATGATCGTCGGCTCCGATGAACGGGAGTACCCCTGGATGGATGAAGGGTTCAACACGTTCATCAACATCTATTCGACCAGGAACTTCAATAGCGGAGAGTATGAATCCCGGCGCGATTCCGCGCGGCGGTTCGTTCCTATGATGATGCGGCCAAGCGTCTTCCCTATCCTCACTTACGCAGATGCAATGCCCAGAAACGACCTCGGCAATCTCGCGTACTTCAAGCCGTCGGTAGGGCTGGTGATGCTGCGCGAAGTTGTCCTCGGACCCGAGCGATTTGATTACGCGTTCCGTGAATACATCAAGCGGTGGGCTTACAAACACCCGCAGCCGAAGGATTTCTTCCGCTCCATGAACGATGCCTCGGGAGAAGATCTGAACTGGTTCTGGAAATCATGGTTCACCGAAAACTGGAAGCTCGACCAGGCGGTGAAGGATGTCAAGTACGTCGACGGCGATCCTTTGAAGGGAGCTTTCATCACCCTCACGAACAATGACAAGATGGTGATGCCCGCGACCGTCGAGGTGAAGGAATCCAACGGTCATAGCGGCCGGATAAATCTCCCCGTGGAGATTTGGGAAAGATCGGGGGAGTGGACCTTCAGGTATCCATCCACGAGCATGGTGGATTCGGTCTCCGTCGATCCCGATCACTTGCTCCCTGATGTCAACTCGGACAACGATGTGTGGACATCCGGCGTGGTACCCCGTAGGCCCAGAAGAAGGTAGGAGGAATCTGCGGGTGAGGTGAGGAAGTGTGGGGATGCGTGACGTGGGATGTGAAAGGTGGGACGTGAGATAAGTAGGAAGAAGAGGGCGGGGCAGTCTTCAATAGCAGCTGGAGAGGAGTTTTCGCGGGAGAAGAGTCGGAGACCGCCTTGTCCTCTTTTCGCGTCCGAATCGTCACTTGACTCGCTGAGTCCAAGGAGCTTGCTGCCCCCTTTTACCGAAAAGAGAGGGGCGCCGACCACAGGCTCCCGCAAGATGAAAACATCCTTGACGGGTCGAGCCTCACCCTTTCACCCCGTTCCTCCCATTGCCCTTACCGGTGGCAATCGCGCCGGTGACGATCGACATCTCACGTTGAGTTGTTCGATTGTTACCCACCTGCCAACTCACTCGGAACGATAGACTGCGCCTCTTCATCAGCCGCACATCTCCAACCTAGTTTCTCCTCCGAACAGCCTTTCGCGTCCAGTTTCCTCGGCGGCCGAGCATCCTCATCCAGGTCGCCCAACCTTTTGTCATAAAATAACTTGCAGAGAATGCAACTTTTTTCTTAACTTGATCGTATAGACTGACCAATAGTCATTTACTAGACCGGAGTCAAATGTGGGGACCCAAGAAAGAAAGGAAAGAGAGAAAGAGCACCGGCGCGAAGAAATTCTCAACGCCGCCCAGAAGGTGTTCTTCGAGAAAGGGCTTCAAGCGGCGACCATGGACGACATCGCAGAAGTGGCTGAGCTAAGCAAGGGCACCCTCTACCTGTACCACAGGAGCAAAGAAGACCTTTACCTCACAGTGATGGTCCGTGGCATGGAAACGCTATACAGGATGTTCGCCGAAGCGATTTCGTCAGATCGGCCGACGATGGAGCATCTCACAAGGCTGAGTGAAACTTACTATGAGTTCTTCGACAAGGAAAGGAACTACTTTCGGATGATGAACTTCTTTCTTCATCCGGAGTTTCATAAGCAGGTTACGAGCGAGATGCTGGACGCGTGTACGGTGGAGAACCAAAGAATCTGGGCTCTCGTGATCGATCTTCTGGAAAAGGGCGTCACCGAGGGTCTCTTGAGGCAAGAATTGGACTCTGCGGCGACTGCAGCTTTTCTCTGGCTGAGCCTCACCGCGATCCTAGTTCGGCTCGACGCACAGTATGAGGGCTTCAAGAAACAGCTCAATGTCGACTTGAAAGAGCTCTATCGTAAATCGACTGTGTTGCTTTTGGAGTCCATCATGACGGAGGAAGCCAAGCAGACAATCAGGCCAGCGCTTCCGATGATCTAGTTCGCCCTTCCGGCAAGAGTGGCCGCCCGCGGGCCTGCTACCAGCCGGAAAATTCTTTGGCTCGCATCGTCCACCCCTTCGGGTGTTTATCACGACAAGCACTTTCATTCAAAGGAAGATCATGGTCAAGTCAATCTGCAGAATTCTCTTTTCATTATCATTCCTCGCCATCGTGGTCTCACATGCTTTGATGGCTCAAACCTCGGAGCCGAAGAAATACACGCTCGAGGATGCAGTCGGGATCGCGCTGCAGAAGAATCCCGAGCTGGTATCCGCGCGGCTCGAGGTGCAGCGCGCGGATGCGCGTGTTCACGAAGCCTGGGGTACCGCACTCCCATCGCTCGATTTTAGCGGGCAATACAGCCGCGCTATCAAGAAGCCGGTTTTCTTTCTGCCGAACTTCTTCCAGAACAAACCGGACGAGATCATCGCCGTCGAAGTCGGGTCAAATCATGCCGTCAACGTCGGCCTCACCGCAACGCAAGTTCTTTTCAACTCTGCGGTGATTGTGGGAGTCGGAGCCGCGAAGATCTACTCCGGTGCGGCGCGCGAGCTCTATCGAGCGAAAGAACTGGAGACCGTCACAAAGGCTCGAAAGGCATTCTACGCGGTGCTGGTTGCAGGAGAGGTAAGGAAGATGATGCGAGAGACTCTGAAGAACGCGGAGGAAAACCTGGGCAACGTGCAACTGTTGGCCAAGCAAGGCGTTGTGTCTGAATACGATCAGCTTCGTGCAACCGTGGGCGTCGAGAACCTTCGACCTTCCGTCATTCAGGCAGAGAATAATTATGCACTGGCGCTGGATGGTCTGCGTGCAACCATGGGGCTTGAGGTGACCGAACGGTTCGACATCGAGGGAGCCCTGAAGTTCGAACCGATGGACGAAGGGCAGTTCGCCGACGCGACAGAGACGGTCCTGCAGGCCAACCCCGGCTTGCGCGCGCTACGACTCCAGATCGATGTCAACAGGGCCATGGTTAGCATCGAGCGGTCGGACTATTTCCCGACGCTCGCCGCGTTTGGCAACTACCAATACCAGGTCGCAAAGAACACGCTCAATATCGGAACCCATGATTTCATCGCCAGTTCGATGGTCGGCCTGAGCATCTCCATGAATCTCTTCAAGGGATTGCAGACGAATGCGCGCGTGGAGCAGGCACAGCTGGAGGTGCAGAAATCGCAAGAGCAACTGACCGGCTTGGAAACCAATCTCCGCACGGGGGTCCACTCGGCCATCCTGCAATTGCAGCAGACACGGAAGCGGGTCGAAGCGCAGACGAAGACCGTTGAGCAAGCGGAGAAAGGCTACAAGCTCGCGACGACACGGTTCACGAGCGGCGCCGGCACGCAGCTCGAGGTGAACGATGCCCAACTCGCTCTGACCCAGGCACACGTGAACCGCATTCAGGCGATTTACGACTACCTGGTGGCTTCTGCAGATTTCGATCAGCTGACTGGCCATTTTCCATCGTACGCGGTCACGAGTCAAGAAAAATAAATCCTAGAGGGAAGGAACTCATCAATGAACAGCTTATCACGTATTGTAATTGGAGCGGCCCTGGTTTCTCTTATCGGTGTCCTGTTCTCGTCGTGCCGCAAGTCCGAGCCAGGAAACAACGGTCAGAACGTCCAGCCGGTGGACGTTCGAATTGAGGTTCTTGAGCCGGCCCGCCTCGTTGACGCCTTCGAGGTCGCCGGGACGGTGAAAGCCGTCGAGGATGTCAACATGAGCCCG
>Ga0315554_1000125_pt1 | contig 39686 bp, 29 predicted proteins | sample SalMarSW160370MG_FD_202114 | JGI IMG/M metagenome (GOLD analysis project Ga0315554, IMG submission 202114) | Salt marsh sediment microbial communities from the Plum Island Ecosystem LTER, Massachusetts, United States - Salt Marsh Sediment SW1603-70 ...
TTCATGAGCTCTGTGGATAGGATTGCGAGTCTGAAATGCTACAACAGTTTTCCAATTTTTCGAGTGAAATATTTCTCTTGTCATCTTTGGAGTATATCTGTACTCATTGAAGAGCTTATGTGGGAAATCCTCGAAAATTATAATCTCTCCACCTAAGTATATGCTTCCTCCTTGGTAAACTACTGCTACGCCTGGATGCTCACTATCAGAAGTTCCGAAAACACTCTCTACTTCTTCTTTCTTATCAGGAGTGTAAATACTTGATATCTTGAGAATAGCCATGTGAGTGTCATGCCAAGTTAGAGCAATTTCATCACCAACTTCTATCTTTGAAGCAAAATCCTCATCTACTTGAAATGTGATTGGAATAGGCCAGACTATTCCATTTTTGAGTCTCATATCTTTAATAATGCTATAGTACTCTTCTTCCTCTGCAAATCCTTTTAGAGGAGAATAAATCCCTGTTGCGATACACTCAAGATCAGCTAGTTCTCTTTCAGTTAATTCTCTTTTTATTAGAGTTTTAGCTTTCTCAAGGAGATTATAACGTTCTTCCTCATCTACAATATACAAGTCAACTAATTCCCCACCATGAGGAGCTATTAGACTATTATTTTTAACCATTTTATTATTCCTCAAAACTATTTATTATTTCAAAAATTCTATCTGAAGCTACTTTGGATGTGCCAACAATTGAATTTACTAAAGTCTCTGCTTGATTAAAAATGATGCCATGACCATGCTTATCTGTCACAACTCCTCCTGCTTCTTCTAAGACAAGCTTCCCCGCACAGATGTCCCACTCATTTTTTGGAGAAAGACTAAAAGTTGCATCAGCTCGTCCAGAAGCTACTAAAGCAAGTTTATAAGCAATTGATCCAGTTGGAATGATTTTAGCGATTTTCTTGAAGTATTCCCATTCACCACGTTTGTTTTCCGATCTACTTGCTACGATTACAGGTTTATTGTTGATAGTACTTTTTACAATAATTCTTTTGCCATTTAGAAATGCACCTTTGTCTTTAATAGCTGTAAAAAGCTCATCCTTCAAAGGGTTCATTATAGCACCTAGTACAGGTTCTCCATCATAAACTAGTGCAACAGAGATTGAGTATTCGGGAATGTTTTCAATAAATTCTTTAGTACCATCGACGGGATCAACTATCCAAACTTTCTTTTTTGTTAATCTTTCTGGATTATCCTTTGTTTCTTCAGAAAGCCAACCACTATCAGGGAAGGCAGTTAAAAGCTCTTCTTGTAAGATTGTGTTTACTATAAGATCAGCTGTAGTAACTGGATCATGATTTTCTTTAAAGGACTTTTCATAACCGTTTTTTATTACATCAAGCAAAGCAAGATTAGCTTTTTTAACGGCATTACAGAGAATTTGATACTCCTTATCTAACAATTTTATCACACGTACTACAGCTACAACATTTCGCACTAAACAAGTTATTTAAAATGTTCCATGTAACGTTAAACAATTGAAAGCAACTGGAAAATAGAGTATTCATCGATTTCCTTTTTATCTCTGATATTTTGATTTTGTTTCAAATAGAATTCTTCTAAGAACGATTCTTGAGCTTTTGTAAGATCTATGATAAATCTCTCAAGTAAGAAATCCATATCAACTTGAGCTAAAGCTCTTCCTTTCTCCATACTGAGAATATGATAAACTGTGTTAAACTCTATAGAATTGAGTTGTGTAGAAATAGCATAAAGATTCAAATCTTGGTTTTTCGGAGAAATAGTATGACAGTTGTTTAGATGATAATATCCCTTATTATCAACAGCGGAAATGATTTTGTAACCAGTTTGTCTAAGAATGATTTTAGGGCTCTCAACGATATCCTCATCAAAACCTCCTGACCAGAGAATTGAAGGAGTTATGTTTATCCAATCGTTTTGATATTCGATATGAAAAGGTTGTATTTGACTACTAGAAACAAGTCCTTGCTTCCAGTTTTCTCCTATTTTCTCCTTTCTCACAATATTCCTCTGTCCGATCCTTGCTCTAACTCCAGTATGCATAGTTACTAACTCATCAAGCTTTTTCTTCGCTTTTTGTCTCCATTCCTCTACATATTTTTTATCTTGTAAATTAAAATACAAATGAAATCGTTTGTAATTATTTTCTAGAAAACCTGTTTGGGAATTAAGATATTCTTCCCATTCTCCTTTGGTAAAAGAAGTGAGAGAAGATATCCATCGTGCAGGAAATGATACTTCAGAAATAGTTGAGTCAGTTTTACAGATTTTACTCAGAAATGTAATGATTGGTCTCCCTAAAGTAACTCCTTGGAAAGGTTCGAATCCTAAAAGAGAGATGTCTAGAAAATCTGAGTTTTCAAGAATATAAGTCCGTAACTTAGAGTAATATCTCCCAAGTAGATGAGAATCAGGAGTGATTATACCTAAAATACCGTTATGTGCAAGAAGTTCAAGTGAACGTTCTATGAAAATAGGATAGAGACTTAATTTGTATTCAGCAGAAAAGAATCTGTTTCTAAGAAAGTGTTTGAATTCGGGGTGGTATTTTTGAGCATCTCGAAGACCATAAGACATGTAAGGAGGATTGGAAACAATGATGTCAAATATACAAGATTTTCTCTCAGTCAACATTTCTATGGGTTTAAAAGCTGGAGTTGATGAAACCTTTTGTAATGAAAAATCATCTAACAAAGAATTTCCAACACAAAGATTCTTATCAACATCTGGCAAATCCAAATCGGGGAAAAAGAATGACGAGAAGAGTAACATTCTCATTTTGTGAATAAAAAGAGCAAAAGAGTCAAGATCAAAGGCAAAAATGTTTTTGGAAATGAAAGAAAGAAAAGTTTCCTTCTTCTTAGTTGAATCAAGTTTAAGCTGATCTTTTAATAAGTAAAGAAAAGTAATAAGTAGATTTCCTGTACCAGCTGTTATATCAGCAATTTTTATGTTTCTAAAAATAGGTTCTATGTCTGGAAAGTTATTCTTCAAGAGATAATAGTCTAAAGATTTCTTCGCAATAAACTCGGAGATGTAGGAAGGTGTAAAAAACTGACCAAGCTTCTTATTAGAAATCAATTCTCTATTAAAAAAAGAGAGATGAAAAGGAGTAAGATGAGTTTTTGACTGTGTCTCATCTAAGCTTAAAGAAGGAAAAGTTGTTTCAGAAAAATCTTGGAGGTTAAATTTCTTCATTCTTTTGTGAGGAAAATGATTAGCATATTGTAAGAGCTGAGTTGGATGGTTAGATTCTTGTATTAACAGGGAAAGTAAGGAGTACCAAAAGTCATCTGTTAATTCTAGATTCCTAAAAGGATAAAGAAATGGTTCTCTGTTACTCAATACAATAAGTAGAGTTGAAGAAAATAAAAATCTTCCTCATTATTTTTCTTGAGTATTTCATAGATTTGAGTTCTCTTGCAAAGTCGTTGCTGAAACCAAAGAGCGAAAAATTGGTAAAGAAAATCTTACCACGTGAAAAAAATTTGTGTGGTAAGATAGAAAAATCCAACTTGGTTACGATACTTTAAGCATATATTGTCCAGGTATTGTGGAGAAAATACCTTTTAGTTTCACTTTCAAAAATAGCTGAAAGTAACGACATAAAGCCATGAAATTTGATTTCGTAACAGCTGTTTTGTTCACTTTCAATGAGGTCTCTGTGCCATTATAAGGGATTGAAGACACTTTTTTAATTAGAGACAAATGTCAACAATGAAAACTTTACAAGAAACATTGACTTGTGTCGATTGCGGTGGTACTGAGTTCAGCTATGATATCAGACGTGGAGACGTCGTTTGCCGACGATGTGGAATCGTTGCTGAAAAAATTTTCGAAGGGAGCCATTTTCTCGATCGCTCAGAAGATGCTCGAACAGGCAGTCCAGAAAGTCGTAGAAGTCATAGTACAAGCTTCAGAGTAAATGAAGCTCATGTAGAAAAACGACCAAAGTATAGAAGAATGTATCAGGCAGAGAATTCTCAATATTCGGCGATAGAAGAAAATAAAGCAAGAATACTTACAATTCTAACACGTTTAGGTTTATCTGAGCATACACGCAATGATCTAATGTATGAGCTCAACAAGATATATGCGAGTGAGAAGAGAAAAGGGAATAAAATAACTAATATTTTTCTTGTGACTGCAGCTTTAACTATCAAGTATTTGAAAAACAAAGGAATTCCTTGTTCTATCAACGATATTGTGGCACTTTTCAAAGAACATCATTGTAAACTCTCTTCCAAGGCTGTTAGAGACTATATCTTAGACTCCAATATGAACTATACAACCAGTCCAGCAAAATCCTTTGTTCCTAAGTATTTGGCAGAACTCAAAGAGATTGAATCTTTCAAAGAGAGGTTAGAAAATATTCACCCTGAAGATGAATTAGGATATGAAAAATTAACAACTACGATTCAACGTTTGGCTACAAAACTTTGCGATCTCAAGGTAAATGGCCGCAAACCCTCTGTATTTGCGGTTTCCTGCATTTTCTTATCAATTAATATGGTTGGGAAACGATTTATTGGCGAACCTCTTATTACCAAAGAAGAGATTTCTCGTTTCTTAGGTACTCCATCCACTACTCTTCGTGAACATGTTCGTTACGTTCAAGATAATTTACGAATAAATCTATAGTTTCCTTCTTTCCCTTCCCTTCCCTTCCCTTCCCTTCTTTTTACTAACACAAATTTAAAGAACTCTTTTCTTATTATGTAATTGTATAATATCTATAATGATTCCCTATGACTATCTCCAAATCTGAACAGAAGAAATTCCTAAAAGACCTTAAAGCTAAACATTCAATCACACGTCTTGACGCTCTTCACGACCTAAAAAAACATGATCTTGATGCTATTTTTGCTCTTGATACTCTTATTGAACTTGTGAAAGAAGATGATGATGATATGGTCAGGTTCAATAGTTTGGACATTCTGTCCGTTCTAGCTGGAGAATCTGAAATAGCGCTTAAAGCTATTCAAGAAGCTGCAGCTTCAGATCATTTGGGAGTCAGCAGGAAAGCAACTCGACTTTTATCAAAAATTAAAACTGTTTTAGAAGAGATTCTTGTACCAGAAGAACAACCAGAACCAGAAGAAGAGATGGAACCTCTCTCTGATGAGTTATTCGAAAGAATAGAGACTCCTATAGCTGCAGAAACTAGCACCTCTCCTCCTGTTGCTCCAGCTGTTCCACAACCAGCGTCTTTTCAAACAACTACAGATGAGCAATTTGATGAAAGTGAATATGGTGAAGAAGCTCCAGAACTGTCTCCAAGATTAGTTGAAGAAGATATTAGTAATATTCCTATGCCAAGTTCCAGCCCTCCTCCTGTTCCTTCTGCGCCTTCCATTCCTTCAGCAGGACCTATGCCAAGAGCTGAAGACACAATCGTACCTGAACCTCAGCAAGAACCTAAGAAAAAACAAGAATTAGAGTTAGATGATGTCACTGATTCTCCTATCCAAACCACTTATACAAATTTGAAGATTCTGATTGAAAGTCTTAAAGAAGAAGGGCAAGACGAAGAAATTTTGTTCTATACTATGACTATGTTTAATGAATCGATGGATTTCTTGAAAGATCATCTGGTTGAGCTTATTGGTATAGAAGAAGAGATGGACTGGCCAAAATTTATGGATTACAAATTTGAGCCAGAAGAAGAAAAAACTTTGCGCGATCTTATTTCTATGGTAGCAGGAGTACTTAGAGATGGTAAGGTAGAGTTTTCGAAAATTGAAACTTTGAATTTTTTTGGAACAATGGCTCAGAAATTTGAAATGATTGAAGAGACAATTGTATTCTATGTAGCTGTCGTAGGGAAAGATCAACAGAATCTTATCGCTATTTATAATCTCGGACTTTTATACGCCAAAATTGGCAATATGGATGAAGCAATTCAACAGTTTCAGAACATCTTAGAATTCGAACCTAATAACACAAATACACTTTCCAAGCTAGGGGATATCTATCTGCACAGAAGAAACGACTATAAGCTTGCATCAGATTATTACAAAAAAGTGTTAGAAGTTGATAATAAGGATGTTGTGACAGGCTTAAAATTAGCAGCAGCATTAAGTAAAGCAAGTGAATTTGATGAAGCTACCTCAGTTATAATTAAACTTCTAGGTGTAGATGAATCTAATCCTGATTTATGGCTGAATTATGCTGTTTTACTTGTAAAACAAGTTCATTTTGAAGAAGCTCTTGATGCCTACAACAAAGCTTTAGATATTGCACCAAAAAATTGGGATTTCAGAGAAAAAGCTGAGAACGAAAAGGCTAGAGTTGAACAGATTATCAATGCGCCTGAATATGCAGAAACAGATGATGAAAGTTTACACTATATGGTAGATGAAGAACGAAAAATAAAAGTAAGTAAACTCTTTATTTTTGCACAGGAACCTGTAGACGACGAAGTTTTTATGGCTATTTTTGATTGGTTCAAAAAGACTAAAGAAAAATATAATGTTCCAGATGACTTAGTACCTAAATATGGCAGTATTATTGATAAAGAACAATTCCCAATAGATCCGCTTAGAGCACAAGGATTTGCAGAATCGATTTTTACAGAACAGTTTAATAAAGAACTCGATTTATCAAGATTCCATCATGAGTTATATGATTTAGAAGGATACGGTAAAATCATTGTTTTTATGGAAGAAGCTTAGAAATCTCTTCTCATTCTACTTGCATAACAAGATTTTAATTAAGTAGCAATGCTCATACTTTTGCGTTTTTTTAGCGTTTTTATTACCTGGCTTACAACCATTACAGAACAAGCAAATATTAAAGAGAAAGAGGTTTTTTCAGAAGATATTGCTAGAACATCTATTAGAACAGTATCTTCTATACTATTCCCAAATAGATCAAACAGAACAAGAGTAACATTAACAGTTCCTTCATGCGAAATTTCATAAGGATATATTATTTCTGGATCATTTCGCCATGGATATGAAAAAACTAGGCTATTATCAACATAGATTGAATAGTTCCATGGTGTCGCGTCATGAACTTCCCATATTAGTTCAACAAAAGAATTATTTTCTCCAACCGATAGATCTTCAAGAGGAACAATTTCAGGAGGATCATCTTCTTCAGTCAGAATCCTATAATGAATCGCTTCAATTGCATCTACTTGTATATTCGCCCCAGAGCTATAAACAATCTGAATATAGCGAGCTTTGTTGAATCTTATGTTACCTAAATCAAAGCTTTCGTTCCCTACACCACTTTCTAGAAAATCAAAGAAAACTGAAGGATCGTTACTGACTCTTACATTATAAACTCCGCCAGTAGCAATTATCCAAAAATCATCTCCATCCAGGTTCAATATTTCTTCACCTTCACCCATATCAAGTGTGATGAATCCATTACTATAAGATGATGTAATAGTGGTATACTCGTTATCAGCTGGTCCTACAGAAGCTTGACCATTAAAATAGAAGAATGAATCATCCTGCAAAAAATCATCTCCATATGGATCTCCAAATTCTAGAAGAACAGAAATCCATTGCTCATAGACAATTGAATGACCTCCAGCATCTTCAATAAAAAGAGTGACATTATAAATCCCTGGAAACCAGTTTGTTGTCCACCAATCTTGGATATTTACTCTGATATATTTAGAATAAAATAATTGTTCGAAAATAAGACTGTCATTTCTGTAGAGGTAAAAAGCTGAACCTCCGTGTATCTCCCATCGCAGAATAGCTGGAATTCCCCAATATAGAGTGTTTTGTGGAGTTTCAACAAAGATGGGAACAGCTGGGGAGTAAATATGTAAAAAAGATACTGATTCATTTACTAGCATGTTTTGATCAAAAGCTTTGAACTTAATTTCATAGTATCCTTCATCGAGAAGTGGTGTTTCAATCTCAAATGCTTGAGTTGTATTTTCCCATTTGAATGTTGTGAGAATATCATTATCTAAATATATCTCTACATAATTTGGAAGAGCATCATAAATAGACCAGGATAAAATTGAAGTTTTATTCCACTCTAAGTCGATATCTTCAGCTATTAAGTAAAAATAAGGTGCTTCAAGAGGATATATGGAAACATTAAAATTATCATTGAACACAGAAAGACTTTGGTTAAAAATCTGAAATTCAACAAGGTGGACTCCAATACTAAGAGAGTTCAAATCCAGGATAATGTTTTCTCCTATCCAAGAATCAGCTAAGCGTAAAAATCCATCAATCGTTATATTAAATGATAAAGGAGAGATAGTAACACCTGCCCAAGTAATATTTGAATTAATCTGTCCTAGTTCAATTCGAGTAGGACCATTTCTTTTGATGAGAAAATTTTGAATAGAAATTGAGACTTCACTTGTTGAAATATGACCTTCATTATCAGACAAAACCAATGTTAAATTATAATATCCTGCACTCAGTTTCCCTAAATTTGTATTTAAATATGAAGGTTTCCAGAATTTATCAAATACATGAAATCCACTTTGTACAACACTATTGTTGAGATAAATTGTGTAAGTTCCTTGAATATCAGATTCTGTTTTAAAGTTGTATGCCACTTTCCAAGATACTTCAACATCATCTTTTGGAGTAAGAAGAACGTCTTCAGATTCAAAAATTGTAGGTTTATAGTTAAATCTTTGAGCTCTATAAATACCATAAGAATAATATTGACTTACCCAATCATAATTCAACTCCCAAATTAGCTCTCCTTCTCTATTAACTTCAACAAGTCTCGCACCAATCTCTGATTCAGCGTGACTAGGAGTTCCAAACACACCAAAGAAATTTCCATTAGGAAGTAAATCAGCATTACCCCAATAACCACTCCAATAACTTCTTGGAGCTTCCCAAGTGAATGATTCATTAGCAACCAAGTTGACATCATCAATTACAAGTTCAACGATTCTGGAAGTTCTTGAATAGGAATCTGTCTGGTTATGTCGATCATTATCAAATAGAATAAAAGTATTATCAGCTATTCTTTCTATTGAATGAGCGTGGTAGAATAGATTATCCATTATAATTCCATGTTTATTATATAGAGTGAAATCTCCATATTCTCCTAAGGACCAAATGATATTTTTTGTAGAATAATCTATCTTATAAAAAGTGTTCAAGTTTCTAGAATTGTAATAGATTATATCTTCTTCTTCATCATAAAATATGGTATTACCATGAGTTACATCAATTTTATATTGTCCTTCATAATCTATGAACGGACAGTAATTCTGGATACCAATTATATCATAGGTATCAAGCGACCAAATAAGATTTGAGTTTAAATCATACTCATTAATTAAATCTGTCATAAATAATTTTCCGTCAATCTCCCTCTCTCTTTGTTCAAGAACAAAAATTGTGTCTCTTGTTGAAACATATTCAAGTTCATGGTGCCCATAAAATCCGAGTTTAACAGTAACTCCTGTTTCAAAATTCCAAAGTGTTGCATAAGGATCTCCATAAAGAACTGTTGTGGAATTAATCATCTCAGCAGAACATGAAGTTAAGCTTTCACCTAAAGAAATCAAAAAGTTTGAATCAATCTCTTTATAGGCTATTATAGTACCATTTAAATCTGAAATCGCAACCATTGTTGAAACTCCTTTACCTGTAATAAAACTACGTTTTTCCATAGTAAATAAGATTAAACTATCATAAGGTTCTCCATAATAATACACGTTAACACACCTATTATCATAGAAGTTATTGAGTTGATTTACTTGTTCAACAGGTGCAATAGTGTTTTTAACTGAAGGACTATTATCTGTTTGCGGGACGAAGTTTGTATTTTTTGAATTTGTAACTAGATTCGTAAGAGAATTCACATTTGTATAAATCAAGAAGTTACAGAAAAGGAGCATCATAAAACTGGTTTTTATAATCCTTCTGAAACTCCGCCAACCTCTCTTAGATTTATACATATTTACAAGTTATGAATGCACTCTTTAAGTATTTCTTAAACAAATAAAAATGAAAAAGAGAAGAGTTATTTTTCTTAATATTGCTTTCTTTGGAAAATTATTGAAATACCTACTAAGGTTATGATAGTAAATATCATAGGTAAAGCAGTTGCACCTTTAGTGTTTAAGATTTCAACAACCACCGTATCCTCTGAAGAAAAACCAAAGAAATCAGTAGCAGTTAAAGATATGTCGAGAATTTCTGGTTCTGTAATAGTATATGAAAAATGAATATTGTTTTCTAACCATTCACCTTCTTGATAAATTTCATCATTTATTTTTATAACATAACTCCAAGGATAACTTTCGGTTATTTCCCAGGTAAATTCAACAGTAGACTGATTGTTCCAAACTGAGAAATCTTCAATTGGAGTGATAACAGGTGGATCTGTTTCTGGTGTTATTGCTTCAAGATGAATAGCTTCAATAGCGTCTAGATAAACTTCACCTCCAGCAAGGTATTGAATTTGAACATATTGAGCATATTCTAATCCAACGTCATTGAGATCGAAACTGGCATTATCAGAAGCGTCACCTATTGTAATTAAAGGTTGTTGAATATTATTCCCGACTTTAACATTGTAAGCTCCAGAATGGCTTATTACAGTAAAATCATCTCCTGTATCATTCCAGATTCTCTCATATAATCCCATATCATAGGTAAGGTATCCATTTCCATATTCTTTAAATAATTCAGCATATTCTGCATCTGGTGCTCCTAAAGCATTCTCACCAAAACGGAAAAAACCAGAGAGAGCATCAATCATCTCATCAGCATACGCATCAGCTGGTGGTGTATTAAATTGAATTGGATAAGTCGTATCAACACTTGCACATACAAGAGAAGGTATCAATAAAATAGATGCTATAAACATCGCAAACGTAACTTGATATACGTTTCTCTTCATATGGTTTATTCACATACAATAAGTAAAAAATCTTTTCCTAAAAAATGTAAATAGAGGAATTTATCCTCTTTTCAAGAATTTTGGAAGTTTATCTGTCTTCCTAAGAATAAAGTATGTTCCAACAAGTATACCAATTGTTAACACTGGTACCAAGGTCCCAACAAGTATTTTTGTTACTTGAGCAGCTTTATCTAAAAGAACCTCAACTCCTTGAACACCATCTTGATTTTCCACTACGATTGCAAGAAATTTTGCATTTGAAGGAACGTTAGTCAGAGATATGTTTAATGCATTGGATTTAAAGAACGCATCGAAAGTAAATGTGTTTTCATAAATCACTTGCTCATCAGCAACAATCTTTATTGTACCTGAAGTATCATAATCTCTTTTGAAACAATCCCAAGTTAGAAGATTAAGGTCTAGAGCACCACTTTCAAGATCAAGTGTACTGGATTGTATTTCAATGACTGGTTTTTCGTAAAATCTCTCAAAACTCTGGATCCAGAAATAAGTATTGTTAAAGCCATCTATCATCAGTTCCCAAGCTACCTCACCATTAGGAGTAACTTCAGTTAGATAAACTGGATCTCTGAGGTTCATCACTTCAGCTTTATTTGCAAAAACGCCAATTGTGTTGCCGTTAGGTAAACGATTTGCATCTCCACCTGACTCAGGTAAGTAATAACTCTGGTTAGAAGGTGTCCATGACCATACCTCTTTTATTGTCCGATTTACTTCATCTATTTCGAACTCTACCATTCTTGACCAACCTAATGCTCCTTCCAGATGCATGGTCATAGGATTACTTGTGTTATAAAGATCATTATCAAAAACGATGAATCTATTTTTTCCTATTTTTTCAAAACCATGTGGAGAATGCATTATTGCATCAACGATTTGATCATTTTTATCATAGAACGTAAAATTAGAATATCTTCCAGCTTCCCAAGTAATATTCTTAGTTGTGTAATCTATCTTTGCAATTGTATCTAGATTGCGGACATTGAGATAGATTGAACCTTCAGCTTTATCCCAGACAAAGGAGTTTGAATGCATCCAGTCGACACCGCCTGCAAAAGTTAAATTCAATCCAAACTCATTATAGCGAGTATAATTGAAAGGGATGTAATCTTGACTATTCCATTGCCAAACTAATGTACCATTTAAATAATATTCCTTCAAATCATCATATATGACATTTAGAGGCCAACCATCAACTTCTACAGTTTCGTTTACATTCTTATGATCTTCAAGAACCATGATAGTCTGAGTAAATGGATTATAATCTAAGCAATGATGACCTGCAGGTATTGGTAAAGTAACCCTTACTCCTGTTTTAAAGTTCCATAATTCCAACTGTCCATTTGTTTTTCCTCCACTAATAATGGTAGTAGAATTCAAGAATTTTTGAACAGTATTTAAACTTCCTTCACCCAATCTATAAACAATCTCTCCCCTGCTGTTTACAATTAGAAGATCGCTATTAAAAATGTCAGGGATTCCTCCATGAACCTGACCTAAATTGTATGGATCAATGGTGACTGCTACATAAGGTAATAGAGTAAGACCTTGACTATTGAATAAATCTGTATTCTCAACTCTTAATTTAATATTATCAGATACTTCGTAAGGCGAAACATAAGTTCCCATTATGGTGGCTGCAGCTGTATCAACAAGCCAGCCAACAGCAATTACATCCTCTAGATTTCCCTCAAAAGTTAGCTTCCCAGATTGAAACGCTTGTTGAGTACTTAATTCTGCACTCAATATCTCTTTAGCCACCGCAAAAGTAATTTCAATGTAAATGCTATATGTTGTAGGAGGTGTCGTTACTATATCAAGAGAAAGAGAGTCATTACCAATCGACAGCCAAAGATTTCCTCGATCTGTAATGTTCAACAACACTTCCTCTTCCCAACCTTTAAGTTTCTCAAGTACATCTGGACTATTGTCTGCAACATATTGAGCGAATATCACAAAATCAGGCATATTTGACCACTCAAATGTATTTTCATCTAATTTCTCACTTAAGTCATCCTTGATATCTAAGATATACTGAGGGGCATTAGATAAGTCAAAAGGTTTAGCTACATATGCAAATTTAAGATAAAGAAAGAAACTACCTCCTCCTACAATTATCAACCCTAGAACAATTCCTACAGATATAAGAATTGTTTTTGTTTTCTTTTTCATAAGTCAAACCTACTCTCTTACAGAGACTTTTCAAGTTTTTGGTATTATTTTTGGAAAAAAAATTATAGCTGAGGAGACCTATAGCAAGTTTTTTTTATTCTTTTCTTTAGTCTAATTCGATTAGTTGTATGAAGAAGAAATCCAAAGATAAAGATGGTTTACCAGAATTTACTTTTCCAGTTTCAATGTATTATTTGATGAAATTACTAAATAAAACTAAACTTACAACAATTAAACTTGGTAATTTTGAATCAAGATTCATGAAGAAAAAGATAAACAAAATTGAGATTGAAAAACCAATCTATGTAGTTGGGCTTGCTCGAGCTGGTACAACAGTAACTGTAGAACTGATATCTGGGCATCCAGATGTAGCTGTACACAGACATATGCATCTAATTGATCCTTTTATGCCTCAGATACTGCATAAAATCGCTAAACTACTGCCATTTATCTTTAAAAAGAAAGTAGAACGAGTACACAAAGATGGTTTGGCTGTAAATAGAGATAGTCCTGAAGCTGTAGAAGAGATGCTATGGTTAAGATTTTTTGATAACCTTCATAATGAGAATGTCTCTAATATCAAAGATGAGAAAACATCTAATCCAAAATTTGAGAAATTCTATATTGAGAGTATCAAGAAGCTTATGATAAGTCAGAATGCTACAAGGTATGTTACTAAGAACAATTACAATATCTCCAGGATGAAGTATCTACGTAAGTTATTTCCGGATGCTAAATTTGTTCTGGTTGTTAGACATCCTGTCAACCATATTGCTTCCTACATCAAACAGGAAAGGATATTTCTAGAAATGGAGGAAACAAATAAGAAAATTAGAGATTGGATTACTATAGTTGGACATGAGGAATTTGGTACAAATAAAATTTTTATCAACCTCAATTCTCAAGAGAAGATAGATAAAATCCGTGCTCTTATCGAGAATAAAAAGACTTTCGTCAAAGGTTATGCTTTCTACTGGAACGAAATATATTCTTATGTAACAAAACTTCTGAAAGAAGATAAGAATCTTGCTCAAAGAACCTTAATTATACGATTTGAAGATTTAACAGATAATTCTGCTGAAACTATAGATAAAATCATCAACCATCTTGAATTAGATGAAGAAAAAGCAACAGAGTTACGAGAAAATTATATAGAAAAGCTTCATCAACCGACCTACTATAAGCCATCTTTTAGTGAAGAAGAGCTCGAAACTATTAAAGAAGAAACTTATGAGGTAGCAAAATTATACGGTTATTATTCAAACTGAACTTTCCTCCTCTTTTCGAAAAGCTCATATAATCTCATCTGTTCTAAAACAATGTGTATAAAGAGAAGAAGATATTAGCAATCGTCCCAGCTCGAGGTGGATCTAAAGGAATACCAAGGAAAAATATCCGATTCCTAAACAGAAATCCTTTGATTGCTTACATAATAAGAACAGCTAAATCGTCTAAGTATATTGACAAAACTGTTGTAACAACTGATGATAAGGAAATAGGAAATATTGCTTATATCTTTGGAGCAGATAAGATCATCGAAAGACCAGCTACATTAGCTCAAGATCAAACTACTTTAGATCCTGTGATTTTTCATGCAATGCAAAATTATGAAGAAGAATCGCATGAAAGCTTCGATATCATTATAACACTCCAACCAACTAGTCCACTTTTACAGTCAGAAACCTTGGACAAAGCAATAGAGAAATTTGTCCAACAAGACTGTTCAACCGTTATCTCGGTGGTTCAAAAACGTCATCTTTTCTGGGAAAAGAAAGAAGGAAAACTCTCTCCTTATTATCCTAAAAGATTGAATAGACAAGAGTTGGATCCTGTCTTTTTTGAGACAGGAGGATTTGTGATATCTAAAAAGGAGATAGTTACAGCTGAATCAAGGATGGCAGAACCTTTAGATATCCAAGAGATCTCAGAATGGGAAGGGATTGATATAGACAATTATCTAGATTGGTCTTTAGCCGAAAAAATACTTTCAAGGAAGAAATTTCTTCTGAGAGTTGACGGAGATCATGAAATAGGTTTAGGACATATTTATCGAATGATTTCTCTTGCAAGTAATCTCCTTGAACATGATGTGAAGTTTGTGATCAAGAAAAGTTCTGATTTAGGATTAGAGAAAGTATATGCACACAATTTTTCAGTAATAGAAATAGATGAGGAAAAAGAATTCTTCAAAATAATTGAAAGAGAAGAACCAGATATCATCCTTTTAGATATTCTGGATACCAAAGAAAAGTATTTGCAACAAATTAGAACCTATAATCCGCTTCTTGTTTCATTTGAAGATTTAGGAGGTGGACTGAAGGAAGCTGATTTGGTTTTCAATGCTCTTTATTCTGCAAATATAAAAACAAATTTAGACCATGTTTTCAATGGTTACAAATATCTGTGCTTAAGAGATGAGTTTAATCTTGTTCCCTTCAAAACAATAACAGAAAAAGTGAACAACATTCTTATCACTTTTGGAGGAGTTGATCAAAACAATCTTTCTGAAAAATGTCTTCAGATTATACGAAAATTAGACTTGAAAGACATCGAGATAACTTTGATATTGGGTTTGGGGTATAAACACCTTGAAAACATCCAGAAACTTGCTTCTGAGATGAATAAATCAGGATTCCAAGTAGATGTTCTTCAAGATATAAAACTCATGTCTCAGCACATGTACAAGGCTGATTTAGCTATTACTTCAAATGGTCGAACAGTCTATGAAATAGCTGCTTTGGGAATACCTTGTATCTCTGTTGCACAAAATGAAAGAGAGACCCATCACACTTTTGCTGAGGAAACAGCAGGTGTTATTTATCTCGGTCTAGCTGATGAAAGTATCGATGAGAAACTGACTGAGATTATCAACCAGCTGATAAATGATTACGATAAACGATTAGAGATGAACAAATCTCATCTCAGATATGATTTAAGGAGCGGAATAACAAGGATACTTAGGTTGATTTTTGATAAGTATAATGAAAAATTCCCTTCGAATATCTTAAATATCCAACCAGAATAGCATTCATATGAACAGTTTGAAGATTGGTGATAGAATCATCCAGGAAGGTGGGAAACCTTTCATTATTGCAGAAGCTGGAGTGAATTATGAAAATAGTATGGAAACAGCTTTAGAGATGGTTAGACAAGCAGCGAAAAATGGTGCTGATGCGATAAAATTCCAATCCTATAAAGCTGAGACTATAGCTGCAAAGGATTCTCCAGCGTATTGGGATACAGATAAGACCCAAAGAGATTTCTTCAAACTTTATGATTCCTTTGGGGAAGATGAATACAAAGAACTAGCAAGGGAAGCAGAGAAACAAAAGATTTTCTTCCTCTCAACTCCTTTTGATAACGGTGCTGTAGATTTTTTGGAACCTCTAGTTCCACTATATAAAATCGCTTCAGCTGATATAACAAATATACCTTTCTTACGATACATTGCAAAGACAAAGAAACCCATTTTTCTCTCAACTGGAGCTGCAACCTTAGGAGAGATTCAGAATGCTATCAAAACTATAAAAGCTGTTGAAAATGTTCCTATTGTCCCGCTTCATTGTATACTCAGTTATCCAACAGACTTCAACGATGCAAATCTTAGAATGATAAAACATCTAAGGAAAGTCTTTCCAGAACATCTAGTAGGTTACTCTGATCACACAAAACCGGATAGAGCGATGGTAACCTTAGTTGTTGCGTATCTGATGGGAGCAGTAGTTTTAGAAAAGCATTTTACTCTAGATAAGACACTTCCAGGAAATGACCATTATCATGCGATGGATCCACAAGATCTTGAGCTTCTAGCTGAAAATATAGATTTGGTAACAAAGATATTAGGAGAGAAAGAGAAGAAAATAATAGAAGCAGAATTACCAGCAAGAAAGAATGCAAGAAGGTCAATAGTAACTACTCGAGCTATGGAGAAAGGAGAAGTAATAACAGCTGAGAATGTAACTACTAAGAGACCAGGAAAAGGAATTGACCCGACATATTATGATTTACTTCTTGGAAAGAAAATCTTGAAAGATTTAGAAGAAGATGAGATATTATATTGGGAATATTTCTTTGAGAGTTAGAATTAAACATTCAACCATGGCTTCTGAATTTTATTAGTTTCAGAATTTCTTATTTGCGAAAAATTTTCTAGCTTTAGAAAGATCACTAATAGTATCTATTTCCATGCAAAAATCGTTAAAATAAAGCACTTTACAGCGCAATTTTTCTGCTATTTCATTGAATGCATCTTCAGCATAATTTGAAGTTCTTCCATCATTGACATAAATATCAATCCTCTCTAACCATTCGAGCATTGATGCTTGACTCATTTTATAAATTGGAGCACAAAAATAAGCATTATCAGCAAATATGTTTACTCCTATTTTTTTTACTTCATCATTCTCTATCAAAGCCTTAAAATCTTTTTTAGGGGCTGCAATAGAATTGTTGATAGGAATGCAGTTGAAATCACACTTGTTAAGTAGTTTGTCAACTAATGAAGATTCGAATACTAAATCTCCATGAAGTAAAAGTACATCATCATCTATTTCATTTCTAGCTAACCAAAGTGAATAAATATAATTTGTTTTCTTATATTCCGGATTTTTTACAAAAGTAACAATTTTGTCTGAATAAAATTTGTTTACCAAATCTTTGATACTTTTTTCGAATGGACCTGTAGTTATGACAAATTCTTTGATACCTTTGTCTGTTAAAATCTTTAATTGATATTCTAGTATAGATATGTCATTAATCTTAACTAAACATTTAGGAATTTTACTTGTAAGAGGTTTTAATCTCTCACCAGAACCGGAGTTAAGGATAATTGCTTTCATTTCACAAACCTATAGAATATTTTCAAGAATTTTATACAAATCATTTTTGGTAACTTTTCTTGGATTGTTTTCAAACCTTCCTTTAGTAAAACCTTCTGAGATTAAAATTTCTAAATCTTTCTTCGATATACCAAGTTGAGTCAACGTAGTAGGTAAATTCATATTAGTCATTAGTGATTCTATTCTTTCTTTAGATTCCCTTGAGTTGTTAGCATCTAATAATTTTGAGATTGTAGCGATTCTATCAGGAGCTTCAGGAAGATTATTTTCATCTGGAATTGAATTAAATTCTAAAAAGCTCCCTAATGTCAAAGCACACGCTAATCCATGAGGAACATTAAAATAAGCTGAAATTGGGTAAGAAACAGAATGTACTACTGTTGTTTTTGTATTACTAAAGGCAAGACCTGCTTCTAGACTCCCAAGAAGCATTTTTTCTCGATACTTAATTTCAGACGGTTTTTTGTAGGCTTTTTCAAGATTTTCAATAATAAGTGAAATAGCATTTAATGCATGTTCATCAGAAATTGGATTGTGGTTTTTTGACCAATAAGCTTCAATAGCTTGAGATAAGGCATCCAATCCAGTAATTGCAGTTAGTTCAGGAGGTAAACTGATTGTCATCTCTGGATCTAAGATTGCTGCTTTAGCATACATCTTCACATTTGATAAGGAGTATTTTTTCTTGAATCCTTCTTGGTTTCTCCAAACTGTAGCCCACATAGTAACTTCGCTTCCTGTACCAGCCGTCGTAGGAACAAGTATGAGGGGGATACCACTATTCTTTATTTCTTCGTTTTTTTCGAGATAATTAGATACATCACCTTCATTATTAGCTAGGATTGAAGCACATTTTGCTGAATCTAAAACAGAACCTCCACCAATACCAACTACTAATCCATAGTCATTATCAGAAGTAAATTGTGATATCTCTCTTATTGAATTAAAAGTAGGATTTATCTTGACGTTTTCATAATTTGTACAGTTAAAACCATCATTAACCAAGATATTATTGATTTTCTGAAGAATACCTAATCTTCTTAGAAATTTACTTGCTATTACTACAATATTCTTGTTGAGTGTATATTTTCTAGCAACCTCTGATATTTGTTCTATTGAGGATGAACCAAAGATTATTTCAACAGGATTATAATATTTTACCATCTTCTCAACTTGTCCAATTACTTTTACTCTTCTGAAATATATTTCATAAAACAATCCTTATTTTGTCTAGGTGTAGTAGTAGGTCGCCCTAAATCAGCTCTTGAATGTTTTTTAGTTTTGATAACAGCCATACATGGATATTCTAAGTTGTTTATTCTTGATAAGAAATCTTTCAAGTCATTTTCTTGAGCAATAGTTATTACTGATTTATAACCACAAGCTAAAGAAATTTTATCAAAATTAACAGTACTTGATACTGTAGGTTGTCCTCCAGTAGATTCATGACTTTGGTTATCAAAAATTATGTGTAAAAGATTATTAGGTTTATAATGCCCTATTGTAGCTAAAGTTCCCATTTGCATGAGTACAGAACCATCCCCATCTAATATCATGACTTTCTTTGAAGAATTTAAAGCGATTCCTAGTGAAATGGCAGATGCACAACCCATTGAACCTACAGTATAAAAATCTCTTGGTTTTTCATTTCTGTTTATTCTGTTCTCGAACAATTCTCTTGAAGTCTTACCCGTTGTTGAAACAATTAAGAAATCTCTAGAATACTCAAGTAATGATTTGATTACATCTTCACGATTTAATTGAAATTTATCCTCGCTGCTTTCAGATAAATATGGCTCTAATGTTCCCTTCTTTAAAATTATAGCAAATGGAGAACTTGTTTTTACAATATCTTTTTTGGCGTTTTTAATTACATCTGTAGCAGAATTTTTATCTTCAGGTAATATTGAGTAAGGAATATCAAGTAATTCGAGTAAAGGCAGAGTTATTTTACCCATTTTTATGTGCTGTGGTTCATCTTTCATACCTGGTTGACCTCTCCATCCTATCATAAGCAAAATGGGAATAGAATATACCTCCTTATCCACCAACGAAGTGATAGGATTAACAGTTTTTCCCAAGCCTGCATTTTGCATATAAACAACTCCTATTTTACCTGTAGAAAGATGATAACCAGAAGCAATTCCTACAGCTTCACATTCATTGCTTGCTATAATATTTGTAAATTGTTCTTCGTCTTTGCTCTCAAGAAAACTCATCCAAGATTTAAAAGTAGAATCAGGAACTCCTGTAAAAAAATTAAATCCCTCATTTTCAAAGATTCGCCAAAGGTCTTTACAATTCATTATTGAGCACCAGGTATTAACTTAATAATTTCATCAATCGGCATACAATACTCTTCAGATGCTTCATAGCTTCTTTTATGTTCTAGAATGCTTTTTGCAGTTTTGATCATTGAAGGATAAGCACTTCTTAACATGTGATTGGCATATATTACAATTTTAACCCCTGCATCAATAAGCTCATCCTCAGTTATTTTGTTATATGTTGTAGGAACTGCTACTAGAGGGACCTTTGTTTCAAGTTTATTGTATTTCTTACAGAATTCTAGTATTTCATCTGGTTTTTCTTCCTTACTGTGGATCATAATACCATCTGCACCAGATTCTATGTATGCTTCAGCTCTTTTAAGGGCATCATCTACACCTTTTTTAAGAATTAAGCTTTCTATTCGAGCAATTATCATGAAACTATCTGTTATTTGAGCTTTTTTTCCTGCTCTAATTTTGGTACAAAAATTTTCAATGGTATCTTGATTTTGTTCAATAGATGTTCCGAATAGAGAATTCTTTTTCAACCCAATTTTATCTTCAATTATCACAGCTGATACACCATATCTCTCAAGTGTTTTCACAGTAAGTTGAAAATGCTCTGGTAATCCTCCTGTATCACCATCAAGGATTAATGGTTTTGTAGTAACATCAAAGATCTCATTTATCGTCTGAATACGAGATGTTATATCTACATATTCTATATCTGGTTTTCCTTTAGCTGTTGAATCAGTCAAACTACTTAACCACATTCCATCGAATTCTCTGACACTTTCTCCTTCAATTTTGATTTCTTCAACTATTCTTCCAGTTAATCCATTATGAACTTCTAAAATTCGCACTATTGGTTTAAGTTCGATTAAATTATTTAATTTCCTCATTCTGCGACCAGGTGTTATACCAATTCCAAACATTTCTTTGATTAAATCTCCTGATGATAATCCAGGAGTATATTCATATTCTACTAGCTGTCCTCCCCATTCCTTAAGAACCTCAATAACTTTTTCCCTAGTATTTTTTTGCACACCAATTCGCCAATCTGTTCCATGAACAACATATTCAGGTTTTATTTTCCTCAAATTTTCAGTATAATTCAATGTATTTTGAGGAATTACTTGTGAAACTCCAGATATATTCTCTATCAGGATTTTTCTTTGTTCATAATTTAAAACTGGTAATCTTTTATAGGTAGCAATAGCTTCGTCTGTTAGTAGCCCAACTATTATCTCTCCAAGTTCTCGCGCTTTAGATATAATGTTAATATGACCAGCATGAATAAAATCTGCACTCATCGCGATATATACTTTCTTCATTCGACTAGCTACTCGTTGCATTCCTTAAAAAAATTGTTATTTACATATATTAAGACATAAATAGCTTATATGTTCAGATTTCTGTAGATATTTAAAGTGAATTTTAATGGAAGAAACAGAAGCTTTGGAAGCCTTAAAGCAACTAAAAGGTATACTCGATGAAAATGGCATTGAATTTTGGTTAGAATCCGGTACATTACTTGGGGCAATAAGGGAAGGTGGTTTTATAAAATGGGATTATGATATAGATATTGGAACCTGGGATATAAATTTACCAAAGATGAAGAAACTGAATAGAGCTTTCTGTGAATTGGGGTATGAAACTTATTATTCAGTGTACCACAATGTTATGATGATTAGGAAAGGAGAGATAGATATCCAGTTGGTATTTTGGAGATTAGATGGTGACAGAGCAATCGCTCCTTTAAGGTACATAGAAAACAAGATCGGTTTCATCTTAGCTTCTCTTAGCTGGATGCTATTATTTTCGAGATCAGGTAAGTTAAATGAAGAAACTCTTAATTCCTTTTCAAAAATCATTAAATATTGTGGGTCGAAAATATCTGATTTGTTTCCACAGTGCTTCAAACTTGGAATGGCTTCGTTTCTAAATAATCTAGCAGTAAAAACCAAAAATAGAAGAGGATTAGTTGTAACACCAAGTAAATATTTCTTAAATCTCGAAAAAAAGAAATTTTATGATATGGATTTTCTATTTCCAGTAGAAGCTGAACAATATTTAGCTTATTATTATGGTGAAGATTGGAGAACACCAAAGAAAGATTGGAATTATGTCAGAGAAGACAAAAAACTCATAAGTAAAACCGAACATATAGGTGAAAAATGGGAATATAGAAAATTCAAAAATAAACTTGAGAAGTAATTAAAAAACTAAACATATGGAAGATGAGCTAAATTGAAAATTTTTAAGCCTAAAATACTATGGGAGCAAATAATAAATTACTGGAATCAAGATGTGTACAAAGCTACTATTCTTCGATTTATAACAATAGGCTTTCGTAGTGTAATTGCTTTTCTTTTCTGGATTGTTGTTGGTTATTTTTTCACTTCTGAAGGAATAGGAGAGATGTCCTCTGTCGTTTCTGTATTAAGACTAGGAGCAATATTCACTATGTTTGGCATTCAGACAGCATTTTTGAAATTCCCAATATACTCTTTTAAGAAGAAACAACTTGCGACTATATCTTTGATTCCAATAGCTCTAAATATTCTATTTGCAATCATCTTTGTACTTGGTTTTGATTATCTGAGATTACTGATAGGAATTAGTAAATTCTATTGGTTCATATTTACATTTCTATCAACATTGGTGGTCTCATTTTTCCTTATTTTTGATGATGTACTTGTTGGTATTAAAAGTCCTTTTTTCCTTTTAGTTAAGGAAATAATTTCCAATACTATTCTATTTTCTGGTATTGCAATTTTAGCTTTCACTAATTTTATTCCTAATACAGAATTAAGTATGCTGATTCTGTGGGTGGTTTCACAACTAACAAGTATCTTAATAGCTGCTCTTTTCATTATATTAAAGAAAAAGAATAGAAAAGAAGAAGAGAGGGAGAATGAGAAAAATATCCCTCTAAAAAAATTCATATCTTTTTCATTTAGTAATCACACAGGAACACTTATCCAATCTTTACCAATGCTCTTAACAACTCCTCTTGTAATCAAACTCTTTAATGCTGAAGATGCTGCATTCATATATGTTGCATGGTCAATTTTAGGATTACTCGCTTCATTTCCAAACTCGTTATCTTTTGTTTTAATAACAGAGAAAAGAGATTCTACATTAAAATCACTTCTTAACAGACTGAAATTTGCATATATAATAGAAACAATTATTGTTGTTCCTCTGCTGAGTTTACAAAAATATATTTTTCTATTATTTGATCTTCAATATTCATCAGACTACTTCTGGTCTTTACTTCTAGTCGTATTGTCTATTTACCCTCTCTCTATATTTCTCATCTACATGTCAGCTTTAAGGCAAAGAAACGAAAAGGGAATGCTGCAAATTCTTTTTGCAATTCAATCTGTAATTTACTTTGTATGCATCTTCATTTTCAAACCAATTTTAGATATTATCTCGATAAACTTTTCTTGGTTTTTATCCACTCTAATTCTGGCTGGAATCAGTCTGTATTTGTCTTCGAGAAAGAAATCTCACGATCAACCTGATTTGAACAATCTTACAGAAAATTTAAAATAATGCACTAACCCCCCTTATTCCAGTGCATTCTATGAGAAAAGGAGATTCTATATTTGTAGCAGGGCACAATGGACTAGTTGGTTCTTCGATATTGCGATTATTAAAAAATAGAGGTTACACAAATATACTCACACAAGAGAGAAAGGATTTAGATTTGAGAAATCAAAAAGCTGTTCTCGATTTTTTCGATAAAGAGAAACCTAAATTCGTGATATTGGCAGCTGCAAAAGTTGGGGGTATTCTAGCAAATGATACTTATCCAGCTGAATTCATTTATGACAATATAATGATTCAATCCAATATAATCGATTCAGCTTACAAAGCTTCAACTGAGAAACTCCTCTTTCTAGGGAGCTCATGTATCTATCCCAAATACTCTGACCAACCAATAAAGGAAGAATATTTACTTACTGGTTTATTAGAACCAACAAACGAAGCTTATGCAATCGCAAAAATTGCTGGAATCAAGATGTGTCAATTTTATAATAAACAATATGGTACAAATTTTATTTCAGCAATGCCTACGAATTTATATGGTCCAAATGATAACTTTGATTTGGAAACATCTCATGTTCTACCTGCATTAATTCGAAAAATACATGAAGCCAATGAAAGCAAATCTTCTTTCGTAGAATTGTGGGGTACAGGTTCTGCAAAAAGAGAATTTTTATATATTGATGATCTGGCAGATGCCTGTCTATTTTTATTAAATAATTATTCTTCTTCTGAGTTAATAAATGTAGGTGTTGGAAAAGATATTTCTATCAAAGAACTTGCATCATTGATAAAGGAAATTATAGGTTATGAAGGTAAGATAACATACGATAAGACCAAACCTGATGGAACTCCACAAAAAGTTTTAGATACCTCTAAAATTAATAATTTAGGATGGTTAGCAAAAACATCTTTGAAAGAAGGAATTAAAAAAACATATGAATGGTATTTGAAAAATGGATGATACTTAGATTTGAAAATCATCAAAATGCTGATTCATAATTTGCTAGATTTTTTTCAAAAGATATTTAAATTGTGTAAATTCTATAATAATGTATGTCGAATAATGACAAATTCTTCGAAGAGATTTATAATAAATATTCAAGTTTATTATTAGATCCTCATAAATTAGAAAATTATTTGAAATTATTTGATAAAGAAAAGAAAGATCTATTTGATAGGAGTAAACTTGCAGATTCTAGAATACTAATCACAGGGATTACAGGATTTGTTGGTAGTCATTTAGCTGAGAAATTAGTAGCACTAGACGAAAATATACAATTGTATGGAACTGTAAGAAGGCAATCGGTACCCATCTATCCCAACATATATAGAATTGTAGACAAAATATCTCTTAAAGAAGCTAATTTGATAGATTATCCTTCTCTTGAATCAGTAATTACATCAATAGAACCTAATTATATTTTTCATTTAGCAGCACAATCATTCGTTCCAACATCGTTTAATGCTCCTATAGAATCAGTTCATACTAATATTCAAGGTACAGTAAATTTACTAGAAGTATTGAGAAAAAAAGAATTAGATCTTCAAAGTATGCATGTTGCTTGTAGTAGTGAGGAATATGGTTTAGTACATCCAAATGAAATTCCTATAAATGAGGAGAATCCTTTACGTCCTCAATCACCTTATGCAGCAAGTAAGGTTGCTACAGAAATGTATTCTCTTGTATATCATAAGGCTTATGGTGTGCCAGTTGTGATAACAAGAGGTTTTAACCATACTGGTCCAAGAAGAGGTCTTCAATTTGTAACTTCTGTAGTAGCTAATCAAGTAGCACAAGTGGTTAAAGGAAAAAATAAGAACATTATAATTGGAAATCCTAAACCAATACGAGATTTCACAGATATAAGAGATATGGTTCAAGGCTATATTTTAGCAGCTTTAAATGGAAAAAAAGGAGAAAAATACAATCTTGGACATGGGTACGGAATATCAATAGAGAACCTTGTTGAACTTACATCTTCACTATTTGAAATTGAGTATAAACTTGTGACAGATAAGTCAAGATATAGACCTGCTGAAGTAAATATCTTGATTTGTGATTATTCGAAAGCAAATCAAAATATAGGATATAAACCACAATATCCTCTTACAGAAACTATGGAAAATATAGTCAATTATTATCTAGAAGAAAATATCATAACGAGACTAATGAAATAGAAATCATAAAAATTAGGGATTATTAATGCGTATTTTGTATGTATCAAGAGGTTTGGGATCACCTAAATATGGTGCTGAACGAATTTCAGAAAAAATAATGAGATATCTTGAAACAAAAGTGGATTTATATTGTTTAACTGATGATAAAACATTTACAGGAAAAGGAAAAGTCTTCTTCAATCCAACTTTTCATATTAAAATTCCATTTTTCGAATATGTCTTCTATAGAATTTTAGGGAAATGGAAGATTCGAAAGGTTTGTAATAAATTTCATCCAGATTTAATTCTCTCTTCAGCATATTCAGGATACGCTATTCCATCACCAAAAAACACTAAAACAGTAATTTTCTTTCATGATGAACCTGGATTTGTCATTAAAGATGATATTTCTCCTTTCTTAATCTCATTATTATTTAGAATATGGTACAAAACACTATATGTCTTTAAAAAATCAGTTATTAAAAAAAGATATCTCTATTTCTCGATTTCACAAAATATGACAAGGTATCTAACAAATTTAGGAGTTGAAAAAAGTAGAGTATTTACATTACCTTATGGCATAATTAGTAATTTCAGCAATCAAATTGAAATTAGACAAATATGGAAAAATATCCAAGAAAAATACAATCTTAAAAATAATGATTTTCTGCTTCTTTTTGTTGGAGCAATTTACTATACTAAGGGTTTGCATACGGTAATAGAAGCTTTAAGGATTGCTAATAACAAAAATCTGAAATTACTCATTGTTGGTAGTGAAATGCCTTTTTTTGGAAAATTCTATAAAAGAAGAATAAAAACAAGAATTGATAAATATAATTTAAAAGAGCAAGTAAAATGGTTAGGGTATGTCAATAATGAAATTTTATTTACACTCTATAAAAGAAGTACTGCACTTATAAGTTCAAGCTATTCTGAAGGATGCCAATTGACATTGCTTGAAGCAGCAAATGCGAAATTACCTATTATTGCCACCAGAGTGGGATCAGCTGTAGAACAATTTTCAAAACAAGCACATTTTTTTGATCCAGGTGATGTACAAGAGTTAGCTAAAATTATATCAACTTTAAGTGAATCAGAGCTGCACAAAGTTGAATATAATTTGTATTCGTTTGATGAAGGAATGCTAAAGCTATTTCATTGGATGAAATCTATAATCAAAGATAATTAGTTTTTACTAAATCAAAAAACACAATTTGATAATTTCCTTATGATTTTTCTGTATATAGCTTTTTTAAGAATTATAATTGTTGATACAAAATTGCTCCATCATCGAAAACAACAGACAGATTAAGTAATTCCATTTTTTGTATAATCAAATTCAATTCCAAATAATCAGTTTTTATGTCACTGAAATACATTCTATCACACAAAACTACACTGTTAGGTATATAAACAATAAAACCTATAGGAAGATTCTCTAAATTTTTCGAATCTAATAGTATTTTAATATTTGAGTTGTAAAGTTTATCAGTATTATAATCAATACCAGAATACGTGTAAACTTGATACAGTCGAGTTACATCAGAAAATACATACTCACTGATCTTGTTGTTTCTTATCCATTGAAAAGCAGCTATGTCTTTTTTAGAGGTATACCACCTACTAAAGTCTATAGAATGTTTGTCAAATAGTAAATTTCCATCCCAATAATTATTATCTGATTGTGTAAATGGATGGATGAATTTCAAAAGGATTCCTTGATGGAAAATGAAAGTTATGACTAACAATATTGAAAGTATCTTTACTGACGAGAATTTTATTTTCTTTTTTTTCCAGATTCTAAAATTTAAGCCTTCAATTATTGAAAAACCATAATAACATATATAAGTGAAGAAAAACAATCCTTGGTAAAAAGATCTGTTAGAGCCATATAATTCTTGTGCATATGGAATAAGTAGAAGAAATCCATTTGTAAGATAATAAGTTAATGTAATTAAAAGGAGAATTTTAAGTTCATGTTTTGAAATTTTAGAATTGGAAGAATTTCTAAAATAATGGATACTCGATATTATAATACTCAATATAGGCAAAGCAATGCTTATTAAGTAAAGTAAAGAAACAAAGAAATCATAAGCATTAGATGTACTATTTAAGAATAATAAATTTTGTAATAGAATATTATTTTTTATTAAAGCATCAAATGATGGATTTTTTAAAAAATCAATAAAACCTTGGAAAATTCTATAAACAAGTTCTCTAATGATAGGAGAATAAGAATACCATGTTACTCCAAATACAATTATTAAAGTCATTATCAATAATATATATAACAAAATCTTCTTGTTTCTTTTTGATAATCTGACTAAGACAACTATATAGTAAATTACAAAATACAAGAAACCAACAATTGCAGTACCCCAATGAGACAATATGATACATAACCATACGACTAGTTGATAGCCAAAATACTTCCAGTAATTCTCTTTTGTATCCAGAGATTCTTTCTTAATCAAATCTGGAAAGGTTCTATCCACTAATATTACAAACAGTGAAAAAGCCATCAAAGACCTGTTGTTGCTAAAAATCTGATGAGTACCTGTTTGAATGATTCCAGCAACCAGAATTAATATAAAAATAAGTTTCAGACTTTTTTCTTTTAAAAGATTACCTTCTCTATTTTCAGAAATTTTAGTAACCAATCTAAAGGTAAAGACAATAAAAAATGTACTTAAAAGTGGATCTATAAATCCAAAATAAAGTATAGGTGAAATACTAAAGATTCGAAAAACTAGAAAAGGCAATACAGTTACTGAAAATACAGAATTGTATGTGTTAGTTGTTGCGTTATATAACCATCCATTATTTTTTATAGTTAAATTTGCAACATAAATTTCGTTATGAACATCTGTTCTTCCTGTTAATACACTTCCATAAAAAATCCTTAATACTGATAGACTGAGAATTATGGTCATCAATATAATATAATAGTCAGTTTTGTTTAAATTACGGAGGATTAAAACTAAAACTATTACTAATAATATTAAGATATAATATATCAGGTTTAGAACTTCAATTTCTGCAAAAGATATACCAAATCCTAGAGGAATTAATACTAACGAGAGAACTGAAATTTTAGAAGGTTTTCTAATGTAACCTAAATTAATTGTTGTAAAATTTTTAAAGGATAAGAAAATTGCAAAAGAACCTAAATGCATGATAAAAGACAGTATCTTAATTCCAATAACTGGTAATAAACCAACAAACAATCCTAATGCATAACAAAATAATAAAGTAAATGGTAAAACAGAAAACATCATCTGAACTTCAATAGGTCTTGAAAAGATCTTATGTCTCTTAATTCCCATATTACCTTTTTTTTTGCTTATTTTGGAAAATATATAACTACTTAGTTCTGGAATCCTTACGATTAAAAAACTAATTGATATTATATCTATCAAAAGTGGAATCAAATTAATAGCATACTGCCAGTAAAAATCAAATGATTGTATCGAAAAATCTTGTATAAAGATTAAAATGAAAGAACTAATTACTGGGATAATAAAAAGATAAATAGGCAATCTTAAATTTGTTCCTGAAGAACTAATTCTTTCTACATAGCTATTGCGTAAACGAGATTTTAAAAAATCTATCATTATCTTAAAAATGTTTTAAGATTAGAATATATAAATTTAATTGAACAATACTACAACAGAATATAAAATTAAAATCTAAAGTGTATCATTCTGTTGAATTGTATATATCAAATAAAAGGATAGTTCCAACCATTTGTAGATTCTTGAGTATAGCAATTTTAGTTCTGAAGGAAAATTTTTAAAATCAGAATTATCTTATTATGCCAATGTTGCAACTAGATATAGTCTTTCTCATTATAAGTGTTGTTCCTTTTATTCCAATTATAACTTATTTATTGAGTTTAATAATAGGTAATCTGTTTATTTCAATTAAAAATTGGAAGAATCGAAAACATAGGAATATTAATTTAGATATTTCAGATTCTTTACTATCTCCCTTAACAATAATAATACCTACTTATAATGAAGAAAAAGTAATCAAAGCTAAATTAAATTCAATCTTTAAGATTAATTATCCTTCAAAAATAGTAGTTATAGTAGTTGATGATTCTTCAGATAGTACCCCCTATATTATAAAGAAATTTCAAGAAAGTAATGAACATATAAAATTAATTCACTCTGAAAAACGAATGGGGTATAATGATGCTCTTATTCTTGGTATTGAGAATGCACAAACAGAATTGGTCATTTTAACTGATTCTCATTCTTTTTTAAATGAAAGTTCTATAATTTCTGCAGTAAGAATACTCAATGAGGATCGAAAAGTTGGTTCAGTATCTGGTTCATGTAGACTTCTTAATCCTGAAAAAAGAAGTTCTAAAATAGAACGTATTTATCAAGGTCTTTTTAATATATTTAGAAAAGCTGAGACTAATATCAGTTCTACTTTTATGGTAAAAGGTGAGTTTATTGTTGCAAGGAAAGATTTGATTTCAGACTTAAATAAAATTAATGGGTGTTTTGATAATGAATCTTCTCTCTGGATTTTAAAGAAAGGATTCAAAGTATTCTACTCTGACAAGATTTATTATTACGAATACTACCCTTCTCAAGTTAAAGAGCGATTAGACCAAAAGAAAATTAGAGCTATTAACCTTTTAAGATCAATTCAGAGGTTTAAATCTATATTCTTCAATACAAACAATATCTTTATTGGTTTCTTTTTGTATCCATTTTATTACTATTTCTCTTTTATTTTTCCTATATTAGTCCCTCTTTCTTTCGCTAGTTTTTCTGCATTTTTAATAATATTACTTATTAGAGTTAACTATCTTTCACTTTATGTGATTATTCCATCAATAATCGTAATTATCCTTGTAGTTCCTTATACAAGAAGAGCTCTTTATTCATTTATTCAAATTGAATTCAGTTTGTTGTATGCTAATTATCAAATCTTCTGTAAGTCTAAAACAGAGATTACAGAGATTCCTCTTATAGAATCCACTAGAATTAGTTATTCTGAGAAATAAAAATTTATTTGTTTTCTTTAAAAAAGAGAGATTGAAAAATTGTTTTTAGAATTCTGAAACCATCAAAAAATGGATTTAGTTTGGATGTTCCTTCTCTTTTAAAGTAATTTATTTTAATCTCCCTAATTTTGAAACCTCTCTTTGAAGTTCGAATAATCATCTCAGTTTCTATTTCAAAATTAGCAGAGGTAAGATTCTTTGAAACAAATTCTGTTACCTCTTTATTCAATAGCCTAAAACCTGATTGCGTATCAATGATTTTTTGTCTTGTGATTATGCTAATTAATAGTGAAAATATTCTGTTACCAATCATATTAATTTTAGTAATTGTTCCTTTCTCTCTAAGAGGAAATCTATTTCCAATTACTAAATCAGATTTTTTTCTTTGTGATGTTACTTCAAATAATTTGGGTAAATCATCAGGGTCATATGTATTATCGCCATCTAGATAAGCAACATGAGAAAAATTATAGTTATCTAAAACATATTTAAAACCTTTAACTAAAGCTGAACCCTTCCCTTTTTCATCACAAGTGATTACTTTTGCACCTGATTCTTTAGCTTTTTCTATTGTGAGATCGCTAGATAATCCATCTATTATTAGTACTTCATTCGTATACTTTAAACATTTTTCAACTAAGTTTCCAATAGATTTCTCTTCATTAAGCGTGGGTATCAAAACAATTAGGTTGTTTTGTTTTTTTTGAGAATTCATTTGTTATGACCTTTATTCAACTTAAATCAATACCTGAATTGGAAATGTTCTAGATTTGTTTTAAATATAATATTTTATCTTTTAGCATTCAACTAGCTATGAATTAAAATTTTTATTTTTAAGTCCTTTGATTTTAAGATATAAAGGTATTTTTTCTCTGTCTTTGTACCCAAAAGTTTATGTTTAATTTGGATAAGATTTCTTTGAACGTTATGAAAGGTGTTATTTTAGCTGCTGGACATGGGAAACGACTTCTTCCCTTAACTAGCTTCAGACCAAAACATATGCTACCAGTTGCAGGAAAACCTATCCTTCATCATTCCCTTGAATATCTGAGAGATGTTCTCAAAATAACTGATGTTATTATGGTAGTTGGTTACCAACGTGAATCTATCATGGATTATTTTAAAAATGGTGAAGAATTGGGGATAAAAATTTCTTATATTATTCAGGATTCTACGCAAACTAAAGGATTAGCTGCAGCTGTAAATTTAGTTAAGGATTATATTACTGAGGATTTCGTGGTTCTTTTAGGAGATAACTTGTTTTCAACAGATCTTAAGAAAGTTATTGATCTTCATTTAGAAACAAAAGCTTCTGCTACTCTTCATCTAGAAGAAAATGAGAATCCACAAAGATATGGTGTAGTTGAATTAGATGGTGATAAGGTGATTTCATTAGAAGAGAAACCCAAGAATCCTAAAAGCAATTACGTGATCACTGGTTTTTACGTCTTCTCTCCTGTTATTTTCAATATGTTTGCTAATTTGAAACCTTCTTTTAGAGGAGAATATGAACTCACAGATGCTATCCAAGCTTTAGTTAATCATGGTTATTCTGTAAGAGCTAGCTTAATTTCAGGTTGGCGTTTAGATATAGGTTTCCCAGAAGATTTACTTGAAGTAAACAAACATTATCTGAATAAAGACACCAATGCAGTTTTAGGAGAATTAGAGAACACAGAAATCATTCCTCCAGTCTATGTAGCTAAAGGGACTAAGATTGCAGACTCGACTATTGGTCCTTATGCTATGATAGAAGCAGATGTTGAAGTTTATAATAGTGAGATAAAAAATTCTGTTATACTTGAAAAATGTGTTTTGAAAGATTCTCAGCTCTCTGATTCTGTTATAGGGACAAATAGCAAGATACAAGGAATGAAAGGTCACTCTCTCAAAGTAGGGGATTATTCTGATATTCTCCTTTCTACTTCATAAAATTTAGAGAAAAAATTTAAAAACAATAATCCCTAATGAGTATAGTGGCTTAGATACGTTTAATCATTTTATTGGTTAGGGGTGGTATTGTGGCTGATGATGTGGAAATAGTAGAAGACAACTTAACAGAAGATGAGGAAGCGGAATTACGAAATGCTCTAGATCAGATGGTGGAAGCAGTAAAGACCTATTGTGAGAAAGATGGTAAAATGACTGCTTCAGAGAAAAGAATCGTTAAAGCAATGAAAGCAACAACTGATGATTTAGCGGAAGAGATAGTGCAACTATATAGAAAGCAATCTCAAGTAGATGATTTGACTCTTTTAGAAGTAGTTAACAGGAATAGAGAGAAAATTCTTAATGATCTCTTATATGCAGCTTTAACTCCAAAAAAGAAACTATTATCTGATGAAGCAAAAGAAGTTATAGCAATGGTTTCAAAGGAATTAATTTGAGATTTCTTAACTCTTACCTTTTTTTTTATTGTTATGAAATTAAGTTATAATTGTCAAATTTTAGTCTTGAAACAATCTTGAGCTAATATTCATGATTGTTCAAAGAAATAGATTATTATGCAAAAACTAGATGAGAAAAAGAAATCTAGATTAAGACTAATTCTAGAAGTATTCTTAATCTCTTACTTTATAGTTAATCAAGCTTTTTTACAGGTTGAAGGTGGAAATCAGTATTTGAACCTAGTTTATGATATAGATTTAGATAGAACTGCTAATCCATATTTAGGTTTGTACATCGCCCAATATATGCGAGCACTTGGTATAGAAGTTGAAGTTTATAGTACATGGGGTTGTCCTCCTATGTATCCACCTTATACTCATGATGACCACGATTTAGCAGCGTTGAAATTACCTTTTAGAAATAGAGAACCAGATTTTAATTTCTTAAAGAGTATTCCTTTCTGGAATTTTTTCCCAACTAGTTATGTCTTTCAATTTAAAGAGGAATTCGAAGAGATGATCAAATTCGGTCCTACAATCGAGTCTGAAGAAGAAAGGCGAGAATACTACAACAATCTTCAAGAATTTTATATGGACAAAATTTTACTCTATTGGCCACTATTTGTAGAAAATTCGTATGAGTGTTTGCACAGTAATACAATTGGTTATGACAGTACATGGGGATGGATAGAATCACTCCCTTACATGTCGTATGAAGGTTTGCATGAAGGTCAAACTTCTGTAGATGAATTCATCCTTGCTGATGCAAATTGGCGAGAGCTAAATCCTCTTTTTACAGATGATTCAAGCAGCGAATTAATCTGGAAATTGTTATCTGAACCATTAATAAAAATTGATCCAGAAGGTAATCCAACGAGATATGGTTTAATCAGTAACTGGATACAATTAAATTCAAGTCATTTTCAATTCTTTCTGAGACCGAATGTGTATTGGAATCCTTCATTTAATGTAACAGAAAGAACTGCTAGTTCTGAATCTCTTCAGAATTCAACTTTAATGACAGGATTAAAAGGAGAATATAGTGATGGGAGTAACCAAATTGTAACTGCAAAAGATGCTGTGTTCACTCTATTATCTTGGGCAAATCCTCTTGTTAGTGATCAAGCTTATGAATTCAGCTGGATGAAAGATATTTATGTAGATCCTGTAAATCCTTTATCTTTTCACATTCTTGTAGATGGAAATCCAGAGACAAACGAAACAGAATATTATTCATTAATCTTTGAGAAACTTGAAACTTCGTGCCTTCCTGAATTCTTTCTTAATTCAACTGCAGAAACAATTTCATATGCTTCTTCTGGAATAGACTGTAAAGGACTTTATGACGAGATAAATCTATCCCCTGCATGGTTAACTTATAGTACTTCAGCTTTTAGTTGTGGAAAATATATGCTTGATTATGCAATAGTTAACTCTGTAACTGTACTTAGAAAGAGTCCTTTTTGGTTTGGTGTTGGAGCTATAGACGGTACATTGGGAATGGAACCATTTGTTAACACCATAAAAGTTCGTATTATACCTGATATTTCTGCTGAGTTAGCTGAATTTAAAGCTGGATTGTTGGATTGGACCAATACTCTTGCGAGTTTTCGTGTAGAGAGAGAACAGTTAAATTTGAATCCTTTATTTGATGTTTATGTAGGTGCTGAACATTATATGAATGTATTAATTTTCAATATCAAAGGCGAAGGATGGGGGAATTTAAATAACGAATATGTGTATATACCAGGATTTGGAAACTGCACTAAGGGATTAGCTGTACGCAAAGCTATTTGTCATATAATTGATAGAAAAGAACTGGGAGATGTTCTATATGAAGAAGATTATAGCTTATCTGATTGTTTACTCCCACCAGAGATGACAGAATGGTATTATGAAAACATTTCGACAATTTATGATTACGATTTAGTAAAGGCTTTAACATGGATGCAAAATGCAGGATTTGATATAACCATACCACAAGAAACTGGAACACCAACTATAACAACATTAGGTTATTCTAACATCATTACTGTTTTTGGTACAATTATTTTGACAATCAGTTTAATCAAAATAAGAAAAAAGATAATAAGTGTAAATGAGAGAAAATAAGAGATGAAGAAGAAAGTAATAATTACTTCCATCATGGTTTTAAATATTGTAGGTTCCACTATAAGTTCTACAAATACAGCAGCTATAGATGGTTATTTCTTCAAATTAAGAATTTTATCTTGGGGAGGGGGACTTGTTCCAGATTATAGTTTTATTTTATATGATCACTTAAAGAGTATCTATATTGATTCTGTTTATCCAGTTCAGGAATACAGTTTCTTCTATAACTGGATAGATTATCAAAAAACAAATGATGATTGGGATATGGCTTATGGACCTTATGGAGAAGTAACGAGTTTTGATCGGAGAGATCTCTATACTGAGGAAGGAGAAAAAAACGTCTTCAGATTAAATTCGAGTATACCTTATAATAATCAAAGTGAAGAATTACAAGACTTAATCCTAGAAACTTCAGATATAGTAGCACAAACAGAAATACAATGGAATTGGCAAAATTTGTTTATGGATAAGCTAGTACCTATTGTTCCAATGTTCTTTCCAAGAATCTATGAAGCTGTTTGGAGTAATACAATTGGATTTGAAAATAACTGGGGTTTTGCTGATTCTCTTCCTTATCTTGAATTTAATGGGTATCACGATGCTCAAACAGATCTGAAGGAATTCAATTATCCCGGAAATAATTGGAATTGTTTAAATCCTCTATTTTCTGAATCTTCTTTTGAAAAATTGCTTAATGACTTGATGTTCGAACCAATACTAGTTAATACTCCTGATTATATCCCTCTAAAAACAGGTGTGATTTCTGATTGGTCACAGATAGATTACAACTATTTTACATTTGAACTAAACGATGAAATGTATTGGAATCCTTCCTACAACACAACTTTTAGAAATGAGACCTCTCAGCCACTACAGAATATTCCTGAACAAGACCTTCTAGTAGGTTTAAAAGGATTATCTAGTAATGGGAGTGTTCCCGTGACTGCTAAAGATGCTGTATTTACTATCTTAGCAATGACTAATAGCAATATTACTTCTCAAGATTCTTCATATAATTGGGTATCTGAATGTTATGTTGATAACTCTGATCCCTACGTTTTTCATCTGAAAATTGATGCAAATCCTGCTACTCCTGAACCTGAGTTTTTCTCAGAATTTTGGACTAAACTCAACATTCCCATTCTTCCTGAATTCTTTCTAAATTCCACTGATTCAACTCCTTCACAGACAACAAGCGGTTATGAATTTATTGGATTATATCCCGGTATACAGGATTCTTCAGTCTGGCAGACTTATCAGCTCTCTCCTTTTGGGAACGGTAAATATTTGAAAGATTATTATAAACCTAATAATGTAACTGTACTACGAAGTAGTCCTTATTGGTTTGGGAGAGGAGCTATAGATGGAACAGCTCAAGATTTAGACATAAAAACTATCAGTCTTCCTGTTATAACAGATGATTATCCAGCTCTTATCGAATTTCTAAATGGTAAGTTAGACTGGGTAAACTTCACACTTTTCCCTGAAACAAGAAAGGATATGCAAGCAGATTATAGGTTTGACATACTTACAAGTGTTAAAAAAGTGCTAAACTTTTATGCTTTTAATCTCAACCACTCTTATATCGGTGGAGAAGATAATAACGTCTGGTTAGATACACCAGGTAAGGAGGAATATACAAGAGCTTGTGCAGTCAGAAAAGCAATAAGCTACGCAATCGACCGATCTGAAATAAATGATTTACTTTATGACGGCGAGTATTTCGTTAACAATCAACCAAATCCAAGATTTTTCGATTTTTGGTGTGATTATATAGATATCAAATATGGTTGGGATTTAGAAAAAGCTTGGGAATGGATGGAAGCAGCAGGATTTGAAAGGCCATATACTTCAACACCATCAAATTCCTTATCGACAACTATTGATTTTGAAGTTTTCTTCTCACTACTTGGTCTGATTGTTATCTACCTCTTAAAGAAAAAAAGTTATAAGTATATTACATAACGACTGGAATTTCTTTTAATATCTCTATTTCTTTCTCCAAAGGTTCATAACTACAATTGACTGCTAGTATCTTTACTCCCTTATTTCTAGCATTTTCTAGTTCTTGAGAAAATTTTGGATCAATAACTTTATGTGGTGAAAATTTGAAAGCATCTTTCCGCTTGACTATGAAGACTATAAAAGCTTCTAATCCTTCTCTAACAGCTTTTTCTAGCTCTCTTACATGTTTTGTTCCTCGTTTGGTAGGAGCGTCAGGAAAGAGTGCATGACCATTTTCAACCAGTGTTGCACCTTTGACTTCGAGGAGAGTTTTTTTATTGCTCTGTGTATTTCTCATGAGAAAATCAAAACGACTATTACCAAAAGTATATTCAGTTTGAAGAATTTCGTAAGCTTTGAGAGAAGGAATTTTCTTATATTCATACTCAAAAATTTTGTTTGTGAAAATTGATTCAATGTTTACCCAAATTTCACCCTTTTTGACTCCGACCATAGTATATTTTGTCTTCCGTTTTGTACCTCTTTCTTGTCTTACAAGTACGACAACTTTTGGAATCAAAAGTTCTTTGAGTCTTCCTGGATCTGGAACATGAACTGTCACCTCTTTTCTAGATTTTTCTAGTTTAACAGTCGCTAGAAAGCGATTAGGTCTCTGCAGAAAAGTTGCACACTCAAATTGTCCTTCAAGTTTCATTGCCTTACACAACTGTTAATCCATCTAGAAGAGTCTCTAGAAAAATGTCCTTTGAGGAAATTTCACAAAATAGAATTTAAAGGTTCATAATCCTGTTCTGTTTACTTGATATTTATTTAAGAGTATTTTTGATTAAATAAAAGATATGAACAATAACTAAGATAATAAAAAAAAGTTAAAAAGGGTTAGCACCTTATAATTTTTACCGAAAGAATCAGAATATAAAATATAGGTCTCTGGCTCTTTCGGTCTCTTATTTGTCTAACACTTTTTTGTTAATCTAAATGTCTTTAGCGGAAACGGTTTTTCTGCCGTTTGCTTTAGTTCTCTCTGTTGCCTGTTTAAGGATTTTTGCTGTAGCTTCATTAAGTGCTTCTACAAAATCTCCAGCAACATTGAATTCACCCAAAGATTTGACATAGTCTTTAACTTTGGATTTTACAATCAACATTTCTTTTACTTTACCCATGTTAATTAACCCCCAATTTCTTGGTGTCAAACTAAAATATACTGCTAGTAGTATTTAAAGTTTCAGTGTTAGGAGACATTCTGTGCTAGTATAGACTATTATTGTCGTTATTATGAGATAAAATAAGACAAGTCAAAAAGTGTTGAAAGTGAATGAAAGAAAATGAAAAGAAAAAGAGAGAAAGCCTTAATTCTGGCTATTATTGGCGATTCTTCAAGTTTTAGAAGAGGTGATAAACAGGAACAAAGGAGAAAATTGCAAGAATCTTAATTTGAAAGTGATGATAGTCTTATCTCTGTATAATGGCTCTAAATATAAACCAAATGTAATTCTGCATTACTGTGTATTCTTTTTCACACCGATTTTTACATAAAAAACACTAAAAAATGGAAAAAAAGAGTAGGAATTTCTTCCTTACTCAGAGTAGTTTGTTTCTTTTCTTTTATTTTCATTAATATTCTTTTGGTACGAAGAATCCAAATATCATTGCTAAGAAAGTTCCTCCAACGCCTATCCAGAATCCGAGGAAGTCTAGCATATTACTGCTATAATATGATAAATCGATAAAGGGGAATGGGTTTCCTTGGATCAGACTAATTATTGGGAAAACTGCAATACAGACTAAGCTTGCAAAAGCGAAAATAATCCACAAAGCTTTTGGAATACCAAACATGGATATTATTAACGCTAATAAAGCAAAGAATGCTGAAGCAATAATAACAATAAATGCTATCAAGACAATTGTGTCAGGAGTAGGTGTGTTTAGATAATTATCTTGGAATTCAGGTAAGTAGTATCCAATAAATTCCAAAACCGCTCCTGCTACACCTGCAAGATAAAATAGCAACGATATAATTCCGGCACCAGAAGACCAAATTCTAGCCTTTGCCATGTGTTTATACTGCCTAATCAAGTATTTAAACATTAAGAAATTAATTTTGATAACACAAAAAAAAGGAAAGATTGGAGAAATTTCCAATCATAATATTTTCTTTTCTATCTAGTAGTATTTTGGTACAAAGAGTCCAATAAATGTTGCAAGGAAGGTCCCGCCAACCCCAACCCAGAAACCAATGAAATTTAACATTTCAGTAGTGTCTGCGAAATTTACACTTATGTATGGGAATGAATTACCCATGCCTAAGACTATTAGAGGGATAGCTAGAATACAAGCGAGA
>Ga0315554_1000126_pt1 | contig 39594 bp, 32 predicted proteins | sample SalMarSW160370MG_FD_202114 | JGI IMG/M metagenome (GOLD analysis project Ga0315554, IMG submission 202114) | Salt marsh sediment microbial communities from the Plum Island Ecosystem LTER, Massachusetts, United States - Salt Marsh Sediment SW1603-70 ...
GAGGCGGGCCAGTTCGATAACGATGTCGCGGTTGAACGAGCTGAATACGACCTCGTCGGGATTGAGCTTTTCTCGGACCAGTCCCAGGAACCTGTCCAGTGATGATACCCTTTTAACCTCTATGTTCAGCAGTGTCTTGCCATGACATAGCTCCAGGGTCTGTTCCAGCGTCGGTATGCGGTACTTCCCTTCCAGCCTGACGTCTTGAACCTCGCTGAGTGTCATCTGGCTGATGTCGCGGCCAAGAATTTCGCGGTCGTGGAATATGATGAACCTGTTATCAGCTGTTTCATGGACGTCACACTCGATGCCGTCGACGGGTATCCCGATGGCGGCTTCAAAGGCTTCCAGGGTATTGTCCGGGAAGTGTTTAGTAAAGCCCCGGTGTGCGATATTGAGGATACGCTTCATAAGATACCAATCCCTGCTAGGTGATTTCCCAGTCCCTGTAGCCCTGCTGTATGGTCGCCAGGTACTCGCGTGATGGAGGGGTCTCTTCGGACTGCTCCCGCCTGGCATAAGCGATTGCCTTAACCGCTTCCCCGTCTTCGTTGATTACCAGCACGTTCGTTCGGTTGTAGACAGCGGGAGCGTTCTCGTACCGGTCCAGTCGCTGCAGGCACTGCTCCGAAATTTCGTAGACAGCACCGGTGACCTTCTCACCCTGGAAGGGCTTGATACTGGCGTAACCACCGCGCCACTGCCTTGACCAGCCGGTAAATATCAGCCTGTAGTTGGGCAGCACAGCCCGGAACAGAGGCTTGCTGTCCAGACAGCGTTCCTTCATCTGCCTCCGATTGAGATTGCTGGCGTAGGCGAAGTAGTACATTCTGCTCCTCTTTATTTATCTGTTCGTATTATACACCAATCGGCGGCGAAATAAGCCTCCCTCAAACCGGGATTGAGAAAGAAGGAGCAGTATGGCATAATCTTGATAGTTGTTCATTCGCCTGCCGGGTTCCCAGCATGTCAGCGAGTTGAGGTAGATTACCATGATTGTCGAAATGAAAACAGGTGCGAGTAAGGAGGCGGTGGATACCGTTGTCCAGAGAGCTAAGTCGCTGGGTTTTAATATCCAGTTAAACCGTGGTACTGACAAGACGGTGGTGGCTATCCTGGGAGGCAATACCGGGCAGTTATCGACCGATGTATTCGCTGTGCTTCCAGAGGTGGAGAGTGTTACGCGAATTATGAAACCCTACAAGCTGGCGTCCCGCGAGTTTAAGGGGACAGACAGCATTGTCTCAATTGATGGGGTGGAGATAGGGGGTAAGCGTGTTGTCGTTATGGCCGGGCCCTGTGCTGTGGAGAGCGAGAAGCAGCTTTTGGAGGCGGCAAAGGCAGTGAAGAAAGCCGGTGCCAGTGTCCTGCGCGGCGGGGCTTTCAAGCCGCGGACTTCACCGTTCAGCTTTCAAGGACTGGAAGAGGCCGGCCTGGAGATTCTGGCGAAGGCAAGAAAGAAGCTGGACATACCGGTAGTCACCGAGGTAGTTGACCCTCACGAGGTCGATTTAGTTGCCGGCTCGGCGGATATACTTCAAATCGGCTCCCGTAACATGCAGAACTATGCCCTGTTGACTGAGGTCGGTAAGAGCCATCGGCCAACTGTGCTGAAACGGGGATTCTCCTGTACGATTACCGAGTGGCTCACGGCGGCCGATTACATACTGGCTGAGGGTAACGACAAAGTGATTCTCTGTGAGCGGGGTATCAGGACATTCGAGGACAGCACACGTTTCTCTCTGGATATCTCGGCGGTTCCGGTTCTGAAGAGGTCCAGTCATCTGCCGGTGATTGTCGACCCCAGCCATGCTGCCGGTCACTATGCTCTGGTGCCAGCCATGGCCAAGGCGGCGGTTGCTGCCGGTGCCGACGGGCTGCTGATTGAGGTACATCCTAATCCGAAGGAGGCCCTGGTAGACGGCCTGCAGTCACTGACCCCGTCTGACTTCACCAGGTTGATGGATGAGTTGCGGGTAATCGCTAATTCGGTGGGAAGGTATATTTAAGGCAGGGTGAAACACTGAGGCAGCTTCTGGACGCAGCCGACCTTCCCGGTCGGCTGCACTGGTAGTATCGTTGCTGTCCGGTTCAGGTTGAAGGGTAGCTACTCACTAAGCTATACTTAGCTTGAGTGCATGCGTTATGCAGGAGGGGGCTATTATTGCTCAAGAGCCATAGTTGTGGTGAACTCCGCAAGGGTGATGTCGGGAAGAGGGTGACGCTGGCCGGTTGGGTAGACCGGCGTCGTGACCACGGTGGGCTGATATTTATTGACCTTCGTGACCGTGAAGGTATAGCACAGGTGGTCTTCAACCCTGAAGTAGCCCGGTCCTGCCATGAGACGGCCAGCCAGGTGCGGAGTGAATATGTACTCAACGTTAGTGGGGAGGTGACACTTCGTCCATCAGGGACAGAGAACCGGCAATTGGCCACCGGTGAGATTGAGGTTATCGCTGACGATTGTACTATACTCAGCACCTCGGAGACGCCGCCCTTCTACATCAACCAGGAAATAGAGGTAGAGGAGAGCCTGCGTCTCAAGTACCGCTATCTCGACCTGCGCCGCCCCAGGATGCTGAGGAATCTGACTCTCCGTCATCGTGTGGTGAAGTTTATTCGAGATTTCCTTGATGCCCGGGGCTTTCTTGAGATAGAGACCCCGGTCATGATAAAGAGTACCCCGGAGGGTGCCCGCGATTACCTGGTGCCAAGCCGGGTCCACCCCGGCAAGTTCTATGCCCTTCCTCAGTCACCACAGCAGCTAAAGCAGCTCCTGATGGTGGCCGGTATCGAGAAGTATTTTCAGATAGCCCGGTGCTTTCGTGACGAGGATACCAGGGCAGACCGGCAACCGGAGCATACCCAGCTTGACCTGGAGATGAGCTTCGTCACCGAAGAGGATATTCTCGACCTGATAGAAGAGCTCTTTACAGCATTGGTTGCGGCCGTTAAGCCTGAAATGAAGGTGATAACACCGTTCCCGCGTATTACTTATGACGATGCTATGGCGCGGTTCGGCACGGACCATCTGGACTTGCGTTTTGGTATGGAGATAGGTGACCTGTCGGATATCGTTGCCGATTCGGAGTTCGCCGTTTTCCGCGACGCCGTTGCTTCGGGAGGTAGTGTAAAAGGTATCTGTGCTCCCGGCTGTGCTGGGTATAGCAGGCATCAGCTTGATGAGCTGAATAAAATAGCGCAGGGTCTCGGGGCGCGGGGCCTGCTGACGGTTGCTCTTGGTGATAAGCCGGGTAGTCTGGATGACCTGACCCTTGATATGGTGAAGTCGGTTGCTGCCAGATTTCTGACGCTGGAGCAGGTCAAGGAGATTGCGGGACGTCTCAAGGCCAGCATGGGTGACCTTTTGCTCATTGTTGCTGCCGAGCCAAAGGCAGTCAACAAGGTACTCAGTGAACTGCGGACCGAGATGGGGAAAAGACTTGAACTGGCTGACCCGAATACGCTTGCCTTTGCCTTTGTACTGGACTTCCCGTTACTAAGATGGGATGAGGAGTTGGGGAGGTGGGACTCGGAGCACCATCCGTTCACGGCGCCTAAGGACGAGCATATCCCGCTGCTGGATACCGACCCGGGGAAGGTACACTCGAAACACTACGATATCGTCTGCAACGGTTACGAGCTGGCCAGCGGTAGTATCCGGATTCACAACAGTGAGCTTCAGCACAAGATATTCAGTCTGCTGGGCTACAGCGATGAAGAGATACAGCAACGCTTCGGCACAATACTTGAAGCTTTCCACTACGGGCCGCCGCCGCATGGGGGCATTGCTCCCGGCATCGACCGTATTGTGATGCTGCTCGCTGGAGAGGAGAATATCCGGGAGGTTATTGCCTTTCCCAAGAACCAGAGTGCGGTCGACCTGATGCTGGATGCCCCCTCACCTGTGGATGAAGAGCAACTGGCGGAACTGCACCTGAGATTGCGTGACGAATAAAATACTGGCTGGTTGAATAGTGAAAGTTACCAATGAGAAAACCGAGAACAGTCAGGTCTTCCTGACGATTGAGATGGACCCGTCCGAAGTGGAGGAGTCCACAGAGAAGGCTTTTCGGAAGCTGGTAAAGCGGGTAAATATCCCCGGTTTCCGTAAAGGTAAGGCCCCCCGAGCGGTACTGGAGCGCCATGTGGGCAAAGAAACGTTGTTCAACGATATGCTCGAGGAGCTGGTACCGCAGGCCTATGAAAAGGCCCTGGAGGAGCAGGAGATTGAGGCTATAGCCCAACCACAGATAGAGGTAGTGCAGAAAGAACCGGTAATCTTCAAAGCGGTGGTGCCGTTGAGACCGGTGGTCAAGCTGGGTGATTACCACCAGATACGTCTTGAGCCGGAGCCGGTGGAGGTTACCGAGGAGATGGTCGATGCCGTTGTGGAGCAGCTCCGGCACCAACACGGCACCTGGGAGCCGGTGGAGCGTCCCGTAGCCCTGGGCGATTTGGTAACCCTGAATGTCGAGAGTACAATTGAAGGCGAACCGTTCATTAACCAGAATGGGGCGCAGTACCAGGTTATCGGGGAGTCAGTGGCCCCGGCCCCGGGCTTTGCTGAGCAGCTGGTAGGGATGAGCAAAAACGAGGAGAAGGAGTTCCAGCTCCAGTTTCCTGCCGAATATTCGAGGGAGGAGGTCGCCGGTAAAGAGGCATCGTTCAAGGTGACAGTTACCGAGATAAAGCAGGAGAACCTTCCCGAGGTCACCAATGAGTTTGCCGCTCAGGTAGATGCCGAGTTTAAGGATGTAAAGGCTCTCCGTGAGAAAATTGAAGGTGACTTAAAGACCAGGGCTGAAGACCGGGCGAAGCAGGATTTCGAAGAGCGGGCAATTGAGGCCGTGACCAATATCAGTGAAGTGGAGTACCCACCTATTATGGTGGAAGTGGAGATACAGGAGTTGCTTGATGAGCAGGCACGGCGCTTGCAGATGCAGGGATTGACCATGGAGCAGTATCTCAAGGCCATGAACAAGACGGATGAAGAAATACGTGAAGAGATGCGTCCGATAGCGGAGAAGCGGGTTACTCGAGGCCTAATACTCGGCAAGGTCTCTGAAGAGGAAAAGATAGAGGTTAGTGATAGCGATATTGATGCCGAGATTGCCAGTATGGTTGAGAGTGCCGCTGAGGACAGGAGAGAAGAGGTGGGGAAAGTCTTGAACAGCCCACAGGCTCGCGAATCATTTCGGCGGCCGCTGCTTTCCCGAAAGACCGTGCAGCGGCTTGTAGAAATAGCTAAAGGTCTGCCGGAAACCGGCACATCGCTTAAGGAGGAGGAGAAATGAACGACTACCCGAAGAATGTAATCCCGATGGTGATTGAGAGTGGGGCGAGGGGGGAGCGTGCCTTTGATATATACTCACTCTTGCTGCGGGAGCGTATCGTTATGCTGGGCATGCCGATAAATGACCAGGTGGCCAACGTAGTTATTGCGCAGTTACTTTACCTGGAAAGGGAGGACCCGGACAAAGACATCAACCTCTACATTCACTGTCCCGGCGGCATCATCAGTGCCGGACTGGCAATCTATGACACCATGCAGATAATTCGCCCCGATGTCTCCACGATATGCGTCGGGCTGGCGGCCAGCATGGGGACGGTGCTCCTCTCAGCTGGAGCCAAAGGGAAGCGTTATGCTTTACCCCATGCCACCATCCACCTTCACCAGGCAGCCGGTGGTGCCCAGGGACAGGCAGCCGATATCGAGATAGCTGCCCGGGAGATAATGCGGATTCAGGAAGTCATCCGTAATCTCCTCGTCAAACATACTGGCCAGCCTATGGACAAGATAATCCATGACACCGACCGTGATTTCTACCTTGACCCGCAGCAGGCGGTTGAGTACGGACTGGTGGACGAGATTCTCACTAAGCCAAGCGAGGAAAAAGACAAGAAATAACCTGATTGGGTAGTGGGTCATTCCCACGCAGGCTTCGTCGTGGTTCCAGTGATGGTTCCAGTGACGTCACCAGAACTGAGCTTAGCCGAACGAAGGATTCATCCTGAAGGAGATTGAGAGGGATTTTACTATCCGGACCCTCCAAAAGGGGAGAAGCGAACCAAGGGGGACACCCCCTTGGTATCCCCCGTTTCGAGGGGTTGCACCCCTCGAGCACCCCAAAACGGTGAGAGAGTAGTTATCAGGCAAGCGTCGTTTACACCTTATAGGCATGCCCGCCTATAAGGCGGGATATTCTTTATTCCGCCTGGAGGCTATAAGAGGAGCCTGAGAGGTGAGTTACCTCCGTAATAAATAGAGATTCCAGTTGGTGTCTAGAAGAGGGGATGGGGCCTTCACAAATGAGTCGCAATGACAGTTTGGTGTGCGGCTCACAATGACGGTTTGGGGTGGTCTTTCTTTTTGAGATACTCTTCGATATCGGCGGTCAGGTCGTAGCCGCTGATGGGTCGGCCCGCAGCGTCCGTTATTTCTTTGTTTGGGCTGACTTTCACTCTGCCTTCACTGAAAGCCCGGATGGTGGTGATTATCAGCGGGGTTTCTCTGATAAAGCCGTGCTGGCGGATGGTCTTAAAGAGTGGACTGTCTTCGCTGTATTTCTCCGGGCTGTCCGGCGTTAGCTTTGCCCACTCTTCCCAGAGGGGGTCGAAAGGCTCTCCCCGTATCGGATAGGTGCAGTAGGTTACCACCGGTCCCCTGTCCAACTCCGGGATAACCAGGTGCATCATAACGCCGCTCTCGCGGGCATCGCTCTCAATCAGCTCCCAGATTACTTTCTGCCAGATTCCGGTGGGGCCGTGGGGTGAGGCGGGGTGGAGGTTGATGATGTTGTACTTCCGGCACATCTCCTCGCCAAAAATCAGCATGAAGCCAGCCAGGATGCAGAGGTCCGGGTGGAAATCCTTGATGCGGGCCATCACTTCTCTGTCGTAGTCGATACGCCACTGCGGTATTGGCGCTCCCGGTTGTGGCGTGCGCTCTCCTCTGGCACGGCGGTACTTTTGATAGGAGAAATAGACGAGGGGAATACCGTAGTCCTCAACCATCTTGAGGTAAACGTCGGTCAGCTCCGCCTCGCCAGGTCCGCGACTGCAGAAGACAAAGTCGATAACCGCATCGACTTCACCCGCCTCGATACTGTCGTGAATCGACCTGAGGAGTCTCTGAGAGCCTTCACTTCTCCCTGTGGAGAACCAGCCGAGCCGGTACATTTCGTCCTCCTTCAGAACGCTTTCTTTATCTTTGCCCAGACACTGAGAAAGTGGACGAGGGGATTGCTTCTTTTACCTGTAATCTGGCCCTCACGTAATGCCCGGAGGTAGCCTTCCTTATCCTCAAATTCCGGCATGCGCACGTAGGCCCGGCCAATCTCAACCGGCGAGTGAGCGTCACTTCCGGCGCACCCGGCCAGGCCGTGTTTGTCAGCGAATGCCCGTGCTTTGTGAGAAGACTGCAAGAGTGGGCTTCTGGCGTTGAACACCTCAATAATATCGATGTCTGCTGCCAGCTTATCCAGCTCTGCCTCACTGAGACGGATTCTTCTCAGGGTGTCGAAGGGGTGGGGGAGACAGACAAGGGCGTCCTGCTCCTTGATACGGGCTATTGTCTCCCTGACGGATGAGCCGCTGGGTACGGTCTCCTTGAGAAAGACACCCATTATCTCCCCGTCGGGTGTAAGGACTTCTTCGGCGACAATAACTGTAAATGGGGCGGTGTCCTGCATCTGCAGTGCTCCCTCAATCGTGCCGTGGTCGGCGATGGCAATGCAGTTTATGCCAAGTTTGTTGCAGCGCTCTACTATTTTTTCCAGCGGCATATCGCAGTCCATAGAGTACCTGGTGTGTATGTGGAGGTCGGCTTTTAGCAACTTAGCCTGCCCTTTCCAGGTAGGTGCCCGTGCGGGTATCGACCTTGATGATGTCTCCCTCATTAACAAACAGGGGCACCTGGACGGTGATGCCGGTCTCCAGGGTGGCCGGTTTCGTTCCGGCGGTGACGGTATCTCCCTTGACTCCCGGTTCGGTATCGGCTACCTGAAGCTCAACGGCGACAGGTAGCTCGACACCTATCACCTCTCCCTTGTAGCTCGATATTTGAAGGGACATACCTTCTTTCATGTAGTTAATAGTGTCGCCAAGCTGGTCGGTATTGAGGGAAGTCTGCTCGAAGTTCTCCTCATCCATGAAATAATAGAGGTTACCATCGTTGTAGAGGTACTGCATGTTCCGGAACTCGAGGCGTGCCCGGACAAACTTCTCACTCGATTGAAAGGTACGTTCGAAGGCATGACCAGCCTGGATATCACGTAGTTTCACCCTGGCCAGGGCGGTGCGTTTCTGCTTGATGTGCTGATAGTCGAGTACCTGGTACAGCTTGCCATCCAGCTCAATGACCACTCCTTTTCGGAGTTCGGTGGCATTTATCATGTTAAGACCTAACCTCCGGTTTTCATTTTCCTTGCATTTGAAAGGAGCCCGGGCCTGCCGTTGTCCATCACTGCCAGGTCCTCGATTCTCACCCCTCCCCAGCCATTGAGGTAGATACCAGGTTCTATGGAGAAAACCATATGGTTTTCCAGCGTGTCCTCTGAGTTGGGGCCGAGACGCGGTTCCTCGTGTGCTGCCAGTCCGACACCGTGACCGAGGGCATGCCCGAACGCCTGGCCGTAGTCCGCCTCCTCGATGACAGCGCGGGCGAGAGCGTCCGCATCATGGCCGCTCATACCTTCTTTAATTCCGGCGATAGCGGCCGACTGCGCCCTGAGGACGGTATTGTATACCTGCCTGAACCTGTCATCTGGAGTGCCGAGACAAATGGTACGGCTGAGGTCGCTGCAATAGCCCTCAATCCGGGCCCCCATGTCGATGACAACCGGCTCTCCGGGCTGTATCTGGCGCTCCGAGGGCCTGGCGTGGGGCAGGGCGGCGTTCGGTCCCGAAGCGACGATTACCTCGAAGGCGAGCGCCTCGCTGCCGTGCTCACGGAGGGACTTCTCCAGCTCCCAGGCAACCTGTTTTTCGGTCATACCGGGTTGCATTCTGTCAGTGACTTCTTCAAGAGCAGTATCGGTGATTTTGGCTGACTGCGCGATAAGTTCAATTTCTTCAGGCTCTTTGACGGCACGGAGTGATTCTACCAGTCCGTCTACCGGGACGAGGCTGAGGCCTGGCATGGCCTCTTTCAGTATGGCGGATAGCTGCTGGTGCATGGCGAAGGTAACGTGTCTGGCCTCGAACCCGAGCTTGCCGTTATTGAGACTGGCTAACAGTCCCGGTAGCCAGGCGGAGAGGTTGCCGCTTATCTGTAAGATTGCATAGTCCGGCGCCTGGGCGGCAGCCTGCTCCGTGTAGCGGAAGTCGGTAGCCAGGACTGCCTCCTGTCCGGTTATCAGCAAAAAACCGGCCGAGCCGATAAAGCCGGAGAGGTAGCGCCGGTTCTCCGGTTGCGAGATGAAGATGGCGTTAAGCTCTCGCCGGGATAGCTCCTGGCGTAAACGGTTGATTCGACTATTCACTTTCGCTGTCATCTTTCTTCGTTTGTGCCAGTGGGTGTGATGCCAGGTAGACTTTCCTTGCCTGGCTCTTGCTGACATGAGTATAGACCTGGGTCGACGACAGGTCGGCGTGCCCCAGGAGTTCCTGTACCACCCTCAGGTCGGCCCCGCCGTTAAGCATATGGGTGGCGAAGGTGTGCCGCAGCATGTGGGGGTGTACTCTGCGCTCAATGCCGGCAATCCGGGCATACTTTTCCAGTATCTTCTGTACGCGGCGTTCAATCAGACGCTCACCCTGCCGACTGATAAATATGGCATTGCTCCTCTTTTCACCGAGGAGCTGGGGGCGGCCCTCTTTAAGATAAGTAATCAACGCCCTGGACGCCGGTTTACCCATGAGCACCAACCTCTCTTTGGAGCCTTTCCCGACGACCCGAATCTCGTTGGAGTCGAGGTCTACCTGACCGAGGTTCAGGCTTACAAGCTCACTGACCCTGAGACCGGAGGCGTAGAGCAGTTCCAAAATGGCGCGGTCACGCATTCCTACCGGTGTTGCCGGGTCGGGTGTTTCCAGCAGCCTGATTACTTCGGTGGTGCTCAGGAAGGAGGGGAGCCGTTTATCCTGCTTCGGGGATGCTGCCTTCTCCAGCGGGTTGTGGGATAATATCCCTTCACGGACAAGGAAGCGGCAGAAAGAGCGGATTGCCGACAGCTTACGGGAAATGCTGCTCTTAACGACACCCTGCTCCATCAGCCAGGCGATATAGTCACGAATGACCTGCCGGTCAACATCTTCCAGCGAAGTTATCTTCTTCTGCCTGAGGAATTGAAAGAAGCCTTTTTGGGAGTCGGGTTTCTGACCTCCGAGCAGGTCGTGCAGATAGTTACGCACCGTATATCTGGAAGCGTTTCTCTCGGCCTTCAGGTAATTTACGTATCTATCAAGGGCTTGTTGCATGTGCTGGTTCCTGGGGGATTCTTCCCCGGTAGCTGCACTTGGTACACTTGGCCTGGTTGCCCCGGTACTCGGTCATCAGGGCACCACAACGTGGACAAGGCTCCGGCAGTGGCCGGGAGAAGACGGCGAAGTTACAACTTGGGTAGTTGCTGCAGCCGTAGAAGGTGCGCCCCTTCTTGCTGCGTCGCTCCACCAGCTCACCGCCGCACTGCGGGCAAATGGCACCGGTCTTTTTCTGGAAGGACCTGGTGTACTTGCAGTCCGGGTAGCCGGTGCAGGCCAGGAACTTGCCGAAGCGCCCTGTTTTGATGGCCAATGGCCGGCCACAGTTGGGGCAGGTCTCATCAGTTAGCTCGTCGGGCAGCTTCACCTTCTTGATTTGCTCGGTGGCGCTGGCGAGGTTCTTCTCCAGGGGCGTATAGAAGTCCTGGACGATGTCCACCCAGTTGCCTTTATTGTTGGCGATTCCGTCCAATTCGTCTTCCAGTCGGGCGGTGAACTCGGTATCGACGATATCTGGGAAGTACTGGCTCATCAGGTCGTTGACGACAATGCCGAGCTCGGTAGGCTGAAGGATATTCCGGCTCTTGATGACGTACTCCCGCTGCTGGATGGTAGATAGAATGGGGGCGTAGGTGCTGGGGCGGCCAATGCCGTACTGCTCCAGCATCCTGATAAGGCTGGCCTCGGTGAAGCGGGGTGGTGGCTGGGTGAAACGCTGCTCGGGGAATAGTCCCAGCAGCTTGAGATTGTCGCCTTTTTTCAGGCCGGGCAACGGCGAGCTCTTGACGGCTTCCTCTTCCTCTTTGTCCCTTTCGGCGGTGTAGAGGACGGTAAAACCGGGGAAGCGGTTCAGTGAGCAGGATGCCCTGAGGAGGTAGCTGGTGCGGTATTCCTTACACTCAGCCTCGATGTCAACCGAGGTATTATGGTATATTGCCGCCGCCATCTGACTGGCGACCATCCGTTTCCAGATAAGCTCGTAGAGCCTGAACTGGTTGGTAGTAAGGTAGGGCTTGACCTGGGATGGCTCCCGGCGGGTGCGGGTGGGGCGGATTGCCTCATGCGCCTCCTGTGCTCCCTTAACCCTTCGGGTGAAAGAGCGGGCGTGTGGTGGAACATAAGCGGCGCCATAGTTATCGTTGATGTATTTTCTGGTCTCGACCACGGCCGTATGGGCTACCTGCGTGGAGTCCGTCCGCATATAGGTGATAAGGCCAACGCTTCCCTCTTTGCCCAGTGGTAGTCCTTCATAGAGCTGCTGGGCGAGGGCCATCGTCTGCCTGGCACTGAAGCGGAGCTTGTGGAAGGCCTCCTGCTGTAGGGTGCTGGTGATAAAGGGCGGTGCTGGCTGCCGGGTCGCCTTCTTGGTCTTCGTCCGGTGGACGAGGTAATCGGCCTGCTCCAGCCTGCCTGTAAGCCTGGTGGTATCCTCTTCACTGCTCAGGTCGATTTTGGTGCCGTCGAGGAAGCCGACCAGTACTGCCCGGAAGGCGTCTTCCTTAGCAGCCTCTTTCCTGGCAAGCTCGGCCTCAATCGTCCAGTATTCTACCGGGATAAAGTTCTCGATTTCCCGTTCGCGGTCAACAATAATCCGCAGCGCTGCCGACTGCACCCGGCCGGCCGATAGTCCTCTCCGCACCTTTTTCCAGAGCAGGGGGCTGAGCTTGTAGCCCACCAGACGGTCGAGGATGCGCCGTGCCTGCTGGGCATTGACCAGCTGCATATCAATGGCGCGGGGATGCCTGAAGGCGTATTGAATGGCCTCCTCCGTGATTTCGTGGAAGACAACGCGGCGGAATCGGTTGTCATTTTGCTTTATCACCGATGCCAGGTGCCACGAGATGGCCTCACCCTCGCGGTCGGGGTCGGTTGCCAGGTAGATTGTGGAAACGTTCCTGGAGGCGTCCTTTAGCTCTTTGACCGTTTTGCTTTTTGTCCGGGGAACAACATACTTAGGAGTGAAACCGTGTTCTACGTCCACTCCCAGACTGCTCTTGGGCAGGTCACGGACATGGCCCAGTGATGCCTTAAGGTCATACTCGCTTCCGAGGATTTTACCGAGGGTCCGTGCCTTGGCCGGTGATTCTACTATAACCAGGTTCTTCTTCTTTTTTCTGCTAGTCAACTTTCACCCTGTATTCCTGTCTGGCTTCGCGAGCGAGGACATATTTCATGTTACCCATACTCTTTATCAGGCCCTTGAGTTCCATCATGGCAAGCGTACTGCTGACCGTTGATACGGGCAGGCCGCTGCCGCGACAGACCTCGTCAACATGAGTGGGTTCGGTGGATAGCTGCTTCAGTAGTAGCGACTCGGTATCGGAGGCAGGGAGTATTTCTTTCATTTCTATCTGCTGGGCAACCGCACCGAGGTTCAGTTCCTCAAGGATGTCACGGTAATCACGAATGAGCTTGGCACCTTCCTGAATGAGGCGGTTGGTGCCCTGGCTTGCCGGGGAAAGGATGCTGCCGGGAATAGCCAGCACCTCCCGGTTCTGCTCCAGCGCCAGGTTGGCCGTAATCAGGGCACCACTGGTCGTTCCGGCTTCAACCACCAGCACTCCGAGGCTCATGCCGCTGAGGATTCGGTTGCGGCGGGGGAAGTGCTCCGGTCTGGGCCGGGTACCCAGAGGATATTCACTTATCAGTGCTCCTTGCTGGGCAATACGCCGGGCCAGGGTCGTGTTTTCAACGGGATAGACTATGTCCAGTCCACAGGCAAAAGCGGCGATAGTTCTGCCACCGGCATCCAGGGCGGCGTGATGAGCGATAGAATCAATCCCCCTGGCCAGTCCACTGGCCGTAGTTATCTTGCTACGGGCTAAATCAGAGACGATTTCCTCGGTGACCTGTCTCCCGTAGGCGGTCGCCCGCCGGGTACCGACCACTGCCAGGCACCACTCGTCTTCGGGGAGCAGGGAACCTTTGACGTAGAGAAGCGGGGGATAGTCATAGATTTCCTTGAGCCGCGGGGGATACCCGGCATCATGCCAGGTGAGGACCTGAACGCCGAACCGCTCCAGTTTTTCCATCTCTTGGTCGAGGTCGATTCTCGGTCGCCAGGATACAATCGAGCGCACGACGTTGCTGTCGAGGCCAGCCCGCACCAGCTCAGTAGGTTCGGCTCTCCAGGCGTCGGCCAGGTTGCCGAAATGCGCTTCCAGGCGGTTGAATCGGACACGCCCGATGCTGGGGATGAAGCTGAAGCCTACCCAGTAGGGGATATCTTTCTTTTGGGTATCCATGACATAGCCATTCTAGCATAGGGGTTAACGGGAGACAATCGGGCTTGCTGCGAATTGCTTTGAGTATAACAGTAGCAAGGAGGAATAATTATTTTAGATGAGTATTAATTTGAAATGCGCAGAATCACCATGTAATAATATGCTCAACTTCAAATACGCTTGCTGGTGATGATATGGAATGGGCTAAACTAAGGTACACTCGAAGAGAAGTTAACGAAGCTGGGAAATATCTAGTTGGGGTTGAGGCATTAGACTTCGATGAGAATAAGGTTGATGAAGCACTTGATATAGTTGATAACTTTCGTGCCTCTCATGCGTTCCCTTTGAATACTCTTCAAAACCGCCTACGGCTTCAGGCCAAACGCATAGATAGAAAGAGTATCATAGCGCAGCGTCTTAAGAGATTATCGTCAATTCTATATAAGTTAGACCGATTCGAAACAATGGATTTGTGGGACATGCAAGATATTGGCGGTTGTCGTGCGGTTGTAAGTAACATAGAGGACGTAAAACGAGTAGTCGATAGTTTCAAACTAGGACGAATTAGGCACAAACTTGCACATGAGGACGATTATATTGAGCAACCTAGAGATTCTGGTTACAGGAGCTGGCATTTAATTTATCGCTATTATAGTGATAGAAACGAAGTGTACAATAGTTTTAAAATAGAAATTCAGATTCGCACCTTCCTACAGCATGCATGGGCTACAGCAGTAGAAACAATCGATGCCTTCACAAAACAAGCTTTGAAGTCAAGTAGAGGAGAGCGTGATTGGGAGCGATTCTTTCAATTGATGGGAACTTGGATGGCAATTCGTGAGAACACTACACTTGTACAGTCAACTCCTACTAGTATTAATGAACTACGTCAAGAATTAAGAGCGTGTGCCAATGAACTTCAAGTAGCGAAAAGCCTTGCTGGTTTTACGGCTGCATTGCGTATCACACGTCGGCCATCTGTAAATGGTGCAGACTACCTATTGCTTTATTTAGATAATGTCAGTGAACGCCTAAATGTAACCGGTTACGCCCGAAGAGAATTACGGGACGCAGCCCGGACATATGCAAGGATTGAAAAACGAATAAGAAAAAAAGAAGGAACTGATGCTGTACTTGTATCGGTTGATTCAATTCGTAATCTTAGAAGAGCTTATCCTAATTATTTTGCTGATACAAGGATGTTCGTGGAGGAATTGAATAGGGCAGTGAAATAATAAGAATCTATGTGACACGATTATTTGGTGTTTTAGGAAAAGCCACAGCTGTGTTACAATCACTGGCATTGAACTGTGAACTGTTGCTTTGTGCGAGTGAGGAAAATCAAGGGGGACACCCCCTTGGAATCCCCCGTTTCGAGGGGTTCCACCCCTCGAGCACCCCAAAACGGTGTGGTGGTAGACTTTCGGCAAGGGATATTTTCACCTTATGGGCTGGTGTAGACTATGGGCTGTAGAATGATTTCTTGGGCAGATAGCTTTCACACGTAATGAGAAGGGGAGTTAAAGAGGGGCGCAGCGTCTCTCAAAAAATCCTTCTCAATCTCCCTTTACGAAAGGGAGAGGTTTAAACAGACGTTGCTAGTCTCGTCTTCCCCACAGGAGCACAGCGCAGAGGATGGCCACCACGGCCATACTGGCTCCGGCTACGGTGAAACAGGTCTCGTAGCTGTAGTTGTCAATAAGATAACCCAGGGCAGGCATAATGACACCGGGACCTCCCCGGCTGGCGAAGTAGTAGACACCGAGCACGGTCGAGCGGTTCCTTGCCGGAGTATGGCTGATGATGTAGGACTCCGAGACGGGCATGCCGACATATTGACAGAAACCCATGACGAGCAGTACTAGCCAGATACTCCAGCCTGGGGATACCTGGTTAATAAGGTAGATAGCCGGTCCAGCAATCAGGCTCGCCGTCAGTATCACGGGTACCTTGCCGAGGCGGTCGGAGAGGTAGCCACCAAGTGGACCTGCCCACAGGCCGGCGAAGTTGGAAACAGCCAGCAAACTGGCGGCGGCTGCCTCACTTATCCCGTAGACTTCGTTGGCGTAAAGCGGCACAAAGGATAGCGACGAGAAGACCAGCACCTGGAGGACGACACCGAGCAGAGTGAATACTATCAGGCGGCGTCGGCTACCCAGGATGGCTGGCACTCCGGTATCCCCGGTGGTGGCATCGGCCTGGGGCTTATCGGTGTAGCCCCGCCGTCCCAGAATAAAGTATAGAGCGATGCCAAAGGCGAATGTGGGAATAGCCACGGAGATGAACGAGCCACGCCAGCCGAGGGCGGCAGCAGTACCGGCGGCGATGAGGGGGGCGAGGAAAAAGCTGGCGGTACCGCCTATCTGATGCAGGCCCAGCGCCCGGCCCCGGTTCTGCTCTGAAACTGAGGCCGAGACCAGTGGAGAGGCAGCCGGATGATAGCCTCCCCCAGCAAGCCCCAGTATGACCAGGAAGATGGCCAGTACCAGGTAGGTTGGTGAAAGGCCCACCAGCAGACCGGCGGCGGCCACGCCAGAGATACCGACCAGAATCAGCTTGCGGGGGCCGATACGGTCGGCCAGCCATCCACCGGGCAACTGTGCGAGACCGTAGGGCAGGTTATAGGCGGAACCCAGGGCACCCACCTGCGTCTCGCTGAGTGTAAAGTTGCTGCGAATAAAGGGTAATAAAGGTGTTAGCAGAGACCCCACCAGGTGATGACTGAAGTGCGCCAGTACAAAGAGTGGCACCAGTCCTGTGAAAAACGAACGGAGACGGGACATCGGTTGTGAAAAGGGCGAACGGTCAGACGTGCCTATGGTAGGTTTCCTTTCAACGTGACTTCGTGACCTGTTTAGCTAAATACCGTACCATTGTAGCACATGTTTTTCGGTCTGACTCGTATAGGGGAGTGATGGCGGAGAGGGTGGGATTCGAACCCACGGTAGCTATAAGCTACACACGCTCTCCAGGCGTGCCTGATAGTCCACTCCAGCACCTCTCCGCATTATCGGAAGATTATAGAAAAATCATTCCTGGTCTGTTATTGCCCTTCGATTCGTTTCATTCGCTCAGGGTAAACGGAGAGGGTGGGATTCGAACCCACGCTCCGCTTACGCAGAGACCGCTTTTCGAGAGCGGCACCATGAACCACTCGGACACCTCTCCAGTTTCAGATTCTACCTTAAACGTCACTTTCGGGCAAGTTTGCTAGCCGAAGCATAACGAATTCTTGAAAAAGAGTGGGGATATGGAATACCAGATAATGTAATAAAGGCCGGATTACTACAGAAAGCACGTTTTATGTATATAAGTTAATAGCTTTCTTCTGTCTTCTTTTGGGAAATCAAGTAAGATGCTATCGACTGGTCAACAATATCACCACTTGAAGCAATACTGCTTATCCATGGTTGCATCTCCTGTAAAGGCAGAATATTTAAGGATTGCATAATACCGCGCTTATCAGCCGGTCCTAAATTAGTTAGCTTCCCACGGAAACTTCTTACCCAAGTGGTATCTTGTCGTCTTTGGGCAATAATAGACTTGCTTCTAATGTCAAGAAAACTATTATAGTTCTTTGGGAGGTCAATTTTATTAAAGCATTTATGTGATAATAAGCGCGCAATCCAAAGGTTTATGAAAGGTAGATTAGTATAATAAGATGATAAGATGTTTTCGAACTGAGTCTTGTATCGAACGACAACATCATCATTTATCACTGCATAAAGATAAATTATCACTTCTCTAATTAAAGGCAGCAATCTTTCAAAATTATCTAATACAAGGGGAAGGATACTACGGATACGATAACCTCTAGCTCTTATTAGAATGTATCTGAGAAGAGATAAATCCGTACTAGTTACAAGGGATTTTGAGAAGAGGTCTGCGTATGTGGCTGATAAGAGTTGAAAGTGTTCATCCTTAATAATCTCTCGAAAAGCCTTGTCGTATTCTTCTTGCCAATCAATATCTTCTGTATAAGATGGGAGGTCTTCAAATAATTCATCAACTTTTTTCCCAGCACGTTCATTTGCTCTAGCTAGAATGGACTTGTTTTCTTCCTGTTGTGCATCTTTAAAAGAAAATTCATGAAATCTATCCATTGTTAATATCTTTGTCTTTTCTCCGGATAATACAAGATGATGTTCTGAGTTTAGACAATCTGTTAAATTGTGGAGAGCAATAACTGCTTCCTCATAAGTGTTGAAGAATATCCTAATATCATCTACATACCGTGCGAAATCATCTGTATGTGTTTTAATGTGATTATCAATACCAGCCATTACTAATTCAGCAAGAATAATGCTTGCTTGAGGACCAATCGGAATTCCTCGTGAACCTCTATAATTAAGATTTAGTATAAATTCATGTATTATGTTCGCTTGATTGTTAAATGCACCCTTACCTGCTTCGACAATTAGGCTTTGGATTCTATGCACGTTGATTTGGTTGTAGAAATCAGCAATATCACATACTAAGACATATCCTGAATCATATTCTGCAGAGAGTTCCTCTAATCTTGAAATGTAGCTTTCCCAACCGTTTGAATCGGGGAAAAAATTCCCTTCTGGATCAGGTTTTATCCTGTATGAAAATACACTATTTTCTAATATAGGTCTTCTGTAATTCTCGATAACTTCACAAACCTCTCGCACTAGGGCAGTGTAAATGATAGTATCTATTGGTTCCAACTGGTGTACTGCTCTATAAGTTCTATTATATTTATAAGCAAGGTGCGTTGTTGATGTTGCAGGAACATAACTACTGAGGTTGAGTGATAATATATATTCCTTTACTTTAGGCCAGTTATGGAAGATTGCTGGGTATTCGAATATCCTGGGGAAAAAGCTGCTGTGTGAATGTTTTTCGAGATGTTTACGTGCCCATTCGAGGGGTTGTTCTTTCACTGTTTCCACGATATGCCCCTTCTCGTCTAGCTATTAGAAAAGCAGAGGACTAAAACTTGAATTAACAATATCAATAATTCTACATCTAAAACATAGGTGTATCAATACTTACAATACTTGTGAGCAAAGGTGAACAGGAACCTACTCTTATTTGTCCGCCGTAATGAACAAGGAAGAGAAACCCGTAAGGGTGCGCAAGCAGTGCTCAGTCAAAGGCCAGTCGTGATGTTCCTTTATAAGCGAGTGTAAAATGTGCTATCCTAAAGGTAGAAGATAGCCTTGTGAACTCTGTTATTTAAGGCAAAAAAATATTTCCTCAAACGTTCAGGTGCGGGAAGATGAGACTTGAGATTTCCTCGGGCAGGCTACGGAATGAGTTTGTGGCGAAAATTGCCGAGCTCAGCGGGCAGGATATAAATCTCTGTTATCAGTGCGGCAAGTGTTCCGCCGGCTGCCCCATGTCATTTGCTATGGACCTGCTGCCCAACCAGATTATTCGCTGTGTCCAGCTAGGTCTCACGGATGATGTCGCTAAATCACGGACTCCCTGGTTGTGTGCCTCGTGTCTGGTCTGTACGGTCCGTTGCCCCAAGGGGATTGATATTGCCTGTGTTATGGAGGCTTTGAGGCAAATTGCCCTGAGGAGACGTGAAGACTTTGTTGACCCGGCCGGGCTTGAGCGAGATACTGTGGCTGAACTGCCTGCAATAGCTCTTGTTAGTGGTTTCAGGAAGTTGACAGGTTAGCGGAAATGGATTTGAGCTATTATCCCGGGTGCACCCTCAAGACAAAAGCCCTGAACTTTGAAGCTTCTGCCATCGCTGCCATGTCAGTACTGGGCGTGAATCTTATAGAGATTCCCCGATGGAACTGCTGTGGCACTGTCCACTCCATGGCGGATGATGACCTGGCCCATCATATTGCGCCGGTCCGTAACCTGGTACGTGTTGCTGAGCAGGGGAGCAACCGGGTAGTCACGCTGTGCTCGTTCTGCTACAACACGCTGAAGCGGGCCGACCTGCTGATGAGGAACAGCCCGGAGAAGCGGAATACCATCAACAGCTTTATGGACGACGAGATAGACTATAATGGCCAGGTAGAGGTAGTCCATCTTCTCGAAGTGTTGAGGGACGATGTGGGGTGGGAGGCGATTGCCCGTCAGGTAAAGGTGCCTCTAGAGGGGCTTAAGGTAGTCCCTTACTACGGATGTACCCTGACAAGACCGCAGGAAGCCGCTATTGATAGTGTCGAGAACCCGACGGTAATTCAAGAACTGATGAAAGTTCTGGGGGTGACAGTCCTTGATTTTCCTCTGGCTACCGAGTGCTGTGGCTCTTTCGAGATAGTAAGTGACCCTGGTGCAGTGATAGAGCGTGCTTATGCAATCCTTGGTATGGCACAGAGAAAAGGGGCTGATGCAGTCGTGCTTAGCTGTCCGCTATGTGCTCATAACCTCGGCCAGAAACAGGCAGAGATAGCTGATAAGTACAGTGATTTTACCGGAATGCCGATTGTCTATTTCACCCAGCTTCTGGCCCTGGCGGTTGGGGTCAGTCCCGAGGTATGCCGGTTTGACCTTAACTTCGGTGGAGTGGAGGCTCTATTGCGGGACCGTGGATTAATTCCGGAGCGTGTTTGAGGTTGAGTGTGGGAGTAGTAAAAAAGGCGCTGGTAATTGGAGGTGGTGTTGCCGGAATACAGGCGGCGCTCGATATTGCCGATGGTGGTTACCAGGTAATAGTGGTAGAGAAAACGCCAAGCATCGGCGGACACATGGCACAGTACGCCGAGGTCTTTCCGACCCTTGACTGCCCGCAATGTATCCTGACGCCGAAGATGGTGGATGTCGGACAGCACCCAAATATCAGGCTGCTGACCTATGCCGAAGTACAGAGGGTCAGCGGCGAGGTCGGCAACTTTGAGGTCGAGATTCTCCAGAAGGCGCGGAAGGTTGACCATACGAAATGTACCGGCTGCGGGACCTGCTGGCAGAAGTGTCCGGAGAAGGTACCATCGGAGTACGATGCTGGTGTCGCAGACCGTGCGGCAATCTACATACCCTTTGCCCAGGCAGTCCCTGCCAAAGCAGTAATAGATACCGAGCACTGTCGCTACATTAAGTATCTGGAGTTCATGGAGGGTGAGAAGGAAGGCAAGAAACCGCCTCAGTGTCGAATATGCGAGCGGCTTTGCCCGGCAGGGGCGATAGACTGGGAGCAGGAAGACGAGACCATCACCGAGCAGGTCGGGGCTATTGTCGTTGCTACCGGATTCGACCTTATGCCGATAAAAAGGCTGCCGGAGTATGCCGAGGACCCGGACGTGGTTGATGGTATCCAGTTTGAAAGGATGCTATGTCCAGGAGGCCCGACGGCTGGAGTAGTACGCAGGCCGTCCGATAAAAGAACACCCAAGGAAGTGGTCTTCGTTTCCTGTGCCGGTTCGCGTGACCCTGAGCATGGTGTGCCTCACTGCTCGCGTGTGTGCTGCATGTACCTGGCGAAACAGGCGATGCTCTACAAGCATGCCGTACCTGATGGCCAGGCTCACATTTTCTATATTGATACCCGTACCACAGGCAAGGGCTATGAAGAGTTTCTGCAGCGCACCATGGCCGAGGGGACAGTATACCTCAGGGGAAAGGTCTCCCGCATTTACCGCGACGGTGACAAGATAAAGGTAATGGGGGTGGATACACTGTCCGGTAAGCAGGTGGAGGTCTCTGCCGACCTGGTGGTGCTGGGGATGGCGATGCTGCCCAGTGTGGGAACGAAGGACCTGGCGGCCAGGCTGGGTATTGCTACTGATGAGCAGGGATTCTTAACCGAGAACCACATAAAGATTGACCCTCTGGAGTCGACACGACCAGGGATATATCTGGCTGGCGCGGCGCAGGGCCCCAAGGACATTCCCGATTCGGTAGCTCAGGGTAGCGGTGCTGCCAGCAAGGTCCTGGGGCTGTTTGCTCACAGCGAGATGACTCCCGAGGGACTGGTGGTGGGCTGAGATGGCCAGGCAGGAAAGAATCGGGGTCTTCGTCTGTCACTGCGGTAACAACATCGCCGGGACCGTGGACGTAAAGCGGGTGGTCGAAGAGCTCAGTCATTATCCCGGTGTCGTCCATGCTGAGGACTATATGTACATGTGCTCCGACCCGGGGCAGGAGCTAATGAGAAAGGCAATAAAGGAGAAGGCTCTTACCGGTGTCGTGAACGCCAACTGCTCGCCAACACTACACCAGCGGACCTTTCGCCGGGTGGCCGAGGCTGAAGGACTGAACCCGTACCGTGTTGAGATTGCCAACATCCGGGAACAGTGCAGCTGGCCCCACGCCAATGATAAAGAGACCGCCACCCGGAAGGCTATAGCCATTATCAAGGCTACTGTTGAAAAATTGCGCCTCAACATGGCACTGACACCGACAGTGACGCCGCTAACAAAGCGGGCACTGGTAATCGGTGCCGGTATTGCCGGTATTCAGGCTGCCCTGGACATTGTCAATGGGGGCTACGAGGTGGTCCTTGTGGAGAAGGATATTAGTATTGGTGGGCATGCCATGCAACTGGCGGGGACATTCCCCAGCCTGGAGAGACCGGACTCACTTATGGCTGCTAAGCTTGCTGAAGTGGCCTCTCATCCCCTGATAAAGCTCTATACCTGTTCAGAGGTGGAGGAAGTCTCCGGCTATGTCGGCAATTTTGAGGTGAAAATCCGGCAGAAAGCGGGTCATATCGACAAAGAGCGCTGCAATGCGTGCGGGCTTTGTCTGGAAAAGTGCCCGGTGCTGGTCCCGTCCGAATATGACTGTGGTCTTTCGCAGCGGAAGGCGATACGTATACCTTCTTCAAATACGGTCCCGTTCCATCCGGTGATAGATGCTGAGCATTGCCTCCATTTTAACGGCGGCCAGTGTGAGGCCTGCCGGGAGGCGTGTCCTGAAGGTGCAATTGATTTCTCGGGGGAGGATGTACTTACCGAGGAGAAGGTGGGGGTAATCGTGGCGGCTCCGGGCTATGACCTTCTGCCAGCCGGTCAGCCTGAGGCATATCCCGAAGACCTCGACATTATTGATGGGCTTCAATTCGAGAGAATTTTGTCGGCAACCGGCCCTACCAATGGCGAAATCAGGAGACCTTCCGATGGTAAGGTACCGCGTGAAGTGGTCTTCATCTCCTGCGTAGGCTCGCGTGACCCGGAGCACGGTGTCCCATACTGCTCCCGTGTTTGCTGCATGTACATTGCCAAGCAGGCCCTGCTCTACCGTCGGGCGGTCCCTGAAGGGCAGGCGTACATCTTCTATATGGATATTCGCTCCGACGCTAAGGGGTTTGAGGAATTTGTCCAGGGTGTAATGGATGAGGGTGGTATCCTTTACCTCAGGGGAGAGGTCTCACGGATGTTCCGTGATGGCGATAAGATTAAGGTGTGGGGCGTGGACACGCTTATCGGGAGGAACGTCGAGATATCGGCTGACCTTGTAGTCCTGGCCAGGGCAATGGTGCCGCGCCCGACAACACGGGAGCTGGCACGTAAGTTGAATATCGCCTCCGATGAGCACGGTTTCCTTACCGAGGCACACATAAAGCTGAGACCGGTAGAGAGCCTGACATCCGGCATCTACCTGGCTGGTACGGCCCAGTGGCCCAGAGACCTGCCCGATACAGTTGCGTCGGCGGAGGCGGCGGCCAGCAAGGTCCTGTCACTTTTCTCGCGGGAAGAGCTTCTTCATGAGCCAACGATTGCCTGTGTGGACGAGGAAGTATGCTCCGGTTGCGGGCTGTGTGTGGCTAACTGTGCCTATAAGGCAATAGAGGTCGATAAAAGAAGTAATGTGGCGCGGGTCAACGAAGCGCTGTGTGAAGGTTGTGGTGCCTGTGCGATGATATGTCCCTCCAACGCAGTCCAATTGAAAAACTCGACACCACGGCAGTTTTTTGAGATTATTAACGTGGCTACGGGATAGAGCGTGGCCGGAGGGATGAAGGGGAATCACGAATGAGTGCGAAGGAAGAAAAGCGGAATAGCGACACTGCCGAAACTCCGGGAACAGAGGAAGAAAACGTGCCGGGGAGTGTCGCTAAACTTATTCCAGTGTATGTCATGGGCAAGAGGTATGAGGTCCCGGAGACCCTTACCATCATGAAGGCCATGGAGTATGCCGGCTTTAAATTTATCCGGGGCTGTGGCTGTCGGGGTGGTATCTGCGGGGCATGTGCCACGGTCTACCGGAAGGCAGGCGATTACCGGCTTTATGTCGGTCTTGCCTGTCAGACAGTCGTCGAGCCTAATATGTACCTGGCGCAGATACCCTTCTATCCAGCCAACCGCGCTGTTTGCAATTTTGCGCAGCTCACGTCCAACCCGGAGGAGATATTTAAGCTCTACCCGGAGCTTTTCCGCTGCATTGCCTGTAATCTATGCACCAAAGCCTGCCCGATGGATGTTGAGGTAATGGATGTCATGTCAGCCCTGAAGCAGGGAAACATTGCCAAAGCGGCTATTCTTTCCTTTAACTGCATCCAGTGTGGGCTGTGCGCCAGCCGTTGCATGGGGGAACTGCCTCAATATCATATCGCGCAGCTGGCAAGGCGAATATACGGGAGTAAGATTGTTCCCCGGGCTGAGCATCTGGCAGAGGCAGTCTCCGCCAATAGCGAGAGCAGGTATGATGCGTATCTGGATGTGCTGATGAAGATGGGCGAGGAGGAACTGCGCCGGGTGTACCGGGAACGTGAGATGGAGCCGGAGATAGCTACTGAGGACTGGGTACCAAACGATACCCAGTACCTCTAGGGAGAAGACCAATGCCGTATACATCAGAGCTCAAAGAGCTGATTAAAGTCGTAGAAAAGACCAGACCGGAGCGTGTAGCCCGGAAGAAGCGTGGGGAAGAGTTCCCCATGATGTCTCTGGAAGAGCGCGACGAAATACTGCAGAGATACCATCCTGATTACCAGCAGGAGGGAAGACGGGCACTGAGGGTTGGACCCAATAAAGGTTACGTTGTTCCCGACGAGTTTGCTGATATCCTGGAGGCCAGGAGCCGGATTGAACCGGATAAAGTTGACCTTTCGGCACCGGATATGGAGACAGATGTGCTGATAATTGGTGGGGGTGGGGCCGGAACGGCGGCAGCTCTTCTTGCTGAGGAGCAGGGTGCCAGAGTAGTGATAGCTACCAAGCTCCGTCATGGAGACGCTAATACGATGATGGCGGAGGGGGGCATTCAGGCTGCTACCAAGATTGAGAAAGACTCTCCGTATTACCATTATCTGGATGTCATGGGGGGTGGTCACTTCAAGTGTGACCCGGAATTGGTATATACCCTGGTCACCAAGGCACCGGATGCCCTGCAGTGGCTGGAGAGTCTGGGTGTGATGTTCTCCAAGTTCCCGGACGGAAGGCTCCAGTCTATCCATGGCGGCGGCACCAGCCGGAAGCGGATGCACTATTGCGGCGATGTCACTGGTATGGAGATTATGCGTACCATTCGGGACGAGGCACGGAACCGACCAAACATCACGGTGGTTGAGTTCGTGCCGGCAGTGGAGCTACTCCTGAATGAGCATGGAGGCTGTTCCGGGGCACTTTTGTATAATCTGGAGACCGAAGAGTATATGGTGGTGCGGGCTAAAGCGACAATCCTGGCAGCGGGAGGCTGTGGCCGGCTCCATATCCAGAGGTTCATGACCACCAATCACTACGGGGCTACCGCCGATGGTCTTGTCCTTGGATATCGGGCTGGTGTTGAGGTCAGTTTCCTGCATACCGTCCAGTACCATCCCACCGGTGCTGTCTATCCGGAGCAGGTTGAGGGACTGTTGATTACGGAGAAGTTCCGGGGGGCCGGTGCCAATCTGGTTAACATAAATGGTGAGCAGTTTGTTAACGAACGCGAGCCCCGGGATGTCGAGTCGGCGGCCTGTATCCGCGAGTGCCTGGAGAGGAAGCTGGGAGTGCCGACACCTGCTGGACGTGTCGGTATCTGGTTGGACTCACCGATGATTGACATGCTTTCTGGTGAGGGCACGGTCAATCGGGAATTTCCCGGGAAACATATCCTTTTCCAGCGCCACGGCATTGATATTGCCAAGGAACCGATGCTGGTCTACCCGACCCTGCATTACCAGAATGGTGGACTCAAGATAGACTCCGGCTGTAGAACTTCGGTACCTGGCCTGTTCGCTGCTGGTGAAGTGACTGGTGGAGTGCATGGTGAAAACCGCCTGATGGGCAACTCTTTACTGGATGTACTGGTCTTCGGAAGGATTGCCGGAAAGAATGCGGCTGTCTTCGCCCGAGAGAGTGCCAGGGAAGGCAAGCTGACTCTTGACCACGTCCGGGCCTACCACCGGGAATTAGAGACAGCCGGCGTTGTTACCGATAGGGTAGCACCGATGCTCCTCCCTGACTATACTGACCCGGAGGTCAGGAAAAGGCAGCTTACCAGCCACTACCAGGGTACATTGCGGTAGGGGAGTGTCGTACTGCTCTGACTGCCAGTGTAATCATGTAATGCGGGAAGGACTGGCTGGAGAGGCAGACTACCTGCTGAAGATGGCGCGGGTGCCCCTACACACCGTAGGTACCATCGGGAAGTGCTTCCAGGCTGGCATCCTCGAAATAATCGTCATCAAGCTGCCTTTGGGCGACACCAGAAGTCATGGCGGCCCTGGCGACAGCGTGAGACACTGCGAGGTGGACCTTCTGGCTGATAGAACTGGGAAGAAGCTCGCCCTCACCTGTAGCGTTGGCAATAGCCATACTGGCGGCATAATACATTTCGTAGTTGATTTCCCGTGCTTTAGTGTCCAAGGTGCCCCGCCAGATACCAGGATATCCAATCAGATTGTTTATTGTCTTCCCATCAGCTGCCAGGGCTGCACCTGCCGCAAGAGCGCGCTCCGGTGTAATCTCGGGGTAGGGATTAGAGAGTGCAAAGATTATCTGTCCTTTTCTCACCATGCCTGGCTGTATGAGACCACTCTGGGTGCTAGTGGCAATAACGACGTCCGCCGTTTCCATAATCTCGTCGAAATTAGAAGGAATGCCGCCATGCTCGGCATGGCGCATCACGCTGGCTTCGGTCCTGGCCGTACCCAGTGCTGGCTTGCCGGTATAGCGGAGGAGAAATTTTCCGATGGAGAGTCCGGCAGCACCGAGACCGATTAAGCCTATTTTCATATCTTGAAGGACAACCCCAGTGCGTTTACAGGCATTGAGCAGGGCAGCCAGTGTCACGACGGCGGTCCCCTGCTGGTCGTCATGAAACACCGGAATATCAAGCTCCTTCTGAAGCTTCTCCATAATTGTGAAACACCGTGGTGAGGCAATGTCTTCCAGGTGAATGCCTCCGAAGGAGGGAGCAATGTTCTTTATCGTTGCCACGATTTCATCCGGGTCGGTTGTTGCCAGTAGTATTGGTATGCCGCTGACACCGACGAACTGGTAAAGGAGTGCTGCCTTACCCTCCATAACTGGCATTCCCGCCACCGGGCCGATATTACCCAGCCCAAGCACGGCGGTACCGTCGGTTACAATCGCAACTGAGTGGGCAATACTGGTATAGGTGTCTTTCCAGTCGGGCTCATTGAGAATCAGGCGGCATACTTCGGCCACGCCAGGTGTGTAGACCTTGCTGAGGCTCTCCTGGGAGTCGGCAGGGACGGTGTTGACCATTCTGATTTTACCGCCCTTGTGTAGCTCAAGCACCTCATCTCTGACCTGGAGAACGGTAACCTCCTCAAGTTTCGATATTTCATCAATCATTTGCGCCAAGTAATCTTCACTCTGAACAACGACCTCGATGTCCCTAATAGTATAATGGTGCCCTAAGTGTATAGTCTCAATGTTTCCAATCTCGGCACCAGCCCGACCGATGGTAGTGGTTAACAACCCTAGCGTACCGGGAACATTTAAGTTCTTGCAGCGTAGTGTTCTGACAATCCTGTAACTATTATCGCTCACAGCTTTGTCTCCTTTCAGGCAGCTATACTAATCGAGTTAGGTATGGACATGAAAATTATAACACAGGAAGGTGACAGGGTATATATATCTTAGGTACGAAAAAGACTGCGTAGAAGTCTTACGGTTCGGTGTCAGAAGTACCTCTTGACTCAACCGGTGAGCAAAGATATTCCCCGACCTGTTAAACGTTGAATTAATGAATACATCCAGTGTAGAATAGCTGGTATTGACGAATTCATTCATCATGCCATTGTTGAACCAGGGCGAATGGGTTGCACGACATACTACTCAGTGAAATATTGATTAAGATGGGGAGGGAAACGTATGCCTGCAAAGGCCGCTAATCCGCTGGACAGGATGTTTCACCCGGAATCAATCGCCATAGTTGGTGCTTCCGCCACTAACCTGGAAGGAAGCTGGGTCAGGAGGCTAATCAATTTTGGGTACACTGGCCAGATTTATCCCATCAACCCCAAGGCAACTGAGATAGATGGTCTAAAGGCTTATCCCAGCGTTAGGGATATTCCTGGTCCAGTAGACTACGCCATCTTCAACATACCAGCACGTCTGACTCCCCAGATTATGGCCGACTGTGTTGCTAAAGGGGTCAGGTATGTCCATGTCTTTGCAGCTGGTTTTAGTGAGATAGGTACTGAGGAAGGGAAACAGACGGAAGTCCGTCTTAAGCAAATTGCCAAAGAAGGTGGTTTGCGGGTACTGGGGCCCAATTGTATGGGCATCTACTGCCCAGCCTCCGGCATGACCTTTAACCCGGACTTCCCCAAGGAAAAAGGTAAAGTTGCCTTCGTTTCGCAATCGGGGGCGGAGTCGATGCGTCTTGTCTTCCTTGCCCAGGATTTAGGTATTTATTTCAGTAAGGTCATCAGCTACGGAAATGCCATCGATCTTGATGCACATGACTTTTTAGAATATCTATCCGGGGATGATGAGACAGAGGTCATCGCCTGTTACATTGAGGGTCTTCACCAGGGGCCAAGATTTCTATCTGCGATAAAGAGGTGCCTGCAGAGGAAACCGGTAATAGTTTTGAAGGCTGGACTTACAGAAAGTGGCGCTGGAGCAGCCGCCTCACATACTGCCTCACTGGCCGGTTCAAAGGCCGTCTGGGACGCCTTTTTCAAACAGACTGGTGCTATCCCTGCCAGCACAATGGATGAAGTTGCCGACATTGTCCAGGCTATACAACGTATGGTGGCACCGAAAGGCAGGAGGGTGGCGATAGTAGGCAGGGGTGGAGGTATCGGGGTCATCGCGGCTGATATCTGTGAGCGCGCCGGACTGAAGGTGCCGCCTTTTCACCCCGAAACGCAGAAGAAACTGCTGGAGATAATTCCCGAGGCTGGGGCGGGTGTGAGGAACCCGGTAGAGACCACCCTGGGTATGGGAGGCGCAGTTGACTTCTACCGGCGGGGCCTGCCAATTGTGGATGCTGACCCGGCGACGGATGTAATCCTTGTCCACATGGCAATTGATGTCTACGGCGGGCACACTCCGGACCTGCCGCAGAGAGTGACTGATGCCGCTGATGCCCTGTGTGAAAAAGCTAAGACACTGAGAAAGCCCCTGGCGGCTGCTCTCTTCACCGGTGGGCATGCCGACACCATTATGGCGGTGGTAGCTGCCCGGGAAAAGCTTACGAAAGCCAGTATACCTGTTTTTACCGGCGTCGAGTCAGCCAGCCGTGCAATCAGTAAATTTGCCAGCTACTCCCTGGCCCACCCCCAGTAATTTTCACCTCTAAACAGAGGTCTTCGTGGTGGGGATGGTAAATAAAAAGCGGCTTCCCTTTCCCGGTTCGCTGTGGGCTTCAATCTTGCCACCGTGGACTTCAACCAGACGCCTGGCAATGGTAAGGCCCAGACCACTACCTCCGGTTGCTCTGGCACGTGATTTGTCTACCCGGTAGAAGCGCTCAAAGATATTGGGAAGGTCTTCGGGAGGAATGCCCTTGCCTGTGTCAACCACGGCTACCTCTATGTAGTTGGCCTGCTGCCTGGCGTTCACGGTGATGGTACCTCCTGTGCCGGTGTGAGCTATGGCATTCTCCAGAAGATTGCGCAATACCTGACCGATACGGTAAGGGTCAATGCTCACTGGCGGGAGCTTGTCGGGCAGGTCAGCTGATACGGATATGCCTTTTGTCGCTGCCTGGGTCTGCTGTGCCACCACCGCTTGCTCGATTAATCTGGCGATATCTGCCATCTGGCGATTCAGCTTTAGCTCGCCTGCTTCGGCAAGGCTCAGTTCCTGAAGGTCATCAACGAGACGTGACAGCAAGACCGCTTCTTCGTTAAGCGAGCTAATAGTGTCGGCATCAGGTTTTATGACACCATCACGGACTGCCTCTAATTGCCCTCTAATATTAGACAGGGGTGTTCTCAGTTCATGGGCGGCGTCGGCTACCATATTCCGCCGTAACCGCTCGGTGCGCTCTAAGTCGCTGGCCATAGAGTTAAAGGTGTCGGCCAGCTCGCCAAGTTCACTTCTGTCCTTGACGTGGACTCTTTGAGAGAAATCGCCACGCCCCAGTTGCCTGGCAGCGGATGTCAGTGACTTGACCGGTGCCAAAACTCGTCGCGACAGGAAAAAGGTCACTATCAGTGCAATGGCACCCGCAATCAGGCCTCCCCAGATAAAAAAGAGACCAATTGCGTTGAAGGTTATTTGTAGTGATCTGATACCTAAATCTGATGATTCCGGGGTGATGTAAAGTGTGCCGACACCGTTTGGACGAAACTGGAGTAACAGGGGCCTGCCTGGTGATTCAGGGTCATGTGCCTCTCCCAACAGGTCTCCTTCGGAGTCTGCCACTACAATTCCGTTGGCATCCGTCAGTATGATTCGCTCCCCGTATAGATTGCCCCACTGCTCTATGAAGGGTTGAATCCCCGACCAGCTTCCTCGCTGGATATAGTAAAAGGATAGCTCACTTTCCATCCTGCTGGTGCGTATCTGGTCAGTGCGCTCTTCAAGCTTGCGGATTTCGGCCTGGGTGGCCTGATTAATGAAGAAAAATACGGCGCCGATGGTCACCAGTATTACTAAAGTGAAAGATACCACAAGCCGGAAACGCAGACTATGTATCATCGCTTGCCTCTGAAAACTTATAGCCGACCCCGTAAACTGTCTTTACGTATCTGGGGTGGCCGGGGTCAGGCTCAAGCTTTCGTCGCAGGTTGAGAATATGGACATCAATAGTGCGGTCGAAGCCCTCAAAGTCTGGACCAATGGCCTGTTCGATAAGTTGCGCCCGGCTGAATACTCTACCTGGTTCCCTGGCAAGGACTCCCAGTAGCTTGAATTCTACCGAGGTCAGGTTCAGAGGTCTGTTGGCAAGGGTTGCTTCGTGTTTGTGGAAGTCGACCATAAGTTCCCCCTGCCAGACCTGTGCCGGGCCACGCTCTCCCGGCAGGCGTCTGAGTACGGTCCTCACTCTGGCTGCCAGTTCCCTGGGGCTGAATGGTTTAGTCATGTAGTCGTCTGCCCCCAGTTCCAGTCCTGTCAGTTTGTCCTGGTCGGTAGTCCTGGCTGTGAGCATAATAATCGGCACGTCGGATTCGGACCTGAGGGTCCGGCAGACTTCAAGGCCATCTATGCCAGGTAGCATGAGGTCCAGAACGATAAGGTCAGGATGACTCTCCCGGGCCAGGCGTAGCGCTTCAATGCCGTCATAGGCAGTAAGGACCCGGTAGCCATCCCGTTCCAGGTAGAGCTTGACCAGTTCTACCGTCTTTGTATCGTCGTCAACCACGAGGACCCGTTTACCTGCCATCTCCTCTCCCACCAGAAAGCTCACGTATCTATCTGATGTTATAACACAAATATTAAGAAATTGTTAAATTCCCACCTCAGCAAAGGCACTCGCAAAAGAAGAAGAGGGGGAAGTGTATTCCCCCTCCGTGTCACTGGCTTTATCTTGGTAACTGCTCAGGAAGCTCTGGTAATTACTTTTCAGCTTCAGGGATGAACCCGATACCGGGCCCACACCGGCCACGAAGCCCGTGTCCACCGGGGCCGCCTAGACCACCGAAACCGCGGTCACCAAAGTTAAACTGCACATCAGGTCTGGCTTGCCACCACTCGAGGTATTGCTGGGCCTCTTCTTCTGTGAGCCAACCTTCATCAACTGCCTTCTCAAGCCACTTTGCCTGGGCTTCGTCTCGCATCTCATCTATGGCTTCAGTGAAGGCGTCTTCGAGCTGCTGCCGGTCGATACCGAGCTTGTCGGCGACCTTATCCAGTAATGTTAACCTCGGGGAAGTATCCTCCTCATTGTCCCCCTGAGCATAGACGATGCCGCCTATACTCCCGGCCAGTACCAGGGCCACCAGTAGTACCGCACCAATAATGAACTTTTTACTTCGCCACACTTCTGTTTTGCCTCCTTTTCCGTCTCCTCCAAGGTCTGGTTAACTAAGAATAAATATAACATCCAAATATGAAAATCCTGTTAAGCTTTTGGGCACGGTTTTAGAATTCGCTATGAAATGCTGGTAATGGCAGAACCAGACATGGGCATCTGGCTAGATAATGGAGGCGTGATAAAAATAGGCCAGGCCAACCTAGTAGATTGTAAGGTTGACCTGGCTTCTGTTGCCTGATTTTATGCTCGGCCGTAGGACTCGCTTCAGCTTGGCCAATTAAGCCGGACTTAGCTGAAAATCAGTGATGGTACGTCCCTGGAGGACTCATCCAGCTCCCTGAGCTTGGCATCAGTATGTCTCCTTCTCTCCTCTGTCGTCGAGACAATCTTGGCGGTTTCGGCATAATACCTTCGGATTTTCTCAACATTCTTGAGTTCGGACAGGATGACAGAGACATCAAGTGCACCAGCATTCCGGGGGTAGTCACCGTTCCTGATGATGGCCTCCGGGGTAAGGCTCTTGAGATATTCGCCGAGCTCCTTGATGACAGTGAGGTTCATCTCCTTGCTGGGAGCAGATATGAGGTATAGTGCCCGTGAGGCATCCTCAGGGTTGCACTTAAAGGACAGCTCGCTGATGGCAGCGTCCATTGCCTCGATGCCGCGGTGGATTTCCGTGCTCTTGTCGCGGTAATTGCGTGATGACCGGAAGGGTAGCCGGAAGGGGGGCAATTGTGCCTGGCCGTAGCCGATAACTGTCCACCCGGCTATACTCTGGATAATATCTCCGGCATCAAGCAGTCTGGCACCGACATATTTTGCCTTCTTCTCCTCGCCGGCACAGAGTATATTATAGAATGGCTCAACGATGAGGTGATTGATTCCGGCCAGGTTGTTCCTCAGCGTATCGGTCTTTTTGACATACCGCTGGTTATCGACCAGGAAGATAGCATCCGCCACCGCGTCAGCCGACTTGAGACATGTCGCCGTATTATAGATGGTCCTCTCTTCGGTGTTCTCTTCATGTTCGAAGGGCAGGACAATGAGGTTATAGATTGGCTTGTCAATATAGCGTTCCTTGAGTATCTGGGTCATGATTGAGATTGACCCGGAGCCGGTGCCTCCGGCAGCGCCGGCGCATAGCATGAAGGCGTCTGACTCGAAGAAACGGGGTGTTGACCTGATGGCATCAATAACCTTGTCAGCGTCTTCCTTGGCGATTTCGGCAGCCAGTTCGTTTATCTTGCCGACACCGTGACCGCCTGACTTTCGCCCCCCGATGAGGATTCTGTGACGGTAGTCGGACTTGATGTGGGATAGTCCGCCCAGGTCAGCGAGGTCAGTATTGACAGCGAAGACACCGGTGACTATCTCAATCCTGCGCCGAGCTTTAGCCTTACTGTTAATTCGGGCAAAGCCGTCAGCGATGTTGGAGCCACATTGCCCCAGACCAATAACCAGTAATTTCACTTTTCTACCTCCTAGCTTTTGCTGTCGCCCAGAACGCCACCCTGGCCGACATCTATGCTAGTTTCAGTATAGAGGATAGGCTATCGGGGTGAATATCCCACGATAGTACTGCTATTACTAGGTGAATAGTCCTAAAGCCGCAGGGGGAGTGGTGCGAATCATTGACTCAAGTCCTGCCTGTGTTTATAATTTAGCAAGGTCGCATTCTCTAACCAGGTAGAAGTAGTCCGGTGTCGTAATAATGTGGAGGGACCGGCATGCAAATCTTTATTGATTCGGCAAGTGTTGGCGAGATTGTAAAATGGCTCGAGATGGGTGTGATTGATGGAGTAACGACTAACCCCAGCATAATGCTCAAGGACGGCGTCTATGACGCCGAAGCGGGAGTAAGGACAATCTCTGCCCTGATAGACCCTCTGCCGGTATGTGTCGAGGTCACCACTGACGAGCCGGATGATATGGCAGTACAAGCCAGACGACTTGCTTCCTGGGCACACAACATAGTTATCAAGATACCCCACATAACTTCTGATGGTGTTCCCTGCTACGGAGTTATCAAGGAACTGGAAATGGAGGGGATAAAAGTAAACGCTACGGCAGCAATGTCCCTGGGGCAGGTGATACTGGCGGCCAAGGCGGGGGCAACCTATATCAGCTTATTTGCAGGCAGGGTGGCTGACGAGGGTGGTAATGCTCCCGAGGTTATCAGAATGGCGGTAGAGTGGCTGGAGCGCTGGAAATTCAAGAGCAAGATAGTTGTTGGCAGTATCAGGTCAGTAGGTGATGTCCTGAATGCGGTTATGGCTGGTGCCCACATTGTCACAATACCTCCACCGTTTCTGAATAAGATGGCAGACCACAAATATACCCGTGAGACAGTAAGGCAGTTTCTTGATGACGCTGAAAAGGCTCTGAGGTTGATGAAACAGGCGATGAGGATGGGCTGAAGAGCAGCAATTCTCTAATTTTCCATGCAGCATTCTGTATTCTGTCCGTGCTTTCCCCCCCTGGCTATGTCCTGCTAATACAGTTCCTTCAAACTGATGTCGATGCGGTTCAGGGCCTCATCTATATCATCAGCGGCGACCATGCGGTTTGTGACCGCCCTGTATTTATTATAGCCACGATAGCCTATCTTGACACCCCGTGTGTTCAGCAGCTGTATGAAATCGGGGCCGGAGACCTCTAGGGGGGTTTCAAAATTCACAATGTTGGTCTGGACTTCGTGAGGGACGACTATGCTGGTGATATTGGATAGCCCCTTTGCCAGACGGCGGGCATTATCATGGTCTTCGACCAGCCGCGTCACCATTGTTTGCAGGGCGACGATACCGGCGGCAGCGATAATTCCCGCCTGCCGCATTCCTCCTCCAATCATCTTGCGCCACTTGCGGGCACTCTCGATAAATTCATGTGTGCCACAGAGGACGGAGCCGACGGGGGCGCTGAGTCCCTTGGAGAGGCAAAAGCAGACAGAATCAACATCCCTGGCCAGTTCACTGGTGGGCACATTAAGGGCGATGGCGGCGTTGAAAATCCGGGCACCGTCAAGGTGGACCAGGAGACCGTGCCGGTGTGCTATTTCGGCGGCATTCGATGTGTAGTCCGCAGTGAGTACAGCACCCCCACAGCGGTTATGGGTATTCTCCAGGCACAGCAGGGTGGTCTGAGGAAAATGAATGTTCTGGCTACGGATAGAGTCCTCAATCATGCTGAGGTCAATCTGCCCATCCTGGCTGTTTGGCACGGTGTGCATTACCACTCCGCCCAGAGCGGAGGCGCCTCCCACCTCATACCAGAACGTGTGAGACTCACTACCGAGGAGGACTTCTTCGCCATGATGTGTCTGAGTGAGAATAGCCAGCAGGTTGCTCATTGTTCCGCTGGCGGTGAAGAGGGCGGCCTCCTTTCCCAGCATCTGCGCTGCCAATTGCTCCAGGGCATTTATCGTCGGGTCCTCTTTATAGACGTCGTCACCAACCTCGGCCTGATACATGGCACGGCGCATCTCGTCGGTGGGTAATGTTACGGTATCGCTGCGCAGGTCAATGACTTTCATTTGTACCTCCTTATACTCCACTCCGGTTTCTGGCAGTTCGACAGAAATCTAACTGCCGAAAATAGCAGCGGCTTGCTTCATATTGGCGATTACGTCTACCTTGAACGGGCAGCGTTCAACGCATACGCCGCATTCTGTACAGGCTGAAGCTGTGACCGATAATGACTCGTATCGAGTAGCAACCAGATTGTTACTGGCATATCGGGCGGTATCAGTGAGGCGTGTCACCGTACCGATGTCAATACTGACCGGGCAGGGCAGGCAGTGGTTACAGTACATGCAACTACCTTGCAGCTTCCAGATGGTGTTGGTATCAATGGCGCTGTAGTCCTTTTCCTCGTCAGTGGCTTCCAGATAGGCCAGTGCCGCCCTCATCTCATTTGCGGTGCGGCAGCCCGGGACGGCGGTACACACACCAGGCTGGGAGAGGGCGTAGCTGAGACACTGGACTGGCGTCAGGACGATAGCGCTGGGATTTTTTTTGTTGAACAGCCAGCCGGCGGCATAGGGTTTCATTGCTACAACAGCGACGCCGTTAGCAGCACAGGCATGGTGGAGTTCCCTTCTGCTGGGAGTCGGGTCTGTTTCGGGACGTGGCTGGCGGTAGGTACTTGCCTGCCATACGTCCTCGACTGCTATATCACCCGGCAGGGTGTCTATTGCCGGGTTTATGGGAAGCATCAGGACATCAATATATCCACTATCGACTGCCCTGAGGGCAACCGGTACGCGATGACTGCTCATTCCGATAAAGCGTGCCTTGCCTTCCTTTTGCAGGCGAAGTGCCAGTTCGAGGAGCCCGCCCGGTCCGAATATCTTATCATAATCATCTACCTCATCGACGAAGAACAGCATGAGGATGTCAATGTAGTCTGTCTGCAACCTAGTGAGCAGGTCGTTGAAGTAATGCTCACATATGGTGCTGTCCCGTGAGCGGTTAGGTTGACCGTTTTTCAAGGTGGACCCCAGATGACCAGCGACCATTACCTGGTGCCTTCGCTCTTTCAGGGCGGTGCCGAAGTTGTCCCGGACATCGGGTGAGGCCATGAAGAGGTCAATATAGTTCACACCTTCATTTAGGGCGGTATTGACGACGGAGGCAATCGTATCCAGCGGAGCATGCTCCAGGTGCTCAGCCCCGAGGCCGATAATGCTGACATCGACACCTTTCTTGCCCAGTTTTCGGTACTGCATTTCCTCGTCCTCCTGTGCTTGTGGGTACAGCGACATTATCTTACTCGCTGGCGGAACCAATAGCAAGCGCAGACTTAAGCAGAATAACCGATATAATAACTGGATGTTCGTGTAATACGTTGAGAAGCTAACCCTGGCGTCAGTCGGCACTCTTGTTTTGCTTGGGGAGCAGTACGCCCACGGGGCATCGCTTAACGCATTCCATACAGGAAGCACAGCGTGACTCGTCACCGTAGAAGGCCACTCTGGTATCAGTACCGCGGTTGAGGAAATACAGGGAACTGGTTCCGTGGATGTCCTTGCAGGTCTGGACACATATACCGCAGAGGACGCACTTATTCGGGTCATAATCGAAGCAGGGGGGAGAGGTATCCAGGGGAAGCTCCTCCTCTGGAACTCGCAAGCGCCGTACTCGCCGGCGGTCTATGCGGAGCCTGGCCATCAGCTTCTGGAGCTCGCACTTTCCGCTGCTGGGACAGCCACGGCAGGTAATGTGGTGGTTGGCGATGAGCAGCTCGACAATGGGACGGATTGCCTGGTCAATTTCCGGAGACTTAGTCCTGACCACCATGCCGGGTGCAACCGGTACACGACAGGCAGTGACCAGCCTGCCGTCAATCTCAACCAAACAGAGCCGGCAGGCACCACGGCCTTCCAGTGCGGGATGATAGCAGAGGTGGGGAATATAGATATCGTTCTGGAGGGCGGCTGCCAGGACAGAGGTCCCTTCGTCAGCCTCCAGTACTAGATTGTCAATAGTGAGCGTGACTTTTCCCATCTTTTACCCTACTGGTAGAAGAGGCACACGCCGGCAGGACAGTACCCCTCTTTGATGTGCGCCTCATACTCATCACGGAAGTAGCGGATGGTGGTGAGTACCGGGTTCGGGGCACTCTGCCCCAGGGCGCACAGGGACGTCTCAGCGATTGACTTACCCAGTTCTTCAAGCAGGTCAATATCTCCCGGTCGACCCTGTCCTTTGCAGATATGGTCGAGGATGTCAAACATCTGCCTGGTCCCCACCCGGCAGGGAACACACTGTCCACAGGACTCGCGCCTCGTGAAATCGAGAAAATAGCGAGCTACATCCACCATGCAGGTGTCCTGGTCCATGACGACCATGCCACCCGAGCCCATCATCGAACCGGCCTCCGTAAGCGAGTCGAAATCGACCGGCAGGTTCAACAGCTCAGCCGGGAGACAGCCACCCGATGGGCCGCCTGTCTGGACGGCTTTGAAAGCACGACCGTCGGGTATACCGCCGCCGATGTCGAAGATAATATCGCGGAGCCGGGTGCCCATAGGGACCTCTACCAGACCACTGTTGACTACTTTGCCGGTCAGCGAGAAAATGGCTGTGCCTTTGCTGCGCTCCGTTCCACGGCTGGCAAACCAGCCAGAGCCGTGCTCGATAATTGACGGGATGTTGGCAAAGGTCTTGACGTTGTTAAGCAGGGTTGGTTTTCCCCAGAGTCCAGATTGGGTGGTGCGGGGACGGGGTGAAGGTTTGGGCAGACCTCGCTTGCCCTCGATTGAGAGGACCAGAGCGGTCGACTCGCCGCAGACAAAGGCCCCGGCACCCTGAAAGATTTCTATGTCGAAGTTGAAGCCGCTCCCCAGGATGTCTTTACCGAGGAACCCTCGTTCCCTGGCCTGCATTATCGCTATCTTCAGGCGTTTTACGGCGAGCGGGTATTCGGCGCGGACGTAAACATAACCCTGACTGGCACCAACAGCCCAACCGGCGATTATCATCCCTTCAAGAACGGCGTGTGGGTCCCCTTCGAGAACAGAGCGGTCCTGGAAAGCACCCGGGTCGCCCTCATCAGCATTACAGATAACGTACTTCTGTTCCGCCTCCTCCACATAGCAGGCTTCCCATTTTTGCCCGGTGGGGAAGCCAGCACCACCGAGCCCGCGAAGCCCCGAGCGCTTTACCTCGTCAATTATTTGCTCCGGGGTCATTTCAGACAAAGCGGTACGTAGTGCCTGGTAGCCACCAGTACCAATATAATCGTCGATATTCTCCGGATTGATATGGCCGCAGTTCCGCAGTACCAGTCGCTGTTGTTTGTAGTAGAAGGGTATGTCACGGTAGCAGGTCAATGTTCTGTCAATAACCAGGTCATGGTAGAAAAGGCGGTCGACGGGATTCCCGCCTGGCAGAAATGACCGGGCGATATCCGGGACATCATCGGGGCTGACTTTAGAGTAGAAGATGCCTTCAGGCTCAATGACGACCAGCGGCCCTCTCTGGCAGAAACCGTGGCAACCGGTAGCTTTGACCCGGATGCTATCGCTCAGGTTGAGTTCGGCTATCTCTCTTTGCAGCAGGGAATATAATTGCTCAGCACCCCCGGAGACGCAGCCTGTTCCCTGACAGACAATAATCTCATGCTCGCTATCAGACATACACTCTCTCTCTGGGTAGACCTGGGATAACCGCGCTTGCTTTCTCGGGGGCAAATATACGGTGCACGTTATAGATAATAGGGTTCAACTGTGCTAGCTGTCAAGTGCAGATGAGGCTGGCGTATATGGCACAGAACCTGTTTATGCCTTTGTGTAGGGAATAACTCGCGTGATACAGGCATCATGGATAAAGGCATCGCCGTAGCATGAATTGTTTTCATCTAGAAATAAGCATAGAAATAAGCAAGCCCGAGGGATACCCTCGGGCTTGCTTGATAGGAAGGTGAAGAAAAAATTATGGTTGTAAAGGTAGTACTATATATTGTGTATTGTACTGCGCTGAGGTTAAGAAAAGGTAAAAACCACCGCTGTCATGTTACAAGCAGGTTACGAACTGGTAATCGTATCGTGACAGTCCTGTCCTCTGGTAAGCCGCAGGTTGTTACTATCGACCGGTGCTGCACAAAATGAGGTTGTTTTATCTTAAATGGTGGCTTTGGCCTTATCTCCCCTTCCAGACAGGCGGCCTCTTCTCCCGAAAAGCCCTGATAC
>Ga0315554_1000127_pt1:0-7500 | contig 39516 bp, 34 predicted proteins | sample SalMarSW160370MG_FD_202114 | JGI IMG/M metagenome (GOLD analysis project Ga0315554, IMG submission 202114) | Salt marsh sediment microbial communities from the Plum Island Ecosystem LTER, Massachusetts, United States - Salt Marsh Sediment SW1603-70 ...
GCTTCTTTATATTTTTCCCCTTCATTTTTAGAATATGCGCTTAACTCATAAAGAGCAGAACAAATTATTGCTGCAGCGGAAGCATCTCTCGGTTCATCTGGAATATTTGGTGCATCAAAATCCCAGTAAGGTATCATATCATTAGGCAGATTTTTATTATTTAAAATAAAATCTGCAATGTGCTGTGCCTGGTTAAGATAAGCTTTATTCCGGGTTTCCCTGTATGACATAGTAAAACCATATAAGCCCCACGCCTGTCCCCTTGCCCATGCAGATTCATCCGAATAACCTTGAGCCGTGTTCTTTGCAAGTACTTTGCCTGTTAATGTATCATAATTAACGACATGGTAGCTGCTGTAATCTGGTCTAAAATGATTTTTTATCGTTTTATTTGCATGAGTTACAGCGATTTTATAAAAGCTTGAATCACCGCTCATCTTAGTAGCATTAAATAATAATTCCAGGTTCATCATATTATCAATAATAACCGGGCATTGCCACTTATTATTCGAACCCCAAGATTGGATACAGCTTACAACCGGTCTGAATCTTTTGGACAACGATTTGGCCGCTTGAATAATTACTTTTTCATATTCTTTTGTATCAATTAAACTATACCCATTTCCATAACTGCAATATATCATGAAGCCTACATCATGAGTCTGAGTATTGTACTGTTCCTTCGATAATATCTGTGTATATAATTCAGCTTCCTTTTTCCAAAAATCATCCTTAGTATATTCATACAAATACCAAAGGCTTCCGGGGAAAAATCCGCTTGTCCAATCATCGGAAGCAACAAGACTTAAAGTTCCATCTTTATTAGCTGACCTGGGAAATTTTTCAGTATCACCAAGATTATTTAACATTTCTTTGTACTGTTTTGCCGCGAAGCTTAGGTTATCTTCAGCAGTTTTTTTTATTTGATCTATCTGGGCATTAACTAAAATTTGATAAATAATTAATATGGAAAAGACATGTAATAATTTTTTAAACATTTTTCCCTCTAAAATATTTTGATAATTCCCTGTAAGAATTTAAGTCTATATAATTTAATCCATGGAAAAAGAAAGTCAGCTCCTTTTTAAACACTCTAAGGAATTGAAAGGATTTCAAAATTTAAATTGCATATTTTCTGCAATAAATATAATAATTTTCTTTATCCTTTTTGCTTACATATTTATTTTTATATTTTAGTAAATACAATTTATCATGATAATTAAACAAACCGGGGAATTTGATCTTGCTTTCCGTTTTGTAAATGAAACTAACCAGAACATTTTTCTCACGGGAAAAGCAGGGACAGGAAAAACAACTTTCCTTAAATATCTCCGGGAAAATTCAATTAAGAAATGTGTTGTTGCTGCACCAACGGGTGTAGCTGCAATAAATGCACGGGGAGTTACGCTCCATTCTTTGTTTCAGCTTCCGTTCGGCATAATAATACCCGATTTAAATCTAATGGAAGTTGCTAATGTAACGGCTAAAAACCATCCCCTATTATCCAAAATTCGTTACAATAAAGAAAAATTAGATTTGCTCCGAAGCATTGATCTGCTAATAATTGATGAAGCAAGTATGGTTGCTTCATATACTGTAGATGCAATTGATTCTATTTTACGATATGTAAGAAGAAGGCCTGGACAATCTTTTGGAGGAGTTCAGGTACTGTTCATCGGAGACCTTTACCAGCTTCCGCCGGTTGTAAAAAAAGATGAATGGGAAATTCTGCAGCAATTTTATTCTTCAATTTTTTTCTTTAACAGTTTTGTTTTGCGGGATAATATTCCGGTAATTATAGAACTTAAGGAAATCTTCCGGCAAAAGGATGACAAATTTATTAAAATACTTAACGGTATACGGAATAACAACATATCAGAAGAAAATTTTAAATTATTAAACAGCAGGCTCAAAAGAAATTTTTTACCTCTGTATAATGAAGAATATATTACTCTTACAACTCATAATTATCAGTCAGATGAAATCAATCAAAGAAAATTAAGCGGGCTTCCGGACCACTCCAATATTTTCTATGCTGGAGTAACAGGAGAATTTCCCGAGCATACTTTCCCTGCCGAAAAAGAGCTTAGGCTTAAAACCGGGGCACAGGTAATGTTCCTAAAAAATGATAATGAAGGAAAGCAGTATTTTAATGGAAAGATAGGGGTTATAACAGACCTTGATGAAGGATGCATAAAAGTTCAATGCAAAGATGATCCTTTTGAAATTGAAGTAAAGAAAAGTCAATGGGAAAATATCAATTATAAAATAGATACGGAAACACGGGAAATTACAGAAGAAGTATTAGGTACTTTCATTCAATATCCGCTGCGCCTTGCATGGGCAATTACAATTCACAAAAGCCAGGGATTAACTTTTGATAAAGTAATAATTGATGCAGCAAGAGCTTTTACAACCGGACAGGTTTATGTTGCACTTAGCCGCTGTACATCATTAGAAGGTTTGGTTCTTAAATCCCCAGTTTATAGAAATTTTCTCGGCGCCCATAGAGATTTTAAGGAATGGCAGAATAGGAACTGGAATACAAACCTTCTTCAGCTATTTACAGAAGCACGGCAGGATTTTATTCTTGAAGAAATTAAAGAGATTTTTACCTGGAAAAACTGGTATTATGCACTTAAAGATTTAAATGAATACATTTTAGAAAATCAATTAAAAGTTCAAGCTGAATCGATTTTATGGATAACCGGGCTAATAGAAAAGCAAAAAGAACTTTATGAAGTTTCAGAAAAATTTAAGGAGATAATCATCCGGCTTAGTAAGAAAAATTTTCTAATAGAGGAAAATGATCTTCTGCAGAAAAGAATAAAAGATGGAGCAAATTATTTTTACAAAGAAATTACTAAATGGGAGGAAAATTTTTATAATCATCCTTTATCTTTCCAAACCAAAAAACTATCCAGAAAAGCGGATAGCTTACTTGAAGAACTAAGTTTTATTATAGAAGAGATCTTACAAAAAATTAATTATTGCAAGAATGGATTTTTTCTTGAAGATTATTTGAAAAACGGTAAAATCTTTGCAGGAAAAGTTAAAAAAATACGAAGCTCATATGGAAAAAGAAAAATTACCGGCAGTAATAAAATATCCGATACAATTGAAGAAACAATTAATTATTTGCAGGCTGGTAAAAACATTCAGCAAATTGCTGAGGAAAGAAATCTTGCAATTGGTACTATTGAGAGTCATCTTGCCAAAGCGATAAAAAGAAATTTGATTCAAATAGATGAAATAATTCCAATGGAGAAAGTGCAAAAACTTACTGAATATTTCCCTGAAGATCTGGATGAAGTCCGGTTGGCTTACATAAAAGAAATAGCTCCTCCTGAGATTTCTTATGGTGAATTGAGAATGGTTTTAGCCTGGCTGCAAAAAATTAAATAAGTATTATAAAATGATATTTCAAGAAGTACAATAATTCAGACAACCATGGATCTGGACAATTTTAATTATTACAGGAATAATTGTTACCGGTATTTTCGGATCCAGATTTTATATTCAAATTATAGAGGGACAAAAATTCGGAAACAATCCGATGAGCGATAATGAATTGATCATTGTATTTATATCTTCTGTAATATTTTTCATTTTGATTTCTTTATTAATCGGTTCGACAACATTAAAAACAAGTATTGATAAAAATGGAATAGAGTACAGGTTTTTCCCTCTTCATTTTAAAACTCAGAGAATAAATTGGAATTCAGTGGAGAAATATGAAGTAATAAGATATCATCCAATCCGGGATTATGGAGGCTGGGGAATAAGATATGGTCGAAAAGGAAAAGCTTATAATGTTTCCGGGGATAGAGGATTACAATTACATTTAAATAACGGTAAAAACATTTTGATAGGTACACAGAAGGAAAAAGGACTAAAAGAATTCCTGATAGAATTATTCAATTTAAAAAACTAAAACCCCGATCAAAAATGACCGGGGTTTTATAAATTAAATTTGGCAGCGACCTACTCTACCACACACCTGCGCATGCAGTACCATCGGCGTTCTGGGGCTTAACTTCTCTGTTCGGAATGGGAAGAGGTGTAACACCCAGGCTATAACCACCAAAATTTAAAACCAATAAAATAAATGAAAGACTGAAAGAGTTGAGCCAAAAAAGAGTAGCAGATTACCTATAAATAAAAATTTATGGTTAAGTCTCACGACTTATTAGTACTGCTCGGCTGAATATGTTACCATACTTATACCTGCAGCCTATCAACCTCGTCATCTCCGAGGAGTCTTTAGTTACTTACGTAAGGGATACCTAATCTTGAAGCGTGCTTCGCGCTTAGATGCTTTCAGCGCTTATCACAACCGTACATAGCTACCCAACGATGCCACTGGCGTGACAATTGGTACACTAGAGGTACGTTCACTTCGGTCCTCTCGTACTAGAAGCGACCCTTCTCAAGTATCCTGCGCCCGCATAGGATAGGGACCGAACTGTCTCACGACGTTCTGAACCCAGCTCACGTACCGCTTTAATTGGCGAACAGCCAAACCCTTGGGACCTTCTTCAGCCCCAGGATGCGATGAGCCGACATCGAGGTGCCAAACCTTACCGTCGATATGAACTCTTGGGTAAGATCAGCCTGTTATCCCCGGCGTACCTTTTATCCTTTGAGCGACGGCTCTTCCACTCGAAGCCGTCGGATCACTAAGTCCTGCTTTCGCATCTGCTCGACTTGTAAGTCTCGCAGTCAAGCTCCCTTTTGCCTTTGCACTCGCCGCATGATTACCAACCATGCTGAGGGAACCTTTGAGAGCCTCCGTTACAATTTGGGAGGCGACCGCCCCAGTCAAACTACCCGCCTAACACTGTTCCTAGCCCTGATTCAAGGGCCGAGGTTAGAATCCAAATAAAACAAGGGTGGTATTTCACCGTTGGCTCCACCGAAGCTAGCGCCCCGGCTTCAAAGCCTCCCACCTATCCTACACATGCTTTACCCGAACCCAATGTTAGGGTGCAGTAAAGGTGCACGGGGTCTTTCCGTCCATATGCGGGTAACCGGCGTCTTCACCGGTACCACAATTTCACCGAGCCCGTGGTTGAGACAGTGCCCAAATCGTTACACCATTCGTGCAGGTCGGAACTTACCCGACAAGGAATTTCGCTACCTTAGGACCGTTATAGTTACGGCCGCCGTTTACTGGGGCTTCGATTCAAAGCTTCGCTTGCGCTGACCTCTCCTCTTAACCTTCCAGCACCGGGCAGGTGTCAGTCCCTATACATCGTCTTGATTGACTTCGCAGAGACATGTGTTTTTGTTAAACAGTCGCTTGGGCCTTTTCACTGCGGCCCCTTTCAGCTACATCCGCAAGGATTTCACTTACTCGGGGCACCCCTTTTCCCGAAGTTACGGGGTTAATTTGCCGAGTTCCTTAACCACGGCTCACTCGAGCACCTTAGAATACTCATCCCGTCTACCTGTGTCGGTTTGCGGTACGAACTGATAAATTTTTCCCATACGAAGATTTTCTCGGCAGTATGATTACGGTCAGTTTGTGTCCTAGGGACTCCCGTTCGCATCTCGGCCTTAAGAAAATGCGGATTTGCCTACATTTTCAGCCTACTTGCTTAGACCACCTAATCCGTCAGGTGGCTGACCTTCACTCCTGCGTCCCTACTTATGGTCAAACAAAATTCACCAGGTACAGGAATATTGACCTGTTTTCCATCGCCTACGCCTTTCAGCCTCGGCTTAGGGATCGACTAACCCTGAGATGACTAACATTGCTCAGGAAACCTTAGACTTTCGGTGTCCCGGTTTTTCACCGAGATTATCGTTACTTATGCCAACATTTGCTTTTCTATGCGCTCCACCATGTCTCACAACACAGCTTCGACGCCCATAGAATGTTCCTCTACCACTCTGATAAATCAGAATCCATAACTTCGGTAAGTAGTTTAAGTCCCGTACATTGTCGACGCCCGATCGCTTGACTAGTGAGCTATTACGCACTCTTTAAATGAATGGCTGCTTCTAAGCCAACATCCTAGTTGTCTAAGCAATTGAACATCCTTTCTCTGTTAACTACTATTTAGGGACCTTAGTTGATGGTCTGGGTTGTTTCCCTTTTGGCAATGAAGCTTATCCCCCACTGCCTGACTCCCGAGAAACATGTAAACGGAATTCGGAGTTTGTCTGGGTTTGGTACCGTTGTGACAGCCCTAGCCCAATCAGTGCTCTACCTCCGTTACACTATTACTCGAGGCTAGCCCTAAAGCTATTTCGAGGAATACGAGCTATTTCCGAGTTTGGTTGGCCTTTCACCCCTACCCTCACCTCATCCAAGCGGTTTTCAACCCACATTAGTTCGGACCTCCATGAGGTTTTACCCTCACTTCATCCTGGACAAGGGTAGATCACTCGGCTTCGCGTCTACCGCACGTTACTTAAACGCCCGATTAGGACTCGCTTTCGCTATGGCTCCATCCCTTAGGGATTTAACCTTGCAACGTACGAGTAACTCGTTGGCTCATTATCCAGAAGGCACGCTGTCATCCTAATATTTGCAAGCAAATATTAAGACTCCAACCGTTTGTAAGCATACGGTTTCAGGTACTATTTCACCCTCCTATTAGGAGTGCTTTTCACCTTTCCCTCACGGTACTGATTCACTATCGGTTACGAGAGAGTATTTAGTCTTAGGAGATGGTTCTCCCGGATTCCCACAGAATTCCACTTACTCCGTGGTACTTGGAATATATTCCAAAGAGTCATATTATTTTCGCTTACGGGACTATCACCCTCTGCGGTTGAGCTTTCCAGAATATTCAGCTAATAATATGATTTTTTACTCTTCGGCTTATCAGTAATTCAGCCAGAATATAATCCACAACCCCGCTAACACAACGGTTACTTCCTTTAACATGTTAGACGGTTTAGACTTTTTCCCGTTCGCTCGCCACTACTAGGGAAATCACTATTGTTTTCTTTTCCACCAGCTACTTAGATGTTTCAGTTCACTGGGTTGTCTTCATGCATCCTATGAATTCAGATGCAGATGCCTAAACATTACTCTAGGCGGGTTGCCCCATTCGGAGATCCCCGGGTATTAGGTTATTTCCACCTATCCGAGGCTTATCGCAGGTAGTCGCGTCCTTCATCAACTTCTCGTACCAAGGCATCCACCGTATGCCCTTAGTAACTTAACCAAAATTTTTATTCACAGATAATTTGGTGCTACTCATAAAAAAAAGAAAAGACTTTTTCTAATTTGACTCAGTAAAATCATTTTCCTGATATAATCAGAATTGATTTTTTACTCTTCCAATCTTTCAAAGAACATATTCTATATAAATAGAATTATTGTGGAGCTAAGCGGGATCGAACCGCTAACCTCCGCCTTGCAAGGGCGGCGCTCTCCCAGTTGAGCTATAGCCCCAAAAACTTATAATTTATAGTTTTTGGGTAAAGAATTAAATGATCACACACCCATTAATAGTGGGCCTGAGTAGAATTGAACTACTGACC
>Ga0315554_1000127_pt1:10000-39516 | contig 39516 bp, 34 predicted proteins | sample SalMarSW160370MG_FD_202114 | JGI IMG/M metagenome (GOLD analysis project Ga0315554, IMG submission 202114) | Salt marsh sediment microbial communities from the Plum Island Ecosystem LTER, Massachusetts, United States - Salt Marsh Sediment SW1603-70 ...
ATTTCAAGATTATCATGAACCTGGCAAAAAATTGGAACACTTACAAAAAAAGAAATTATAAAAAAATTTATCGAAATTAATTTTTTCAAAATAATAAATTTCTTAAGCATAGATCCCGCGTATCTTAAGAGTTTTTGCAACCTTATCAATTGCGAGAATATATGCTCCTATTCTTAATGAAACATTATATTGAGCAGCAGCCTTATATACATTTACAAAAGCTGTATGCATCATTCTTCCCAATCTTCTGTTTACCCTATCTAATGTCCAAAAATATCCCATTCTATCCTGAACCCATTCAAAATATGAAACTGTTACACCGCCAGCATTAGCAAGTATATCCGGAATAACTAGAATGCCATTATCTTGTAATATAGGATCAGCTTTAGCAGTTGTCGGACCATTTGCACCTTCTGCAATAATTTTACATTTGAGTTTAGGAGCATTATTTTTTGTTATTTGATCTTCTTTTGCAGCCGGAACTAATACATCACATTCCAATTCCAATAATTCTTCATTGGTTATAGCTTCAGAGTTAGGATAATTAATAAGGGATTTATTTTTTTCTACGTAATCAATTACTTCGGGGATTACAAATCCATTTGAATTATAAATTGCGCCATTGATATCACTTAAACCAACTATCTTTATACCTCTTTCAAACATTAATGAAGCGGCGACAGAACCAACATTACCAAACCCTTGAACAACTGCCGTGGAGTTTGCAGGTTTTAATCCTAATTTTTGTAATGCACCCAGAGAAACAATCATTACACCTCTGCCTGTAGCTTCTCTCCTTCCCAATGAACCTCCCAAAATACTGGGTTTACCCGTAACAACACCATTTTCGGTTTTTTTCAGATGCATACTATATGTATCCATAATCCAGGCCATAGTTTGTTCATTAGTATTCATATCCGGTGCAGGAATATCTTTATCCGGTCCGAAAACATCTAACAAATTAGATGTAAATCTTCTTGTTAATCTTTCAAGTTCACTTTGACTTAATAATGACGGATCACATTTAATCCCGCCCTTTGCACCGCCAAAGGGAATATTAACTATGGCACATTTCCATGTCATCCATGCAGCGAGTGCTTTCATTTCATCAAGATTGACATCCGGGGCATATCTAATTCCTCCTTTTGAAGGTCCTAAAATATCATTGTGAATAATCCTATAACCTTCGAAAACTTCTATTTTACTGTTATCCATTATTATAGGAATAGAAGTAATTATTTGTTTAACGGGAACTTTTAAATAATTATATATTCCTTCGTCTAACCCAAGAACTGAAGCTGCATGATCAAAACGCTGCATCATTGATTCAAAAGGATTTTCTTTATCTCTTATAGGGGCTGGTTCTTTATATATTAAAGATGACATGAATAGTTTCCTTACTTTATTTTTCTCAAATTATTTTTGATAATTTATAATAATCCAAAACTGTTTTTGACAGATTGGGAATTTTTACCCAGTAAACTTAATAAATTTTTATTCTCGCCGGTAATTTTTTTGAATTTAATGAAAAAAGATTAATCACAGTAAAAATCAAAACAAAAATTATCTTCTTCCTGCAGACATTTCCTGTAATCTTTTTATTCTTTCTTCAATTGGCGGATGAGTGGAAAATAGTTTCATTAATCCGCTCCTGGTTAAAGGATTTACAATAAACATATGTGCAGTTGCAGGAGTAGCATTGTTAACAGCTTTCATTTCATTTGCTTTCGATAATTTCTGCAATGCGGATGCTAAAGACAAAGGTTGTTTTGATATATCGGCACCGCTTTCATCAGCCATATATTCCCGCGATCTTGATACTGCTAATTGAAGAAGAACTGCAATAACAGGTGCAAGAATAATCAGGAATAAAGAAGAAATTCCGCTATCATTATCTCTGCCGCCTCCTCTTCCGCCAAACATTAAAGCCCAGCCAGCCATTTGTGCAACATAAGTAATTGTACCAACTAATGTTGCTGCAATAGTTCCGATTAAAATATCCCGATGCTTAACATGTGAAAGTTCATGAGAAAGAACACCTCGAAGTTCGTTAGTATCTAATATTCTTAATATTCCTGTTGTTGCAGCAATTGCTGCATTTTCAGGATTTCTTCCTGTCGCAAATGCATTTGGGGTTGCATCTTCAATTATATATACTTTTGGCATCGGTAAATTAGCCTCGTGGGTTAGCTCTTCAACTAACGTATAAAGCTTTGGTGCTGTTTCTCTGGTTACTTGCTTTGCCCTATACATAGAAAGTACTACTTTATCTGAAAACCAGTAAGAGCCAAAATTCATTAACAGTGAAAAAATAAAAGCAATTGTCATACCTGTTGATCCGCCAATTAGATAACCAATAAGTAAAAACAAGATCATCATTACAGTCATTAAAAAGACTGTTTTTAACGTATTCATTTTTATTTTTCTCCAAAAAAATTCCTTGTTAAAATTATATGCGGAATATAATCTTAACAAGGTAAAACATAATTATGATGATTAAATGAAGTTCAAAATTTTAATAGCTTATACGCTGCTTTCTTCTTTTGGGCTTCTTTTTCTTAACAACAAAAAAGCAACAACAATTACCAGTAACCCGATTATTATATAAAGCCAATTAAATTTACTTGGATGTATTTCATCATTCCATTTTGTAATTTTATTTTCGATAGAATCTTTTTGATCTTCCTTAAACATTTTATTATCAACCAAATATGGAATCCAAGTAGATTTAACCTGCGGGAACCAAACAGTATCAACAAAATATTTGTATTCCTGTTCCGCTTCTTCATTTCCTTTTATTGGAATATTTTTAATTTGATCATCTATATAAGAATCCATTGTTTGCATAAATTGTGTCCCGCTTTTAAATTCTGGGAGATTTATATTATACTTTGAATAATCTTCCCTAATAGTATTCCATGGTTCATCGTTAATAGCATTATGCCACTCAGTAAATGCAGAATCAATTTCTTTTAAGTGGTTTACATTTTCACCCTTTTCAGAATATATATCGATAATCTTTGGACCTGCATTCCTCCACATTTTTGCAAAATCTTCCTCCTGCTTTTTCATCTGGTCAATATCATTAGGATTCAATTTAGTAATTTCAATAAACTTAATATTATCCTGGATAGATTTAAGAATGTTTGATATTAAATTTACTTTTTTTGCTTCGGATAATACTTTTTGTTTTTGTTCGGGCGATAGGTTTTCAAACCTTGAAGAAGCAGGGATTAAACTATCAATTATTGTCATCACAAGTTTATCTCTTTTTTTAATTGATGTCTGCAATTCAGCAATGCTTCTTTCCAACTGGGCAATTTTTTGCTTATCCTTTTTACTCTGTTCTTCCAACTGCGCTACTTGATTTAGCAGTTCGTTGTTTCTTTGATTTAATTGATCAAACTGATCCTTTAACTCTACTACTTGAGTCTGGAGAACATTAATTTGAGTGAAGTCCCCCTTTCTCAAGGACAATTGGTTGCTCAACTTATCAATTGAACTATTAAAGTCATCAGGATAAAGACTTTTATCTAAAAGATTTTTGTATTGTGTATAATCATCTTTCAGTTTTTCTATGTCGGAAGCAACCTGATCAAGCTGAGCCAGGGAATCTGCATCTCTAATAGAATTTTCAATTTGCTGCTGTTTGTCTTTAAAGTTTTGAACGATCTGGTAATCCTGCTGTGCAAATGACTGGCTAATTAAAAATGTTATTAAAATTATACTTGTAAAAAAGATATTCATTTTCATTTTTCATCTCCCTCTTTAATTCCTTCGTTTGTCAAATTGATTTTTTTATTATTGTAGGAAAGTTCTATGTACGGGGACCTTTGATTGAATGCCGGATTTTCAATACCGGTTGAATCAGAAATTTCAATTTTATTATTTAATTTTAAGGTACCATCATCAGCATTAAAAACATAAACATTTTTGAAATTATTTGCCGTAATGAAATAATAACCTTTAGTGCTTCTAATTAAATGCAATTCTTTATTTTGATATCCGAGAGAATCGCCGGTTTCCTGGAAGAAAAGATTTTTAGCATTAAATGAAATTGAAAATCTTTGTTCCTGGACAAGTCCGTTTTTACCAACTTTAAGAACGGACTCAATTGGCCAGGCAAAATCAGCAGGCTGTAAAATTAAAGTTGAACACGCTGGCAATAATAAAATAGATAGGAGCATAACATATTTTATAAAATTCATTTTAACTCCTTAATAAATTTGCAAATATTCTAAAGTTTACGTTCGAAAATTACTTTAATTAAAGATTATAATAAAATCTTAAAATCACAATTGCTTAAATTACAAAGACTTAACAAACAATCTTTTCCCCTTGCCTTTATTTTATAATATATTTAAATAACGTAAGCAAAATCACAGGTTTTTTAATGAAAAATAGATTATTGTTTTTACTTCTACCTTTATTTTTAATTCAAACTTCTTTCAGTCAAAATATTTATGAATTTTTAGAGTTGGATAACAGTGCAAGAGCGGGCGCACTGGCAGGAAGCTTTGTATCAAATAATGATGATCCGAATGTGATCTTCTACAACCCTGCAGGCATAGGCTTATTAACAGAAAGCCCTATTTCATTTTCATATTTAAAACACCTGTTAGACATTAATCTTACTAGTCTTGCATACTCAACGGAAATACAAGGCATCGGAAGAATTGGTGCAGCAATAAAATATATTAATTATGGTGATTTTGTAGAAGCAAATGATGACGGTGAAAAAACGGGAAATTTTAGTGCTGGAGAAGTTGCATTTGTTCTGGGTTATGCAAATACTCTCGATGAAAACTTTTATTACGGTATAAATGGAAAAGTTATTTATTCCAGTATTGCAGGATATTCGTCAACAGGAATTGCAGCAGATTTGGGTTTGCATTATACTATCCCCGATGATGAATTTGATGTTGGTTTTGCTATTTTAAATGCAGGTTCACAGCTTTCGGAATATGGAAGTACAAAAGAATCTTTACCTTTGGATATTGTGATAGGAGCTTCGAAAAGACTTGCACATCTTCCTTTGCGTTTATCTTTAGATTTTCACAAACTTAATGAGAAAAGGGACGATTTTGGTTCGAAGTTTAGAGCATTCACTGTCGGGGCAGAATTTACACTAAGTAAAGCCTTAAGACTCCGTCTTGGTTACGATAATGAAAAGAGAAAAGATTTAAAAATTGGTACTACTTCCGGTGTTGCAGGATTAAATATTGGTGTTGGCCTGGTTATATCAAAGTATGTTTTTGATTATGGATTCTCATCTATGGGATTAGTAGGCGGATTGCATAGAGTTTCAATCTCAACTAGCTTATAGGTATTGAAAATTTCTTAATCTTAGTTCGAAACAATTATTCTATTTTGAATTTCGAATTTCGAATTTCGAACTGCAAATTTATCTGATAGAATTAATTTCCATCCATTTATAATCAATTGGGGAACAATATGATTAATATTAGACCTTTTAAATAGTTATTCTTTATAAGGATTATCAATATAATTCTTAGCTAGAGAATGAGACTTTCCGTATTCTCTCATATCAAGTAAAGCTTTATAATATTTAATTGCTTTGTCCCTATTTCCCTCAAGATCATTTATCATCCCGAGATAAAGATAAGAGTTTATAAGAAAACCGGATTCCTCTTTCCCTTTTTCAATTTGCTTTGAAAGCTCCGCACATTCATTAAAATAATATTCGGCAGAATCTAACTGTTTTAACCTTTTGTATTGAAGCCCGATATAATATGCTGCTTCCCTTTTTGCGCTTAAAGTATTATACCCGGTATAATTCATTTTACCTTTTTTTAGGATATCTTGAAAGATGTTGAAAGCTGTTGTTAAATCTCCTTTTTTTACGGAGATTCTGCCTTCCCATCTTTCAAAGGTTGGGTTGTCGGGGAAGTCTTTTGTTAATTCTTTTGCATATTCATCTGCAGCATAAGGGTTATTTTCATAATTATAATAAAGGGTCATTAAAAAATATTGGGCTTCGTATTTTGTATATTTTCCGTTTTCAGCGGTATTCTTTAATTCCTTAATTCCTCTTTCCTTGTCACCGGAGGGGAAAAAAATCATTATAGGTTTTAACAAAGGATTCTGTTCCGGTATAACTGCAGCATAATAATCATAAATACCGAAACCGAGTTGTACATCAACATTCTTCGGATCGAGTGAAGCGGCTTTTTCTACAATCGGAAGCGCTTCCCTACCGTCGTCTGCAGCCTTTAACCAGCTTTCTCTAAATGCTCTTAATCTACCTCTAAAACCAATTGCTCCACCTTTGAAAAACAGTGCATCAATGTTATCCGGATCTTTTTTCAGAAATTTATCGCATTGATAAATTACATCTTCAAGCTTCTGAAAAAATATGTCATCGTAACTTTCATTATCGGGATCCAAAAGAATTTTCCACCAATCAATCATTGCAAGAAAAAATCTTCCTGCAGGATGATCGGGGTAATCGGCAATTAATGAACGGAATGTTGTTTCGGCCTTTTGAAATTTGATATTATAAATTTGATGAATACCGGCTATTACCGTTGAATCAAAATTCGGCAACCCGGCAAATGCAAAATTAAATGTAAAAAGAAATAATAAAACAGATATTTTTTTCAAAATTATCAATGCTCCATATGTTTGTCTATGAGCCGGTCACTTTTAAAGTGACCGGCTCATAATTACACAAACAAATTTAATAAACAAAAAAGCGAAGAAAAGTTCAATATCTTCTCTCCGCTTTATACATACAATTAAAATTAAAGTTGCAATTATCTTTTAAGTATTCTTAATCCAACAATCGGCTGTACCTTGTAATAAAACTTAACATTATAGTAAGAAAGGTCGCCAGCTTTTCCATAATTTTTAACCCAAATTTTAATATAATAGCCTTCTTGAGTTTCTAACAAATAAACTCCATCTGTAATAACCTGGGCTTCAGTTCTGAAAAGACTATCAGGCCTGTCAATCATTGTTTCATCAAAAATTTCTTGTCCGAATCCTATTAAAAGAATTCTTGTATATTTGTAATTTTTTACTAATCCGTCAAGAAAATCAGGAGATTTGAAAAAAAGTTCTCCGGTACTCTCTTCTCTCAAATGCAGATCAATTTTTTTTGAATTAGCCGGATTGTAAGAACATTGCGTGCCTTCACCGGTTTTTATATCCCAACCATACCCACTTTGGGAATTTCCGCTTGATGTATACGAATCAATTGAACCATTTGTATTATAGAAAACCCCCGAATAAACCGGAGTTTTAAGAGAATCACTTCTAGTTCCATCTGTTAATTCAGCAACTACATAAGTTTGGTATTTTGTCATTACATCGATATTATCGATTGAATGAGTATGTTCCGATTTAGTAATAGCTTGTTCCTGTAAAACCGAAACGAATTGATTTGAGTTGTTTAGTTCTACAGTAATAACTCTATATCCTTTGAAATCGGCATTACTTTCAGCAACAGAAGCATCCCAGGAGACTACTGCGGTAGTACTGGGTGATGCAGTTGAATCAAGTGGAGTTGCTTTAAGAATGAGCTTAAGATTTTGCGGCGGAGCTACTGTTTTTTTAGCGATTGGTTCAGTAGTCTGGTTGCTGCAACCAATCATTAATGAAAACATTAAGAAGGGAAAAAATAACAACAAAGTTAATATTTTGAATTTATTCATTTTCTATCTCCATCTATTAAATATTCCTTAATGACTTGGGAGAAATAGTTAATCTACATGCAGTTTTTCCAAAAGGTATCTTAATGAATTGCTGCTTTCAATTCTTATTTGATACATGGAATCTCTTTCCCTTACTGTAACTGTTTGATCCTCTAATGTCTGAGTATCAACCGTAATACAGAAAGGTGTTCCGGCTTCGTCCTGTCTTCTATATCTTCTTCCAATTGCACCTTTGTCATCATAAAAAACTTTTAATCTTTTTCTCAAATCTTTTTCAATTTTTTGTGAAATTTCCTGCATGCCGTCTTTATTAACTAAAGGTAGAACAGCGGCTTTGGTTGGAGCAAGACGCGGATGAAATTTCAATATCGAACGCTTTTCTCCCCTTACTTCTTCTTCATCGTAAGAATCAATTAAAAATGCCATAAAGGATCTGCTAGCGCCGGCAGAAGTCTCAATGATATACGGGATATATTTTTCATTTAATGATTCATCAAAATATTTTAATGATTTGCCCGAGTACTGTTCGTGCCTTGTTAAATCATAATTTGTTCTGTTATGAATACCTTCAATTTCTCCCCACCCAAAAGGGAATTGGTATTCAATATCCGTAGCTACTTTAGCATAATGCGCAAGCTTGTTAGGCGGATGATCATGATATCTTAACTTACTTTCCGTCATTCCTAAGGATTTGAACCATTCCAGTCTTTCGTGTTTCCAGTAATCATACCATTTTTCATCATCTTTTGGATTGATAAAAAACTGCATTTCCATCTGTTCAAATTCTCTTGTTCTAAACAAAAAGTTTTTTGTATTTATTTCATTTCTAAATGCTTTACCAATTTGCGCAATACCGAAAGGAATTTTTTGTCTCGAGGACTGCTGCACATTTAAAAAATTAACATAAATTCCTTGTGCGGTTTCAGGCCTTAAATAAACAACAGAACCTGAATCCTCAACTGGACCTATAAATGTTTTAAACATTAAATTAAATTGTCTTGCAGCAGTAAAAGTATTTTTGTTTCCGCATTGCGGACAATTGATTTCCGATAAAAGCAAAGAGCTTAAATTAACATCTTCAAGTAAATTTTCAAAAAGGTTTTCTTTTTTTGATGGGATATCAAGGGTTTCAAACTTATTTGATAAATGAGCATTATTTAAAATTTTTTCTTTTAATTCCTCAATTGCTTTCTCTTTTTTCTTATCGCTTAACATTTCAGCAAGGACATCAATACGATAACGGGATTTACATTGTTTGCAATCAACCATCGGATCTGTAAAATTTTCAACATGGCCGGAAGCTTCCCAGACTTTCGGATGCATTAGAATCGAAGCATCAAGTCCTTCGATATCATCCCTGTAAGTCATGAACTTCCACCATTCTTCTTTAATATTTTTTAGAAGTTCAACGCCGAGCGGCCCATAATCCCAGCATCCGTTTAATCCGCCGTAAATCTCACTTGACTGAAAAACAAATCCTCTTCTTTTTGCAAGTGAGACAATTTTATCAACATCCGTTTGTGTTTTATTCTGCTTGCTGATAATATCCTCCGAAAAATGATTTATAAATTAGTTTTAAATATAGTAAAAATTGATAAAGGTTATAAAAAGTTAAAGATCAAAAGTTAAAGGCCTAAAGGCAAAGAGGTATTAGGTATATGGGAAAGGCATTTAGGTCTTACATCATTATAACTAATATATTGAACGGCTTTTTCTTTTGATTTTCAACTCTCACTTTCGAACTCTTTTTTAAGAGGTAAAGCATCCCAGCCGTTTTCTTTGAGCCAACGAACTAGAACCGAGATATAACCATGTGTTACAAAAATTTTTTCCGCACCTGTTTCTTTTATTGTATTAATTAATCCGTCCCAATCAGAATGATCGGAAAGGGCAAAGCCTCTATCAACAGCTCTCCTTTTTCTCATACCTCTAACCAGCATCCACCCTGAAGCAAATGAGAGAGAAACATTATCAAAACTTTCCATCTGTAAGGAACTACTACTGGAAGGAGGTGCAATTATTATCGATCCTTTAGGAATGTTCTTTTCATTTATATTTCTAATACACGTAGTTCCTTGTAAATTTATTCCGGAAGCCCGGTAACAATTATTTATATCTTCGACTGCTTTATGAGTCAAAATCGGACCGATTGAAGCATCCAGACCGGAAATTAGTCTTTGAGCTTTTCCAAGTGCATACCCGAAAAGAATACTAATCTTACCATTTTCAGTATTCCGTTTCCACCAATTATTAATTTCATCAAATATCTCTTTTTGAGGAGACCATTTGTAAATAGGTAAACCAAAAGTTGATTCGGTTATAAAGGTGCTGCAGCGAATTGGTTCAAATTTTTCACAAGTGGTATCTTCTTCTGTTTTATAATCACCGGAAACAACTGCCACTTCTTTATCTGATTCCATTCTTATTTGAGCCGAACCAAGAATATGCCCTGACGGATGAAACGAGATTTTTATTCCATTGATACTTAATACTTCATTATATTTAACTGTTTGTAAATTAATCTCTTTACCCAGCCTGAGCTTTAAAAGGTTATCACTTTTATCAACAGACAAATAATGTTTCGAACCCCATCTTGCATGATCCGAATGAGCGTGAGTTATTAAAGCTTTATCAACAGGTTTCCATGGATCGATGTAAAAACCGCCCTTAACACAATAAAGCCCTTTATCATTCAATTCTAAAAGTTTATTAGTATTCAATTTAAATTATTGTATACAAAATAATTAATCATGTGCCAATTACCTCTTTATGTGATTGGTATATAAGTAAAGGAATTTATTTAAAATTAGTAACCTTTTTTCATTTTCAAGGTCTAATATATTATAAAACAGGAGGTATAAAATGAAAAAAAATATTCCGTTTTTATTTTTTATTCTTATTTTATTTACATCTTTTATAAATGTACATGCAGGTGATTTAAAAGTAATCAAAGAAAGAACATTTCCGATATCTCCCGGAAAGAATTTGAAACTTGATGCGTCAAGCGGTGATGTTTTGGTTTCTTCTTGGGATAAAAATGAAGTTTATATTAAAATACTTGGAAACGAAAAAGCAGAAGAAAAGATGAAATTTGAGTTTAACAATAATGACGATATGGTTGAAGTGATTGCTAAAAGAGAACACTGGCTGTTCGGCTGGTTCTGGAATAGAATTAAGCTACGGTTTGAAATTAAAGTCCCTATAAAATTTAATGAAAAATTAAGAACCAGCGGTGGTGATGTATATACTACTAATACTTCCGGGAACTTGAATATTTCAACTTCGGGAGGAGATATAAAATTAGAGAATGTTAACGGGGTGTTTGATCTTTCGACCTCGGGCGGAGATATTTCCGGAATTAATTTTCAGGGGAATTTAAATGCCTCAACTTCGGGCGGAGATATTAACTTAAGAGGCAGTGATTCTAAAATTAAAGCTTCAACCTCGGGCGGAGATATTTACCTGGATTATCAAGGAACGAATGAGGGAATATCACTAAGTACTTCCGGTGGAGATATTCAAATTAGACTTCCGCAAGATTTTAATGCATCTGCAAAAATGCATACCTCAGGCGGAGACATCAGCTGCGAACTAACCGCTAATAATGCTAAAAAAATATCTTCTACAAAGTTTGAAGCCGATTTAAATAATGGCGGGAATCCTCTTTATGCCGAAACTTCGGGTGGTGATATTGATATTTTAAAGAAGTAATATTTCGAATTGTTTTAATGATGTAGAGACGGGGCATTCCTCGTCTCTTTGTTTTAAATTGTATTAGACTATCTCCACACAGCTTCCTACCAGGCGGATTTTTATTTAAATGATCTAATATGTCATTGTTTTAATTCGTACAGTTTAATAGTTTTAAATAGTTATGGAAAAACAATTAATATATTATTTCTTAAACGATGACGAACTTCTCCGGATTTCAAACAAAATAAAACAAGCTGAAAAAACTACTGCCGGAGAAATTTGTGTAAGCATTAAAGAGCATAAATCGTTTTTTCAAAAAAGAAAGTCTGTTCGCCGGCTTGCGGAAGAAGAATTCTTTAAATTAGGAATAGATAAAACAAGAGATAATACAGGCATCTTAATTTTTATCCTCTTAGAAGACAGGCAGTTTTATATTCTTGCGGATAAAGGAATAAATGAAAAAGTTGAACCTAAAACATGGGATTCAATAAAAGACGAAATGCAAAAAATGTTTTTGAAGGGGAATTTCAGTAAGGGAATAATCCATGGTGTTGAAGAAGTGGGAAAAATTTTAAACACTCACTTCCCCATCAAACCTGATGATACTAATGAGCTTTCTAACAGGGTTGTAATCGAATAGAATCCCCTTTTAAGATTTAAAAAAAATTAAATTATGAAGATCAATCTTCCAAATGTATTTTATATAATTATTGCCGGTTCAATTATCGGATTGATTATAAACTTCATTAGGCCTGATGGATTATCTTTAATAAGAGAAGCAAAAAATTTAGTATGGGCAGATTCATTAAACTTAACCGGGAAAATTGGTAAGGATTCAATTAAGATAAAACATGAATTATCCGCAGACAAAAAATCAATTAATAAGAGAGATACCGTAGATAAAAGCAGAAAGTATATCACATTAAAAGATAAAAAAGAGGATTCAATAAAGACTCAAGAAGAGATCGAAGTTAAATCATTTAAAGAACCAATTGCAATTAATTTAAACCAGGCTTATAAGCTTTTCAAACAAAATATCACCTTTCTTGATGCAAGAGAAAATGAAGATTATAAGGCCGGACATATTAAAGGCGCATTAAGTCTTCCCTATTATGATTTTGAATCTTATAAAAATATCTTGGAAAAAATACCGAAGGATAATATAATTGTTACATATTGTGCAGGCACAGATTGTGACTTAAGTATTCTTTTAGGGAAACAACTTTTTGAATTAGGTTATAAAAGAGTATATATCTTTTTTGACGGGTGGAATGAATGGATAAAAGCAAAATATCCTGTTGATCATTAAATCATTAACTTTTTATGATAAAAAAAATTTTAGCAAATCAATATCTTCTTTTTCTTTTACGAATTATTTTGGGATCTGTTTTCATCTATTCAGGTTTTATAAAAATTATTGATGTACAGGGTTTTTCAAATTCAATTTTAAATTATAAACTACTGCCAGAGTTTTTTATTAATTTTTTTGCAATAATACTTCCATGGATTGAGCTTACATCAGGTTTACTTTTGCTGCTAGGAATATCTGTTAAGGAAAATGCTTTTATAATTAATTTCCTACTCTCTGTTTTTTTAATCGCTATTATAATAAATCTTATTAGGGGATTGGATATAAATTGCGGGTGTTTCGGTACTCAAAACGGGACAAAAATTGGATTTACAAAATTGCTCGAAAATGTTTTCTTACTGTTAACCGGGCTTTTATTGATGATTTTTGATTCAAGGGTATTTACTTTAAAAAGGAATTCTTAATTAAAAATTATTGTAATTATCAATCTTTTCCATTTTTCCCTTCAACAACTTTTTCTCTGCTTCGGAAGCTGTTAAAGTAATTGCTTTTTCTAAATGAAATTTGGCTTTATCCGGATTATTGTTTTTCATGTGTAGATCGGCAAGTGCGAAATGATAAAGATAATAATTTTCAAGTGTTTCCTTGTCTTTAATTTTATTTATTTCCTCAATTCCTGCTTGAACGCCATTAACTCTTGAATAAACAATTGCCCTGTTTAACCCGACTATTGGTGTTTTTTTAATTTCATATAAAAGATTATTCAAGATTATTTTTAGTTATTATAAATTTTCCATCAATAAATTTATTCCATGATGTTCAGATAATTGAACAGTTAAAGGTATTTTTATATACAAACCACTAGCCTACGCTTCATTTAATCAATAATAATTCAATTATTTATTGGTATACTTTTTACCACATAACTATAAATAAATGGAGGGGTATCATGAATAATTTAAATCATATACTTTTAAGTTTCGTAATTTTAATATTCATTTCTTTTCAAACAATACATGCCCAAGTTTCAAGAAATCCCGATCCAGGTAGACCTACATCAAGGCTCCCGCGTCCTGCTGATGGAGGCAACATTCTTGATAGGGACAGGAGTAATGAAATTGGAAATACTAAGGAGCGAAAAAATCCTCCGCCACAAATAAATATCCCGGTTAATACAAAACCGGAATGGCAACCGGATCCTTCTGCTATGAATCCGACACATCCTCATCCGCCTAAACCTCCCAAGCATATTCCAATAGACAAACCTATTATAATTGAATATCAGCCTGAAATAATAATAGTTGAAAATCCTGATAAATACATCGATGACAACCCCATTTCAGAAATAGAGGAGAATGAATCTGCAATTATAATATATGATGAGATTCTAAAAAGAAATCCAAAAGACACACTTTTATATTTTTTAAGGGGGAATGCTAAATTAATTACAAAAGATTATTATGGTGCAATCGAAGATTTCACAATTTATTTACAGTTAGTTCCCTGGGATAAAGAAACATATTTTAAAAGGGGACTAGCATTCTTGTATTACGGGAATAAAAAAGAAGCTTTGCTGGATTTACAAATTGCTGCGGAATTGGGATATAAAAAAGGAGATTCAATAATTAATAAGTATAATTGAGCTGTTGTTTGTTGGGACATCTTTACCCGGAAACTCAAAAGTTTCGTCTTCAACAAAGAAGCTGCGGATAATTCATCAAACAACAGCTCTTGAATTAATCGTATCAACACAAGTGCCAGTTATCATGATGAGGCTGTTCCTTTTCATTTTATTGCTTTTTCCTCTTTACATTTAATACTATCGATAAGTTTTGTAATTTATTTAGACAAATGATTAAATTGATACATAACTTAACCCTAAAAAATATTTCAAGTAATATTCAATACCATCAGGTTCGGGATCAGAAATTCTTAAATCTTACCGGTATATTTCTGTTATTCACCGATTTTTTCTTACCTATTATTCTTTAATGACATATTTTTGAATAAAAGAATTTCACTAAGGAGTAATAATGGAAGAATTAAAAGATAATAAAAACTCGGGAGTTTCCGGTATCAGAATATTTGTTGGAATTGTATTGATACTTTTAGGCGGATTATTCCTCTTAGATAATCTTGATATCATCTATTTCGATATACCACGAATTATTTTTTCCTTTCCTATGATTCTGATAGTCTTAGGAACAATTATTATGATAAATTCCAGGAAAAAAATCTTTGGGGCTCTGCTTTTTGTTTTCGGTATATTGTTGATGATGCCCCGGATATTTCCCTGGATTCATTTAAATGCAAGCATCATTTTTCCAATCATAATTATTTTACTAGGAATTTTAATAATTGCCAGAAGACGAGATCATTATGCATCATCCAGGTATAATGTGTTTCATGGTAGTAAGGGGGATAATTTAAACGCCGATAAAATTGATGAAATTTCCATTTTCGGCGGAGGAGAAAAAATAATTAATTCAGATAATTTTCAGGGTGGAAATGTAACTTCTATATTCGGTGGTTCGGAAATAGATTTAACAAATTGCAAACTCGCTCCCGGTGAAAATGTAATTGACGTACTTGCAATTTTCGGAGGAAATACTTTTATAGTACCGAAGGATTGGAATATTCGGACGGATGTTTTCCCTATGTTCGGGGGTTTTTCCAACAAAATTTACCGCGATCCAAACTTAGTGGTTGATAAAGATAAGGTTTTATTAATAAAAGGAATTGTTCTTTTTGGCGGCGGCGAGATAAAAAGTTATCATTAAATTGATTTTACAACAAAATGCTAAATAACCCTATACTTAAAAATTTTAGAAACTTTAGCTTTTATCTCCTTTTCTGGTTAATACTGATTTTATTATCATTCATTATTCTAATAACAGGAGAAAAAATTGATTTATCTATTGCAGCTGCCGACAGTATAATATTCAATTTAATTCTTTGCGGCTTAGGATTAAGTTTTTGGTACTCGGCAAAATATATACCTTTTGAGAATAATAAGATCCCTAAAATTATTTTAAGTCATGCAATCGGGGGATTTATTACTTCAATAATTTGGTTATCGCTCGGCTATTTTATTATCACCTCAATTTATCCTTCGTCTTTAAGCTATAAAAGTTTTTTCTACTCAACTCTTCCCTGGCGGTTTTTAATAGGACTTTTATTTTATTTTTTAATTACAACATTCTATTACGTTATTATTTACTATACCGGGTTCCAGGAAAGAATTATTCAAGAATCTGAATTGAAAAATTTAATTACACAGGCGGAGCTCAAATCCTTAAAATTTCAGATTAATCCTCATTTCATTTTTAACAGCCTCAATTCAATGAGTGCACTAACAACAATAGATCCCGATAAAGCAAGAAGTATGATCTTAAAGCTTGCAGATTTTCTTCGCTACACTTTAGCAAATAATGAGAAACAAAAAAATAAGCTGAAGGAAGAATTGCATAATATAAAGCTTTACCTGGATATTGAAAAAATCAGGTTCGAAGATAAGTTCGATTTCGTTGAAAATGTTGAACCGGCATGTCTGGAAAGTTATGTACCGAATATGCTGCTGCAGCCTTTAATTGAAAATGCTATTAAACATGCTGTCTATGAATCTATAGAGAAAGTAATTTTAAAATTAGAATGTAAAAAAGTTAATGAGTTTATTAATATTTCATTGGAAAATAATTTTGAAAATGGGAACTCCAAACCCAAAGGGGCAGGGATAGGAATAAAAAATATCAGCAATAGACTTGAATTACTATATAACAGGAAAAATCTTTTGGAAGTAAAAAAGGAGAATAATATTTTTAGAGTTGATTTATTTATTCCTGTTTCAGAATACTGACATTACGCTGGATTGTTATTATTCTTAATCGTAATCTTGCTTTTAATCCTATTTTAAAATCGCAATTTTGCAATTAAGAAAATTTGAAATATTAACTCATTTTAAAAATCATGCAAGAAAAATTATCTGTTGTTATTATTGATGATGAAAGTCTCGCCCGCCAAATTGTGAAAAAATATCTCGAAGATTATCCATCAATTGCATTAACAGCTGATTGCAGCAATGGACTCGAAGGAATTAAAAAAATTAATGAATTGCACCCGGATTTAATTTTTCTTGACATACAGATGCCGAAAATAAATGGATTTGAAATGCTGGAATTAATTGATGAACCGCCGGTAATAATCTTTACAACTGCCTACGATCAATATGCTATAAAAGCTTTTGAAGTAAATGCCGCTGACTATCTTTTAAAACCTTTTTCCAAAGAACGGTTTGACGAGGCTATTGAAAAAGCAAAAATCTTTTTAAGAGATAAAACGAAGCAGTCCAATCAAATTAAAAATTTAATTGCTCACAATGATGAGCAAAAGGAATATCTTGAAAGAATAATCGTTAAGGAAGGAGCAAATATTAATATAATCCCGGTAGATAAAATCAAATATATAGAAGCTCAAGATGATTATGTATTAATACATTCTGAAATGGGTAAATTTCTTAAGCAGAAGACAATGAAATATTTGGAAAGACACCTTAATCCAAAAGATTTTATCCGGATACACCGCTCATATTTTACTGCTATAAAAGAAGTTGAAAAAATTGAGCAGATAGGGAAAGATTCTTATGTTGTTAAGCTAAAAAGTATAGTAAAATCCTTTCCGGTAAGCAAAAGCGGATATGAAAATTTAAAAAAATTTTTAATCTAGGTCTCAAATTTGCAGTTATATTTTTTATCCTTTTTGATCACACTCTAACACACATAAATCAATATTTTTATTGATTTTTAAATAAGTTATTACAAAATTTAATTTAGCTTCTCAAGTTTAGGAAAAGAATGTTCTTATTCTCATCAATGGTAATCATTTTTATATGATTATTGAAAAAATATACTCTTTATTTATTGGTTTACTTTTTGTGTTAAAAATTTAATTTTTGAGTATAAAAATTTTCAACAAATAGAAACCGAGGGATGTATGAACAAAATTTTACTACTGTTTTTTACTTTTATCATTGGATCTTCCCTTGCTTACAGTCAGGAACAAAATTACTATTTAGGAACCGGTACTCCCCAGGATGAAGAACTCACATCATGTGCATCATGCCATACAGCAGGTTCCACTGCCAGAGAGACACCTTATTACGATACATGGAAATTAACATTACATGCGCAGGCGCAAGATTCCATATCTGCAACTAATAGCCACTTCGGATATGATTGTTTAAGATGTCATAACGTTGGTTGGGATGCATCAATTATTAATTACGGTGCTGATGAATATGTAATTAAAGATACAACAAAAACACCTAATTATGTAATTACAAATCAAGCTCAATGGGATAGAGTAAAAAATGTTGGCTGCGAAGCTTGCCACGGACCTCAAGGAACTGTAGATGGGAAATTAGCAGATGTTGTTAATCATATTTTAAATTATAGTAAAATAGATAGTATACTAGATTATTCTGCACAGAACTGCGGAAAATGTCATTCCGAGGCACATCATCCTTATCTGGAAGAGTGGGAACAATCCGGACATGCAATGTCTGTAAGAGATACTAGTGGCAACCTAAAGACTAATATTGTAAATAATCCTAATTGTGTTAAATGCCATGTTGCTCAAAGCTTTATTGCTTATGCCAATGATCCGGCAAATTATCAACCAAAAATTCTTGCAACCGGAAATGCTATTCAGCCAATTACATGTGCAGCATGTCATGATCCTCACAGTAATAAAAATATTCATCAATTAAGATTTCCTATTGTTACAGGTACAAGTGTAATTTGCGATCAATGCCATACTACGGGAATTGACTCGGTAAATATTAATAGCACCCCGAATCATACGACCTCCGAATGTTTAAGCGGTTCAAAAAATTTCGGATTTCAATATCCGGGAGAGAAATACCCAAATTCTCCTCATACTTATGCCGTTGCTAACAGATGTGTTACATGCCACGTTCATTCATCATCGGTACCCGATCCCGTTACAGGATTTTTATCCACAGGGCATACATTTAAACCGAAAACAGCAGCTTGTGCACAACCTGCATGTCATGGTTCAGAATTTTATTCAGAGGTTGATACTTCAAATCATACAAAAATGTTTGATCTCTATAGAGCTCAAACAGTTACGGACAGTTTATTAAATGCTCTCTCGGTAAAGCTTGCAAGTGCTTCTTCATCTGATTCTACAACTGATTCCTTTAAAGAAGCTAGATATAATTACCTAGCTTGTAACAATGAAGGAAGTCATGGTATTCATAATACATTGCTCGTACAAAAATTATTAAGTGATGCGATAACTCATTTTACCCCAACAGGAGTTAAAGATGTTAATGAAATGCCGGTCAGTTTTACATTAAGCCAAAATTATCCTAATCCGTTTAATCCGTCAACTCAAATTTCGTTCTCGGTACCTTACGGAAGCAACGTTAATATTACTGTTTATGATGTTCTTGGTAATGAAGTTACTAATTTAATAAATGGATATTATGCACAGGGAACATATAAAGTTAGATGGAATGCACAAAATTTTGCTTCCGGCATTTATCTATACAAAATTGAAGCTGGTAACTTCATCATGGTTAAGAAAATGGTTCTTTTAAAATAAAAAATATATTCGTTCAGAGGAGAGTCCATCATCCTATGAAAAGATATGGACTCTTTATTATTTAATAACTTCATTAGGAGTAGGTGTAATGGTTACAAGATTAATTTTATTTATCGGACTAATTTTTTCATTCAATTTATTTGCTTTTAGTCCCACCGATACTGCAGCTACACATAAATTTGTTGGGGTAAAAACCTGCGGTATGTGCCATAAATCTGAAAAGCAGGGAAATCAATTAGGCGTGTGGGAAAAATCGATGCACGCAAAAGCTTATGAAACCTTAAAAACAGAAAAAGCAGATAAAATTGCAAAAGAAAAAGGGTTTACTACCCCTGCGGTTCAGACCGAAGCATGTTTAAAATGTCATACCAGCGGCTCTAATGTTGCTGCAGAATTTAAGGAAGCTAAATTTAATATTGAAGATGGAGTTCAATGCGAAACTTGTCATGGTCCGGGTTCGGATTATAAGAGCTTAAAGGTTATGAAGGATAAAGAATTAGCTATGAAAAATGGTTTGGAAATGCATGATAATACAGAAGAATTTTGTAAATCTTGTCATAATCCTGAAAGCCCGACTTTTGTTGAGTTTAATTTTAAAGAATCATGGGATAAGATTAAACATCCGATTCCCGGGAAATAATGAACTCAAACAAAATTGATTAGAAAAAAATGAAAAGACTTGTCTTCCTATGTGGGATCATTATATCCTTAAATATTGTCGCATTCGCACAAAGTATAAATGGAAGGTTCACTTCTTCTTTGTATTCATTTGAAAGGTTTGATACTTTAAATTCATCTAGTACATATGCTCGTACGTATCAAATGCTTAATTTGAATATTAACCAGGGTAATTATTCTTTAAGATCATACATGAATTTCGAAACTGATCTTTCTAAAGATATAAAAAATGATCCCCTGTTTAGATTTTATAATTTATACTTTGAAGCAAGAAAAGTCTTTGAAGTTGCAACAATCAAAATAGGAAGACAGCCTATATTTAATAGTGTCGTTGGCGGGGTTTATGATGGAGTAAATCTCAATATAAGGAAGGGAGATTATAGGATTACCGGGTATTACGGCGGTAATGTGCCTGCTTATCAGAAATTAAAATTAACGGATGATTGGGGAAACAATTTTATTTACGGAGGTAAGATTACTACAACTGCTCTGGATAATTTCCAGATGTCGTTAAGCTTTGTAAATAAAAATTTTAAAGTTCAGGATTATTATGCTACCCGCCTCGATGCCGATTTGAATCCTATAACCGTATTAATTCAAAATAATTCCAACCAATATAAATTTGCATCGGGGGAAGTAAATTATTATATCCCTGATGCTGTTTCGATAAACACACGTCTTGATTATGATCTTAATTTTGCGGAAGTATCTAAAGTTGAACTTTACGGTAACTATGAAAAGATATCAAATCTTCGATTAAATTTATATTATAATTACCGTGAACCAAGGATCAGGTATAATTCAATCTTTTCTGTTTTTGATTTTGGAAATACACAGGAAGTTGAAGTTGGTGCAGATTATATACTGAATAAAACTTTTACTATCACCGGGAAAGTCGGCGATGTAATTTATAAAGATGAAACTTCTCAAAGAGCAACGATTGCTTTAGCAACCAATTACGGAACCGTTAGTTACAGAAAAACTTTTGGTTATGCTGGCGAGCTGGATGCATTATCTGTTTATTCTGCATATTCATTTTTAGATGGATTGATAACTCCATCTTTGGGTTTATCATATACAAGCTATAAACTTTCACCCGATGATCCGAATAAAAACAATTTAACAACACTGCTGGCAGGCTGCAATTATAGACCATGGAAATTATTGTCGTTTGATCTCCAGGGACAATTTATGAACAATAAGATTTACAAAGATGATTTCCGTTTATTCTTCAAAATTAATTACTGGTTTAATACTATTCTTGGGTTGATGTAATATGAAATTCAAATTCTACTATTTATTATTGCTTCCGTTATTAACATCAACTCTAATCTTAATGGCTTTTTCCGGGAATGATTCTACGGGAGTCAAATATAGAAATAAAGGAATTATTAAATTTTCACATAAATTTCACCTTGATGATATAACCGATTGCCAGACATGCCATACTGAAATTCTTAAGAGCACTTCTTTAAATGATTCATTATTTCCAACAATGGATGATTGCGGTCAATGCCACGATGTTGAGGATGAAAACAATTGTACAACTTGTCACTACGGCGATAATTTCGAACCATTGATTCAAAAGAAAGTTAATTTAAATTTTAATCATAGTTTTCACATTAACAAACAAAAACTTGAATGCGAAACATGTCATAAGGGTTTCAAGACAGTTGATTATAGCTGGGAACTGAAAAACCCGGATCCTGTTATGGATGATTGCTATTCATGTCATAACAATAATAATAGTGCTTCACTAGCAATTGATGATTGTCAATCATGCCATATTTCAACAGCAGATTTAAAACCGCAAAGTCATAAATCGATTAATTTTCTTTCAACGCATAAGTTTGCGGCAAAAAGTGCAAATGCTAATTGTATAATGTGTCATGATAACAACAATAATTCATGCGAAGATTGTCATGTTGCCACTAATACAATAACGGAAGCAAATACACCAAATGATTTCTTCCAGCCCTATTCCCCAGGTACTTCTGTAATAGGACCAAAGGAACAGAAGATTACAAGGATTCATGATTTAAATTATGTTTATACACATGGAATCGATCTGAAAGGGAAAACCGCCGAATGCCAGAGTTGTCATGAAGTTGAAACCTTTTGCGTAAGTTGCCATCAATCCGATAATGAGGATTTTTCTATGAGCGGTGTAGCTCCGGCTTCACATTTAAAACCGAATTTCACTACTATAGGAGTAGGCTCGGGTGGTGGTGAACATGCTATTTTAGCTAGAAGAGATATTGAAAGCTGTGCATCGTGCCATGATGTCCAAGGAGGAGATCCAACTTGCATTACATGTCATTTAGATAGTGATGGAATAAAAGGAACAAATCCTAAAACTCACCCTGCAAATTTTATGCACGATGATCATGGTGACTGGCATGATAATCTGGGATCAATTTGTTTTAATTGTCATACAAGTGCAAGTCCATCTTCACCACCCGGTGTAGGTTTTTGCGGTTATTGTCATGGGAGTCAGCCGAGATGATGAAATTAAAAAATAACGTTTTATATTATTTTCTCTTTTGTTTAATAGGAATTTTATTTACAATAATTTTATCAAGCTGCAGTGATCTTGATAAAAATAATATAACAGGTGCCCCAGAATTGACTATTCATACAAAGGGAGTATTAGAAAAGCAATCGCAATACTTTCACGGCAGACTTCTTTTAAATGGAACGATGGAAAGCTGTAAACAATGTCATTCGTCAGATTATTCAGGTGGAATTGCTAAAGTCGGTTGCAATTCAAGTCAATGTCATCCTGCTATAAATGTGCACATGGAAGGAATAACGACTGTTGGTTCAAATAATTTCCATGGAACATATATTAAGAATTCTAATTGGAATTTGGCTCAATGTTCTCAATGCCATGGTGCAGACTATACGGGTGGAATAGCAAGCCCATCATGTACTAGCTGTCATACTAATACTGGGGGTCCGGAGGCTTGCAATACCTGTCATGGAGATTTTAACAATCCTGAAAGAATCGCACCACCAAGAGATATAAATGGAGACACCTCTACTACAGTTCTTGGAGTTGGTTTACATTCACAACATTTATATGATAATACTTTAGGAAATAAAGTTTCTTGTTCTAATTGTCACATAGTTCCTCAGAATGTAAATTCACCCGGTCATATTGACTCCGATTTGCCTGCCGAAATTATTTTAAGCGGACAAGCGACATCACATGGTGCTACAAATGCAACATATAATCATGCCGACGGCAGCTGTGCAAATACATATTGTCACGGCAACTTTACTTTTTATAAAGATTCAGCTTCGCTAAGTAATCAATATGCCTTTACTGCCGATAAAATAACAGGAAATAGTCAAATTGTTATTTGGAACAAAGCTGATGCCTCACAAATTAAATGTGGTTCTTGCCATAGTTTACCACCAGCAGGACATATTCAAGTACCATTAAAAGATTGCAAGGGATGCCACAGAGGGGTAGTTGATGAAAATGGGAATATCATAGATAAAACAAAACATATGAATGGCAAAATTGATCTTTTAGGTGGAGAATGAAAAATATTTAGTTTTCTTTATCCATCTTATTGTTTTTATTAAATTCAATAAATTCAACAGGTGCCCCGTTTTCTTTAATCATCGCAACTCTAATTCCTTCTGAAGTAGATGTTATCTCACCAATCAATTCTTTCCCTTCAACAGCTGTATTAAGATCATCAACTTCAAATGCAATATGAGGAATTGTTTTAACTAAATCCGATACAGGGCTATCTTCTTCAAAGCGCATCCATTCAATTCCGTATTCACTTGTTTCAAATCCGGAAACATAAAATTTATACTTACTTAAATATTTCTCATTTGGTTTTATTTCTCTTGTTGGAATACCTATATGATGGTATCGCATTCCTGCTTTAGAAACAGCAAACGGTTGTTCATAATCTTTTCTTTTTAGTTGTCTTTTCATTCTTTATTAGATGGATTAAACATTTTATAAAATAAATTTTCCATGTTCGTATATAAATCAGGATGGATTTTAATTAAAAAATATATAAACTTTTCTCCACCATAATAAAAGGAAATCCTATTATATGGAATTTGTTCACCATACCGGTTTTCAATTAAATTAAATTTTTTCCTAATTTTATTTTCTATCAAACGCGCAAATCCTTCTTTCCATTCTACCCATACCATATATTCATAATCAATAAGCTTAAGATGTTCTTTTAAAGCATTTCTAAGTTTTAAAACAGAGCTGCTGTCATTAGCGTCTGCAGCATTTATAAAAGAAGAATAATCATTTACAAAAGTTGTATCTTCATATGGGAAAGGATGAGTAATCTCCCAGCTATAATTATTTTCTTTTGAAGCAATCTGCGCAATTTTTAAATTATTTTTTAACTTTTGCTCTACTGTAAGAAACTGACGGCAGTGAATAAATTCGTGAAATATAGTTATATATCCGTCCAGTGAATCGAATATATCTTTAGTTACAATACAAGCCGGTTTATTAAAATAAGTCTCAAGAGGAAATGAGGCCCTGATTTTTTTTGGCATTAGAAAAGGAGCAGGAGCTCTTTTTATAAATTCATATCTTTTATTTGCCGGGTTAATATCAAAGATAAAAAGACTATCTTTTTCATAAATTGCTATAGGATTCAAATCTTCTAAAAAAGGATGAATATCTTTTATTTCATGTTGAATTGAAGTCAATTTTTGGAGAGACGAATCTATCTTAGAAATTAGATCATAATCGTACCGCGCATAAATTGAGTGATTATTAATCAAACATAAAATAAAAATTAAGACGAATAAAAAAGCTAAACTGATTTTATGCCGGTTTGCTTTCAACATTGCCTATTTATTTCTCCTCCCGTAATTTCTCATTAATACCATATCTGTTTTTCCCGATCCAATAAGCCCATGCAACAATTAACCATTGAGAAAGCCCTGCAATCCCTATTGCCTGTACAGAAGGAGGCGGTGAACTGAAAACATTGGCAGCATAGATAACAACAAGGAAGATTATCAATCCCCATAATGCAAAATTTCCTATCTTATTTTTTGCTTTTGTTACCGATATATAAAAATAAACACCTATTGCAAAAATAAATACTTCGACAATAACTGAAAGCGGAACTGAATTCCAGAGACCAAATCCCACTTTTAAATTTCCCCAAGGAAGGATAGGAAGATCAGGCCTGTGAACAATCAAATCGAGTACCCAATGACTTACAACAAGCGAACCGAGAAGTATTGAAACTTTAATATTTTTACGGATAAGGAAATATACTATTCCAAAGAGTATTCCCCAAAGAATTGCTAAAAGTAAGCTGTGAGAAAAAGGATAATATATGAAATCAAGCGGGCTGGCTGCCATTAAGCCTGGTTCAATTTTTACTTTTTCAATACCTGTTAAAATGAAAACAGGCCATATTAAATCCAAAAATTGTGCGGCAAAAAACAGAGTGCCTAGAGAAGGTTTATTATCTACTTTCTTTCCGGCAAAACCTATTCCATAATGTCCGATAAACATTATTTATTTCTCCTTTAGAATTTAAGAAAATTGTTGTGTATGATTTATTATATAAATAATCAATATAGAATTTTTTAAGAAAATTTTTATTGGATGCTGGATGGTTGGATTCTGGATACTTTATATAGTTTTAACCAGTACCCAGCATCAAGAATTTAAGATAATAAAAATTAATATAAAAGATATTAAAATAAATTGTTAATATATTTAAAAACTTATGATTATCCCCTAACCTCTTTAACAAATGCACGAATGTGATCGGGTGTTGTTCCGCAGCAGCCGCCGACAATATTTACTCCGGCATTAATAAAATCTTTTATTTTTACTCTCATCATTTCCGGTGTCTCGGGAAAAACTGTTTTATTATTTTGAATGATAGGAATTCCTGCATTTACATGGATAAGTACCGGTGTAGTTTTATCGGCCTCACGTATTTCCTTTACTACTTCAATCATCTGATCTGTTCCCACTCCGCAATTAGCTCCGATTATATCCGCTCCAGCTGCTTTAACGGCACCTATCATATCCGCAGGTGAAACACCCATCATAGTACGATAATAGCCATGAACAGTTTTTTGGTAAGTAAATGTACAAATAACTTCAAGATCGGTAAATTCTTTGGCGGCACGAATTGCAAGACAAGCTTCATCAATTGCGGACATTGTTTCAACACAAATAGCATCCGCACCTCCCTTACTTAATGCCTCAACTTGAATTCGGAATCCGTTATAAACTTTTTCTTCCGGTATTTCTTCCATAACAAGAATTGCACTGGAAGGTCCTATTGAACCGAGCACAAAATGATCTTTGCCTGCAGCCTCTCTTGAAATTTCAGCTGCAGCTTCATTCAGCTCAAATGCTCGATCCTGCAGACCGAAATGTTCAAGCCTAATCGGATGAGCCCCAAAACTATTGGTTAAAATCATATCCGAACCTGCATCGATATAACTTTTTGCTATACTATAAACTTCTTTCCTATGTGTAACATTCCAGATTTCAGGACATTCACCAATCCCTAATCCAAGTTCATGCAGGAAAGTACCCCACCCGCCATCAGATACAAGAATTTTACCGTTTTCTATTGCTTTAAGAATTGATCTCATTTTAATTTCCAATTTTTTTTCAAAATTTTATTTCTTTTGATTATTCAAACAAGTGCTACATGAAATGAGTATGGTTGTATGTATGTATGATTGCATGTTTAAAAAATTAATCAAGTGAATTTTGCTTCTAATTCGTTTTTTATAGTTTCAGCCACTTCTTTAGGAATTCCGGGACGTTCTACCTCCTCACCCCATCTCCATTGATTTAGATAACTGTCTTCATCCATTAAACCTTGTGTTTTTGCTGCACTATCTATTTTCACCATAAACCTTGGCGGCATTTCAATTTTGACTTCATCAAAATCATCCCATGCTTTTACTTGAGATGGTATATCCTGCCAGTATAAAACTTGATAAAATGCCATTATAAAATTTTAATATCTCTTTTAAAATTAATAAAAAATAACTTTATTTTTCCCCGACTAAATTTAAAAACAGATCAACAGCGCTACTTGCATCAGCACCATAACCGTCAGCACCAATTTCATCGGCAAACATTTGACTAACCGGTGCACCGCCAATAGCCATTTTAATATCGTTCAGCCCTTTTTCTTTAAATCCGTCTACAACAGTTTTCATATATGTCATAGTTGTGGTTAATAATGCACTCATACCAACAATATTGGGTTTAAATTTTTCGGCAGCAGCAAGAAACTTTTCGAGGCTTTGATCCACACCAATATCATGAACTTCAAAGCCGGCACCTTCCGCCATCATACAGACTAAATTTTTTCCGATATCATGTAAATCTCCCCGTACTGTTCCCATAAGGAGAACTCCAGCAGGTTCAACATTTGAATCTTTTGCCGAGAGCAGCGGCTTTAAAACCGCCATGCCTGCTTTCATGGCCCTTGCAGCAATTAATACTTCCGGTACATAAAGAATATTGTATTTAAAGTCTTCTCCGACAACACTCATACCAGCAATTAAACCTTCATTTAAAACTTCCTGAACACTTCGCCCTTCAGCTAAAGCATCCTTTGTCATTTGCTCAACTTCTTTTGCTTTCCCTTCATAAAGATATTGATTCATTAATGCATAATCGGGCATAGAATGTTCCTTTTTATTTAAATAAGTAAATCATTTTAATGCATGGACGCTTGTTTGTACAGTTGCATGTCTTTTAAATTACTTTACAATTGCATTAAATCCAAAATATATTCTGCTACCGTTTAGAGTTAAATTCATTTAACGCTTTCTGCATTGCAAGAATATTTTCCTTTGGCATTCCTGGGCTTGTTCCTCCGCCAACGGAAAGAATAATTCCTTCACCGCCGCTTTTCTCAAGAACTTCCATAGTAGCATCAAATACTTCATCAGGTGTTCCCCGTACTCCTATTTCTAAGGGATTAACATTTCCCATTAAACACATTTTATCACCAACACGGCTTTTTACTTCTTCAATATCTGTTTGCTTCCCCCAATTCAAAACATTAAAACCACAACCGGGGAGATAATCAAGACATGCATTTATATCAGCATCATTATGATAAATTTTCACCCAATCTTTAGGGAATGCATCACAAATCTTTTTCAAATACGGATGAGCAAATTCTTTGTAATGATCTTCATTAATGAATCCAACAATATCATCCAAGATGAAAATCCCTTCGACAGTGTCTCCCATAATCTTTGCCTGAGCTTTCAGCCAATCAATAATTAAATTTGTACACAGGCTAATTAATTTATGAGCATAATCAGGCTTTTCAACAATATCGAACATAAAGTCCGTAGTGTTCCGGACAAATCCTGCAGTACAGAGCGGGCCGCGGGATGTAATAATCGGAAGAATATGCCCGTTATCAAAAATGCGCTGTTTTTGCATTTTGATCCGGTGCAAAGTCATGGCCATAAACGCATCATTTTCAACTTCATATTCCGGAAATGAATCAATATCTTCGATATGGAAGAGTGTATGATATTCACTCGGAGTATTGTCCTGCCAGAATTTAATTTTTGTACCGAGTGCCGATGGTTCTGCAGACATACCGTATTCCATCCACCATGAAGGGACAAAAATTATATCTGGATATTCTTCATGAATTTTAAGATTAGACTGAAACCACAATTCAGGATCCAGGTAATAATCCATATGGTTAATACCAAGATAGCCCGGTATCCAGGGGCTGTCAATAATTAAAGCCATAGGAATTTTATCGAGTTTCTCCAATCGTGCTGCTTTCTTAAATATTTCCCATTGTTCTGGTTTCATTTATTTTTTCCTTTTTTTATTACTAGGATGGGGGTGACCAAATAGTAAAATTTTTGGCACCCCTTTTTTCAATAAATCTTCTTTTGACTCTCAGTTGTTTAATAAAAAAATTATAAAATCTCTTGCCTAATTGATGGCAAGAGATAACTTTTTGATATTATGAGATATACTTAATAATCCCATCTCAACATTGACTTTTCCTTTCCCCCTAAGCCTAAATCTTGCATATCCTTGATTCCATTTTATATCACCAAAAACCGGCTCTACATCTACGTTCCTTTGCTTTCTCAACTCTATCCCTTTTTCCGAAGTAAGATTCTTTCTCATTATTATTTTATAATATTCAAGTTTTCTGTTTATCTGTATCGTCCTTTTTCCTTTCCCCTTCTTACATTTACTTGAATATGGACATCCACTGCAGTCTTCAGACCGATATTTCCTTATCGTTTGTTTATATCCGGTTTGTGTTTTTATTTCCACTTCCTCCTGGAATTTCATCCTCTTTCCATTCGGACATTGATAACTATCTGTCTTTTCATCATACGGGAAATGGTCTTTATTAAATTTGTTATTCTTATATCCACTTGTACTTTCATAATGAAATGTTGAAAACTTTAAGTAGTTTTTGATTTCATTGTTCTCTAAATACTCACTATTTTCTTCACTTCCATATGCACTGTCACCAGATATTAGT
>Ga0315554_1000128_pt1 | contig 39345 bp, 42 predicted proteins | sample SalMarSW160370MG_FD_202114 | JGI IMG/M metagenome (GOLD analysis project Ga0315554, IMG submission 202114) | Salt marsh sediment microbial communities from the Plum Island Ecosystem LTER, Massachusetts, United States - Salt Marsh Sediment SW1603-70 ...
GTGTCTACATCGCCGTCCAGATGGGCATGGGAGACAACCTTGATTTTGTGCGTAACATGGTCGAAAACAAGCAAGGTGTCTGCCAGCATCAAGACAGATTCTGGGAGTCCTTGAGGGTCCTGGACAGGACAGGGCAGTCTCTCAAAGTGGTGGGCAACCTCGTAGCTCAAGTAGCCAACCATGCCGCCGTGAAATCTGGGAAGTCCGGCAATGGACACAGGATGAAGTCGAGCTAATTCCATTTCCGCCAGATTCAGCGGGTCAACGGGGTTCTCATCTCCTGTCCTCAAGACAAGAAGAGGCTCGGTGCCAATGAAGCTATAGCGAGCCAACCGCTCACCGCCTTCGACACTTTCCAGCAGAAAGGAGTAATTGCCACGGGCTATCTTGAGGTAAGCGGATACCGGCGTTTCCAGGTCAGCCTGAATGTCACGGCAAACCGGTACCAGATTGCCGTACTGCCTAAGTCGGCGCGCCTCTTCCAGTGTTGGGTAATACATATCACCTCGCAATAATCACAATAAAAAAACCTCTCGCTAAGGGGCGAGAGGTTTAACCTTCGCGGTGCCACCCTTTTTCGGCCGTTTCGGCCATCTCTTTTCAGGTACAGCCTAACCTGGCGATACCCTGGACTTTGATAACGCTATCCCTGCGGCAAAGCCTACTCAGTATTAACCTTTCAGTTTGCGGCTCCCAGGTCCATTCCAGCCTTGCGCAAGTGTCGGTTCACACCTTCCCCGACTCTCTGACCTCCGCCTTAAGCTGTACTAGTCCTGTTCTCAGCCTTTTCCTATATTTAATTATTTAAAATATAAACCCTGTCCTGTAGTTTGTCAATAACGTGATTTAAATGAGGCCTAATTTACTAAATTTTGCAGGTAGAAAGTGGGCCATTGTGGATTCGAACCACATATCCTGTTCTTATCAAGACAGAGAAGAGCCTGTTGATACTAGAACGTTAGCACTTCATAAGATTATGAAGAAACCGGCTGGGCTATTCTGGCAATAAAGGAAACCAGTCTCTCATTGAAGCCCAAACACTCGTTTGGCATTGTCACACAGGAACAGCTTCTTCACTTCGTCGCTGAGTTCGAGGGTATCAAGGTCCTTTAAGCACATTGCTGCTGTAACCATCGGGTAATTAGTCCCGAACATAACCTTCTTTTTGCCGTTCTTCTTCATGTAATTCACCAACTCCGCGGGATATCTCTTAGCGACATAGGCCGATGTATCTATGTATACGTTTTCGTGTTTAGTTGCCACCGCTATCATTTCCACCGTCCAGGGATATCCAATGTGTCCCCCCACGATTTTGAGTTCGGGAAATTCAAGGGCTACCTCATCAATATAAGGGATAGGTCGTCCGGGTTCAGAAGGACAGAGAGGACCGGTATGGCCGACCTGGCAACAGAATGGAATCCCGAGCTCGATACACTCGGCGTATAGAGGATAATAGCGTCTGTCAGTCGGAGGCAGGTTCCAGTACCACTGGACAATTCTCAAGCCCTTGAAGCCAAGCTGACGAACGCAGCGCCTCAGCTCTCGAATACCATCCATAGGTCGGTACAAATCAACCGATGCAATGCCTACAAAGCGGTCAGGATACTTTTTGACAATGGCTGCCACCTCGTCATTTGATATGGTCGGCCCTTGAGGACCCCACCAGGCACATATTAGACCCACCTGAACGCCCGCTTCATCCATGGCAGCAATGGTGGTCTCCACGGGAATATCCTGGGTCACTTTCTCCACGCTTCCTGTCCATCTGCGCAGAGAATCAAAACAAGGTTGGTTTACGTGCTTGGGTGTCGGGTGCTGCATCCAGACGTCAATAATTCCATAATGTTTTGCCATGATATCCTCCGATCGGTAACACCTTAAATCTTATGCCTTGGACATATTACAACTGTAATAAGGTAAATCACAACTTGGCCTTTTCCCAGCCCTCTCTGATGGGCACCGGCTGCCGACCGGAGTGAGGTGAATAAAATCAACAAGATGGTGGGCCATTGTGGACTCGAACCACAGGCCCCGGTCTTATCAGAACCGAGGTAAGCCTCTTCATACTACAACCAAAATCTCTCATAAATCCTCCTGCCAGCTCACCAATCAAAAATCTCAGACACGACTCAGGCCTTCGCCCCAAATTCTCTCTTCCCCAGCGCGACAAAAACAATTGCCAGTATTCCCAAAATCACTGAAGGAAGAGCGCAGACCGCCCCCGCCAGGGACAGGCCAAAACTCTTCCGTCTTATGGCCGAGACGCCACCTACTATGGCGACTATACCCAGAGCAAAAATGGGCACTCCCACAATAATTAACCAAATTAGATCGACAGCTCCAAAGGGTCCCAAAAAAATGCCCGGGGTGCCTCCCCACACCCCGTGCCCCACCAGCCTGGACAGTTCTCTATGAGCTATTGCTAAACCCAGCATTATTCCTCCACCAATTACTTCAAGTGTCCCTCCTATCATGCTTGAGATTCCGCCGGCGGTGAGCAACCCGCTCCTATGACTACCGTTGGATTCCACTTTGTTCTCCTCCCGTTCCAAATTCTCCCTTTGACAGTCCCACAAAGATAATTGCCAGTATCCCGAAGATGGTTGACGGCAGTCCACAAATAGCCCCGGCTAAGGACAGGCCAAAACTCTTCCTTCTTAAGGCTGACACGCCACCTATTATGGCTACTATCCCCAAAGCTACAGCAGGCACTCCGATAATAGTGAGCCACGTTGGGAACAAAGGATATACCGTAATCACGGACCAACTGCCTGGCATCCAGGGCATATGCGGAAAAGGATTATACCCACTCCATATAGTAAAGCCTAGCATTAAACCCACCACTATCAGTCCGACGATTATCTGAATTGCTCCCGCTACTATGCTTAACACCCCGCCAGCGGTGAGCAACCCGCCCCTACGACTACCACTAGATTCCATTCCGTTTCCTCTCTACCTTAGCCTAACTCCTCACAGTCTCGAAATCAAGGCCGCTACCTATCTTCCGATACCACCCAAACCCTTTGCCCCAAATTCCTCACAATCTCGGGTAAGAGTCAAGCACCGAGACTTACCACAGAGATAAGATACTATATATATCAGAGAAGAAACCAGTTTGTATCTTACTACTCTATCTTCTCTCTCTCCTTTCGGTGGCTTGTCGCAAGCGACCGCCACCGCCTCTCGCTTCGCGCCACAATGCCCTCAAAGGCACTTCTAAGACTTCTCCATGCCCATCAACCAGCTGACCCGTAATTCTCTTCCTTTTCCAGTTCACTCCGCAAACTCCGTTTTCTCCGCTCTCCGGACCTTAACACTACCGCCTCATCCCCCAACACATATACGCATAACTCGTTCTACTAAGAACGCGACAAACCAACCCAAATAATAACTGACCTACAGAAACTCACCTCGGACGAATCTCACCGCTCAACCTCCCACACAAATGATTGACTCGCTTCAACCAATCAAGGTTCACCCAGAATTACAGCCGCTTATTCCTCCACATCTAGTCCAGACAATCCAATTATTTTCCCCCAATCGGAAGTTGAAGGAATTAACGACTCCGCTTCCTCACGACCAACTATCCCGGATAAACGTTTTCGTGCATCTTTTGTCCAGTCCTTAAATGCATCTTCTGGTATTCCTCCTTCACCAAGTCTGCCCCGCAAAGATGCAAGCGCAACCCTTAATTCATTCGCAATTGCATTACGCTCCCTAGCCATATCCTCATCATACACCTCTTCAGTTAAAGACTTCCAGACAATCCTCATCGACAAATCAGACACTATATTCCGGGTAATAGTGAAAGCCCTCAACTCTACCAAGGCTCTCTGAACACCACTAATCTTATCATCCAGGAGCTGAATTCTTTCCTCCAGCTCCTGCGCCCTCTCTATTTCCCGCTTTCTACGGAGAAAATCCTCTGCTTCTTCTGCCATAGTAATCGATTATATCTCACTGAGATTGACTCGACAACACCAACCCGACAAAAAACCAAGCTCAAACCAAGCTCCTAACAACGGTCCGTCGTATGGCCCCCGATTGTAATCAACACTCCCGTTCTCGGTAAGAACGGCGCATTCTACACAAGAACGGGGTAAATCAGCATTATTTCAGAAACGTTGCAGCCAAAACACTGAGCCCAAAGAAGACAAGCCCTCGAAGCCATTCATCATTCATATCAATGAATCCCACATATAATGTTCACCATAAGTCAGGGCTCTTGAAATTATCTTCTTCTTGAACGGCGTAGTCCAAGTCTTCTCCGCACCACTTGCAACGTTGGCTCATCATTGTACCAGTTATTATTCTCCTGACCTGGTGTCGTAGCATCTAAGAAATCATCCACAGCTGCGTGATAACCGGCCTTAAACAATTTCCAAGCCTTACGAACTTCTCCAGACTCGATGCCATATTCCTCTATTAACCGTGATATTAACCCCTTGGATCGAGGCCTTGTATCACCTGGAAGTGCTCTTGCCATTTTTCACCTCCTTAATTCCAGCGACCTTCATTTTAACAGTGCCACTCTTCTCCAAACTTCCTCTTTCCATATCGCTCACTCCCACCTTTACGAAGCACACGCTTTAATAACTCACGACTATCTTCTTAGATATACCAGAATCAGCTCATTTCGTAAACTCGGTTATCTCCGTCTACGGTACTTAAGACCCTTTAAACGTTTTCGAACCAAGCAGATAGAAACGGATGGACCCTGAAGATGCACTTATCAATCTCAGCTTGATTTCGCTGAGCATATATAACCAGCATGCCAAATTCACCTTTCACGCTAGTATCAGACCACCTCATAAACCTAACAATATTTAGAGCCGACACATCACGCAGAGCGAGCTCAGTAGCCAGCGCACGTCTTATTGAATGCCACCCATAACCTCTATCCACCTCCAAACCAACCTTGCTCATAATCCGTTGAAACACCCTAGTCATATACCTGACATCTTTGCAGCCCCGATAACCCTTCATGTAATCCTTGATTGCATCCGGGATTATCTGAAAGATTGACTCACCACCCTTAGCCCCATTCACCTTGACAACGCCATCACGCACCTCCAACGTTCCTACCTCCTCACGCCTCAGACCATAAACAGACGCAGCAGCAAGGAAACTCAACTCACGCTCAGTACAAACCTCTCTTGCCCTACTTATGATATGAACAACCTGGTCCGTAGTAAACGCAGGACGGTTTACCTCACTATCCTTGACCTTTGGCATAGCCAACCGAGGAAGACCGCCATCCCAATTCTGAATCTGGCACGACAACCGCAACGCTTTTAACCGGGCATTGATAGAGCTTTGCTTCATACCCTCTTGCCGAAGCTCAGCAACAAACTTTACAACATCAGCTGTGTTATATGAATCCTTAACACCGCAGCAGGCTCCAAACCTCTGGACTAACGAACGCCACCGCCTACGAGTCTCAACCTGCCTACCCCTCGCTATGAGGTCATGATAAACTAACTGTGAATGACTGGAAATAGAAAGTGGGCCATTGTGGACTCGAACCACAGACCCCGGTCTTATCAGGACCGTGCTCTAACCAACTGAGCTAATGGCCCTCGGCAGGCAAAATATAGCTTTTGTAGTAGTGGCTGTCAAGCTACTCAAATCGGGGTCACGGTCAATCTAGCTTGTAAGCATGCCGTATAGTATTCCGGTTACCACTGCGGTGCCGATGACGCCAGCCGTGTTGGGACCCATGGCGTGCATCAACAGAAAGTTCCTCGGATTGGCTTTCTGTCCCATTTTCTGCACTACCCTTGCTGCCATTGGGACCGCCGAGACGCCGGCAGCACCTATCATCGGGTTAATTTTTTCTTTCATGAACAGGTTGATCAGCTTGGCTGCCAGCAAGCCACCAATGGTGGAGAAGACAAAAGCAACAGCCGCCAGACCGATGATAGCCAGGGTCTGAGGCCTTAGAAACACCTCAGCGGTCATCAGCCCGCCCACCGTTAGTGCCAATAGAAAAGTGAGAACATCAATGAACACAGTACTGGCAGACTGAGCCAGCCTGTCGGTAACGCCGGTAACGCGGAGCAAGTTGCCAAACATAAGCATGCCAATGATGGGCACACATTTGGGGACAAATAGAGCCGCCACGATGAAGATAACAACAGGGAAAAGGATGAGCTCGAGCTTGGATACCTCACGTACCTTTGGGCTCATATATATGGCCCGCTCTTTTTTGGTGGTAAGTAGCCTTATTATGGGAGGCTGGATGATAGGCACGAGGGCCATGTAGGAGTAGGCAGCCAGAGCGATGGGACCAAGGAGTTGGGGAGCCAGAGCAACGGTAAGGTAGATTGTCGGTGGGCCGTCGGAGCCGCCAATAATACCGACGCAGGCAGCCTCGTTTAGCGTGAATAGGCCAGAGGCGTAGGCAATAGAGAAGGTCACAAAAACACCCAGTTGGGCGGTAGCTCCGAAGAAAAGGGATATGGGGCGGGCAATGGTAGGGCTGAAATCAATCAAAGCACCTAAACCAAGGAAGATGAGGAGAGGAATTATCTCAGTTTTGACCCCGTAGGCAAATAGAATGTTCAGTAAACCGACTTTGCCGTCACCGATATCCTGAAGTAATTGGGCGAGCGTTGTTGACTCAGCGGGGAAACCGTCAGGGGAATAGACCATCAGACCGCCGAGAGGGATGTTAACCAAAATCATGCCGAAGCCAATGGGCACCAACAAGAGAGGTTCGAAGTCCTTGGCGATGCCCAAGTAAATCAGAATCCCACCCAGCAGGATCATTATGATAGCGCCCCAGGTTAATGACCCGAAAGCCATGTCATATAAACCGAACACTGTCTTATCCTTTCTTTGGACCCTCTTTGCCTTTGACTTCTGACCTCTGTATAACCAGCCCGATGATCCAGGCGACAAGCAGCAGAATAACGAGAATTATGATGTTCACGCCGTAACCACTCCACAGTTTGGCAACTGTAGCCCAATCAACCACGTTTGTCCTCCCACAAATTGAAGTCTAGCCCACTACCTGACTTAATCTGTTTTGTATCATGAGCCCCATCAGTCAGATTGCAGCACATACTAGCCTCGTTCCTTTTCTTGCCAGAGAAGAGACGCGGTACGCTTTATGACTTCGTAACTGAAACCGCGGTAAGCAAGATAGCTTGATAGACTGCGGTAAAAGTGGGGATAATCTAAATGGGCGAGGGCCGGCAGCCGGCTGGACCCCAGCTTGTGAGCAATCTGTTCATCATCTATGTCCTTCGTCACCTGCTCAATGATTTCTGCTTCTATTTTCTTGTCTCTCAATTCCCTTTTTATCAACCGTTTGCTCTTAGGTCTGAAGGATAGGCGGTTGTCCTTCCAGAATTGGGCGAAGGCAAGGTCATCGCTCAGATTTTGCTCTCTGAGTTTGGCGATTGTTTTCTCTGCTACATCATTGGAAAAACCGCGTTTGTGAAGCCATTGTCTGATTTCTCCTTCGCTGCGCTGCCGATAACTAAGATAATAATAGGCTGAGTCAAGGCAATCCTGCAAGGAATTACTATCTGCCAATTGGGTTCTTTCTGAATTACGTCAAGCTTCTTGGGAGGAGGTTTCTGAACCTTCTCCGAGAGAGATGCCGGGAAGAGCTTTTGAAGCCCTTATTTTTTCTTCTAGTTGTGAAGCTAGTTCAGGGTGCTGCCTCAGGTAATCCTTGGCATTTTCCCTGCCCTGCCCCAACTTCGTATCACTGTAAGCGAAGAAGGCGCCAGCTTTCTTTATCAAGCCTGTTGCCACTCCAAGGTCAACCAGGTTTCCCTCTTTGCTTATCCCGTGATTAAACATAATATCAAATTCAGCGCTGCGAAAGGGAGGAGCTACCTTATTCTTAACCACCCTGGCTTTTACCCTTGCGCCTACCATTTCTGTGCCCTGCTTGATGGAGTCGCCCCGCCTCAAATCTATCCTCACCGAACTATAGAACTTAAGCGCCCTTCCCCCGGGAGTTACCTCCGGATTACCGAAAAAAATGCCCACCTTCTCTCGCAACTGGTTAATAAAGATAACCGCTGTTTTAGACTTACTGATAGCAGCACTCAGTTTTCTCAGTGCCTGGGACATTAATCGTGCCTGCAGGCCAACATGGGCATCGCCCATCTCGCCTTCTATCTCAGCTTTGGGTGCGAGGGCGGCTACGCTATCTATGATTACCACGTCTACACCGCTGCTTCTCACCAAGGTTTCCGTAATTTCCAGAGCTTGCTCGCCGGTGTCAGGCTGGGAGATAAGCAAATCGCGGAGGTTGACACCACAGTTAGCAGCATATCTCGGGTCAAAGGCATGCTCGGCATCAATATATGCCGCAATACCACCGGCTTTTTGAGCTTCAGCGATTATATGCTGGGCGAGTGTAGTCTTGCCTGAAGCCTCAGAACCGAATATCTCCGTAACTCGCCCTCTGGGGATGCCACCTATGCCCAAAGCCAGATCGAGAGACAGTGCCCCGGTGGGAATAGCATCTCCGGGTACCCTGGCAGGAACCTCGCCTAGCTTCATGATCGAACCTTTGCCATATTGCCTCTCGATTTGGTCTATGGCCAGTTCGACTGCTTTCTCTTTCTCGGTAGTCACTCTGGCGACATTGTATCATGGTGAGTATTCCCCAATCAATGATAAGGCAATCCAAAATCTATGCTCATTGACGCGAGAGTTTGCCTGAGTTTACCGCCGGCGTGAAAACCAAAGTTTCTCTATTTGTAGCCGAGAATCTCGTCCAGCCGCTTAGCCTGTTCCACTTGATAAGGGCCTACTCTGGTACGGCGAACGTGCACGACAGTAGCGCCCACCCCGAGTTTCTCTCCGATATCATGGGCCAGGCTTCTAACGTAGAATCCCGAAGACACCTCGCAAGCAATGGTGAAATACGGAAACTGGAACTCTTTGAGCTCCAGGGAATAGATGCTTACTTTGTTTGGTGGTATGTCTACGCTTATGCCCTTTCTGGCTAGCTCGTAAGCTTTTCGTCCCATTATTTTTTTTGCTGAATATGGCGGAGGAGTCTGCCAGATTTCGCCGGAGAATTCCTTCAGGACCTTTTCCAACTGTTCTCTGGTTACTTCGGCATCCCTCCGCCGTAAAACAGTTCCTTCACAGTCAAAGGTGTCTGTCTCGATGCCGAGAACTACCTCGACTTCGTAGGCCTTGTCCAGCTTGAGGAATGAGGATGCGTTCTTCGTGAACTTACCAGTGAGAACAACCAGAAGCCCAGTTGCCAGAGGGTCCAAGGTTCCTGTGTGGCCAGCCTTCACATTGAATTTCTTCTTTATCCGCTCTACCACCCGGGAGGAGGTAAGCCCTTCGGGCTTGTCCACCAGGAACATCTTGTCCATCGCTGTAAGTATACTGGAAAACCCTGTGCTTATCACTACCAACATTGGGTTCTGCCTTTCTGTTTCGAGTTTCGGTAATGAATATGATACGATAGTTACCGAGGATAGTTTTCGGTTTTGGTACCGTCATGGTTAAGCTCACGTTCTACGGTGGCATCAGGGAAATCGGCGGCAATAAAATTCTGCTGGAAGACGATGAACGGAAGCTTTTCCTGGACTTTGGCTACCCTTATAGTAAGTATCGTACATACTACGAAGAATATTTGAAGCCCCGAGCCGGAGCCGGGCTTCTCGACCTGTTGGTAATGGGGTTGCTTCCCCACCTTGAAGGCATTTACCGCACTGACCTGGACACAGGTAACCTGTGGCAGCAGTTTCGCCGAGCCGAGCATTATCGCAGACTTGAAGATATAGACGGAGTTTTGTTGACCCACGCCCATCTGGACCACTCCGGCCACATATCTTTTTTGAGAGAAAACATCCCTGTGTACTCCACAGCCACCACGGCCTTTATCGCCAAAGCCATACAGGACTCAGGGAAGGCAGATTTCGACCAACAAGTATGCTACTTTACCCCCAGGGTTGAAGAATGCCTGAAGGGGTGGAAGCAGGGGGCTTACATTGCCAGCAGAAGTGGCGATCGTCAACGTCGCTTCTGCATTGCCGACAGGTCGAGGCTGAACCAGGAGGCCGAAAAATTTTGGAGAGAGGTTATCCGACAGAAGAAACTTGATTCACAATCGGTGGACGATATCGGCACATGTAGGTTCAAGCTGCTTTGCTTCCCGGTAGACCACTCCATCCCCGGTGCCTGTGCCTGGGGCATTGAGACAAGCTCTGGTTGGCTGGTTTACAGCGGTGACCTGCGGCTTCATGGCAAGCGAGCTAGTCTCACCGAGGCATTTATGAAGGAGGCAAGTGGGCTACACCCCAGAGCATTGATCCTGGAAGGTACGAATGTGGACAAAAAGACGAATGTTTCCGAACAGGAAGTATATGAAAATGCCCTCAAGGCTATAAATGATGCGCGTGGCCTGGTCATTGCCGATTTCCCCGCCCGGGATGTAGATCGTTTGCTTACCTTTTTGCAGATTGCCAGGGACACGAGAAGGAAATTGGCTATTTTACCCAGGGACGCCTATCTTCTGAAAACCATGCGCCTTCTCGAGCCGGAAATACCGGATATTGCTGAGGAGAGTGCTATTGTCTTATATCAAGAAACGACTGCCAGTAAGAGCCCTGCTCAATGGTTGAGGAAGACTTACGAGGAATATTCTGGCAAGGTTGTTCTGGCTAAGGACGTTGCCTCTAACCAAAGCGATTTCATCCTGTGCTTCAGCTTCTGGGATTTGAATGAGCTACCCAGCATACAACCCCAAGCGGGGAGCCTCTATGTGTTTAGCTCCAGCGAACCTCACAACGAGGAACAGGAGATGGACTTCCGGCGTCTGCACCATTGGCTGAAACGCTTCGGACTGCGTGGCTTCGGGCTCCCTGTAGAAAGGCATGGGAAGTGGGAAATACCGGAGGAAGAGAAAGGGTTGCATGCTTCGGGGCATGCGTGTGGTCCCGACTTGCTGCGCGTTGCCCGCGAGACTCAACCGGAGGTGCTAATACCGGTGCACACTGAGAAGCCCGAATTCTACGTGGACAATCTGAACAAAAGCGGGATAAACATCATCCTGCCCACCGAAGGCGAAACAGTTGAGATATGACTGTTCAGCCCAGCACTAGCAAGCCTACTATGGCGGTCTTCCCGGCCGGACCAGAGTTGACGACTATGGCGCTTATTACCGCAGCGGGCAATAGCTGACCCTCACTATTGACTTCAGATTGGGATGCTCAGTTATGAACTGGGCTATTGGTGGGCTGATCTTGCGGTGAAGTTTCAACAAATCCTTCCCCGATAGATTGGTAAGCAGGCCATTTGTCTCTGAACTCACGCAGAATTCCTGTGCCATTGGGGCAGCGCAGGTTGCAGCGGCCATGAATCACCGTGGCGCTAGGGGCAATTCCTAAGTATCATAAAGGACATTCACACCTCTCTCCTCAAGTTGAGGCAGGTATGTATTGAGAGAGTCACTGCTTAACGGATTACCTCGAAGGTCGATCCCATCCCCTTCTGAAAGCCCTACATTCCCAACCAAAGCTTCGATGGCAGCTATTTGATTGTCGCGGAGACCAAGGGAGATTCCTATTCCTTCTCTTTGATCCAGCCACCAATCTTGCTCAACTTCGCCAATCTTGGTCAAACCGGAAAGCGGCGATACGTCGGTAATATTATTGCTATCGAGCCAGATGACGGTTAAATTGGTGAGATTGGACAGAGAGCTTATATCGGTTATCTGGTTGTGGTCAAGTGTGAGCCGCGTTAGATTACCAACGCTGGAAAGGCAAGATATCTCACTCACTTGGTTCCTCCCTAGACCGAGCTCTGTCAGGCCAGTTAGGCTAGCAAGGGCGGATATGTCGCTTATTTGGTTATCCTCAAGCCACAGCGTTGTCAGGCTGGTTAAGTTAGCAAGGGGGGATATACTGCTTATCTGGTTCTCCTCAAGAGAAAGCGTTGTCAGGCTGGTGAGGTTAGCAAGGGGAGATATATCGCTTATCTGGTTTGTCCCAAGAGAGAGCTTTGTCAGATTGGTGAGGTTGGCAAGGGAAGACATATCGCTTATCTGGTTATCCCCGAGACCGAGCCCTGTCAGGTTGGTGAGGTTAGCAAGTGGGGATATATTGCTTATCTGGTTCGTCCCAAGAGACAGAGTTGCCAGACTCGGGAGGTTAGCAAGGGGGGCGATATTGCTTATCTGATTCTGCCCGAGAGACAGTACCTCCAGGCTGGTGAGGTTGATAAGGGGGAATATATTGTTTATCTCGTTTGCCCAGAGACCCAACAGTGTCAGATTGGTGAGGTTAGCAAGTGGGGATATATCGCTTATCTGGTTAGACTCAAGACCCAGCCATGTCAGGCTGGTGAGGTTAGCAAGCGGGGATATATCGGTTATCTGGTTCGCGGCTAGAGACAGCTGTGTTAGTTTGGTGAGGCTGGCAAGGGGAGATAAATCGCTTATCTGGTTCTCCGTAAGAGTCAGCCATGCCAGGCCGGTGAGCTTAGCAAGGGGTGATACATCGACTATCTGGTTATCCCAAAGCCCCAGCGCCTGCAGGTTGGTACAATACTCAAGCCCCTGTAGATTCTGGATGCCTCTGTGAGCAGCATCCAGTTCCTGTAACCAGGCAAGCTCCGAGGCATAGATGTCTCCCTGCGGCTTATTCAAGGCTTCCCTGATGGCAGCCTGCAGGCCGGCATCGGGGATGACGACCGCCGGGTTCCCACAGCCTAGTGGACCTCCTGCGGCACACAATCCCAGAATCAGCATCAACGTCATCACCGCCGGGAAGCATTTCCGGGCTCTTGACTTAATCATCCCTGCCATCATTCGTCTAACTTGGTTAGTGGCCACACGAAGAGTCTACAGCCATGGTGGCTCGCTGCACCATCAACTTTGTGTGTGCCAGACTCGGCGTGTCCGTTCTTGACACCTAACCGGGAATGCAAGGCCTTTTTCTGCGATGAGTTACTAGCATTTGTAGAGTTCAGTTTTGCGGAAGTCTCTAGTTTATGGTGCTACTGCATCAGGCCCTGGTACTATTATATCACCCTAATGATGCTAAGTCTTTTCCCAGATTTTCCCGTAAGTTCATCTGCGTTCGGCAAATAGTTAGCGAATTTTGAGTGGCAAAAGCCGAGCGCCGACTCCCATACCTTGCCTGCACGATTCAGCGCCCGGGAAGCAAGGTCAAGTCGAGTGACTGGTTATGGGCAGATACACTGGCTGATAAAGTCAGCCGTTATGGAATAGTCATTGTTCATGGTGATGGTCGTGGTGGCGGCGTTGACATCAGCAATAGTGTCCACATCACCAACCCAGTTGACAAACCGGCATCCAGTATCAACCTCGGCCACCAGGTTGACCACCGTTCCTTCGTCGAAGGCGAAAGTTCCCTCCCCAGGGACGGTTACCGACCCTCCATCCATGCTCGAGATGGTGAGGTCATACTGTTTGACAAGTTTGGCAAAGTTGGCTGTTATGGAGTAATCATCATTCACGGTGATGGTAGTGCTAGCAGCATTCACATTGGTGATGGTGCCCACATCGCCGGTCCAGTTGACGAACTGGTAGCCAGGATCTGGAGTCGCCACCAGTTTTACCTTTTCACCCTCGCCATAGACGAAAGCCCCCTCTCCGGGAGTGGTTACCGCTCCCCCTTCTGTGCTGGAGATGGTGATTCTGTGTGGCTTAGCGAAGTTGGCTCTTATGGAATAATCATCGTTCACGGTGATGGTAGTGGTGGCATCATCGACATCGGCAACGGTATCGACATCGCCAGTCCAGTTGACAAACCGGTAGTCAGCATCCGGAGTCGCCACCAGGTTAACCCTCTCACCCTGTTGTGGACAATAGGAAAACCGACCTTCTCCAGGCTCGGTGACCTGACCACCCTCCGTGCTGCTGATACTTAGGTGATAATCGACTACCACGGTGGTGCAGGCGACGCTACTACCTGCAACCATACATAGTAGGGCTGTGATTAAAGCGACTGCAATTGATTTGTGTTTCATCTCTCCTCCTTTGTAATACTTCGGCCCTTCGGCAAGTAGAATTTCAGTTTCCCCAAAATCTCAACCGTATAGTATTATTATGCCACTTCCCTCTCCGCTGTCAAGACTATAAGAAAGTCAACTCTGTTTTTCTCTGCTATGAAGGCTATGAAGTGTGTCACCCCAATGAAATCAGCCACTCACAAGAGACGATAGCAGATCTACCTTCAGGTCTGGCTTCAGCCGGGGTAAAAATCCTCTGGACTTCTGTCTTGGGGTTGATGCCCTTGAAGAAGCCGTTCCGAATCCGCAAACCTCCGGTTCCACAATCATAATACTCCAGGCCCCATCTCTTGGCGGCACGTTGCGCCGAGCAATCGAGTGTGCGCATTCTGAAACTGTTGGCAGTCAGTTCCGCTATTTCGATATTCTCAAAAATAGCCCAGTGAGAATATTCTAAAAACCTGGTCAAGTCCTTTATTTCCTCCCTCGGAAAGCCCAGAGCCTTGAGCAATCGTCTGGCTTCCTCGGAACCATAGTCTTGGAAAAGCTGATAATACTCCTCACTCCCGTATACTTCTGGAGCTTTCTGCTGGAGAAGACCTTCTATCCTCATCCACACGTAGTTAAGGCTATACATCTGCTGAAGCATGACATTGTAGAGGGTATCTTTCCTGATGGCACGGATGTTCAACATCTCTTGCTCCTCCGACGCAATAGTTCAGATCTCCAGAGTATTGGCTGGCATTATATCACTCCCCACTACGAAGAAAAAAAAGAGGTATAATGTCGTCTGTGGTCATAGATTTTCATACCCACATATTTCCCCCCTGGCTGAGGGAAAGGCGTGACGAGTATATAAAGCGCGATGCTTGCTTTTCCTTGCTTTATTCCCAGCCGAAAGCCAGGCTAGCCACGGCGGAGGAACTGCTTGCCGCCATGGATGAAGCCGGCATTGATTTGTCCGTTGTTCTTAACATCGGTTGGGTAAGCCATGAGCTCTGTGTGAAAACAAACGATTACATTTTGGATTCAGTATCACGCTATCCGACACGTCTCGTCGGCTTTTGCGCTATTCAGCCCCGGGCCGGAGATGCTGCCATAGCCGAGATAGAGCGGTGTGCTAGAGCCGGGGCTAAGGGGATTGGTGAATTGAGGTCAGACGTACAGGCCTTCGACCTCACTGACAAGAGAACAATGAAGCCTCTGGTTGATGCCGCACTAAAGCACGACTTGATTTTTCTGACCCACTCGTCTGAGCCAGTGGGGCATGAGTACTTTGGCAAGGGTAGTATCACCCCTGACATTCTCTACTCCTTTATCACGGCCTTCCCGAATTTGAAACTTGTTTGTGCTCACTGGGGTGGCGGGTTGCCTTTTTATGCCCTGATGCCTGAAGTGGCCAGAGCTTTAGCCAATGTCCTCTTTGATACCGCGGCCACCGTTTTCCTTTACAAGCCCGAGATTTTTGAGCAAGTGAGTGGCATCGTCGGCAGTGACAAAATCCTTTTCGCCACCGACTATCCCCTCATGCACCAAAACCGTGTGCTTGCCCAGGTCCAATCTGCGCGACTTCCTGCGGAAGATAAGGCTAAAATCCTGGGGGATAATGCTCAAAAAATGCTATACTGTGACGAAGGAGCAAAAGCATAACATGGCAGTGGTACGTAAATAACAAAGGAGGCAAAGAAGTTGGGGACCAAAGGAAGAAAGAACATCAAGAAACCCAAGAAGGACAAGAAGGCAAAGTAAAAGAAAGGCATCGTCCCCTTTTCGAGTACGAAATAGATACTAACCATAAAGTATGACGTTGCTGCCTCAAAGGAAGAGGGTTGAGGTGAAGGTGAAAATGGACAAAGGAGCAGAAGTGTCACGTAGTCCTGAGCAAATCCGTTCCTTTATCGCTATTGAACTGTCTGAGGAGGCCAAAAAAGGACTAGCCAGGCTGAGAAAAGAATTGGAGAGAGACGAACATAAGTTCGTCAAGTGGGTAGACCCCGGGGGGATTCACCTGACCTTGAAGTTTCTGGGCAATATTCCTTCTAAGCGAGTTACAGAGATAACTGAAGCTATGAAAAGAGCCGCACAGGGGATTTCTCCTTTCCTTTTGGAGATTTCAGGCTTGGGGGCTTTTCCCAATCTGAAGCAAGCCCGGGTCCTTTGGGTTGGCGTCGGTGGAGAGTTGGACAAGCTGTCCACATTACAGCAAAACATCGACTCTGCGCTTGCCGCCCTGGGATTCCCCAAAGAGGAACGTCCCTTTGTGCCACATTTGACTCTGGCGCGCATTAGAGAAAGAACATCAGCGCCGGAAGGAAGCGGCTTTGGCGAACTCGTGGGCTCTGCCACTTTTGAAGATAAGTATCCTGTTGAAGTCGAGGCTATCAAGTTAATGAGAAGCCAGCTGACGCCAGCCGGGGCTCTTTATACCTGTCTATCGGTGGCTGGGCTGGGTCGGTAGGAAAGACTCAAGAAAATCCAAGAAAATTTGACTTGTCGGTGAAACTAGCCTTGCAAACGAATTTTTGATAGTATATACTTACTGGTTCGGTTAATAAATAAATCAATTGTGGAGGTGGAACTTGGAAACCGGTTCATTCCCGAAGTGCCAGAAATGTGGAAAGGGGGATCTGGTGCCTCTGTCTGACTTTGGTAGTCAAGGGGCACCGATTCACTACAAGGCTTGGGTGTGTACGCGTCCTGATTGTGGATACAATGTGAAAATCAGGAACGGCGAAATATACCTTGATGAGCCTATTCTTAGTGGAGAGCTTCATACCCGCACACGCCGAGAATATACTCCTTAATAGAGGATGTGCTTCGTCTAGGTAGACTGATCGAGGTGGCGGTTGACTCTTTTTTCCCACGCCGATGTGTTGGTTGTGGGAGAGTAGGTGATTTTCTTTGCCCTGATTGTCTGCGAAAACTACCGAGAATAACAGCTCCGTTTTGCCCCCGCTGCGGCAGACCTCAGGTTAGCGGCATTGTATGTCCAAGCTGCTGGCAAAGACCAACCGAGATTGACGGCATCCGTTCTCCATTCAGGTTTGACGAGGTGGTGCGGAAATCCATTCATGACTTGAAGTATCGAAATCTGAAGGCAATCTCTCCGTGTCTGGCTGAGTTGTTGGCTGATTATCTAGAGGAAAATCCCCTGCCTGGCGAAGCTCTGGTCAGCGTTCCTCTTCATTCCCGAAGATTGAGAGAGAGGGGTTATAACCAATCCGGTCTTCTCGCTAGAGAACTGGGAAAGCGCATTGGCTTGCCAGTGATGGAGGATTGCCTCATTCGGGTTAAGCAGGCTCAACCTCAGGTAAGGGCAGTCGATGTGGAGGAGCGCCGCAGGAATGTGGCTGATGCTTTCGTGTGTCGCGATAAAAGGGTAAGTGGTAAACAGATTATCCTCATAGATGATGTATGTACCTCGGGAGCTACACTGGAGTCCTGTGCGGCAGCTCTCAGGAACAGCGGTGCTACGTCTGTTTGGGGCTTAACGTTTGCAAGGGAGATTCGTAACTGAAGGAGGAGAAATGAAGCTACAGGTTATCGGTAAGAATAATGTGGAGGTCTCTGAAACAATACGGGCATACGTTGAGAAGAAGGTTGGCAAACTAGACCGTTACTTGCCCACCCTCGATGAAGGCAAGGTGGAGATTTCCAGGGAAGGTACCAAGCTGCCTCAACAGCGATTCACCGTCCAGGTTACCCTTGACAGCAGAGGTGTCTTAATTAGAGCTCAGGAGAAGTCTAAGGATGTGCGGGCAGCCATTGACAAAGTGGCAGATGTGCTATCCAAGCGAATCGAACGATATAAGGGCAAACTATATGACAAAAGCAGAGGCGTTTCTTTTGCCCGGCAAGGAGCGGCGATCGAAGAAGAGGAAATCGAGCCCCCCAGGAGGGTGGTGAAGACCAAACATTTCTTGGTCAAACCCATGCCTGTCGATGAAGCCATAAAGCAAATGGAGCTTCTGGGGCATGATTTCTTTCTGTTCGTAGATGCCGACACTGACCGGCTAAATCTGCTATACCGTCGTGGTGATGGCAACTATGGTCTAATTGAACCAGAGCAAGGGTGATAGAAACAACTGCTATTCTTTTATAAAATCCCTCTCCCTTTCACCCTGTGGTAATCAAAGCTAGAAAAGGCTGGTGGAGCTGATGGGATTCGAACCCACTACCTTCTGACTGCCAGTCAGACGCTCTCCCGATTGAGCTACAGCCCCGCCTGGTTTAGAAATATAGCAAAACAGCTTGGGAAACTCAAGTTAAGAGCCCACGCCCAGCCATTGTAGAATAGAGCCCAAACCAAAATATCCCAGGTAAGCCAGCGCCATGTTTTTGACAGTCCTGCCTGCCCAGGTGGCGAGGAAAAAGCTTACAAAACCAAAGCGAAGCATGCCCAAGAATACAGCGAAGGGGTAAAAAAGAGGAAACAATACAGCTGACACGAAGAAAATGGCTTTAGAACCGTAGCGGTCAACAATATTGCTGAGGCGAAGGTAAAGGCCGCTGTTGCTATCTCGGAATAATCCCCTGCCAGCGTATCCGGTGAAATAAGCGCCGATAGCACCTATAGCTTCACCAATTCCAGCTACGGCGCCGACTATGGCGGGATTCAATACCCCACCCAGCGTAAATGTAAGAACAGGGCCGACGCCGGGCAAAATTAGGGTCCCGTTGGTGATAATGTTGACGAAAAAGCAACCAACATAGCCCCATTGTGCTATCTGTTCGATGTAGCTTCGATGATAAATTAGAAAAAGAGATAGAGCTACAGTAACTACCAGAGATATGCCACCTATTATGGCTTCACGCTTAGTCGGTTTCCTCATCGAAAAGTCTGCCTATTATACAGGAAAAATGTACGGATAAAACCGAACTTGTTGATTTTGTCTTGTTCACTGCACCGAGGTTGTAGCTATTTCAATAAAGAAAGCATAACTAAGGATGAGCGCAAAGTTAACGACCTTGAGGTTTATGACTATCGATCTCGGTAAGTGGGAGTCCCGGGCGATATCAAAAAACCGTACCTCTGTTGTTCTAAGTGCTCCCTTCCCCTCCCCCCGACCGCCCTCCCCGCCCTCCCCGCCCTCCTTGTTTTTTATTTCATGCACTTTCTAGAGCCTCCCGGTGCCCTCTGGGGCAATTTTGTATGGCTGGGGACAAAAATCCGAATCATTGCAGCATGGCCAGACGATGGTACTGGTACGAAGTTCACGAGAAGTTTGTATTTGGTCATAAGGCAGCAGAAGCGAATCTGAGCTTCTGAACAGCGCCTATTACGGATGCTTAAAACTAGCTATCGAGAACAAGTTGGCCAGCATCTCATTCCCCTCCATAAGCATCGGCGACTACGGCTATCCCGTGGCTGAAGCGGTAAGAATAGCAGTGAGCACCGTGGTCTCATTTCTCAAACAGCAATCTACTTCCCTTAGGGAAGTCGTATTTGTCCTCTTCGACTCCGGAACCTATGAAAGCTATCTTTCGACCTTGCAAGAAGCGACAGGTAGTCCTAAATCCTGAAAGCGGCAAGAAGAATATCTAAGTCCCCCTGGAATTTGCACCGCTTGAGATTGTACAAAGCTCTCCTGCCTCGATCCTATGGCCAGCCACGTACAGCTCCAGCTTTTCATGCTGGCCTACACCTGGGCGACCTTCTGTACAGGCTGGGGTTGCCTAAGACAGTCACGGACTGACCGTTGCGCAGCCTTTGGCCGGAGCTGATGAAGATGGGAAGAGGGATTGTGCACCATGCTTGGCAGATTGTCTGTCGATTGGCTGAGGCGGCAGTGCCTGAGCTGTTTGCTGCCATTCTCGGAGCGGGTAACCCGGCTATGCCTGGCATCTGGCTAGGCCGTATACGCGGGCATTGGCGGACCAGGCGAGCAAGGGTGAGTGTTGTCTGCTTTCAGGAGGGAGGCTTCTCTTGCAGTGGTGGACAGATGCTTTTGGGTGCTGGAACCCACCTCGAAGATGTTGCAAGTTACCTGAGAGATTATGAGATAGATTGACAGTGAGATGCTGTGCGGATACAATTGCGACGAAGAGCCAGGAGGGATGATGGCAGCGTCAGTGCGAATTGAAACGAGAAACCACGGTTACAAATAGAAGCGATAAAGTTTTCTACAAAAAAGGAGGGCCAAATGTATCGACGAAAATTGGGAAGCGTTAGCTTGCTGCTTTTAACCTTTGTTGTCATAGTCTCATTTTTTGTCTTTGCCGGTAGCGTTTATGCCTTTGCCCCGGACACCTCTCTCAGTAACGCCGATGCCTCTTTCTCGGGCGAAAATGCCGACGATTGGTCGGGCTCGTCCGTTGCCAGTGCTGGGGATGTCAATGGCGATGGTTATGATGATTTTCTGATTGGTGCTCTCTGGAATGCGCAGGGCGGATTCGGTGCCGGGCAGACCTATCTCATGCTGGGGGATGCCAGCGCTCCCTGGGGGATGGGCTTCAGCCTCTCCGGTGCCGATGCCTCCTTTATTGGCGAAGATTCATTTGATAATTCGGGCTCGTCCGTTGCCAGTGCTGGGGACGTGAATGGCGACGGGTACGATGACTTCCTGATTGGTGCACCAGGAGATGAGGAGGGCGGAGGTGAATCTGCCGGGCAGACCTATCTCATCCTGGGGCGCCAGGCAGCCGACTGGGGGATGGATTTCGACCTTGTCAATGCTGATGCCTCCTTTATTGGCGAAGCTAGCCTTGACCAATCTGGCCGATCGGTGGCTGGCGCCGGGGATGTCAATGACGACGGCTATGATGACTTCCTGATTGGTGCACTAACAAACGACGCTGGTGGACAGGAGGCTGGGCAGACCTATCTTATCCTGGGGAACGCTAGCGCTCCCTGGGGGATGGACTTTGACCTTGCCAATGCTGATGCCTCCTTTATCGGCGAAGATAGCAATGATGTCTCTGGCTCGTCGGTGGCCGCTTCCGGGGACGTGAATGGCGACGGCTATGATGACTTCCTGATTGGTGCCCAAGGAGATGAGGAGGGCGGAGGTGAATCTGCCGGGCAGACCTATCTCATCCTGGGGCGCCAGGCGGCGGACTGGGGAATGCACTTCAACCTCTCCGGTGCCGATGCCTCTTTCTTGGGCGAAGATAGCTATGATTACTCAGGCGGTTCCGTGGCCGGTGCCGGGGATGTGAATGGCGACGGACATGATGACTTTCTGATTGGTGCCGATGATGATGACGAGGGTGGAGAGGATGCCGGGCAGACCTATCTCATTCTGGGGCGCCAGGCGGCTGATTGGGGGATGGACTTTGACCTCGCCAACGCTGATGCCTCTTTCTGGGGCGAATATGCCGACTCTTATTCTGGCACTTCCGTTGCTGGTGCCGGGGATGTGAACAGTGATGGCTATGACGACTTTCTCATCGGCGCTCCCTACGAGGAGGATGAAGGCTATCCTCCTGGTGAGACTTATCTCATTCTGGGGCGCCAGGCGGCCGATTGGGGGATGGACTTTGACCTTGCCAACGCTGACGCCTCCTTTATTGGCGTACAGGATGATGAATCTGGCTCCTCGGTTGCCGGTGCCGGGGACGTCAATGGAGATGGGGTGGATGATTTCCTCATCGGCGCCCCCTACTATGATGCCGTCTCCGACTCTGATGAGGGTCAAACCTATCTTCTCTTGGGTACAGCCCCGACACCACCTGCACCAGCTCAGGGAATCCCCACACTCTCTCAGTGGGGTATGATAGGGATGGTAGCCCTCTTTGCCCTGGTTCTGGTGTGGATAACAACGAAGAGACTGGGCAGCAAAAGCACGGGCTAACCGTTAAGCCTTTTGTCCTTAACCCGAATTTTGTGCACTGGGTTTGCTCCTTAGCAGGAAACCCTGCATTCAATCAACTCCTTTAATCCCAAATAGGTATTCGTGAAGCTGTAATAGATGACTTTCAATTCGTAGTCGATTTAATGGATTCCGTATAGAGATGGACTACAAGGAAATGGTGACTCTATGGAGGGCGGGATACATATCATTTCATTGAAGCAAGAGGGAATTTCGAGGTTACACACCTAAGAATTTGCCTTTGTATTTGTGCCGTCTTCATTTGCACAAAAAGCCAAAAGGTTCAACAGGAAAGTGAAGGTTACAAATCTATCGAACGGATGCACTCCCCTCCCTAGTAGGAGGGAGAATTAGAGGGGCTTTTGCGGTCAACTACAATTATTGCAGCATAGCCACGTAGCTATTCAGGGGTACGCCAAGCGAACGAGCTACGGGTTGGCACTTGGCCTTGAGGCAATAGAAAAACCTCTCTGCCGAAGGGAACTCTGATAAAGCCTCATAATGCCCCATTCCTTTGGCGAATATAAGATCTGCTGACTCAAATTCTCGTTTGAACTGAGCTGAAGCTAAAGAAAAAACTATTCCTGGTGAAGCTACGCCTGTGCTCACAACCTTCCCAAATTCGCCTTCCAAGCCAGACGTCCTGACATCTTCCAGCGTCAAATCGTTCTGGACAGGCGATGGCTTGACTACATAGGTAACCTGGGCGAATCGCTTCATCCTCTTGACGAGTGGCAAGTCGAAGTAGAGCTCACCGGCGTTATCTGCCAGATATAAGACTCTGGAGGCATCCTTTAGCTTTGCTTCCAGTTGCTCCGAATCATCTATGACAAAGCTCGCAGGTTTCCTGATATCGTCTCTGACCGACCCGAGTTCCTTGAAGAAATCAAGAGCATTCGCTGCCGCGGCCAGTTGAAGGCAACCCCGAAGTTCATCCTTATAGAGATTGCTGCCCTTTGCTCGCAATGACACCTCTGGATATAATTCCCTGGCGAGCGTCATCTCCCTTTCCTTCATTCCCCGATAAGGATCAGGATTGTGGGTCACCTCTCTTACTATCTTGTGAATCTTGGCGGCAATCCCTAGAGATAGTTGACTATCAGAAAACTCATCGTCTAGTGTCTGCATCGCTTCGCTGATTGCCCTTTGCTTCAGCGAAACATCGTCCGTGGCTAGCTCTGCAGCCTGATGGATTAATCTGCGTAAGCACTCGTAGCAACCTGGTGCCAGTTTCATACCAGTTAATCTAGCTCAAGTTTGAGCAGCTTGTGTCGCTGTATTATAATAGCATTGGTTATGTTTGAGAAACTTGAATTAATACAGAAGCGCTATGACGAGCTGAGTCAGCTTTTGGCTCAAGTAGAGATAGCTACTGACCTCAAGCGGCTTCAAGAGCTGAGCAAGGAAAGGGCGGCTCTTGAAGATATTGTTGGCATGTACCAAGAGTATAAAGCCAAGAGCAAAGAACTGGCGGAACTCGAAGCGCTGCTCAATTCCCGTGGTGAAGCAGAGATGATGGCGTTGGTCAAGGGAGAAGTGAGCAAGGTCAAAGAACAGCAAGGTGAGCTTCTTCGTGAACTTAGGCTTTCCTTGATGCCCAAAGACTCCAATGATGATAGAGATGTTATTGTTGAGATAAGGGCTGGTGCCGGCGGTCAGGAGGCAAGCCTTTTTGCCGGAGACTTGTTCCGCATGTATAGCCGATATGCCCAAACTAAGGGCTGGCAGGTGGAGGTCATTGATAGCAATCAAAGCGAAAGAGGGGGGTTCAAGGAGCTGATAGTTGAAATCAGAGGTAAAGGCGCCTTCAACCGCCTTAAGCACGAGCGTGGTGTCCATCGAGTGCAGAGGGTGCCAGTCACTGAAGCGTCGGGACGGATTCATACCTCGACAATTACAGTGGCGGTTCTGCCTGAGGCAGAAGAGATTGAGCTCAACCTTAATCCTGATGACCTCAAAATGGAATTTTTTCACAGCCGGGGGGCCGGTGGGCAGAATGTGAATAAAGTAACTACGGCGGTTCGCATCACGCACTTGCCCACGGGCATAATGGCTTCCTGCCAGGATGAAAGGTCTCAGGTAAGGAACAGGATGAAGGCAATGGCGGTACTTCGGGCTAGGCTGCTTGACATGGAGCAACGGAAGCAATCTGAAAGCATAGATAAAGAACGGCGGATGCAAGTAGGCAGCGGTCAACGGTCAGAGAAGATTCGCACCTACAATTTTCCCCAGAACAGAATCACCGACCACCGAATCAATCTCAGTTTTCACAACCTTCAGCAGATTCTAGACGGAGAATTGGACGAAATCATTGAAGCCCTGATCAGTAAAGAGCAGGTGGAACAACTGGAAGCGGCCGTTACGTGATTCTAAGCGAAGCTTTACAATCAGTCACCCAAACATTGCGCAGAGCGAAAATTGCTGACGCCTCTGTTGAGGCTGAGCTTTTGCTCGGCCACGTCTTGGGAATGTCTAAGACAGGGCTTTACACAGAGCGGGAGATGAGTTTAACTTCGGCGGAAACGGAGCGTCTACACCATCTTGTCCGGCGTCGCCTTGATCGAGAACCTGCCGCCCATATTTTAGAGCACTGCGAGTTTTATGGGATCGACTTCTATGTTGAATCTCACACTTTCATCCCCCGACCGGAAACAGAACTTCTCGTAGAAGAAGCCGTAGAACTTGCCCAGCGTATTTCCCGCCAGGGAGAGCAGAGTACCATAGCCGACATCGGCACGGGTTGCGGAGCTATTGCCATCAGTCTGGCCCTAGCATTACCCCAGGCCAAAATCTACGCCACGGATATTTCACCTGCAGCTCTAAAGGTAGCCGAGGTGAATTGCCGTCGTCATGGAGTCAACGGCCGGGTGGAACTCCTGCAAGGTAATTTGCTTGAACCATTACCTCAGGCCGTGGATGTGATAGTAGCCAATTTGCCCTATGTCAAAGACTGTGAAGTTGTAGATTTGAGCCCGGAGATAAGAGAACATGAGCCCATTATGGCCTTGGTCGGTGGCAGAGATGGCCTGGACAAGATACGGGAGATGCTGGAGCAGATGCGGGAGAAAGGGGGTGTCCACCTCGGTGAGTGGCCTGCCTATATTCTTTTGGAAATAGGCCAGGGGCAGGGTGAAATGGTGACCTCATTAGTGAATGACTGTTTCCCACAGGCCAGTATCGAGCTAATTTCCGACCTGGGCGGCATCGAGAGGGTGGTGAGTGTCGGTTTATAGGCAGGAAAGTCAGTCTTGAAAGAGTACGATATTGGAAGAAATAGAACAGCTAGCTCAGCTTATCATACAGTCCGGGAAGTTAGTCGTGTTTACAGGGGCTGGAATAAGCACGGAGTCAGGTATTCCTGATTTCCGCAGCCCGGGAGGAATCTGGAGCAGATATGACCCCGAGGACTTCACCATTCAGAAGTTTCTCAGCGGCCCGGTCGCTCGCAAGACTATCTGGAAGATGTCCATCGAAGGCGGGCTTCTTACTGAGGCCAAGCCAAATCTCGCTCACTATGCCATCGCCGAGCTCTACCAGTTGGGCAAATTAGACTGCGTCATCACTCAGAATATCGACAACCTGCACCAGAAAGCCGGGGTGCCTGGAGATAGGGTGTTTGAGCTTCACGGCAATATGGGGTGGGTGGTGTGCTTAAGCTGCCATAGACGCTTTCCAATGCCGGAAGTATTGCGAAAGATAAAGGAGGGGGTGGAAGTTCCCGATTGCCCCGACTGTCAGGGTGTCCTGAAGCCAGATGCAGTGTTTTTCGGAGAGGCATTACCACAAGAGACGTTACGGGAAGCTATCCGCCGGGTGCAGGACTGCGACCTCTTCATCGTCATTGGTTCCACTCTTGTTATTTACCCTGCTGCTTATATTCCCACATACGCCAGAGAGGCTGGAGCCAAGTTAGCTATCGTTAATCTAACTCCGACCCCCTTCGATCACTACGCGGAGGTAGTCATCCGGGGCAAAGCTGGCCAGATAATGACCAAAGTGATGGAGAAAGTCAGGCTTTCTTAACCATAAGCTTGAGCTAAACCGGCTGCCCAGTGCTTCCCTGTTCCTACTAGTCCACCAGTTTTTGGATACGCCGGATACCTACTGCTTTGCCGGTCTTCTCGTCCACTTCGACCAGAATTGCATCGAAGCTAACTGTTCCCTTGCCAACCGATAGCCGGCTGGGTATCTGCGTAAGGAAGCGCTTGATTACAGAATCAGGGTCATCCCCGATGACCGAATCCATAGGCCCAACCATGCCGATGTCGGTGACATAAGCAGTACCTCCGGGCAATATGCGAGCATCAGCGGTGCCCACGTGAGTATGGGTGCCCACCACGGCACTCACTCGTCCGTCGAGGTATCTACCCATGGCCATTTTCTCCGAGGTTGCCTCAGCATGAAAATCAACAATAATAGGGATTGATTTGTGTTCGAACTCGACCAGTAACTGGTCCATGGCTCGAAAGGGACAATCAACATGGCTCATGAAAACACGCCCCACGAGGTTAACTATCAGGACATTGTTTTTGAGCAAGTAGCCACGACCAGGATTCATGGGTGGGTAATTCAAGGGCCGAAGAATAGCAAGTTCACTGTCCAGATAAGGAATAATCTCGTTGTAAGCCCAGATATGATTGCCGGCGGTTATGACATCAATTCCGGAATCGAAGAGTTCTTCTGCTGTCCTGGGCGTCAGCCCCACCCCACCGGCAGCATTCTCGCCATTGCCTATAACGAGGTCAATATTATGTTCATCACATAAGGCTGGCAGGATTTCCTTCACTGCATTTCTGCCAGGCTTGCCGATGATGTCGCCTATTGCCAGTATTTTCAAATCTACTTAGCGTAATCTGTCGCCGTAGTCTCCCTTATCACCATTATCTTTATCTGGCCAGGATAGGTTAGACTCTCTTCTATCTTCTTAGCAATATCCCGAGCTAATCTCACCGCGGTTAAGTCATCCACCTTATCTGGTTTTACCATGACGCGCACTTCACGCCCGGCTTGGATGGCAAAAGCCTTTTCCACACCAAGGAAACCAGCAGCTATGTCCTCCAGGTCCTTAATACGATTCAAATATTGTTCCAAAGACTCACGTCTGGCACCGGGCCGCGAACCGCTTATGGCATCGGCAGCAGCAACGATAAAGCCCATGACAGTACTGGTCTCTGCCTCGCCATGATGTTCGGCAACGGCTTGAACTACATCCTGATTTTTGTCCCACTGCTTAACAAGGTCAGCGCCTATCAGAGCATGTGGTCCCTGCGTTTGATGGTCTATGGCCTTGCCGATATCATGAAGCAAGCCTGCTTTTCTAGCGACAGTGGCATTGACCCCAATCTCGCTAGCCAACATCCCTGCCAGATGAGACACTTCGAGACTGTGGAGCAAGACATTCTGACCGTAACTGGTACGAAATTTAAGCTGGCCAAGTAACTTAATCAGCTCAGGATGTAAGCCTGGCACCCCAGCTTCGTAAGCGGCACGCTCGCCTTCGCTACGGATAGTAGCTTCAACCTCGGCTTTGGTCTTGTCCACTACTTCCTTAATCCGGGCGGGATGAATGCGCCCGTCCAGGATGAGTTTGCCTAAGGCAACGCGAGCTACTTCACGTCTCACGGGGTCAAAGCTCGAGATAGTAACCGCCTCCGGAGTATCGTCGATGATAAGGTCAACGCCAGTAGCTTGTTCTAAGGCTCGGATATTGCGTCCCTCACGCCCAATAAGCCGCCCCTTCATCTCGTCACTAGGTAAGGGAACAGCGGATATTGTAGTTTCCGAAACAACATCGGTAGCACACCTTTGGATAGCTGTAGCCAGAATATCCCGAACCCTTCCCTCAGCCTCTTCCTTTACCTGTGCCTCCCACACCCTAACTTGTCGCGAGCCCTCTTCTTCAACCTCCTGTCTTAGCTCTTGAAGCAGGAGAGTTTTTGCTTCCACACTGGATGTGCCGGAGATGGACTCCAACTTTGCCAGCTGGTTTTCTCTTATTGTCTGAAGTTCAGCTGTTATCCTCTCAGCTTCTTTCTTCTTGCCTTCTAAATCACGCTCACGCCGCTCTACACCCTCTAACTTCCGCTCCAGCGCCTCTGTTCTCTGGTTAGAACGCTTTTCTAATCGTTGTATTTCAAGGCGACGTTCCTTGTTTTCCGCCTCGGCAGCGTTGCCAACCTTGATAGCTTCTTCTCTAGCTGCACGGAGTAGCTCATTATACTTGGTTGTTGCCTCACTTAATAAATTCTGTGCCTCTTTCCTTGTCCTTTGGATCTCCCGGTTGGCTACGAGCTGCCTGATAAAGTATCCGACACCGATGCCTAAGACAAGAGCAAGGCCACCTATCATTAATGTATATTCCATTTGCCCTCTTTACTTCGTTATTGTAATAAATGCAAAACATTGCATATTAATAATATCCCTTTATTGGGTTATCGTCAACTCGCTGTGCTGGCAAGTCCCCTCGACCCGTTTGCCTGCTAATCACTCCAGCGCTGAGGCAGATCGACCCTTATCGAACTGGTGTCTATCGCTTCAAATCCTGTATATTGCTGTTGTGGAAGTCATGAATGAAGAACTAATCGCTCCCTGCGGGATGAACTGCGGCTTGTGCGCTAGCTACCTGGCGATGAAGAACGACCTGAAGACGAAGGGGTTTGGGAAGACGTACTGCGTTGGTTGCCTACCCGGCGGCAAGAATTGTCACTATAAAAGGCAGTGTGCACTGCTGAGGAAAGGACTTGTGCGATTTTGCTATGATTGCATGGGTTTCCCCTGCCGCCGGCTAATGACTCTCGATAAGCGCTATCGCACTTTTTATCATATGAGTATGATAGAGAACCTCGAATACATAGAGAAGTATGGTATAGAGACGTTCCTGAAAAAAGAAATGGCGAAGTGGCACTGTCCTGAATGTGGTGCGGTAATATGCTGCCATAACGGGCTATGTTACAAATGCCAGCTTGATAAGCTACGCCAGAAGAAACACAAGTACCGCTGGGACGAATAATGAAGAAAACGTGGCAAGAGAAATTGAAGGACAAACCCTCTTTCCCTAAGGTGCTCAGGCTGGAGAAATGGTTTCCCTGTTACAATGCCGTGCACAAGATGGGTGCCGAAGTCGGTGACGATATCGTCTTGGTGAATCCATTGGAAGTAGTGGCAATCATGAAGCAGGTCCCAAGAGGAAGGCTCATTACTATCGTCGAGCTATGCAGGCAGATAGCTAAGAACCACGGTGCAAAAGCTTGCTGTTCCCTAACCACCGGGATTTTCATCATGACGGCAGCCAACGCGGTAGAGGAAGCAAGCAAAGAAGATAGGTCGTTAGACATACCGTACGGGCGGACGCTAAAAGCACGCGGTTTCTTGAATGAAAAGTACCCCGGTGGACAGGAAGCGCATAAGAGGCTACTCGAAAGAGAGCATTTCAAGGTCGTTGCTCGGGGCAAGAAATATCGGGTTGTGGATTGAGGGGAATACCTGATGAAGCTGACATGAGATTGTCGCCAGTTCAGAATATGGCACCTTGTATATAACAGACTTGTATTATCACACAGTCACTCCAACAGTCCAATTTGTCTGGCTGTTAGCCACAGCGATACTTCGACATTGTACCTTCTTTAATATAAAATACCCGCTCTATGAGCACGAAGAGGCCGTCAAAGCTGAATACAGTCTATTTGGGCCTTCTTCTTTTTGTTATCGCTCAAGTACTCATCCTTCTCGTTGCCCCCCGTATAGATCCGTTCCTGGATGAAAATGATATAGATATACCGACCCAGCCATCGGCGCCGATAGCTTGGTGGCCAGGGGAGGTGACATTGCCCTCCGGGGAGGTTATCGATGTCCCGGCCAATTCGGCGTTGGGGCCAATTTTAATCTATATTTTTGTGGCAGTGGTTGTGCTTGGACTTACGCTCTACAAGATTCCTCTTACAGCTTTAAAAGTCCTTCTGAGACTTTTGTTTGCACTGCTGTTTAGCTGGGGTGCCTTCATCGCAACCGTTTTCTACGTTCCCCTTCCAGTAGCTGTCGCCATCGCTGTTGCATTCGGAGCAGTCTGGTTCTTGATACCACTTGTCTGGCTGCATAATCTGGTGTTGATTCTGGCGGTTAGTAGTATAGGAGCAGTTTTCGGTCGCTTTATTACGCCGTGGACCGCTATGGCCATTATTCTGGCACTGGCAGTCTACGATTTTCTGGCGGTTCGCTTCAAATTTATGCTCTGGATGGCGGATAGGCTATCGCAAGTAAATGCCTTGCCGGCACTCATTATTCCCAAAAACTATTCTGAGTGGAACTTCAACTTGAAAAAACGCGAGCAGAAGATAATAGAGTTGAATCCCGCCGAGAGGGAGTACTCCATACTGGGGGGTGGCGACATCGCTTTCCCCTGTCTGCTTACAGCCTCGGTTTATTTCGCCCAGGGCATGAGGCCAGCGGCTATTATTGCAGCCTTCGGATTACTGGGATTGGTTAGCGTCTATGCAATTCAGGCTATATTTCTGAAAGGGAAGCCGATGCCGGCTCTGCCACCTATCGCTGCGTTTACATTGATTGGATTATTGATTATTTAGTGGCAAGGGATTGTGGGACTTATTCAGCAGGTAGGTCGACTGCGGAGATACATTGCATCCTCTTTCTCTGCCCGGTCCGAAGAGCTCGTGCATCCACGAGTATTATGTATTCCGCATTTTCAAGTAATGGAATAGGAGGAAACAATGGCTTCTGTGAAGGATGTGCTGGACAAACTGCAGAGCAAGGCCAAGCCAGAGCAGTTAACAGGAATGGCGAAATACGGGATGACAATTGAGAAGAGATTGGGCGTCTCGGTTCCCGATATGAGGCAACTGGCTAAAGAGCTAGGTAGAGATCACGAGCTGGCACTAGACTTATGGAGAACTGGAATAGTTGAAGCAAGGATCGTGGCCGGGATGGTCGGTGACCCTGCCAAGCTCACTGAAGAGCAGATGGAGGAGTGGGTGAAAGACATTGATTCGTGGGATGTCTGTGACCAAGTGTGCATGAATCTCTTTGAAAAGAACCGACTAGCTTGGAAGAAGATTATCGACTGGTCTGAGAGGGAAGAAGAATTTGTCAAAAGGGCTGCCTTTTCGCTGATAGCTTGTCTGGCATGGCATGATAAGAAGGCAAGCGATGAAAAATTCACCGAATTGCTTCCTGTAATAATACGAGAGGCTACAGACGAGCGTAACTTCGTCAGGAAAGCAGTGAACTGGGCGCTTAGAAACATCGGGAAAAGGAACCTCAGTCTGAACGAAGCCGCAATAAGTACTGCAAAGGAAATCAAGCAACTCGACTCGAAAGCTGCTCGCTGGATCGCTGCCGATGCTCTCAGAGAACTGGAAAGTGATGCCGTCCAAAGTAGGCTTAGGAGATGAGCGGCAGTCTATATTGTTCCGCTCGGGCAACAAAAGCTTGGATTGTTACCCAACATTTCTGACATTGTGCAACCTCGCTGCATCCAACTAAAAGTCATAAGGTAAAATCCCAAGATATAGCACGTTTTCCACCCTCCCCCTAGGCCGTGGACGGAAACAGAAAAACAAAAAGCCTCCCAGTTTGGAGGCTCCAGTTGTCACGTTGGAAGGCTACTGCAGATGGTAACTTGAGATAGATTCTATATTATGTCCAATTGTTACCTCTGATAACCTCAACTACCAAAAACCTGCATACGCACGGAATCACACCCCTGACTTTGCTATTTATGTGACGATTGCTTGACAGTCGTTCGGGGAGTAGATACTATACACATAGCATGAGCACATGAAGTGACTGGACTAAATTAGCCATTCGGGATTCTGAGGGCACGTGAGAGAATGAACGAAGGGCACCGAAACCGCTTTGTGAAACGTTCGCACGTAGCGTGGCCGGCGCTCTTTTTGGTTTGGGGTAAGCCATAAATAGCCTCCAGTGAAGGAGGTGGGGGATGATGAAAGACAAAGATACACCAAAAGAACAGCTGAAGAGATTGAAAAGGAGCCTTGGAGAACGTGAGAAAGAACTGCAGTGTCTTTATGAAATTACACGCATTATTGAGAAACCGGGGCTTACCCTCGACGAAATATATCAAGAGGTAGCAGAGCTGCTTCCTCGGAGCTGGCAATATCCAGAGGTTACCTGTGCTCAGCTCACTATTGATGGCAAAGAGTTCAAGACAGCAAACTATAGGGAAACCGAGTGGAAGCAGTCTGCGGATATCAAGGTACATGATATGAAAGCGGGTATGCTAGTAGTCGGCTATCTGGAGGACAGGCCGGCAAGTGATGAAGGGCCCTTCTTGAAGGGAGAGAGGCTGCTGATTGATGCTATTGCTGAACGGCTGGGAAGAATTACCGAGCGCAAGCAGACAGAGGGGGCACTTCAGAAATCCGAGGAACATTATCGCCAGCTTACAGAGAATGCCGGTGAGGCTATCTTCGTCATCCAAGACGGCGAAATCAAATTCATGAATCCCAAGGGATCCGAGCTTTCCGGCTATTCGTTAGAAGAAATGGTCTCCAAACCATTTGTTAAGTTCATCCATCCTGAGGACATTGATATGGTGGCTGATCGTTACCTCAAGAGGCTTGAAGGGGAGCCAGTTCCTCAAACATATGACTTCAGGATTGTCAGGAGGGACGGTGAAATCAGATGGGGTGAGCTTAACGCTGTGCCGATTTCATGGGAAGATAGACCGGCGGTGCTGTGTTTCATGAGCGACATTACCGAGCGCAAGCAGATGGAGGCGGCGTCAAGAGAATCAGAAGAAAGATATAGAACTCTGTTCGAATCGGCGGCTGAGGGGATACTTATAGTCGATGCCAAAACCATGAAATTCGAATACGCCAATCCAGCCATTTGCACAATGTTGGGCTATAGTCAAGAAGAATTGACAAAAATGAGCGTAAGTGATATTCACCCTCAAACCTCATTAGAGGATGTACTTGCTGAATTTGCTGCCCAGGCAAGAGGAGAAAAGATACTGTCGACTCTTCCCTGTTTGAAAAAGGATGGCACCATAGTCCATGCGGATATCAAAGCTGCCAAAGCCATCATCGATGGAAGAGAGTGTAACATCGGTTTCTTTACCGACATCACCGAGCGCAGGCAGGCGGAGAAGATTTTGCAGCAGAGTGAAGAAAAGTGGCGTTCCCTGGTCGAAAATGTCCCCGATATCATTATACTCGTTGACCATGACAGAACGATACAGTCCATAAATCATGTTGTAGAAGGGCTCGATGCTAAAGATGTAATCGGGAGGAGTATTTATGACTTCATTCAGCCCGAGAGTCACGATATAACGAGGGGAGTTGTCGATAGGGTTTTTGAAACCGGGGAGCCTGGTTACTATGTGATTAAGGGAGTTGGCCCTGACAAAAGAATATCATGGTATGAAACCAGGACGGGCGCTATCAAGATTGATGAGGAAGTTGTTAGTGTAGTTCAGGTCACCTCAGACATTACCGAGCGCAGGCAGATGGAGGGGGCGTTAAGAGAATCAGAAGAAAGATATAGAACTCTGTTCGAATCGGCGGCTCAGGGGATACTTATAGTCGATGCCAAAACCATGAAATTCAAATACGCGAATCCAGCCATTTGCACAATGTTGGGCTATAGTCAAGAAGAATTGACAAAAATGAGCGTAAGTGATATTCATCCTAAAACCTCATTAGAGGATGTACTTGCTGAATTTGCTGCCCAGGCAAGAGGAGAAAAGATACTGTCGACTCTTCCCTGTTTGAAAAAGGATGGCAACATAGTCCATGCGGATATCAACGCTACCAAAGCCATCATCGACGAAAAAGAGTGTATCATCGGTTTCTTTACCGACGTCACCGAGCGTAAGAAAGCGAAGGATAAGATAGAACAGGCCCAACAAGCACTTGAAATCTTAAATAATAAACTCGAAGAGCGCGGTCGTCAGAACAGCCTGCTGAGTGAAATGAGAGAACTGCTCCAATCATGTTCGACTATCCAAGAAGTGCCTACTATTGTCATTAGTTACGTAGCTAAAGTATTACCCGGCACAGACGGTGCCTTGTTCCTGCTGAGTAATTCCCGAACTGACCTGCAATCAGTGGCGAAGTGGGGGGATTTTCCGGAAGATGCAGATAACAACATCTTTGCCCCTGATGCGTGCTGGGGCCTGAGACGGGGTCGTGTTTATGTAGTTGAAGATATGAAAATCGGTCCAATCTGCCCACACCTCAAACAATCGTCATCCACCGCTTATATCTGTCTGCCGCTAATCGGTAAAGGGGAAACACTTGGCTTACTGCATTTGGGGACTAAACGATCGGTACAAGAAGATGACAGACAGTGGAATATAGCTGAACTCAAAGACACCGCTATCATGTTTGCGGAATACCTGTCGCTTTCAATCGCAAATATTAAGCTGTCGGAGAAACTCGCCAGCCAGTCAATAAGGGACACACTCACCGGACTGTTCAACAGGCGCTATATGGAGGAAACCATTCAGCGTGAGATTCTACGTGCAGCAAGGAAACAAACCAAGATAGGTATTGTTATGGCTGATATTGACCACTTCAAACAGATCAATGACACGTATGGGCATGAAGCAGGCGATGAATTCCTTATGAAACTGGCTGACTTTTTCAAAACTAAAACGCGTGGTTCTGATATTGCCTGTCGCTATGGAGGGGAAGAATTCATACTTATTCTACCCGAATCATCCGTTGAGGACACGTACAAACGCGCCGACTATCTCAGGGAAGAAATCAAAAAAGTGAAAGTCTATTTTCGTGGTCAACTACTACCTTCAATTACCTTGTCATTTGGCATCGCGACATATCCTGACCATGGAATAGATACGGATGAACTCATGCGGGTAGCAGACACGGCCCTCTACAAGGCAAAAGAGGAGGGTAGAGACAGGGTCATAGTTGGTTGATAATCGTAACCTTTCTTTGACCTTATAATTTCACAAACACTCATTTTGTTGAGTGCCATATGCACCGACGAACATCAAAGTAAATGCGAGCATATTCTGGGGCGGATTCCTTCGCTCCGTGAACGTTGCCTCGTCTCATTCCCCCGCATAGTCAAGAAACAAAGCCTTCAGCCTGATGCCATCAAAATAACAGCCGACATTCGATGCCCTGTTTTGTAAAGGCAGAGGCAAGCCCTCTCCCTTCTAGTAAGAAGAAATCATAGCTCATGGCATCTTCAAGACGGTATTTTCTATACACCCAATCGCCATAATGGTAGTTCATTCTGTCAACCAGCACGTAGTCCACCTTCCCACTCAGTTGAGCAGCAAGTTCTTCCGCCCCGGGAAGCATTGGTGCAATCATGCCATATGTTCTAATGTTGGCCAGATGTAGTTCTTCGAGTGCTTTAATCCTTTCCTTGATAGGCGGCGCATTTGGTTCGAACAACCTTGTTATCTCGTCGTCTGCACTGGTGACTGATAATCCGACCTCTATCTTATCGCTTCTCCTAAATAGGTCTATGTCGCGCAACACAGCTGGAGACTTCGTCTGGATTATGACTGGCCAGTTATTTTGAATCAGTATTTCAAGGCACTTTTCAGTCAGCTCATATTTTCGCTCTAGTGGTTGATAGGGGTCACACACTCCACTTACCCATGTTCTGCCTGGCGGCTTTCTGTTTATCTCCTTGCGCAACAGGTCCGGGGCGTTAACCTTCACATCAACAAATTCACCCCACGGCTCTTTATGTCCAGTGAATCTCTTCATGAAGCGGGCGTAGCAATAGACACAACTGTGTTGACACCCAATGTATGGATTGACCACATAATCGAAAACCTGCGATTTAACCAATATACTGCGCGCGCAGATTTCTCTGAGAACCATGGAAGGACTAGCTCACCAACGATAATTATACTCTTATAGAAGACTAAAGAGTAATGGTATCCGAGGAGGCTTAGGATACGAGCATTAGTGCGTATGGTACAGCTTGGAAAATAGAAGCCCAAATATCCCTTCGCTCCGCCAAAAGATGGCTCGTTGCTTCCTAGTTCCGGAGTATGGCTCGAACATGGTACAAACGAACTATTGACTGTCCCTTAGATAGCCGTATAATAATCTCTATGGAAGCCCTTGTCTGCGGAATGCGAAGTGGGAAAGACTACTATGAAGTCCTGGGTGTCGCTCCAGATGCCAGCGCCGAGGAAATCAAGAGAGCTTATCACAGACTGGCTTTTCGGTGCCACCCGGACAGGAATTGCGAGAACGAGGAAGCCCATGAAGAAATGGAGAGGATAAACGAGGCCTACGCCGTTCTCTCTGACCCAATCAAGCGCAGGGAGTATGATCTTCCCCGAGGGTATGCGAGGATGGCGGCGAAGTTCAAGAAGGGCAGCAAAGTGAAAATCAAGGCCGATTCCCCTTCAGCGTATAGAGGGCAAATCGGTGTCGTGGACGAAGAACCCACTAGGGATGCCTTTCGGTTCTGGTATATGGCCAGGATTGAGTCCAGAGGTTTGACGACAGTCAGACGCTTCGCTGAAGAAGAACTTGAGGCACTGGGCAATTAGTACTGGACCGACTAACCGGCATTCGGGACGAGTAGTTATCAGCCTTCTGTTGTTTAGCTTGCTTATTCGTTGGTAACATTCACCATGCGGTCGATCAATAGTGAGGTAGCCGCTTGACACACCTTCCGTAACACAATAGTAATCATGCTCGCCTTGTGGCTAACTTCACGAAAACCGACTCGAAGATGGTAGACTAGCCAAAAATACTGAAGGAGATAGTAGTGATCGTAGGACTAATCGCTTTTATGATCTTCCTCGCCCTTCTACTTGCCTTCTGGGAAATTCAAATCGAAGGTAGGGATGGCTGGGCAGCGAAGCTACCATGTTGGCGAATTGAAAAGGGATGGCTTGTTAAGTTGACGGGTGGACGCCCGATAACCGGCTACCACCTTTTCATGACGCTGTTCCTGATTGCCATAGTTCATCTGTCGTTGTTTTTTGTTTCATGGAGCTGGCGCTTAGAAAGTCTGCTGTTAGGCTTCTACGTAGGTATGGTTTTTCTGGAAGACTTCTTCTGGTTTATTCTAAATCCGCATTACGGCATTAAGAACTTCCGCAAAGGAAAAATCTGGTGGCATAAACAATGGTGGGGGCTGGTCCCGGCTTTGTACTGGTTTTTACTCGTTATCGTCATCGTACTAATTTATTTTGGAAGAGCTGCTGTTTGAACAAAAATCAGGAATAGTGCAAAACATTAACAAAGCCCGCCTAAGCGTGATTTGCAAGAAGTAGTAGAGGTATGGCTTTTATCCGGCGCCGGGTATGAACTGTTTACCCGAATATGAAAGAACGACCCCGAGGGGCAAGGAATTGACTGGATTCAACGAGAGGCTACAAGAGATTGCTCAGCGTCACGCTATTGAGCCTGCCAAACTCAGAAGCCGGTTACTAGAGGAGCTAGAGACACTTGATAGAGGGTTGGCACTGGAAACAGTAACCCAGAATCGGCAACAGGAGATGGACAAGATGGAGCAAGCTATTGACAGGAACAAGAGCGAGATAGAGACTACCAGGGCAGTTGTTAACACTCTTAAACACAAGAGAAAGCAGATTTAGAGGCCAGCATCAAGGAAATGAGGGAAAGGGTAAGCTAGGAAATTGTCAAAATCATTCCTCTCGCGCAGGATACCATCACCAAACTGGAGAAGGAACTGCAGCGCGGAAACGACCAGCCTTGCGTTCTGTGGCAGTTCGACGGGTATCCAGGTCGGGCTTCGTGCCGGGTCGCCGGGCCGGAGCTGGTCCAGAGCATCGATGAACAGGATCAATGGTTTCTCTGCTGTGGCGAGCTTCAGTCGCTCGGGAAACTCGGTCACTAATTCATTGTAGTCGGTGGGAATGGCGGACTCATCCGCCCCGTACATTTGGGAGATGTGGCGGCAGAGGCTGTTGAGCAGCGACCAGCCGTCAGAGGGTTCGGGGGTGGTGCCCACAAACCGCATCACCACCGTGCCTGCCTTCTTCTCCCGGGCCATCTGGGCTGCCTGGGCCATAACGGCGGTCTTGCCCGAGCCGGAGGCTCCGAACATCACCAGCGGTCCGTCGTCGGGGCCCTTCGTATAGGTAGTATAGCCTACGATATCGTCCAGTATCCGGACCCGGCCGGTGAAGAAGCTTGCCCGTTCAGCGGCGAATTTCTCCTGATCGATCTCTTCTTGCTCAATGGCATCCACGGCTTTCTGGTCGGCCATCTGATTAAGGATTATGTTCCAGAGGCTTTCGGTCACATCTTTGCAGAGCTTATCAAGGTGAGCAGTAGTCATCCTGCCCTCTTTCCATTCGGCTTTGTATTCGTACACGTTGTCACGCGGCAGTTTCTCTTTGAGTTCGGACTTCAGTGCAGAGAGCTTATCTATAGCTTTCTGATCCGGTTTCTTGTTCTCTGCCAGGTCGCGAAAGTGTTCGGCGGTCGAATTCTCGGGTAGTCCTTTAATAGTGCGAAGGAAGGCAAAAACATGCTCAGGTTCGGCCCCAGGTGACATTGCTCCAGCATGAATCTCCTGGTGGGTGGCCGAAGCCCGGTACTTGAAAACAGCTTCTTCATCCAGGCCTGACTCTGTTGCCGCTGTTTCCAGGATTCGGTGCAACTTCGGTTCGATCTTCTTCCACTCTTCAGGACTGTGCCATGGCTGGAGGACGTACTCGGGGGACAAGGCATTATCGTCGCGAAGGTACCACCTGGCGAGAAGTGGCTGGTCAGCCTTGGGGGCCCGGTTGGATACCTTCTGAAACTCGTTGGCGGGGATCTGTGATGGCAGCGGACACCAGCCATAGCGGTTTCCCAGCAGCACGATGAAGTTCGGCCGCGGGGTGACCTCCTGGCAGCGTTTTATTTCGCTCAGACAGACGTTCATAGTCTGCTGGTCGCCGCGAAGCCTCCTGGCGGACCCCCCAGCGAAGATCGATGTCCTGCAGGCGAGCCCCCTCGCCCAGGCACCGTCGCTTGAGCTCGGGGAACACCTGCTTCTGGAGCGCGTTGCGCTCTTCCTTGAGGTCCTCGAAGGTAGAACTGACGAAAATCCGGAAGGTTTTGCTTTTTCCTGGCATATGCACCTCCTTTGACTGAGCTACGCTCATCAGGGCTAAGGCTGCAACAGGCAACTCCTGGCGTGGGAATCACTACCTGCACGCAACTTGCTCGGGTATTATCCATAGAAAGCTGGAGAAGTCTCCGGAAGTCCTTTTCCCAGCTATCCTTCCAACGTATGCAATTGTCTAGATAATCCGCCAGGCAACTGCTTACTTGCTGTGCCGACTTGACTGAATCATTGTATAGCCAGCCCTCGCCAGAATACCGGGGATGTTCTGTATCAAGAGGCAGTTCTCTTTCTTCTCTTCTGGAGGGAGAGAGTCCCATGGCACCAACAGACTGTGCACCTTGTTTTCTCTATCGGTAGTCTCTCCATATCTCCAGCCCTGAGCAAGCTTCTCCCGCATCCAGCGCTGATGTTCCATCTGTGCCAGCAGGTCTATTTCATCTTTGGAAAACTCCCGAGAACCGGCTTCCCCTGTTGCAGGGACCAGGGCATAACCCACGGTATCCAG